>Ga0302181_10002632_pt1 | contig 12581 bp, 10 predicted proteins | sample I_Palsa_E3_3_FD_198786 | JGI IMG/M metagenome (GOLD analysis project Ga0302181, IMG submission 198786) | Peat permafrost microbial communities from Stordalen Mire near Abisko, Sweden - I_Palsa_E3_3 | ecosystem: Environmental > Terrestrial > Soil > Palsa > Peat permafrost | place: Sweden... | reverse complement strand
CCGCGTGGGGCCGAAGAGGCCCACCGCTCCCAGTTCGTGCCCGTCGATCGACACCGGGGACACCACCACGGCGCACGAGGCCAGCGGCTCGTAGCCGTGCTCGGTGCCGATGGCCACCGAGAGCCCCCGATTGAGGACGTCGCGCAGCAGGGTCACGACGACCAGCTGCTGCTCGAGGATGCCCAGCACCGAGCGCACCGTCTCGACGGCGTCGAACGACTGGGCCAGGCGGGACGGCCCACCCACGAAGACCTGGTCGGCCACCAGGGAGCGCTCGATGAGGCCGAAGGCCGTCCCCGCTGCGACGACGACCAGGTCGACCTCCGCGTTGCCGCTCGGAGGTATCGACCAGCTCGTGGTCGCCGTGCGCCCCACCAGGTTGGCGTTCAAAAGGCTGCCGCTCTGGGCCAGCGCGTCCTCAGCGACGTTGGTGTCGAACTCGATCGTGCGCTTCTCGACCGCGCCGTCGGAGAACACCACGACCAGCAGGGCCAGGCGCGGCGCTAGTCCCACCATCTGCACCGAGCGGATGGTCGCCGTGTCGTGCGACGGCCCCACCACGACGGCGGCGTACGACGTCAGCTCCGAGAGCAACCCGGTCGCCCGCTCGAGCATCTCCTCCATCTCGCCGTGCACCTGGTCGAAGAAGCTGCACACCTGCTTGTGCTGGGTGGGGCCGAGGACACCGGGCTGCGTCAGATGGTCCACGAAGAAGCGGTAGCCCTTGTCGGTGGGGATGCGCCCGGCACTGGTGTGGGGCTGCACCAGGTAGCCCTCCCTCTCGAGCGCCACCATCTCCGAGCGCACCGTGGCCGAGGAGACCTGCACGCCCGGGGCGTTGGCCACGTGCGAGGACCCGACGGGCTCCGCGCTCCCGATGTACTCGGTCACCACCGCCTCCAGAATGGCGGCCTGGCGGTCGTTCAGGGCGCGTTCGTCCGGACTGCTGTGGGCGTTCGTCGCTCGGTATGCGTTCGTAGTCATGTCGTGCCTGGCACTCCAGTGTACCGACTGCTAGTCCGCTCCTTCCGAACACCCCTCCCACTGCTCAGTCGTCGAGCCTGAGGGCCGAGATGAAGGCCTCCTGGGGCACCTCCACCCGGCCGATGTTCTTCATGCGCTTCTTGCCCTCCTTCTGCTTCTCGAGCAGCTTGCGCTTGCGGGTTATGTCACCCCCGTAGCACTTGGCCAGCACGTCCTTGCGCTTGGCCTTGACCGTCTCCCGGGCCACGATCCGCCCCCCGATCGCCGCTTGGATCGGGACGTCGAAGAGCTGCCGGGGGATGAGCTCGCGCAGCTTCTCGGCCATGCGCCGGCCGTAGCTGTCGGCCGACGAGCGGTGCACGATGGTCGAGAAGGCATCGCAGGGGGCGTGGTTGATCAGGATGTCCACCCGGACCAGGTTGCCCGTGGCGTAGCGGTCGGGTTCGTAGTCGAGGCTGGCATAGCCCTTGGTCCGGCTCTTCAGCTGGTCGAAGAAGTCCAGCACCACCTCGGCCAGGGGAATGGAGTACACCAGCTCGACCCGTTCGGGCGAGAGGTACTCCATGCGCGTCATCTCGGCCCGCTTGCTCTGGCAGAGCTCCATCACGGTCCCGGTGTACTCCGAGGGGGTGAGGATGGTGGCCGTCAGCATGGGCTCGTCGATATGGTCGATCCGGCTGGCGTCGGGCAGCTCGGTCGGGTTGTCCACGTCGAGCTCCGAGCCGTCGGTCAAAAAGGCCCGGTAGGCCACGCTCGGCGCCGTGGCGATCAGGGAGACATCGAACTCGCGTTCGAGGCGCTCGCGGACGATCTCCATGTGCAACAGGCCGAGGAAGCCGCAGCGGAAGCCGATGCCCAACGCATGGGACGATTCGGGCTCGAAGGTGAAGCTGGCGTCGTTGAGCTTCAGCTTCTCGAGGGCGTCGCGAAGGTCGGGCAGCTCGTCGCCGTCGAGGGGGTAGAGCCCGCAGAAGACCATCGGCTTGGGGTCCTGATACCCGGCCAGCGCCTCGGTGGCGCCATGGACGGACGTGGTGACCGTCTCTCCCGAACGGGCCTCGCCGACGTCCTTGATCCCCGCGATCAGGTAGCCGACCTCGCCTGGGCCGAGCCTCTCCACCGGGACTCCCACCGGCGTGCGCACGCCCACCTCCTCCATGTCGTGCACGGCGTTGGCCTGCATGAAACGGAGACGGGCACCCGCTTGCAGGGTGCCGTCGACGATCCGGATGGAGCTCACGACGCCTCGATACTGGTCGTACGACGAGTCGAAGATCAGCGCCCGCAACGGTGCCTCGGGGTCCCCCACCGGGGCGGGGATGCGGTCGATGATCGCCTGCAGCAGCTCGGGCACCCCGGCGCCGGTCTTGGCCGAGATCTGCAGCACGTCTTCGGCCGCCAGCCCGAGCACGTGCTCGATCTCCAGCGCGCACCGCTCGGGATCGGCCGCCGGGAGGTCGATCTTGTTGAGCACGGCCACGATCTCGAGGTCGTTCTCAATGGCCTGGTAGCAGTTGGCCAGGGTCTGGGCCTGTATCCCCTGCGAGGCATCGACCAGCAGCACGGCCCCCTCGCAGGCGGCCAGGGAGCGGCTCACCTCGTACCCGAAGTCGACGTGACCCGGGGTGTCGATGAGGTGGAGCACGTGGCCGTTGAAGAGCACCCGGACGTTCTGGGCCTTGATGGTGATGCCCCGCTCCCGCTCGATGTCCATGGAGTCGAGGTACTGCTCGCGCATCAACCGGGGATCGACGGCCCCGGTGATCTCCAAGATGCGGTCGGACAGCGTCGACTTGCCGTGATCGACGTGGCTGATGATGGAAAAGTTGCGGATGTCCTCCATGGGGACGGGGCCACTGGCGACAGGGACATAGACGACAGGGGGGGGTGGCACGGTCCGTCGATCGTACCGGCCCGCGCCCCAGGTCCGGACCGCCCCCTCGACGCCGGCCCGGCCCCACGGGAGCGAATTGGGGCCGCGGCCTGCTAGGGTTTCCTCCCGCACCGGGGGCGGGCGACCGTTCGCCTGCAGCCTGTCCACCCGGAGCCCATCTCCCCCGCCGCCCATTTGCCCGCAGTCCAGTCGAAAGCACCGAGGATCTCCACGTGGCCAACATCGCCAGCCAGATAAAGCGGAACCGTCAGAACGAGAAGCGCCGACTGCGCAACAAGTCGGTGCGCGCCGAGCTCCGCACCCGCACCAAGAGCGCCGTCGTCGCCGCCGCGGCCGGGGCCGAGGAAAGCGCAGAGCTGCTCCGCCTGGCCGTCAAGCGGATCGACAAGGCCGCCGCCCGGGGGGTCATCCACAAGAACACCGCGGCCAACCACAAGTCGCGCCTGGTCCGCCGTGTCGCCGCCCTCGAAGCGGGCAACGTGGTCGAGGAGGACTACGAGGTCGACGACGAGGTCGACGAGAGCGAGTAGCTGCTCTCAGCGCGCCATGGCTCCCTCGAGCGCCGTCACTGGCTCATCTGGACGTCACTGGCTCATCTGGACGTCACTGGCTCATCTGGAATGTGAACACCTTCTCGGGCGCGATCCGGGCGCCGATCGGGTTCTCATGGCGCAGCCACGTCTCGAAGGCCGGCCCCTGCCTCGGTAGGTAGAAGTCGAGCATCGCCTGCCGGAGATCTCCGTGCGCCGGATCGAGAACGTCGAAGAGCTCGGCGCGCCCGTGGACGGTCACAGCGAACGCGTCTCCGGCGAGATACGTCGCGCTGACCGCCGGTCGGGAGGCCAGGTGGCGCATGCGCACCGAGTTCCGGCCCGAGCTGAAGGAGAACGATCCGTGGAGGAAGTAGCCGTCCACCGGGCCGGCCAGGGGACGGCCATCGGCCGTCCCCGTGGCGACGACCAGCGGGCGCATGCCCGACAGCTCCTCGCACAGCGACGCCGCATCCACCCGCCGGTCTTCGGTGAGGATGGCCCGCAGGTGTGGCCCGGCGGCGGCGGCGCTGGCGTCGAGGATCCGCTGCAGCCGTGACAGTTCTTCGGGTGTCTCGTGCACGGAAAGATTTCAGCACGCGATTGCTCGATGTGACGGTGCTCGGGTGCGACGCCCCTCAGCGGTGCGAGACGCCGCTGCGCTGACGGCCGGGGCGGGTCTGGCGAGTCTGGCGGCTGAGTCGCGCCACGAGGATCTCGACCACCAACTCGGGGGGCAGCCCCGTCGCCCCCTTCATGTCCAAGTCGGCGTCGGACAGCAGCGCAATGGCGTGCGCGATGCGCGCGCTGCCGAGCCGGCGCGACTGGTCGAGGGCCTTCTTGCCCACGAACGCGCTGCTCACCGAGAGCAGCTGCGCCGCCTCCTCGCCCGACGAGATCATGGCCCCGTCGAGGGCCAGCAGGTTGGCGTAGTGCCGCTGCAGCGAGAACAGGACCTCCACCGCGCTCAGCCCTCCCGCGTCGGTCATTCGGTGCAGGACACCGAGGGCGGCGGCCGGATCCCCCGCATCGATGGCGTCGGTCAGCTCGTAGCGGGCCACCGCCCCGGCTTCGCCCAGGTAGGGCTCCAGATCGGCCACCGTGATGCGCGATCCGGGGCCGTAGGCGGCGGCCAGGGCCCCCAGCAGACCCTCCACCCGGCCGAGATCCTCCCCCACGTGCTGGCCGAGGAGCTGGGCCGCCTGCGGCTCGAGCTTGACCGGCGCGCTGCGTAGATGATCGTGCAGCCAGGCCTTGCGGTCCCCGGGGCGCTGCACCGACACGTCGATGACCTTCCCCGCTGACGAGATGGCCTTGACCAGCGGGGCGGGCACCGTGCCCCCGCCGCCGACCAGGATGAGCACCGTCGAGGGAAGGGGATCCTTGACCACCTCGACCAGGCGAGGGGCGTCCGCGGTGAGCAGCCGGCCGGCTTCGCGCACCACCACGACGCGCTGATCGATCAGGAAGGGCGGCGTCAGGCAGGCGTCCACCACCGCGCCCACGTTGATGTCGTCGCCCGGCCCGCCGCCGATCTCCTCGACCGCGAGCGAGTGGTCACGGTCGCCCACCACCTCGGCCAGCAGGGTGCGCACCTCCTGGGCCACCAGCGAGGGGTCGTCACCCCGTACGAGATACGTGGCCACGCTCACGACCGGTTCACTGGGCCGCACTCACGGCCGGTTCACTGGGCCGCACTCACGGCCGGCTCACTGGGCCGCACTCACGGCCGCCAGGGCGTCACGGACGCGACAGGTGCCCTTGACGTCGTGGACCCTCAATATCCGGCAGCCCCAGGCGAGGCCGAGTGCCGCCGCGCCGAGGGATGCGGGGCCCCGCTCGGTCAACTCGAGGCCCAGCGTGACGCCGAGGAACGTCTTGTTGGAGGCCGAAAGCAGCAGTGGGTAGCCGAGGGAGGCCAGTGTCGATGAGGCCCGGAGGAGCGTGAGCGACTGGGCGGCGGTCTTGCCCAGATCGAGGCCGGCATCGAGCACGATGCGCTCCGGCGGGATGCCGGCGTGGCGGGCCCGGCCGGCCCGCTCCTCGAGGAACCGGCTCACGTCGTCCACCACGTCGTCGTAGTGGGGCTCGGGATCGGCGACCCGCGGCGCCAGGCGGATGTGCGTCGCCACCACTGCCGCTCCGTACTCGGCTGCGGCCGCAAGGTAGTCCGGATCGGCGAACCCGCTGATGTCGTTGCCCATCACGGCGCCCTCCTTGTACGAGGCACGCGCCACCGAGGCCCGCCACGTATCGACGGAGACCGGCGTGGCGAAGCGGGCCACCAGACCGGCGACGACGGGGACCACCCGGTCCATCTCCTCGGCCTCCGTCACCTCGGGTCCCGGTCCCGCCTTGACTCCGCCGATATCGAGGATGTCGGCGCCGTCCGCCACCAGCGCTTCGGCCCTGACGTAGAGGGCGTCGAGGGCGTAGGTGGCTCCCTTGTCGTAGAAGGAGTCCGGCGTCCGGTTCAGGATGCCCATCACCAGGCCCCGGTGGGTGAGGTCGTGACGCTGTCCCCCCAGGTCGAGCTGGCGGGGTTCGGCCATCAGTAGAGACGAGCGGCCAATGCCCGCCGGAACGAGTTCGTCCGGGGATCCTCGGCCCCCAGCGCCTCGAGAAGGTCCACGAACTCCTGACGCGCACCGTCATCATCCCGTACGTGCTCGAGCAGCGCGTTGAGACGGGCATCGACGGCTCCATCGTCGGTCCCCGACACGTTCACGCCGTTCTCGGCCAGGCGGGCCTGGGCGGCCAAGGTGCGGACGGCCGCCGTCTCGGGGACACGCGCCAGCAGCGCCAGCGCCTCGGTGGCCTCCCCGCGGTCGATCAGGATCCTGGCCAAGGCCTCCGTGGCGTCCTGGTGACCCGGCTCGAGCTCGAGCGCCCGGCGCAAGGACGTCTCGTCGCCCGCGACCGCGAGCAGGTCGGCTTCGCTGCGCGCCGGCAACAGCTTCTCGACGAAGGCGACGACCTGCTGCTCGGGCAGAGCGCCGATGAACTGGTCCACCACCTTGCCGTCCCAGATGGCGAACACCGCCGGAATGGAGCTCACCCCGAACGACTGGGCGATACGGGGGTTTTCGTCCACGTTGACCTTGGCCAGCTCGACCGCTCCCGCGGTGGCTGACACCGCTCGTTCGAGCATCGGACCGAGCGTGGTGCACGGGCCACACCAGGGAGCCCACAGGTCAACGATGACCGGTACCTCGCTGCTCCGGGTCAGTACGGCAGTCTGGAAAGTTGCATCGGTGACGTCCATCACCCCTGAGGCTAGCGAGCGGTCACGCCAGCGGTCACGCCAGCGGTCACGCCAGCGGTCACGCCAGCGGTCACGCCAGCGGTGACCGCTCTGGTTCCCGCGCCCCGGGGGATCGGGTGCCGTGGCCGGGGGCTCCGTTTCCCGCAGCCCGGCACCGATTAGCGTCGGGTGACGTGCCGGGGCTGACAGAGATCATGGAGATTCACGGCGAGCCCGAGCTCAACCGGCCTGTGATGGTGGTCGCCCTCGAAGGTTGGGTCGATGCCGGCCTGGGTGCGACCACGGCCATCGCCGCCCTCCTCGGCCAACGCTCGACCGCGCCGCTGGTCACCTTCAGCGGGGATCACTTCCTCGACCAGCGAGCCCGCCGCCCGGTCGCCCGCATCGTCGATGGAGTGACGACCGAGCTCACGTGGCCCCACACGGTGGTGCGGCACGGGCAGGACACCGCGGGTTCCGATGTGCTGTACCTCGTCGGCCCCGAGCCCGACTTCCACTGGCGGGCCTTCACCGATGCCGTGGTCGGACTGTCCAAATCCTGGCGGGTGCGGATGGTCGTCGGGCTAGGGGCGTTCCCTGCACCGGCGCCACACACGCGTCCCGTCAAGCTGGCGTCCACGGCTCCGGCGGCGTCGGCCTACCTCACCGAGCGGATGGGCAGCGTGCAGGGCGAGCTCGAAGTCCCGGCCGGGGTGATGTCCGCGCTCGAGATCTCCTTCGCCGACGCGGGCATCCCCGTGGTCACCCTGTGGGCGCGGGTGCCGCACTACGTGGCGGGTATGCCCTTCCCCGAAGCCAGCGTCGCCCTGGTCGAGGGGGTGGCGGCGGTATCCGGCCTGGCCTTCGACTCCACCGCGCTGCGCCACGCGGCGGACAGCTCACGGCGCCAGGTGGACCAGCTCATCGCCGAGAACGTCGAGCACCAGGCCATGGTGCGCAAGCTCGAGGAGAGCATCGACTCCTCGGAGGGCAACGCGATGGGGGTCGAGGGAGTCCCTTCGGGCGATGAGATCGCGGCAGAGCTGGAAAAGTTCCTCCGAGGTGAAGAGCAGTAGGGTGCAGGGCCTATGAAGGTAGACGGTGGTATCGAGTTCGACCCGAGCGGGATAGGCGAAGAAGCACGGAAGGCGGAAGCCAGCGGCTACGACGGCGTGTGGTCGTCCGAGACGTCACACGATCCGTTCCTGCCCATCGCCCTTGGCGCCGCCGCCACGGAGAAGCTCGAATTCGGGACCGGCATCGCGGTCGCCTTCGCCCGGAACCCGATGACCCTGGCCACCCTCGCCAACGATCTGCAGCTCCTGTCCAAGGGCCGTTTCATGCTGGGACTGGGCAGCCAGATCAAGCCGCACATCACCAAACGTTTCTCCATGCCCTGGTCGCATCCGGCGCCGCGGATGCGCGAGCTCATCATGGCCATACGGTCCATCTGGGCGACGTGGGACACCGGAGAGAAGCTCGACTTCCGGGGCGAGTTCTACACCCACACGCTCATGACGCCCTTCTTCGATCCGGGGAAGAACCCCTATGGCAGCCCGAAGATCCTGCTGGCCGCCGTCGGGGAGCTGATGACCGAGGTGGCGGGTGAGGCGGGAGACGGGCTCCTCGTGCACGCCTTTTCGACGGAGCGCTACCTGCGCGAGGTGAGCCTGCCCGCACTCCAACGCGGTGCGGACAAGGCCGGAAAGACGCGGGCTGACCTGACCGTGTCGTATCCAGGCTTCGTGGTCACCGGGCCGACCGAGTCGGACGTGGCGGCGGCGGCCAAGGCGGTCCGGCAGCAGATCGCCTTCTACGGCTCAACCCCGGCCTACCGGCCGGTGCTCGAGCTCCACGGCTGGGGCGACCTGCAGACCGAGCTCAACACCCTCTCCAAGCAGAGCGAGTGGGTGAAGATGGGTGAGCTCATTGACGACGAGGTCCTCGACGCCTTCGCCGTGGTGTGCCCCCTCGACGAGGTGGGCACCCGGATCAAGGCTCGTTACGGCGACGTCATCGATCGCTTCAGCTTCTACATCCCCTACGAGATGGACGCCGAGGCGTGGTCAGCCGTGCTGGCGGGGTTCCGCTAAGGCAGCTGTTCGACGGTGGGGCCCGGCGGCGGGGGCCCGGCGGCGGGGGCCCGGGCGGCGGGGTGCCGGGCGGGGGGGCCGGGCGGCGGGGGCCCGGACCTCTGTCTCACACGACGACGTTGACCAATCGCGGTGGCTTGACCACCAAACGCCCGGGCTCTCGTCCGGCCAGTGCCTCGCGCACCTTGGGCGAGGCGAGTGCGGCGGCTTGTGCCTCGGGCTCACTGATGTCGGGTGCGACCTCCAGCTTGTCGCGCACCTTTCCGTTGACCTGCACCACCATGGTCACCGTCTCCTCCCGAATGAGCTCGGGATCGAAGGAGGGCCACGGCTGCAGGTGGACGGAGGGTTCACCTGCGGGATGGCGCAGCTCCCAGATCTCCGCCGTGATGTGCGGGGCCAATGGAGCCAGAAGTGACAGGAGCGAGTCGGCCGCCTCGTTCCACACCACTGCGTGGGGACCATCCTCGCTCCGTGCGTAGTCCCTGAGGGCGTTGAGGAGCTCCATGCAGTGCGCCACTGCGGTGTTGTAGGACCACCGCTCAATGTCGTTGGTGACGTCCGCAATGGCGCGATGGGTGGCCCGGCGAACAACGCGGTCTGCCTCGGACTCGGGGCCCGATCGCGACGGTGTGTGGTTCTCGCTCGGTGCGAAGGTGCGCCAGAGACGATCGAGGAAGCGACCGCATCCCTCAATGAGCTGCTCGGTCTGATCGGTCCAGTCCATGTCGTCGAAGGGCGGCCCCACGAAGAGGTGGAAGAGCCGGAGACCGTCGGCTCCCACGGACTCGTAGTAGTGCTCGGGGGCGATGAGGTTGCCCTTCGACTTGGACATCTTGGTGCCGTCCATGCGAATCATCCCCTGTGCCAGATAGCGACGGAACGGTTCGGGGGGGACACCCGGGGCGAGTCCGACATCGATGAGGGCGCGCGTGAAGAAACGGGCGTACAGCAGATGCAGGATGGCGTGCTCGATGCCCCCGATGTACTGGTCCACAGGCATGAAGTGCCGGGCCGCCTCGGGGTCGAACGGCCGGTCGGTGCTCCAGGGATCGCAATAGCGCAGGAAGTACCAGGAGGAGTCGACGAAGGTGTCCATGGTGTCCGTCTCACGGCGGGCCGGGCCACCACAGATCGGGCAGGTGGTGTGCAGGAAGCCCTCGTGCAGAGCCAGGGGTGACTGGCCCGTTGGCAGGAACTCGACGTCGTCGGGCGCCACAATCGGCAGCTGGTCCTCGGGCACAGGCACGACGCCATGTGCGGGGCAGTAGACGGCGGGTATCGGGCAGCCCCAGAACCGCTGCCGTGAGACCAACCAGTCCCGGAGGCGGTAGTTGACCTTGCGCTCGCCGATGCCCTTGTCCTCGAGCCATTGGATGGCAATCGCCTTGGCGGCTTCCACGTCAAGACCGTTCAGGAAGCCGCTGTTGATCTTCTCCCCGTCGCCGGTGTAGGCCTCTCCGCCGTTCTCGTCCCAACCGGGTGGTGGCTGCACCGTACGCACGATGTCGAGGTCGTGCAGCTTGGCGAACTCCCAGTCCCGCTCGTCCTCGGCCGGGACGGCCATGATGGCGCCGGTCCCGTACCCCATGAGGACGTAGTCGGCCACGTAGACCGGGACCGGACGACCCGTGAAGGGATTCATCACCACGCTGCCGGTGAACGCACCTCGACTCTCGAGCGCCGCCGCGTCGCCGGTGGCGGAGCGCTCGATGTCGCTGGTCGTGGCGGCGCGAAGCAGCACTTTCTCGACGGCGCCCCGCTGGGCGTCCGTGGTCAGCAGATCGAGCATGGGGTGCTCGGGCGCGACGACCGCATAGGTCATCCCGAAGCTTGTGTCCGGCCGGGTGGTGAAGACACGCAGGCTCAGCTGCTCGTCGCCCACGACCGGGAGATCGAACTCGGCACCCTCCGATCGCCCGATCCAGTACCGCTGCATCGTCTTTACCCGTTCGGGCCACTCGAGGTCGTCCAGGCCTTCGAGCAGTTGATCGGCGTAGTTGGTGATGCGGAAGAACCACTGCTCCAGGTCGCGCTTGTAGACGAGGTCGCCCGAACGCTCGCAGGTGCCGTCGGGCAACACCTGCTCATTGGCCAGCACGGTCTGGCAGCCCGGACACCAGTTGACCGGGGCCGTGGCACGGTAGGCCAATCCCGCTTTCCACAGCCTCAGGAAGATCAGCTGTGTCCAATGGATATAGGACGGATCGTGGCTGCGGACCTCCCGCCGCCAGTCGTAGACGGCCCCCAGCCTGATGATGGACGACTTGAGCTCGGCGATGCGGGCTTCGGTGAAGGTCCGGGGGTGCATCCCTGTCTTTATGGCGGCGTTCTCCGCCGGTAGCCCGAACGAGTCGAACCCGAAGGGACTGAGAACGGCCTTGCCCTGCATGGTCTGATAGCGAACAGCCAGGTCACCGAAGGTGTAGTTCCTCACATGACCCTGGTGCGCCGACCCCGAGGGGTAGGGGTACATGCACAGTGCGTAGAACTTCTCCCGCGGATCGTCGTTCTCGATGCGGTAGGTCCCCTCCTCCTCCCAGTGGCGTTGCCACTTCTCTTCGATCGCGACGACGTCGTACGCCCGGGCCATCCCACCAGGGTATGCGAGGGCGCAGGGGCATCGAGCTCTCAGGCGGGAGCCGGTCGGGCCGTGGTCGGTCGGGCGTGGTCGGTCCAGTCGTGGTCGGTCGGGGGTCGGGCGTGGTCGGTCGGGGGTCGGGCGTGGTCGGTCGGGGGTCGGGCGTGGTCGGTCGGGGGTGGTCGGGCGGTGTCGTGGGGGATCTTCGGGTGGTCGACGTTTGGTGCCCGTGGCGACTGCTAGCGTTGCCCCTCGCCACTGGGGGCGTAGCTCAGCTGGTAGAGCGCCTGACTGGCAGTCAGGAGGTTCGTGGGTTCGAGTCCCATCGCCTCCACTCTAAAGTACCAGGTCAGCCGGCATATCTCGTGAGAAATCTCGGGTTCTCGATGTCGCATGAAAGCAACGATGTAAGCAACCGAGTCCAAAATATCGGTCCTGAACGTCGGCAAGTCAAACATAGATTCGTTCCTACATAAGGGGACGCGTTTGTGCGCGAACCTCTTGACTGCAGAGGAGTTTTTTGTTCCTTCCATCGGAACTTTTGGTGGTTTTCCCTAGTCGACTCGAGTATCAATAAGAACGTCCCCAGTACTGATCTGGGTGGAAGACGCAAGTCCCGGAGGGCCAGGCCGAGGGTGCTCGAAAGAGCGCCGACTAGGACGGGAGCCGGGGCTTACGCAATTGTGGACCTCGTTCAGGCACCCTCGATGTACACGATCTCGGTGATCACGCCCGCTTCTTGTAGTCGCTCAAATCACCGAGTTTGTCCTCCGCTCAGACACATCGCCGCCGCACCACACACAGCGTCAGGTAACCACAACTCGGGAGTGGTCTTGTTGCCCCAGCCGTAGGTGACATCGGCTCGACCCAATGCGTTCAGCCCGTCGATCAGGACGGCGCGGTCTTTGCCGTCCGGCCAGGTGCCACGGCTTTCGATGAGCAATTCCGTGGCGCCCTCGGCCAGAACAAGTGGCAATAGGTGCCTTAGCGCGGCACTTCTGGCCTGTTCTTGTCGATAGCGGCCGGTGGGATGGTGGACGACAATGTGGGCACATGCACCGAGTTCAATCAGGCAGTCGAGCATTCGGTCTCGAACGACCAGCCCTTCATCGACCCAGTGGAATCCTCGCAGTCGGTCTCCGACGACTCTGGCGATGGCCTTCTTGACTTCCGCCTCGTCGTCGTCGATCAAGATGGTGGCCACAACCAGGTAGGCGTAATCAACACCAACCAAGGGGACGCTCTCATCAAAAAG
>Ga0302181_10002630_pt1 | contig 12585 bp, 8 predicted proteins | sample I_Palsa_E3_3_FD_198786 | JGI IMG/M metagenome (GOLD analysis project Ga0302181, IMG submission 198786) | Peat permafrost microbial communities from Stordalen Mire near Abisko, Sweden - I_Palsa_E3_3 | ecosystem: Environmental > Terrestrial > Soil > Palsa > Peat permafrost | place: Sweden: Abisko... | reverse complement strand
CCGCCATCGCCCTGCACACCACGCCCGGTGTACCGGAGTTCATGGAGCCTGAAGTCGCCCTGGTCACCGCGGGGGTGGAATATGACGTGCTCGGCATCGGGTACCACGACGTGAGCGACGCCGACCGGGCGGAAATCACCGCCCTGCACCCGCGGCCGGATTTCAAGCGCCGCATCCTGCAGGCGTTCACCGAAGGCAACGCCCCCAAGCCGGAAACCACGTTCGGCAACGTCAACGCGGACGTTCTCGCGCGCTTCTTGCCCGGCTTCCGGCGGGCCAACTTTGTGGACATCATCGAGAACTCGGACTGGCCGGAGTGAGTGCCCGCCTAGCGTGACGTGCGCCGCGAGCCCACGACCTCCAGCGTTGCCGACCTGCCAGACATGGGGCTACCGTCGGCCTCATGAACGCGCCACAAACCGGCGCCTCTGGGAACCAGGCCACCGACGCGAGGACGGCCCGAAATCCACCCGATCAGGCACGGCTCCGTCAGCTTGCCGATCAGCAGGCCGCGCTGCGGCGCGTGGCCACGCTGGTCGCTGGGGGCGCGCGGCCAGCCGAGGTGTTCACCGCGATCGCCGATGAACTCGGCCATCTGATCGGCGCCGAAGCGACGTTCGTGTCCCGGGTTGATGTTTCCGGCCCCAGCCGGGGCGGCCCGGGGCCGCCGGGCTCGCCCGCGGCTGACCCGTCCGGGGAACGCCGGGAAGCTGAACGGCATATGACCGTCGTCGGATCGTACGGCCGGGTAAGTGATGAAGTGCCCATTGGCTTCCGGATCGGGCTGCAGCCCGGGATGGCCAGCACCGCCGCCATCCAGACCCGGCGCTCGGCCCGGATCAAGGGCGAAAAGCTGGCGAACGGGCCTTTTGGCGCGATAGTCGGCAAGCTGGGCATGCGCGCCGCGATTGCTACGCCCATCGTCGTGGAGGGACGCTACTGGGGCGTGACGGTGGCCGCGACCTCGCGGGCGGACTTCCCGGCCGGCACCGAGGCACGGATGGCGGACTTCATGGAGCTCGCCGCGACGGCGGTCGCCAACGCCCAGGCCGACCAGGAATTGCGCGAGCTCGCGGACACCCAGGCCGCCCTGCGCCGCCTGGCCATGCTGGTCGCGCGGGGCGAGCCACCCGAAGTGGTGTTCGCGGCCGCGACCAGGGAGGCGCTCCGGCATTTCGGGAGCGGCACCGCCCGCATGATCCGCTACGAGCCCGACGGAACGGCGACGCTCCTCGCCAACGAAGGCACGACGGGCCCCCACGTGCAGGTCGGGAAATCCTGGGAGGGTTATCCCCCCGGCGGGCTGACCGCGACCGTCTTGCGTACCGGCCGGGCCGTCCGGGTCGATGATTACCGCGGCCTTCCGGGCGGGGAGCCTTATCTCCGGGAAGGGCTCCGGTCAGCGGTCGGCATGCCCATACACGTCAACGGGCGCCTGTGGGGAATGATCGCCGTCGGATCCGGCCAGGGGCCGCTGCCGCCCGACACCGAGCAGCGGATGACACAGTTCACTGGTCTCGTCGCGACCGCGGTCGCGAACGCGCAGAACCGGGCCGATCTCATGACCTCCCGCGCCCGGATCGTCGCCGCCGCGGATGAGACCCGGCGGCGGATCGAGCGTGATCTGCACGACGGCACCCAGCAGCAGCTCGTGTCGCTGATCCTGGAGCTGCGGATGGTACAGGCCGCGGTGCCTGCCGGGCTCGGCGAGCTGGGCGGCAAGCTGTCCCGCCTAGCTGAGCACCTGGCAGGCGTATCGGACCAGGTGCGGGAAATCTCCCACGGCATTCACCCAGCGATCCTTTCCTCGGCCGGCCTGCGATCGGCGCTACGCGCGCTCGGGCGGCGCTCAGCCGTCCCGGTAGACATCGATGTGCGGATCGATGGGCGGCTTCCCGAGCCGGTCGAGGTGGGCGCCTACTACGTCGTCTCGGAGATGATCACGAACGCGGCGAAGCACGCACGCGCCTCGGTCGTCGCGGTAGACGCGGAAGCCTCCGGCGACACGCTCCGGCTGTGCGTACGTGACGACGGAATCGGCGGCGCCGACCCCTTACGCGGCTCAGGACTGACCGGACTGAAGGACCGTATCGAGGCGCTGGGCGGCATCTTTTCCCTGCACAGCCCGGAGGGTGGTGGCACGGTGGTGTCCTGCGAGCTTCCGGTTCCGGCCGACGGCGGACAGCCGGGTACGGGTCATGGCCAGTAGCGGGGCGCCGCAGGTCGTGCTGGCCGATGACGATGTCCTGCTACGCGAAGGTGTGGCCAGCCTGCTCGCCCGCTCGGGATTCGAGGTCGTCGGCCAGGCGGGCAACAGCACCGAACTGCTCGCCCTAGTCCGTTCCGCCCGGCCGGAACTGGCGGTCATCGACATCCGGATGCCCCCGGGGCATGCCACCGAGGGACTGCAGGCAGCACGGGTGATCCGGGATGAATTGCCGGATACGGCCATCATCGTGCTGTCGGCGCACGTCGAGGTCAACGAGGCGATGGACCTGCTGGCGAGCGGTGAGCGCCTCGGCTATCTGCTGAAGAGCCGGGTGACCGACGTGGCGGAGTTCATCGACACGGTCAAGCGGGTCACCGCAGGCGCGTCAGTGGTCGACCCATCCCTGGTGCAGGAGCTAGTCAGGGCCCGGCGGCGGCGTGATCCGCTCGACGTGCTGTCGGCGCGGGAGCGCGAGGTGCTCGCCCTGATGGCCGAGGGCGCCTCCAACGCCGGCATCGCGCAGCGGATCTTCGTCACCGAGGGAACGGTGGAAAAACACGTCCGCAGCATCCTGACCAAGCTGGACCTGCCCGAGAGTGACACCGGGCACCGCCGGGTCCTAGCGGTCCTGAAGTTCCTGGAAGCGCGTTAACCCGCGATGACGGCCGGGTGCGACACCAGATATGAATGCTTGACATCAAGGTCGGGCCCGCTGATTTTTTATGCGGGCCGGCGACGACGGTCAGCGGACACGAGCCCCGACGTTCTGTAACTTAAAGTAATGAGTCGACTACCAAATTGGCAGTGACCAGTCCGCAGGCATGGCGCAGCCGGGCTGAGGAGTGCCGCGATGGCGGCCGGGCTGGCCATTTTCGTCAGCCTGGGCGGCTGCGGGACGGGAGGGCAGCCGGCGGGGCCGCCCCGCCGGGTACCGGCCGCACAGTTGCGCCAGAGCGTTGCGCGCGCTTACGCGTTCCTCGACCAGATGACGGACCGTTACGCAACCGGATCGACTCCGCGGCTGGTCCAGAGCTTCACCGGCGGCACCCTCGGGCGGCAGCATTTCACTGCATCGCAGACCTACGACGACGCGCTGGTGATCGACGCGTTCCTGGCTTCGGGCACCGCGGCGGGACGCTCGAAAGCAGTAGCGATCGGCGACGGCCTGCTCCGGGCACAGGCCAGCGATCCGCGGCACGACGGCCGGCTGCGCGCCGCATACGCGTCTGCCCCGCCGGGCAACGCCTCAGATGCCGCCGCCACCAACCTGGCCACCCTCGCGGGCAATATGGCGTGGGCGGGCCTGGCACTGCTCCAGCTACACGCAGCCACAGGCCGTCAGGCCTATCTCACCGGAGCGGAGGCCATCGGTAACTGGGTTCAAGCGCACTGCTACGACCAGCGCGGACCCGGTGGGTACACCGGCGGCGAAACGGCCGCGGGCGCGGCCATTCCCTGGAAATCGACCGAGCACAACATTGATCTCTATGCGTTCTTCCGGCTGCTCGCCGCGCAGACGCGAAACCCGGCGTGGTCGGCCCGGGCGGCGTGGGCCCGGTATTTCGTGACGGCCATGTGGGACGCCCCGCAGAGGCGCTTTTACGTGGGAACGACCGCCGACGGGTTCACTCCCAGCAACAGTTTGATGCCCGAGGACGTCAACTCCTGGTCATATCTGGCGCTCCGGGATCCGCGCTTCGCGGCCTCGGTCGGCTGGGACGTACAGAACCTCGCGGTCGCCGGGCGATTCCGCGGCGTGAGCTTCTGCCGCGGCGACCGCGGCGGCGTCTGGTTCGAGGGCACCGGGCATCTGGCGGACGCGCTGGAATACCGCGGCGAGCCAGGCGACCACGCCCAGGCCGCCCGGTACCTGGCCGACATCTACTACGCCCAGACCTACGGGCCCGGCGCGGACAGCCGCGGGATCATCGCCGCGTCGAGAAACGGGCTCACTGACTGCGGCGGAGGCACCTACTACACATCGCTGCACACCGGCACCACGGCCTGGTACATCCTGGCCGCCGACAAAATCAACCCGTTCACCCTGATTCCTGCCCCAGATCATCACTGACCCCCATCGTCAGCACGCTAGTGAGCGCAAGCATGCTCGCAAGTGTGAGTCCGCCCTCGGACAGAATTGCTCGTGCACTGACGCGCGAATTCACGCGGTGCCGGAAGTCCTGGCCGGGCTGGCCGGCGCCGTCCTGCGCTTGCCCGACTGCCCCGCCGAACCCAGGAGCTGAAGACGAAGTGCCCGATGATCGCGGCAAGCTCGAGGGGCGTATCGCGCTGCCGTATACGCCTGCCGAAAATGTCGGCATTGCCGGAAAACGGAGGTTTCGGTCCGGTCGGCCGATCCGGCGGGATAGAACCGGATGCCATGCAGCCGCAGCCAGGCACCGTGCTCCCGTTCCGCCGCCGCGCCTGCGCCCGCTCGGTGCGGCTGGGAGACCGGGACAGCGCCGGGCTCATCCTCTGCGGCGAACAGTACGGCGCCCCCTACGACCTCTTGGCGAACGCACTGGACGTGCGGGCGGACCGGCTGCGCGGCATCGTGGCCCGCTGGCGCCGCACCGGCTACGCACAGACCGGCACGTTAGCGACCGGGCCGGCCTGGTGCTGGCTGACGGCCGCCGGGATGAAAGCCACCGGCCTCGGGTATCCCGCCACCCGGCCCTCCCTCGGCCGGCTGGCCCACCTCCGCGCCGTTCTCGCGGTCCGGCTCTGGCTGGAAAGCGGGCAGGCGTATCAGGAGGGGCAGGCGTGGTGGCGCAGCGAACGCCGCATCCGCGCCGCGACCGGCGGCCCGGCCAGTAGCGTGCACGTGCCCGATGCGGAGATCCACTGGCCCAGCCTCGACGGCTCCCCCTACGCGGATCAGATCTGGGCCATCGAAGCGGAACTGACCGCCAAACCGCTGGCCCGCACAGCGGGCATCATGCAGAACCTGCTCGCCCGCACCAGCGACTACGGCCCGCCCGCGCCGCCCGGCCGGACCGCCCGGTACGCCCGGTTGATCTACCTGACCGCCTGGCCCGCCACCCCGGTGGTGACCCGCGCGGTCAACGTGCTGCCCGCGCCGCTGGCCCCCCGGGTCGTGATCCGCGACCTACCCGAAGGAGCCACCTGGTGAGCGTCTGGTCCCGGCCGCGGCTCACCGCCACGCTCTGGCTGCTCCGCCGATTTTGGGCTGAGTCCGGTGCGCTGCGAAGGGGAAAGGGGGGAAAGCGGCGGTTATTGTGGTCGCGGACTAGCGCAGGACTAGCGCGTCCCAGAAACGGGAGCGGCAGTGGACGCGACCAGAGGTGACGGTGGCTCAGTTGGCGGCGGCTCGGGCGAGGCATGCGGGCGTCGGACGCCGAGCGGGACGCGACCGTCGAGCTGCTGAGCCAGGCCACCGGCGAGGGGCGGCTGACGCTGGACGAGTTCAGCCAGCGGATGGAGCAGGCCAGCTCGGCCCGGACCCGGGCCGAGCTGGACCGCCTGGTGACCGATCTGCCCGCGAGCGCCGACCCGGCCGGGCGGGCCGTCGGCGTCGGTACTCACAGCGGGCCGTCCTGGCACGTCACGCCGGTCGGCGGGCTGAACGTGTTCGGGCCCTGGCGGATGGGCCGGCACGTCATCGTGCTCAGCCTGGTCGGTGGGGCCCGGCTCGACCTCAGCCAGGCCGAGCTGGCCGCCCCGGACGTCACGCTGACCAAGGTGTCGCTGGTCGGCGGGGTCCGGGCCCGGATTCCCCGCGGAATCCGGGTGGACGCCTCCGGGATGAGCCTGATCGGCGGTACGCAGGTCGAGGGCGCGCCGGATCCCGGGCCGGGGGCACCCACCATCCACATCCGTGCCTTCTCGGTCGTTGGCGGAATCCGGATCCGGCGGAGCGGGAGCGGCCGCCGACCTCTCGCGGACCAGTCCCGGGACCTCCACGGACGGCTCGATGAGCGGCGGGCCCGGATGAATGAGCGGCGGGCGCGGCTCGACGAGCGGCATAACGAACGCCGAGCGCGGCGGGAGCGTTACGGGCGGATGTAGCGGGCCGCGACTGGGTCAGCGGCGCCAGCGGCGCAGGAGGGTACGCAGCCGGCCGGTTACGGCACTGGCCAGCAGCCGGAGGGCGCCCGGTGGGGCCGGGCTGGCCTGGGGGGCCGCACCGGAAACGGCGGCCTGTTCGACGGCCGCAGCGAACTGCTCGAACAGCCGGCGGCTCACGTCCCCGGCCAGGGCGCGGCCGAACTGGGCGATGCGTCCGGTCAGGTAGACGGTGGCTTCCGCGACCAGGCGGCAGCCATCCCCGGACGGCTCGGCCGTAACCTGGATGTCGGCCTGGGTCTGGCCGCCGCCCGCGTCTTTACCCTGGGCCAGCACGCGCAGCACGCGCCGTTGCTCGTCGCGCTCGGTGACTTCGGCCAGGCCGGTGAACGAGAGCCGCACCGGGCCGACGCCGACCCGGGCGCGGCCCCGGTACCGGTCCGCACCCACTTCGCCGGTTAGCTCCGCACCAGGCAGGCAGCGGGCCACCAGGTGAACGTCGCCGAGAATCCGCCACACGTCGTCGGGTGGGACGGCTAGTGTGCTGGTCACCGTGGTGGTGAAGGTCGGCGGCCCCTGCGGGAGCTGGATCCGCGGCTCATCGCCGGCCCCAGCGCTCCCGTCGCCGGGGGCCCGGTGACCGGAGGCCCCGGCACCGGAGGCCCCGTCACCGGAGGCCGCGTCACCGGAGGCTGGTACACGGTCAGCGGAGTCAGTCGGGTGGCCGGGCGCAACCTGCGCCGAGGCGCCAGCGGCCGTACCCGCCCCGGCGGCCGCAGCGCTCCCGGCGGCCCGGACGGTCCCTGCGGCTGATCTCGGCGGACGGGAAGACAGCGCTGCGGTGGCGCAGTTGCCGGGCCCGGGCAGGCCGCCGTCCCGGTAGGCGTCGGCGACCTGCCCGACCGCCGTGAGGATGTTGCGGTACCCGGTACAGCGGCACAGCACGCCGGACAGTTCTTCCGGCAGTTCGTCCCGCGTCACGTCTGGCCGGCGGGACAGCAGATCGTAGGCGCTGAGCAGGAAGGCCGGGGTGCAGAACCCGCACTGCAGGGCGTGCTGGTCACCGAAAGCCTGCTGCAAGGGGTGCGGGGCACCGGGCCGGCCCAGGCCCTCCACGGTGACGATCTCGGCGCCGCTGAGCTGGCAGGCGAACAGCAGGCAGGAGCGTGCCGCCAGGCCTTCGACCAGGACCGTGCACATCCCGCAGATACCGTGCTCACAGCCCAGGTGGGTGCCGGTCAGCCCGAGGTGATCCCGCAACGCGTCGGCCAGCGTCACCCGGGCGGGCAGCCGCAGCACGACCGCGTCGCCGTTGACGGTCAGGCTGGTTTCGGTGTTGGCCCGGGGGGGCGACCCCTGTGTTGGCCCGGGGGGGCGACCCCCCGGAACCCCCCGCTGCGCTTCGCGCCCCGCAGTGGTACTTCGCCGAGACACCGGCCACTCACCGGGCACAAGGCCCGGTTCGTTAGGCCGGTCACGAGCGCCTCGCCGTGACCCGCCGTGGTTCTCGCCGACAACACCGGCCACTCGCCGGGCCTGACGGCCCGGACTCGCTGGGCCGGTCGGACCTTCGGTCCGGGTATCCGTCGCCTGTTGGTGGTGGCCGCCCGTATCCTCCTCGCCTCGGGCGCGGAGCTGGGCGCGGGCTAGTTCCTGGGCGGCCAGGGTGGCGAACAGGCGGCGGCGGTAACCGGCCGAGGCGTGCACGTCGCCGCCGGTGTCGACGATCTCCTCCGCGAGCGCGGCCATGGGGGCGGCCAGCGCTTGGGCGATCTGCTCCGCGGCGAGGCTGGCGCCGGCGGCGACCGGGCTGGCGTCGACCGGGCTGGCGTCCAGGAGGCCGCCCTCGTCGAGGAGGCTGGTCACGTCCCGGAAGACGGGGCGGTCCGATACCCCGAACGCGGCCAGGACAGCCTCGCGGGGCGACCGGCGCACCCGGACGGCCACTCCGGCCAGCGCGAAGTCGCCGTGCCGCCGGGCGTACTCGGCGAACCCGAACCCCTCCCCCGGGCCGGCGACCGGGAACGACGCGCGGACCAGGATGTCGGCCGGCCCGAGCTGGGTGCTCATCGCCCCGGTGAAGAACTCGCGGGCCGGAACGGTCCTCGTCCCGGCGGGTCCCGCGACCTCCAGGATCGCCCCCAGGCAGACGGCGACCGCGGGCAGTTCGGCGGCCGGGTCGGCGTGCGCCAGGCTGCCGCATACTGTGCCCCTCGTGCGTAGTTCGCGGTGGCCGACCCAGGGCAGCGCCATGGCCAGGAGCGGCACCGCGGAGGTGCGGCTGTCGTGCTCCGCCTGGCGCTGCCGTACGGTGGCGCCAACGTCGAGCATCAGTTCGTTAGTTACCAAACCGGCCAGGCCGTCCACCGCGTTGATGTCGACGAGGACGGGCGGCCGGGCGAGGCGCATGGCCAGCACCGGCACCAGGGACTGGCCGCCGGCGAGCACCTTGCCGTCGCCGTCGCTGCCGGCCAGTTCCGCCACCGCATCGGCCACGGTGGACGGCCGCACGTATGCGAACGGCGCCGTCTTCACACGGTCCTCACTAACGGCCCTCGAACTTGGGGGGGCGCTTCTCGATGAAGGCGGTGACGCCCTCGGTGAAGTCCCGGCTGGAGCGCAGCATCGCGTACGCCTTCCGCTCCAGCTCGATACCGGTGTAAAGGGGGCCGTCGGTGCCGCGGTCGAGGACCTCCTTGGCGGTGCGCAGGGCCAGTGGCGAGAAACCGAGCAGCGCGCCGACCAGGGAACCGACCTCGGCCTCCAGCGCGCGAGCATCCTCGGCCACGTCGGCCAGGAGCCCCCACTCGCCGGCCTTCGCCGCGCTGATCCGGTTCCCGGTCAGCACGTGGTACTTGGCGCGGCTCAGCCCGATCAGCCGGGCCAGGCGCTGCGTGCCACCGCTGCCCGGGATCATGCCGAGCCGCATTTCGGGCAGCGCGAACTCGCTGCGCTCGGTCGCTAGGCGGATGTCGGTGGACAGGGCCAGCTCCAGGCCCACCCCGAAGCAGTAGCCGTCGATGGCCGCGATCACCGGCTTCGGGCTGCGGGACGAGGCCGTGACGTTGTGCCCGAGATCTGTGAAGTCGACCGGCTCGACCTCCAGGAAACCGGCGATGTCGCCGCCGGAGGAGAAATGCTCTCCCGCCGAGCGGATGACGACCGCCACCACGATTTGGTTGGCGTCGATCTCGGCGAAACGTTCCGCCATCTGCTGGCGCATCGCCCAGGTGATCACCGTGTACTTGCCGTGATCCAGCGTCAGGTTGGCCACCCGGCCCTCGTGGCTGTACTCGAGCCGGATCTCGCCTCCGGTCAGTGCCATGGCTCCACGCCCTCCTGGTGGCTTTTTTCGCCGCCCTGTTCGCCCTTGCGGCTGGCCTGGTCGCTCATTTCGGTCAGCAGGTGGTGCAGGACATTGCCGTGCACGGGCAGCGCGTTCAGTTCGATCCCGAGCGGGGCCAGAGCGTCGGCGACCGCGTTGGCCAGCGCCACCGGGACGCTCATGCTGCTGCCCTCGCCGCAGCCTTTTGCACCCAGGCGGGTGTACGGCGACGGTGTTTCAACGTGGTCGCTGATCAGCGGGAAGGAGACCTCCGCCGAGGTCGGGCACAGGTAGTCCATGAACGTCCCCGCTACCGGCTGGCCGGTGTCGGCGTAGCGCATCTCCTCCAGCAGCGCTCCGCCCACCGCGTGCGCGATCGCGCCGTGCACCTGGCCGTCGAGCAGCACGGGATTGAGGATCGTCCCGGCGTCGTGCACGGTGGACAGCTTCTCGATGCTGATCCGCAGGGTGCACGGGTCGATCCGGCAGGCCACCACGTCGGCCACGAAGCCGTAGCAGAGGCTGGAGTTGATCTGATCGTCCTCGCTGGGTGCCTTGGCCTGGGGCGGGGTGAAAGCCGCCTCGGCGTAGAGCGTGGCGGGCACCCCTTCGGGCAGCGCGCCAGGATCCCAGTGCACCAGCCCGGCGGCCCGGCGGAACGGCACCGCCCGGTCGGGCTCAGCGCGGCACCGGACGCTGCCGCCGGCGAGTTCCAGTTCGTCCGGGCGCACGCCGAGCATGACCCCGGCGGCCTGCCGCAGGGTGGCGCCGACCGCGTCCGCGGCGTCGGCGAGCGCGCTGGTCAGCAACGGCGCGAAGCGGGAGGAGTAGCTGCCCGAGGTCACCGTCCACGGGGTGGTCGCGGTGTCCATCTCGACCACCGGGCGCACCTGGTCCAGCGGCAGGCCCAGCCGGTCCGCGACCACCTGGCGGGCAACGGTGGCGTGCCCCTGGCCCTGCGGCACCGTGCCCAGCAGCACGGTGACGATCCCGTTCAGGTCCACGCTGACCCGTACGTGCTCGGTCGACCCCGATTTGCCGAGCCCACGGACCCGGATGCCGGCCGGCGTGGCCAGGCCTACGTAGCCGATGTTGGTCGCCGACGGGTCGACCACGGCGGCGATCCCCACGCCGTAGTACTCTCCGCGTTCCCGTACGTCCCGTTGCCGGGCCCGCAGCGCCTCGTAGTCGGCGTTCTTCAGGGCGAGATCGAGCGCCAGCTCATAGTTCCCCGAGTCGTAAAGGCCCCCGCTCGGGGTTCGGTAGGGAAACTCGCCGGCGCCGATGAGGTTACGGCGGCGCAGCTCCGCGGGGTCCACGCCGAGCCCGGCGGCGATCTTGTCCATCAGGCGTTCCAGGCCGAAGTACAGCTGTTGGCCGCCGAATCCGCGGTTAAGCCCGGTCGGCATCTTGTTCGTCACGACCGCGCGGGCCCGGATCTGCACCGCGGGGATACGGTAGGCGCCGGTGATGTTGCCGAAACACCGGTACAGCGTGCTCGGCTCCGGCGGCCGCAGGTAGGCGCCCACGTTGTCGACCAGGTCCGCGCGCAGGGCGGTCACCGTCCCATCCGCCGTGACCGCGGCATCGAAGCGCATCATCCGGTCGGCTCCCGCGGACGACGCCAGCAGGTGCTCGATGCGGTCTTCGGTCCACCGGACCGGGCGCCCGGCGTGCTTGCTGGCCAGCGCCATCAGCGCAACGTAGGGGTAGATGCCAGCCTTGATGCCGAAGCTGCCGCCGATGTCGGCCGGCACGTGCAGCCGGAGCCGGGACACCGGCAGGCCGAGCGCGCCGGCCAGCACCGGCACCATGGAGAACGGCCCGTGGAAGTTGGCCCACGCCTCCACCACCGGGCCCAGGCCGTCGGCGCCGTCCGTCCAGCTGGCCACCACCGAGTAGCACTCCATCGGCATCGAGGAGTACCGAGGGAAGGAGTACTCGCCGCTGATCACGTGGTCGGCACGGGAGAACGCTTCGTCGACGGGGCCAAACGTGAACGTGCGGTCCGTCGCGACGTTGCTGGCCGCCCCCTCGTGCAGCAGAGGCGCGGAGTCCCGCAGCGCTTGGGCCGTGTCCGTCACCGACGGGAGCGGCTCGTAGTCGACCTGGACGAGCTCGGCGGCGTCCTCGGCGAGGTACCGGTCGGTGGCCACGACCACGGCGACCGGCTCGCCGACGAAGCGGGCCCGGCTCGTCGCGCCTGCGTGGTACGGCATCGGTGTCTTGACCGACAGCGGGAACGGACGCAGTTCGGCCGCCACCTCGTCCGGGCCGATGACAGCGGCCACCCCGGGCGCCCCGAGCGCGGCGGCGGTATCCACGCCGCGGATACGGGCGTGCGGATGCGGGCTGCGCACGACGGCCGCGCTCAGCGCCCCCGGCAAGGGGTCGAGGTCGTCAAGGAACCGGCCCCGGCCGAAGAGCAGCGCGGCGTCCTCCACCCGCGGGGTCACCGCGGCTCCGACGAAGGGGCCGGTCGCGGGGGCGGGACCGGTCGCGGGGGCGGGGCCGGTCGCGGGCGCGGGACCGGTCGCGGGCGCGGAGCTGGCGCTGGTTGCGGGCGCGGGGCCGGCGCTGGTTGCGGGGGCGGCGGTCACGGGCGGCCGTCCGTCGCGAACGGGGCCCCGCCCGGTTGCGCCGTCCCCGCGGGTACCGTCCCTGGGGGTGCCGTCCCTGGGGGCGCCTCCTCGGGTCCGGCGGGCTCGCCGAACCGGAATTCGGCCAGCGCGGTGAACGTTCCGGCGGTGAGCTCCCGGCGGAGGATCTTGCCGACCGCGGAGGTGGGGATCCGGTCGATGGCGACCAGGCGCTTCGGCCGCTTCAGCGGCGGCAGGCCGGACCGGTCCCGGATGTACGCGTCGGCATCGGTGAGCGCGCGCCCGGGCGACAGCCCGGCGTGGGGCACGATGAACGCCGTCACCGCGTGGCCCCAGCGATCATCCGGCGTGCCGGCCACTACCACGTCGGCCACGGCCGGGCAGCCGGCCACCGCGTCCTCTATGTCGCCCGGGTAGATGTTCTC
>Ga0302181_10002629_pt1 | contig 12585 bp, 13 predicted proteins | sample I_Palsa_E3_3_FD_198786 | JGI IMG/M metagenome (GOLD analysis project Ga0302181, IMG submission 198786) | Peat permafrost microbial communities from Stordalen Mire near Abisko, Sweden - I_Palsa_E3_3 | ecosystem: Environmental > Terrestrial > Soil > Palsa > Peat permafrost | place: Sweden... | reverse complement strand
CGACCGCGGTGCCGGCCCGCTCGGAGCCGGTCAGCGACACGCCGCGCAGCCGCGGGTCGGCGATCATCGTGGCGACCTGCTCGTGGGTCGCGAAGAGGTTGACGTACACGCCGTCCGGCACGCCCGCATCCTTCATGATCTGCGCGATCGCCAGCGCCGAGGTCGGGCAGTTTTCCGCGTGCTTGAGGATGACGGTGTTGCCGACGATCAGGTTGGGCGCGGCGAACCTGGCCACCTGGTAGTACGGGTAGTTCCACGGCATCACGCCGAGGATCGGGCCGACGGGCCGGTACTCGACGCGCGCGGTGTCACGGCCGGGCAGCGGCTTGTCGGCGAGGAGCCCGGCACCGTTGTCGGCGTAGTAACTGAAGATGGCGGTGCAGAACTCGGCCTCGCCGACGGCCTGCGCGGGCTGCTTGCCCATCTCCTTGGTGATCAGCGCGGCCAGGTCGGTGGCGCGTTCGGTGAACAGCTCGGCGACCCGCTTCACGACTGCGGCGCGCTCGGCGACCGGGCGCAGCCTCCAGGCCGCGAACGCCTCGGTCGCGGCGGCGAGCGCCGCCTCTACTTCCGCGTCCTTGGCGAAGGGGAAAGTCTCGGTCACCTCGCCGGTGGCCGGGTCGGTTACCTGATAAGGGGGGGTCTGCGTCATTGCCTGCTCCCGGTCTCGCTGCGCAAAGGATTCGGTGAGACCACGCTACGGGAGCAAGGTACCCAGCCCAACACCCATCCCCCACTTCGGGCTGCAACCGGGCCTTGCGGTGGCAGAATCTCTCGTAGGTGCCCGGCAGCATAGCTATCAGGGGGGGCGGACCCGTGTCTGATATTGAGCGCAACAAGCAGGTCGTCGTCGACTACTACCAAACGGCGTTCAACGGAGACCCGGAGAAGGCGGTCGCGGACCATTTCGGTCCCCGCTACATTCAGCACAACCCGGACGCTGCCGACGGCCCCGAGGCTTTCATCGGCTTCGTGCACTGGCTGCGCGGCGAGTACCCCAACCTGAAACTGGACATCAAGCGCGTCATCGCTGAGGGCGACATGGTTGTCACCCACTCCCACCTCAACTTGGAGCCCGGCAACGCCGACAACCCTGGCCGCGCCCTGGCGGACTTTTTCCGGCTGGAGGACGGCAAGGTGGTCGAGCACTGGGATGTCATCCAGGAGGTGCCGAAGCAGGCCGCCAACCCCAACGGCATGTTCTGATTGTTCCGGTCCGGTCGCATCGGGGCAGGCACGTGGCCGGGTCAGATCGTGTCGTCGAGCCAGTCGAAGATGCGCGCCACCGCCAGACGCAGGGCGCCAGGGTGGCAGTGCGCGTCGCCCCCTTCCTCCTCGGTAAAGCTCAGGAGCTTCTTCGACGTTGTGAGGTGCCGGTACAGCTTGCGCGGATCGGACTCCCCGGCGGCGGCATAGAACAGGTCGGTGGTCGCCTCGCACACCAGAACGGGGCAGGTGATCTTCTGCGCGCTCCCATCGCTGAAGTTGTAGCGGGAGTAGGTGGCCAGGAACTCCCGGTCGGTCGCAGTCCCGGTGACGTAGCGGCCGTGGTCGCAGGCCCAGCGCAGGGTCGGGCTGTGCGCACGGGCCTCGGCGATCATCCGGTCCAGTTCCTCGTCGTGTTCAGCTGCCGCACGCCGGACCGCCTCGTCGTGCGGCAGCGGGAGGTGCGCGGTCAGGGCGGAGACGGCGTCGAAGACACCGTCGACGGCGACGACGGCGGCCAGGCGCGGCTCATAGGCCGCCGCGCGCGGCGCTAGGTAGCCCCCGAGGCTGACGCCGAGCAGCGCGATGCGGTCCGGGTCGACGCCTGGCTGCTTGGTGAGGAAGTCCAGGACAGGACCGACCACGTTCTCCCAGTCCGGCCTGAAGGTCAGCCCGTCCCGGTGGATGGCGGCAGGCTGCCCGGGACCGTCGAAGGTCAAGACGTGGTACCCGCGTTCTCCTCCGCCGGTCGCGCCGAAGAAATGCAGTTCCTCGGCGGCGCCGTCGAATCCGTTGTGCATCACCAGCGTCGGTGCCGGGCCCTCGCCCGCCGCCCGGTAGAAATAGCCGTGCAGCATGGTGTCCTGGTACGGGATCTGCACGGTGGTGATGCCGGGGACGGGTGCGACGGCGTCCCGAAAGCAGGCAACGCCGCGCTGGTAGGCGTGGTCGATGCGCGGGTCGTCGGGGTTGCCGTGCAGGAAGAACTCGGCGGCCCGGTAGTAGGTGGAGGCGCGCAGGAGTCCATCACGTGCGCTGACGGGACGGCTCGCGCGGGCTTCGGTCTCCAGGCGCTGGGCGGTGGAGATCCAGGCGTCGTACCAGCTGTCGTAGTCGCCGGAGGTGACGCGGGAGGCGGTGGCGATGACTTCGCCGACGTCCGAGCCGCCGTAGACGGCGAAGCCGAGATTGCGCAGGGTCTCGAACCAGAATTGCTGGTCCTCAGGGAACATCAGCTGCTGCATTGCTTTTCCTCGAGGAAAGCGCGAAAGGTGCGCGCGGGCCGGCCGGTGAGCCGCGGGACGGCGTCGGTGACACGGTCCTCCGACCCCTCGGCGATGGCCCGGTCCAGGCCGGCCAGCATCGCGGCGAACTCGGCTGGTATCTGGGCCGCGAGGCGATCGCGCAGCTGCTCGTAGGAGAGGCTGCGGTGGACCACGAGCCGACCGGTGACCTCGGTCATGATCGCGGCGACGTCGTCGTAGCTGAGCGCCTCCGGCCCGGTCAGAACGAGGTCGGTGTCGGGCGCATGCTCGCTGGTCAGAGCGTGGAAAGCGACGGCAGCGATGTCCTGCGCATCGATGAAGCCGACCCGGCCGGTTCCGGTCGCGGTCAGGATGCTGCCCTGTTCGGCGATGCTGAGGGCGTGCGCGTGCTCTCCGGTGAAGTTCTGCATGAACCACGAAGGCCGCAGCACCGCCCACTGCTCGACCAGATCGGGCAGGGCCCGGTGCACCGATCCCACCGCCGGGCCGCCCGCGGGGATGGCCGAGGAGCTGAGGAGCACGGCGCGGTGCACACCCGCGGTGCGCGCCTGCCGGAGGAAGGGCACCATGACTGTGACCGGGTGGGGGTCGGCCGGGGGCGGAATGAGGTAGACGCGGTCGACTCCGTCGAGGGCGGCGGCGTGGGTGCAGGGGTCGTACCAGTCGAAGCGGACCGGTGCCGCGCCGGGGACCGGGGTGGCGTGGCGGCTGGCGGCCTTGACGCCGTGGCCGGCGGCGACCAGCTGCGCCACGACGCGGCGGCCGGTCGTGCCGGAGGCGCCGATGACCAGGGTGGTGCCCGCCGTGGTCACTGGCTGGTCCTGGTGAAGTCGGTGCCGGGTTCGAGGACGGCGAGGGGATTCCAGTAGTCCCGGTAGGAGGTGAAGTGCCCGTCCTGAACGGAAACGACGGCGATATAGGTCATGTCGAGCGGGCTGTCGGTCTGCACCAGGCGGCCGACCCCGCGCATCTCGACCACGATGGTCTCCGGGTCGGCGGTCTCGTGGATCCGTAGGTCCGGGAAGTCGTGCAGGTCGACGTGGTCGGGATAGTGACGCATATAGGCGGCGATGGCCGCTGCGCCGTCCAACCGTTCGGGCCAGCCTTGAGGGGCAAACGGGAACTCCATGACGCCGGTCTCGGCCCACAGGCCGATCCAGCCTGCAATGTTCTTGGCCAGGAGAAGTCGCAGGCTGTGGCGGTAGAGGTCCGCCGGAGAGGTCGGTACAGACATGGGTATCCTCCATCGGGTAAGATTCGGACTCTGGGTCCGTTTTGATGATACGGACCTGGGGTCCGCTTTGTAAAGGGGGAGCCACGTGCCCGGGCCGTCAACCCGCAAGGACGCCGTCCGGAACCGGAAGGCCGTTCTCGCCGCCGCCGACGCCCTGTTCGACCGCTGCGAAAGCCCCGAGGACGTCACCATGGCCGACGTCGCGGCGGCGGCCGGCGTCGGCAAGGGAACGCTCTTCCGCGCCTTCGGCGACCGCAGAGGACTGCTCCTCGCGCTCTACGGGGCCCGAGTCGAACCGATCAGGGAAGCCGTGGCAACTGGCCCGCCGCCGCTGGGTCCCGCCACCCCGCCGCTCGAGCGCGTGCCCGCGCTGCTCGACGCCGTGCTGTGCTTCAAACTCGACAACCGCCGCCTCGCGCTCGCCCTGGAAGAGACCGGGGGCAGCAGCCCCTACCAGGCCGCGCACTACCAGCAGTGGCACGACCTGCTCCAAGCCATGCTGGAACAGATCCCCGGCCGGAACGACAGTGGTTTCACCGCCCACGTACTGCTCGCCGCCACGCGCGCCGACCTCATCGAGTACCTGGCCGACCATGAGGGAGTGCCGCGGGAAAAAATGCGGGCGCAATTGGCGAGCTTCACCGCCGGAGTCCTGGGTGGTTCAGGCAGCGTGCTCAGTGGGCAGCCGCGTTAACCTGTCGGGGTCTGGAGGGGGTTCGTGTCCGAGCGGATCGGCTACCGTGGCCTGCGATCGGACAAGGCCGGCTTCGACGAGGCCATGGAGGACCTCGACGGGTTGCTCGATCCGGTCATCGAGCGCGCCGCGCAGTGCCCGTTCCGCTGGATTCGCTGACCCTTCCCCGTCGTTCTCCCCCTTGGAGCCCGCATGACCACCGTCCGTGGCGTCCTGCCCAACCCGTTGCTCGACCGGGCAGCCGTGACGCCGGGCCGGGATTCCGTCCGGTCGTTTCATGAGTCCCTGCCCGGTTATGCCGCCACCCCGCTCGTCTCCGCGCCGCTGCTCGCCCGCCGCCTCGGCGTGGCCGCCGTCCATGTCAAGGACGAGTCGGTCCGGCTGGGCCTGCCCTCGTTCAAGATCTTGGGTGCGTCCTGGGCGGCGTTCCGGGCGCTGGCGGCCAGGGCTGGGGCCCCGGTCGAGGAGGTCGGAGGCCTGGACGGGCTGCGGGAGCTGATAGACGGCAGCGGCGTCGTGCTCGTGGCGGCGACAGACGGCAACCACGGCCGGGCCGTCGCCCGGATGGCTGCGCTGCTCGGTCTGGCGGCGCACATCCTGGTCCCGGGGGACATGGCCGCCGCCCGAGTCCATGGCCTTCGCGCCGAGGGAGCGCAGGTGACCGTCGTCGACGGTACCTACGACGAGGCCGTGACCCGGTCCGCTGCGCTGGCCGACGACCGGCACGTCGTCGTCTCCGACACATCGTGGGATGGGTACGTCACCGTCCCTGGCTGGGTCATCGACGGCTACGCGACGATCGTGGCGGAGACGCTGTCGGCGCTGGCCGAGTCAGGGAATCCGGCCCCCACGCTGGTGGCGGCGCAGATCGGGGTCGGCGCGTTCGCCGCGTCGATGGTCCGGGGCTTCGTTCCGCTGGGCGCGCGGGTCGTCGGCGTGGAGCCGACGAAGGCGGCCTGCCTGCTGGAGAGCGCGCGCGCCGGGCGGCCGGTACAACTCGGCGGTGCCCTGGATTCGATCATGGCGGGCCTGAACTGCGGAACACCGTCACTGATCGCGTGGCCGGTCGTCCGGGCCGGCATCGACTCGTTCGTCGCGGTATCGGATGACGATGCCGAGGAGGCCATGCGGGCGCTGGCCGACGTGGGCGTCGTCTCCGGCGAGTCCGGTGCGGCCGGGCTGGCCGGACTGCTCGCCTTCGGGCCGCAGCTGGGCCTGCGCCCCGATGACCGGGTGCTCGTCGTCTCCACCGAGGGCGACACCGACCCCGTCGCGTACCGGCGCATCGTCGGTGCGCGACCCGCCGGCCAGGCCGACTGACCGCGACCACACCGTGCTCGTCGTCGGGGCCGGGCCGTGATGTGTCAGGGCAACGAAGTGGTCAGGTCAGGTGATCCCGGCATTCACTCGGATTCCGCGGCGGGCGTACTCGACGGCCAGTGAGCGGGCGACCAGTCCCCGTCCGGGTCCGTGGTCTGCCCCACTTCGATCAGGTGACCGTCGGGATCGCGGATGTAGCAGCGCTTCTCGTACTTGTGCTGTTTCGGCGGCGTCAGGAATTCAGCACCCCGGGCGCTCCATTCGGCGTACACGGCATCGATGTCTTTCACCCGGATATTGAGGAAGCTGCTGACCCGATCGGGATCACGCGGCGTCTCCAGGATGACCGTCGGCTTGTCGTCGGTCGGCCCGCCGCCGCCGTTGATGACGATCCAGCTGTTGGCTAGCGCAACATTGACCGGATCTCCGGGAAAGGCCACCCTGCCGCCGAGTACTTCGGTGTAGAAGCGCCGGGAGCGCTCGACATCGTCCGAGACGATGAAGTGGGTCAGCACAATTCCCTCTGGGGGCGATGGGAGCTCGGCCATCCGGGCACCTCCGCTGGCTAGGTCTCACACCCCGCTTTGCGACGAGGCCGCAGCCAACGTTACTACGGGTCAGTCGCGGGGCCTTTGGCCGCTACCGGCTAGGTACCGGATCTCCGGGAACCGGACCACGGGTGAAGATCAGCCGCCGGTACGCGACCGCAGCGATGACTCCGGTCAGCACCCCTGCGGCCAGGCCGAGCATCGCGCCGACCAGCAGCCGCATGAGTCCTGCCGACCCGCTCCCGCTCATCGCGGGCTGGAGCATTATCGCCGGCATGTGCCCGGCCGGGCTGCCCGCAGAACCCGCGTAGGCGATGTAGCTCTCGGCCACCGCGTTAGCGGTGCCCTCCGCCTGGGCGGTGGTACCGGCCCGGGCGGTTACCGACAGGACATCTGGCCCCGGGCTGCTGACCTGAACTTCGCCGCGTACGGTGGCAAGCGATGCGCCCGGGCTCAGGCTGGGCAGCGCGCCGGCCAGGACCGGATCACTAGTTGCGATCGGAACCGCCGCGGCTGCCGTCAGAGTCGTCGCCGGGAGCGCAACCAGCGCGGTGCTCGTGGCCATCGCCGGGCTGAACGCGGCGGTAACGACCCCGGCGAGCAGGCTTGCCGTGACCGCGGCAAGGATGAGAATCCCGTACCGCCGGAAGATGTGACGGGAACTCCGCAGGTCCGGTGCCGACTGGCTCATCTGGCCTCCGCTTCGATCCCGGCACCACCTCGCCGACACGGGATGCGCACCATGACAGGGCTGCAGATACGCCCAAAGACAGCGTAACTCACTTAATCTGGGCATGCCAGCTCTGCCATGCGGGCTCTTGCTAACCGGAAAATCATCCACCGTAAATGGGTGCGCCGTCTCAGCTATATACGGCAAGGTGACAGAATAAATAGCGAACACATGACGGAATACCCTTGGTGCGTTGGCCGCGCTCTTGTGACCGTTATTGTGCGATTTCCCGACCCTGGGAAATCGCACCGGAATTCGTGTTCAAGTCTCCCTCGGACACATCGTGATCAGTTACTGACCTGCGGATATGTTATGTGACAGGCTTCAAGCGGGTTCAGATTAGCCAAGTTTTCGCAGATCTGCGATCTAAAGCGACCGTGGCCAGTACGGCTAACATGAAGCGCCGAAGACGGGGCCCATCCACCGCCTCGATCGTTCCGCTGGATGGTCGGTATCCAGGTCCTGGCAAATGCTGAGACCGGACCAGGCTGCGGCGGGTGCGTGTGACCCGGCTTGCGGGATACTAGCGATCATGCCTGAGCTGATCCTGAAGCCGAGCCGGGTTGCCGCCGCCGGCCAACCGCCCAAGCTGATCGATGAGTACGTCGGACGAGCCAGCACAGGCCAGGCCGGCCTGAGCATCGCGCACATGCGCACCCCCTATGGCTGGGCGGAGCCCGGGCAGCGCCCGGAGTTCGACGAATTCACCATCGTGCTGCGAGGGGCCCTGGTCGTGGAGTCCGATGACGGTCAGATGACCGTCCAGGCAGGCCAGGGAGTTCATGCGCAACCCGGGGAATGGGTACGTTACAGCACCCGGGAGCCGACGGCGCCGAGTACATCTCGGTCTGCCTGCCCGCCTTCGCCCCTGACACGGTTCACCGGGATGAATAACCGAGCCGACGCGGTTCGGTGTGTGGTCCTCGGTCACGCCGTCCGGTTGAGCGCGTGCTGTAACCCGCTCGGGCACCGTGACGGAATCCTCGGACGCCGCCAGGACGCTCCGGCTCACACCCACCGAATGGGCGATCCTGCAGTTGCTGCTGCAGCGGCCGGGCCAGGGATTGCCGACCTTAACCCGGTGCAGCCGGGGTACTCAGCAGTGTATGACGCGATGGCGGCCAGCATCGGCGCGGGAGCGTGAGCCGGCGGGCACGGCGGTACGCACGGTGGATGGCTTTCCCGTGGTGTTCCAGTACGGGCAGCCGATCCCGTCGTTCGACGTGCGGGCTGACGTCCCGGGCGAACGGGACTATCTCGATCTTGACGGGCGGTGGCGGTTCGCGTTCGACCCGGATGAGGCCGGCCTGAGTGAGGGCTGGATGCTGGCGGGTTTCGATGACGGCGGCTGGCAGGTTGCCGAGGTTCCGCTGCCGTGGGATCTGTACGACACGCCCGGGTTCGGCAGCTACGCCGGCAGCTACGGCACGGGCACCGCGTTTCGCGACGGCTATGCCTGGTACCGCGCGGGGTTCCACGCGCCCGGCAGCTGGTCGGGCCGGTTCGTCAAGATCTGTTTCCTGGGGGTGAACTACGCGGCGTGCGTCTACCTCAATGGCACGCTTGTGGCCGAGCACGAGGGCGGGCACACTCCCTTCGCGATGGACGTCAGTGCGGCTATCCGGCCCGGCGCGAGGAACCTGCTGGCGGTGCGGGTGTACCGCAGGCCGTGGTATCGCCCGGGGGTGGCCGGGCCCGAAGCGATCAGCAGCCGCACCGAACTGCCGCACAAGCCGGTGGACTACTGGCCCTACGCCGGCCTCACCCGCGGGGTGTTCCTGGAGGCCACCGCGCAGGTGACGGTGAGCAAGCTAATCACGAGTGCCCGCCATGGGCGGCTAGTGGTGGCAGCCGTCGTGTTCAACCATGGCGACGGACCGGGCCGCCGCCGCCTGATCCTTGATCCGGGCGCGGGCACCGGCGGCACACCGGTCAGCCGGGAGGCGGCACTGGCGCCCGGCGAGGCAGCCGTGGTCAGCGCCGAACTGCCAATCCCCGGTGCCAGGCCATGGTCACCGGCAGACCCCAGGCTGTACCGGCTGACAGCACGCCTTGAAGCTGACGGCAGCGCGGCAGGCGGCGCAGAGGAGAACGGCCGCGCCGCTGACGACCTAGCCGTCCGGTACGGGATGCGCGCCGTGGAGGTGGCCGGCGGGCGGCTGCGCCTCAATGGGGAACCGGTGTTCCTCAAGGGCCTGAACTGGCACGAAGAAACCCCCGAGCGGGGGCGCACGATGCGCCGCCAAGACTATGACCAGATCCTGGACATCGCCGCTGACCTAGGCGCGAATTTCCTGCGCAGCTGCGGCTATACCCGGCACCCGGACTTCTACCGCGCCGCCGACGAACGCGGCGTGCTGGTCTGCGACGAGACCGACAACTTCTGGGTGGAATCCCGCCAGCAGCGCATCCAGGGCCGTTACGGCCTGTCCGCGGCGCTTGTCGCCGCAATGGTGTGGAACCAGGTGAACCACCCCAGCGTCGTGCTGTGGTCGCTGCACAACGAGTCCGAGACCACCGACCGCGCCGCCTACCGCACGTGGATATCGCAGCTGCGCGCCGCGGCGACCAGCATCGATCCACAGCGGCGGCCGGTCACGTGGGCTTCATCGACCAGCTGGGACCCCGCCTTCGACCTGGCCGACGTCATCGGGTTCAACGAGTACTTCGGCTACTTCTACGGCCACGACGCCGACCTGGGCCGCACCCTGGATGCGGTCCACCGCCAGTACCCAGGCTCACCCATACTCATCACCGAGAACGGCAGCTATGCCCACCTCGGACGGCACGGCAGCCCGGCCGAGACCGGCACCGAGGAATGGCAGGCAGATAAACTCCGCCAGCACTGGGGACAGGTGACCGCGCGGGCAGACTGGCTGGCCGGCTACACCTATTGGCTGCTTAAGGACTACAAGCAGCGCATGAACTACAACCACAACCTCAACGGCATCTCCGCCATGGGGCTTATCACCTTCGACGGCCGCCGCCGCACCGCCTACGCCGCCTTCCGCGACTGCCGGAACCCGTCCGAGCCGGGTGCAGCCGCGCGCAGGATCGTATGACGGCAGGGCACGACCCGGACGCGGGCGCCGTCCGGGCACCACGGACGGGTGGCCCCTCGCGCACCAGACGGGCGAGGGGCCGACGCCTGTCAGTCGCGCCCAGTCGCCGAGGTGACGTCGACCTCGTTGCCCTCGGCGTCGGCGAGCGTCCACCAAGTGGGCGACGCTTCGCGGACCATCCGCCCGCCGGCCGCGAGGGCCGCGACGACGCGCGCCTCGGCCAGTTCCGGCGACACCCAGACGTCGATGTGGAAGCGGTTGCGCTGGGGGCGGGGCGCGTCCATGTCCTGGAACCAGATCGACGGGCCGCGCCAGCGTGGGTCGACGAGGTCCTCGTCCGGGCTGTCGGCGCGTCGCTCGTACCCGAGCACGGCCGCCCAGAACGGGATCACGTCCGCGCTGACCAGAGCGTCGATGGTCACCTGGACGGTCTGGATCAGCGTCGGGTCGGCGGCGAGCCCCTGCTCGCGGGCCAGGTCCGAGATCCGCACGGCCAGCTCGACGTCGCCGTTGGTCATGCCCATGTAGTCAGGCGTGGCGGTGAGCAGCCGGACAGTGACGGTGTCGTGCTGCAGGTCGACGTCCGGATGGTGCGGCCCGGCGTCACCAACGGCCGCGGCGATCGCCTGGACGAGCCGGGCGCTGGCGGCGAACGAGCCGGTGCGGAAGACGGCGGTGGCGCCGTCGCCGACGACCCGCCAGTCGCGGGTGCGGTCGTCGGCGTGGAAGGCGCGCATGGTGAGGGGTTCGGTCATGGTCACTCCCTGGGTGCTCGTGGGCACCGGCTCGCCGGCCCGGACGTGCTCAGAGATGTCATCATCCTCCAGCAGCGCGCCTACCTACGTCTCGTAGCTGGTGATCCCGACCATCACAGGGCTGATCAAGCCTGGAGTCATGGGTACAGGCCGCCACCCAACCACCGTGGGCCCGCAACCCCTCCGCAGGGCTGCCGCGAAGGGCGGAACACGCAAAAGGCGTCACCGTAGACCAGGCGGTGGTAACCCGTGTCGTTCCGCAGTAAAGAAGCTGGTCGATCTCGGTTCCGGCGGCTACGGCGGCTAGGCCCAGCGAGACTGCCGCGCCGAGGAAAGCGTCCTTGCCCCAGGCCACGGCGCCCGGCCGGGGCGGGTCCCGAGGCGGGGATCCTAGGCCGCCCATGCTGCCTCAATGGCGTTGAGCCAGTCGGGATCTTGGCACCCAGGGATCGAAGTTGGCCACCCCGTCGATGCACCCCTGATACATGTTCGCCAGGTCGTCGGAGATGACGTGCGCCAGCCCGTCGGTAGTGATGGTCAGGTCCCGGTCCAGTTTCTGGGTCTGGTACGCCCAACCGCTGGGCAACCGCCTCGGTCCGGCCTGCGCAGGGAGCAGCGCCCCGGTCAGGCCGTGGTCCCCGCGATCGGTGAAGGTCTGCATCACCCAGGAGACCCCGTCAGGCGACCGCAGCAAGAAGACCGCCCGCCCGGCCCGGAACTCGTACGTGCTGACCCGGCGGAACTGCATCGGGTGATAGGCCATCGCCAACTGACCCAGCTGCGGATCGAAGTTGGCTGGCAGCTGCATCCTGGCGAAGCAGTTGAACATCAGGCCGCCCAGGTCACGAGGCTCGCCGGCCAGGTTGCCCGTCAGGGCATCCATCGCCCAGAACCCCCTCGGGTTCTTCCACGCCAGCTCAGACCCGGTATCCGCCAGTTGCCTGACATCAATCGCCGCGAACTCACCGGCCGGGCAGGGACCAAAGCCGGTGGTGTTATAGACGAACGCGTCGAAGGCCTCACCGACCCGGCTCAGCAAGAAGATCTCCCCTTGGGCAAAGCCCCGGAGATTCTCTACGCGCAGTACCGTGTCCGTCGTGTGATCACCGCTTGCTTTCGGTGCGGTACCTGCCGCACATGGCGGCCGATGCGGATGAGGAACCCTCCACGCCATCCTATTGACGGCTAACGCTCCAACGGCACCCATCTCATGCCGACGACTTGACCTGCGAGAACGTGCCTCGGCGCGGGAGATCATAGCCGGTCTCGAAGTGCTGACCTGCAGGTTCAGAGCCCGTCCAGCACAGGTGCCGTTGCCGTATTGACCCGCAGATCCATGACGCGTTGTTCTTCTGCTGCTGGTGCTCATGTCTTCCACGGTGCGGCCCCGGCGTGCCCCCGTCTAAGACCTGCTGGCGCGCCTGTCATACCGTGGAGGTACCAGGGATGGGAGAAGCCCATGGCTGACGTCGACGTCCGCAAGCTGCGCTACTTCGTCGCGGTCGCGGAGCAGCTGCACTTCGGCCGGGCCGCCGAGGCCCTGCACATCGCCCAGCCGGTGCTGTCCCGCCAGATCAGGGCGCTGGAAGACGAGCTGAAGGTGCAGCTGTTCGTGCGGGACAAGCGGGGGACTGAGCTGACCCCGGCCGGCCGGCAGCTGCTCGCCGACGCCGGACAGCTGCTGGCCAGTGCGGACGCGCTGCGCCGGCGGGTCACCCGCGCGGCCCGCGGCCCGGGCTCGTTCACGATCGGGTTCATGCCCGGCCTCATC
>Ga0302181_10002623_pt1 | contig 12603 bp, 8 predicted proteins | sample I_Palsa_E3_3_FD_198786 | JGI IMG/M metagenome (GOLD analysis project Ga0302181, IMG submission 198786) | Peat permafrost microbial communities from Stordalen Mire near Abisko, Sweden - I_Palsa_E3_3 | ecosystem: Environmental > Terrestrial > Soil > Palsa > Peat permafrost | place: Sweden: Abisko... | reverse complement strand
CGTTGATGCCCTGCGCCTCGAGCGCTCCGGACACCGTGTGGGCATCCACGTCACCGGTCACGCCGTCCAGCGTGATCTCGCCGGACACGCTCTTGACCGAAGCCCGCGCGCTGATCGCGCTCAGCACCGCCGTCGCGCGGACCACGCCGACCTGCACCGGGCAGTTCCGCGGTACGGTCACCGTGACCTCCGCCGAGGGCCGCTGCGGCCGCAGCCACTTCAGCAGGCCCTCCCAGGTGAGGTTCTCGTGGGTAACGCTCAGCACCCCGTCCTCGTAGCTCACCTCGAGCGGGTCGCCGCTGATGTTGGCCACGTTCAGCGAAGGCGTCCCGTCGGTGGCGAGCACCGCCACCGACCCGGCGATGAGCCTGACCCGGAGCCCGGTCACGTCATCAAAGTCCAGGCTCGTCGGAGCCTCGATGGTCCAGTGCGCCATCCGCCCGTCCTTCCCATCCACTCGGCGGTCACACCTAAACGATATATCGCATCCTCCCAAAGTCAAGACATATCGCGTCTCGAACCGCCCCGCCCCATCCGCCCGCCGCGGCTCGAGCCGTGAGCAACTTCAATCAAGGCATGCTGTCGCCTGGCCCAGCTGTTTGGCGTGCTATCAAGCGGACGACGTCTTCGCCCTGGGCGGGTAGCAGCAACTCACAGCGCGCGCCGTCGGCGCGGTAGCCAGCCCTGGACCTTCCATTTCGAGCCGGGGCGCCCGGGAAGCAGCACCATGACCAGCAGACCCACGACCGACAGCAGCAGGCCCAACGTCAGCCCGACCCGCTCGGCGTAGCCCTTGCGCTCCGCCAGCCACGCCGCGGCGGCCGCCGAGATGAGCCACGCGAACAGGAGGTACAGCGCCTTAGCGCCAATTGTTCCGATGGCTATCACTCTCCGTATTAGTCATGTACCCAGATACGCCCGCTGAACCTCGGGGTCGTTGCGCAGGCTCGCCGAGTCGTTGGCCAGGGCCACGTGTCCGGTCTCGAGCACGTAGCCGCGGGAGGCGGCGTCGAGCGCGTAATTGGCGTTCTGCTCCACCAGCAGAATCGCCACCCCGGAGCTGTTGATCTCGCCGATGGTCTGGTAGATCCGCTGCACCACGAGAGGGGCGATGCCCAGCGACGGCTCGTCGAGCATCAGCAGCTTCGGCCGGGCCATCAGGGCGCGCCCGATCGCGAGCATCTGTTGCTCGCCACCGGACATGGTGCCGGCCTTCTGCCCTTTGCGCTCCTTGAGCAGGGGAAACAGTTCGTAGACCCGGGTGAAGTCCTCGGCCACCCCGGGACCGCGCCGCTGGTGGGCGCCCAGTTCCAGGTTCTCGAGCACGGTCATCCGCGGGAAGCAGTGCCGGCCCTCGGGGGCGAGGGCGATTCCGCGGCCGACGATCTCGTGCGCCGGCACGTGCGTGATCTCCTCCCCGCCGAACGTGATCGTCCCGGCGCTGGCCGGGGTGAGGCCCGAGATCGAACGCAGGGTAGTCGTCTTCCCGGCCCCGTTCGAACCGATCAGCGTCACCACCTCACCCGCGTCTACTGTCAGCGAGATCCCTTTCAGCGCCTCGATCGCGCCGTACCGGGTACGGATGTCGCGGACCTCGAGTAGGGCCATCAGTCCTGCTTTCCGAGATAGGCCTCGATCACCCGCGGGTCCGTCCGGACCACGGCCGGTGCTCCCTCGGCGATCTTCCTGCCGTGGTCGAGCACCGTGACGCGCTCGGAGACCCCCATCACGACCTTCATGTCGTGCTCGATCAGCAGGATGGTCAGATTCTTCTCGTCGCGCAGCCTGCGCATGAAGGCCGTCAGCTCCGCCGATTCGCGGGGGTTCATGCCGGCGGTCGGCTCGTCGAGCAGCAGGACGCTCGGCTCGGCCGCCAGCGCCCGCGCGAGTTCCACCCGCCGCTGGTCGCCGTAGGACAGCTGCGAGGCGACTCGGTCGAATACGGTCGGGGGCAGTCCGACGTACGCCAGCAAATCGCGGGCCCGCGCCCGGGTCTCCCGCTCCTCGCGGCGGACCCAGGGCGGACGGAAGATCGATCCGAACAATCCCGCCCGCATCCGGGCGTGATGCCCGATCATCACGTTCTCGACGGCCGTCATCGCGCCGAACAGGCGGATGTTCTGGAAGGTACGCGCGACCCCGTACCCGGTGATCACATCCGGCCGGGACCGCGTGATGTCCCGGGTGCCGAGCACAATCCGGCCCTGGGTGGGCCGGTACAGCCCGGTCAGCATGTTGAACAGCGTCGTCTTCCCGGCCCCGTTCGGCCCGATCAGCGAGACGATCGAGTGCTCCGGAAGGTCGACCGAGACGTCGTCGACGGCAACCAGCCCCCCGAAGTGCTTTGTGATGCGCTCCGCGCGCAGGACCGCGGGACCGGCCGCAGCGGGCGGAGCGAGGTCCTCGGCCGCACTCATGCCGCACCCTCGCCGGGCGGCAAGATCACGGCGATCTCGCCGGCCGGTGCCTCCGCGAGCTGCGCGTCGTCAGCCGCGATCTGGGCCGTGAGCTCGATCTGGCGTCGCCGTTCCGGGATCAGGCCCTGCGGCCGCAGCACCATCATGATCACCAGCAGGAACCCGAAGATCCCGAACTCCACCTGGGTCAGCTGGAAGTGCAGCCCGAACTTGCTGGGCAGGTCGTTCAGCACGTCAGGAATCAGGTAGTTGTTGATGTAGCCGAGGGCCAGGCCCCCGACGACCGCGCCCCAGATCGAGCCGAGCCCGCCGATGATCACCATCGCGAGGATGAAGATCGAGAACCCGAACGCGAATTGGCTGGCGTTGACCTCGGTGTAGTAGGTACCGAAGAACGCGCCCGCCATGCCGCCGAACGCGGCGCCCACCGAATAGGCGAGCAGCTTGGTTTTCACCAGCGGAATTCCCATCGACACCGCCGCGACCTCGTCCTCGCGCAACGCGATCCAGGCCCGGCCGAGCCGTGAGTCACGCAGCCGCAGGTTGACGAACAGGACGACGAGCAGGATGGCGAAGATCAGCCAGTACCACGGCCTCAGGTCCAGCAGGCCGAACGTCCCGGAACCGGGGAAGTACGGCGCGTCGACGGCGCTGATGCCGAGGTTGCCGGCGGTCAGCGTCATGCCGCCGCCGACCGGGATGCTCTGACCGTTGACGGCGAGCGTGCCGATGATCTCACCGAACGCGAGCGTGACGATCGCGATGTAATCGCCGCGCAGGCGCAGCGTCGGCAGGCCGATCACCACCCCCGCCGCCGCGCAGATGAGCGCGGCGGCGATCAGGATCAGCACGAAGTTCAGGTGAATGCCCGCCAGCGTGCTCTCGAGCGGCGAGACCAGCACGTGGATGTGCAGCTTGAAGAAGAACCCGGAACCGAACCACCCCAGTGAGTACGCGCCGAGCGCGTAGAAGGCGACGTAGCCCAGATCGAGCAGCCCGGCAAATCCCACCACGATGTTCAGGCCGAGCGACATCACCGCGTAGGCCACCGCGATGATGGTCCCGTTCATGAAGCCGCTGTCCGCCGGGAAGAAGAACGGCAGCACGATCCCGAACACGATGAGCGCTCCGGCCAGCGCGCGGTTCCACCACCGAGGGAGCCGCCGCACCGCTGCGGCCCGCCGCTCCCGAAGCCGCGTCAGGAACCCGGTCATCCGGCCTCCCTCGTCTCCTCGCCGAGCAGCCCGCGCGGGCGAAGGACCATGATCACGATCAGGTAGCCGAACACGACCGCCTCGGTCCATTGCGGGCCCATCCGCGCGTCGGCCAGCGCCTGGATGACGCCGATGATCAGCCCGCCGAGCACCGCGCCGCGGACGTTGCCGATGCCGCCCATCACCGCGGCCGTGAACGCGATCAGGCCGGCCTTGAAGCCCTGGAAGTACCACACGTTGGTCTCGTACAGCGCGTACACCAGCCCCGCCGCGCCCGCCAGCATCCCGCCGAGCAGGAACGTCAGCGAGATCGTGGCGTTGACGTTGATGCCCATCAGCCGGGCCGCCTCCGGGTCCTGGGCGGTGGCCCGCATGGCCCGCCCCGCGCGTGTGGAGTTGATGAACCAGCTCAGCGCGAATACCAGCGGGATCATCACCGCGAACACCAGGAGGTAACCGCGCTGGATCGTGACGCCCCCGACGGTGAACACGGTCGCTTGCACGCCGATCAGGTCGGACACGCTCTGCGGGGAGCCCCCGCGCCACAGCAGGCCCACGTTCTGCAGGATGAACGAGAAGCCGACCGCGGTGATCAGCGACGCGAGCTTGGGCGCGCTGCGCAGCGGCCGGTAGGCGACCCGCTCGATCAGGACGTTCAGGCCCCCCGTCACGATCATCGTGAGGATCAGCGTCAGCAGCAGGAAGCCGATCAGAGCGGCGCTGCCCACGCCGGGGCTCAGCCCGAACGCCGACCACAGGCCCACGGCGGTAAAGGAGCCGATCATGAACACGTCGCCGTGCGCGAAGTTGATCAGCTCGATGATCCCGTAGACCAGCGTGTACCCGATCGCGATCAAGGCCCAGATCGCCCCGTTGGACAGGCCCTGGGCGAAGTCGTAGCCCAGGTTCGACAGATCGTGATGAAGCACCTGATGGCCCGCCACGGTGACCTGGTAGCCGTACACCAGATCGTGGACGCCGTAGTAGACCGGCAGCGCCGCGAGCGCCGCGATCAGGCCCCACTGCCCGGCGTAGCGGCGAACCGCCGCCAGTGAGCGTACCGGGACCGTGGGTTGGGTGGGCGTGATTGTCGTGGTTTCCATGGCTCCGTGCGGAGTATCGAGCGGCGTGCGGATGGACCGAGGCGGTGGGGAGCAGTGCGCCCCCCACCGCCTCATTCTGGCCTTTAGTGGACCGTCTTCGTGGGCGTGACCGTCTGGAAGAAGACGGGGTCGCCGTTGGAGCCGACCTTGTACACGCCGTAGGACTTCAGCGTCGTGTCACCGTTGGCGTCGAATCCGTACGTGCCCAGCACGGACTGGACCGACTTGTCCGCGAACAGGGCGGCCAGAATGGCGGGCTTGCTGTTGCCCTGCGCGCCGAGGTTCTTGATCGTGTTGAGCGCGAGCTGCATCACCGCATAGCCGTAGATCGCGTACGGGTCGGGGCTGGAGGTGCCGTACTTAGCCGCGTAGGCGGATAGGAAGGCCTTGCCGCCCGGATACGCCGCCAGGTCCTGAGTGGCGACCGTGCACTCGATCAACGGGTCGATCGCGGCCGGGACGCCGCCCTGCGACGCGGCGGTGTAGGAACTCGTGCACACCCCGTCACCGCCGAAGATCTTGGCGGTAGGAATCGCCGAGTGGACGTCCTTGGTGATCTGGACGGCGCCGTTGGAGACGATGCCGGCGAAGAAGAAGCAGTCGGCTCCCTGGCCCGAGACCGTGGAGGCGTAGGAGCGGAAGTTGGGGGCGGTCGGGTCGATCCCGGTGTTGCTGACGATGGTGATCCCGTAGAAGCCCTTCTCCAGCTCGAGCAGGGTGGCCAGGCCGGCCCCGTAGGCCTCCTTGTCGTTGGCCACGGCGACCTTGGTGCAGCCCGCGTTCTTCATCGCGATCAGGTCCGCGGCGGCCTGGATCGAGTCGATCGGCACGATCCGCAGGAAGGTGCGCTTCCCGGTGGGGTAGTACTTCTGCGGCTCACCGGGAGCACTACCCGGCAGGTTGGTGGTCAGGCCAACGTAGGTGTTGGCCGGGCTCACCTGCGGTATGCCCGCCTCGTTGAGGATCGGGATCGACACCTCGCTGGCCCCGGAGTTGAACTCGCCGATGTAGAAGACGGCCTTCGGATCCGAGGCCACCTTGCGCGCGTTCGCCGCCGTCTGGCCCGGGTCCCACTTCCCGGCCGCGGCGGTTGAGTCGTCGAGCACCTGGTAGTTCACCGTGAACTGGCCGGCCTTGCCGCCGGCCTGAGCGAGCGCGAGCTTGATCCCGTTGACCAGCGGGATGGTCTGCGCGCTCGAGGCTCCCTGCATCGGCAGGCTCGAGTAGATGTCGACCGTACCGCCGGCGGCTGCGCTGGTGCTGGCGCTACCGCTGCTACTGGTACTACTACTGCAGCCGACGGCGGCCAAGGCGACCGCGGCAAAGGCAGCGATTGCAGTTTTCCGTCTCATGATGTTCCTCTCATTATTTGAGGTTGTCCGCCTGCCGTGGAGCGTACCGACCGGCCCGGTTCGGGCTTATGGCCCCGCGACAGCCGGAAAGGTGGTTGGTTCGACGGAGGCGTTTACGGCGACGGCACCGCCCTGGGAGCCGATTCCAGCCAGGACCCCGGGCCGGGCGAACGTCGCCGCAGGCACCTCGGCCGGCGATTTCCCTCCCTAGCGCAAAGCCGGCCTCGACCCTTCGACCGACCCCGACCGCGCGCGAGCGTTGACGACAGCGACCGTCGCCGCTGGCCGCGGTGGTTGGGCAGCAAGTTTGAACAGATCAGGCCGTTCTAGCACGCAGAGTTTGCCAGATTCTGATCTCGCGAATACTAAGCACAGGTAACGAACTCATTAACGGCACGCTAGTGCGGTGATCATCAGAGTTCACCGCATGACAGGCCGTGCCACAACGGTCCGTTCGGCCGAAAAGGGTTCTTTAGAGGTCTTCCTCGTCATCGAGGCGAGCCAGCCAGCTGGCCAGGCGGTCCACGGCGGTCTCGAAGCCGGGGTTGAGGTCGACGAAGTCGCGCAGCCGTTCGGCCAGCCAGGCGATGCTGACCTGCTCGTCGGCCCGCCGGTCCGCCAGCTCCTCGATGCCGCGGTCGGTGAAGTACATCAGGGGATGGCCTTCTCCACCAGCGCGGTGTGCGACGCGGCGTGCTGGGCCGCCGAACCCGCCGCGGGCGCGGAGCTGGCCGGCAGCGACACCACGTCCACCTCGCGCCCCAGGTGCAGCGGGAGCTTGAGCGCGAAGGTCGGCCAGGCGCCCATGTTGGCCGGCTCCTCCTGGACCCAGGTGACCGACTCCGCCTCCGGGTAGCGGGCTAGCTCGGCGCGCAGCTCGGAGACCGGCAGCGGGTACAGCCGCTCGACCCGCACGATCGCGGTATCGGTCGCGCCGACCTTCTGCTGCCGGGCGGCCAGGTCGTAGTACACCTTCCCGGTGCACAGCAGCACCCGCCGCACATCGGCATCAGAAACATTGCCATCAGAACCAGCTCGCGAGCCGATCAGCGGCCTGAACGACCCGGCGGTGAACTCGCTGACCGGGGAGGCGGCCGCCTTGAGCCGGAGCATGGACTTGGGGGTGAACACGATCAGCGGCTTGTGCCGGCCGGACAGCCCCTGCCAGCGCAGCAGGTGGAAGTAGTTGCCGGGTGTGGTCGGCATCGCCACCGTCATGTTGTCCTCGGCACACAGCGACAGGAACCGCTCGATCCGGGCCGAGGAGTGGTCCGGGCCCTGGCCGTCGTAGCCGTGCGGCAGCAGCAGCGCCACGCCCGAGCGCTGACCCCACTTCTGCTCACCGGAGCTGATGAACTCATCGGTGATGATCTGCGCACCGTTGACGAAGTCGCCGAACTGGGCTTCCCAGCAGACCAGGGCCTCGGGCCGGGCCACGGAGTAGCCGTACTCGAAGCCCATCGCCGCGTACTCCGACAGCAGCGAGTCGTGCACGAAAAGCCTGGCCGGGCCGGAGTCGAGCTGCTTAAGCGGCGTGTACTCAGCGCCCGTGTGCCTGTCCACCAGCACCGCGTGCCGCTGACCGAACGTCCCGCGCCGGGTGTCCTGGCCGACCACCCGCACCGGATGGCCGTCCAGCACCAGTGCGCCGAACGCCAGCAGCTCACCGGTCGCCCAGTCGATGGCGTCCTCCTCGACCATCGCCGCACGCCGGTCGAGCAGCGGCTTCAGCCGCGGGTGCACGGTGAAGTCGGCGGGCAGGTTGACCTGCGTGTCGATGATCCGCTTGACCACCTCGGCGGACACCGCGGTGGGCACCGCCTCGTGGTTGACCGGCCGGTCTTCCGGCTCGCGCATGCGCACCGTGCCCGGCTCGGCCGGGCGCTGGGCGGCGTCCCTGGTCTCGGTGAAGGCCCGCTCGAGCTGCTGCTGATAGTCGCGCAGCGCCGCCTCGGCCTCCTCCATGGTGAGGTCGCCGCGGGTGATCAGCGACTCGGTGTACACCTTGCGGGTCGACCGCTTGGCCTCGACCAGGTCGTACATGAGCGGCTGGGTGAAGGAGGGGTTGTCGGTCTCGTTGTGCCCCCGCTTGCGGTAGCACACCATGTCGATGACGACGTCCTTCTTGAACGCCTGCCGGTAGGAGAAGGCCAGCCGGGCCACCCGCACCACGGCCTCGGGGTCGTCCCCGTTGACGTGGAAGATCGGCGCCTGGATCATCCGGGCCACGTCGGTGGCGTACACGCTGGACCGCGAGTACTGCGGGGCGGTGGTGAAGCCGACCTGGTTGTTCACGATGATGTGCACCGTGCCGCCGGTCCGGTACCCGCGCAGCAGCGACAGGTTGAGGGTCTCGGCCACCACACCCTGGCCGGCGAACGCGGCGTCGCCGTGGATGAGCACCGGCAGCACGGTGAAGCCGGGCTCGCCCTTGTCGATCACGTCCTGCTTGGCCCGGACGACTCCCTCCAGCACCGGGTCGACCGCCTCCAGATGGCTCGGGTTGGCCACCAGCGAGGTCTTGATCGACCGCCCGTCCGGCGCGTGGAACACGCCCTCGGCCCCCAGGTGGTACTTGACGTCGCCGGAGCCCTGCGCGCTGCGCGGGTCCAGGTTGCCCTCGAACTCCTTGAAGATCTGCCCGTAGGACTTGCCGACGATGTTCGCCAGCACGTTCAGCCGGCCGCGGTGCGCCATGCCGATCACGGCCTCGTCCAGGTCCGCGTCGGCCGCCTCGGTCAGCACCGCGTCGACGAGCGGGATGAGGGACTCGGCACCCTCCAGGGAGAACCGGCGCTGGCCGACGAACTTAGTCTGCAAGAACATCTCGAACGCCTCGGCCACGTTCAGCCGGGACAGGATGCGGATCTGCTCATCGTGATCGGCCCGCGGGTGCGGAACCTCGATCCGGGCCTGCAGCCAGCGGCGCTCTTCTGGGTCCTGGATGTGCATGTACTCGCTGCCGACGGTTCGGCAGTACGAGTCGCGCAGGACGCCCAGCACATCACGCAGCTTCATCCGCGTCCGGCCGCCGAAGCCGCCGGTGGGGAACTCGCGCTCCAGGTCCCACAGCGTCAGCCCGTGCAGGTTGATGTCCAGGTCGGGGTGCTTGCGCTGGGTGACCTCGAGCGGGTTGGTGTCGGCCATCAGGTGGCCGCGCACCCGGTAGGCGTGGATCAGCTCCTGCACCCGCGCCGACCGGGCGACGTCGTCCTCGTGCCCGTACGGGAAGTCCTTGACCCAGCGGACCGGCTCGTACGGGACGCGCAGCGCGGCGAAGATCCCGTCGTAGAAGCCGTCGTCGCCCAGCAGCAGCCGGTGAATCTTCTGCAGGAACTCACCCGACTGGGCACCCTGGATGATCCGGTGGTCGTAGGTCGAGGTGAGCGTGACCGCCTTGCTGATGGCCAGCCGGGTCAGGGTCTCCTCGGACGCGCCCGCGTACTCAGCCGGGTACTCCATCGCGCCCACGCCGACGATGCAGCCCTGGCCGGGCATCAGCCTCGGTACCGAGTGGACGGTACCGATGGTGCCCGGGTTGGTGATGGTGGCGGTGGTGCCCTGGAAGTCCTCGACCGCGAGCTTGCCCACCCGCGCCCGCCGGACGACGTCCTCGTACGAGGTCCAGAACAGCCGGAAGTCCATGCCCTCGGCGGCCTTGATGTTCGGCACCAGGAGCTGCCGGCCGCCGTCGGCCGTGTGCACGTCGATGGCCAGGCCCAGGTTGACGTGCTCGGGCCGGGCGATGGCGGGCTTGCCGCCCTCCTCGGTGTAGGCGTCGTTCATCTCCGGCAGCGCCTTGAGCGCCTGGACCACCGCCCACCCGATCAGGTGGGTGAAGGAGACCTTGCCGCCGCGGCCACGCTTGAGGTGGTTGTTGATCACGATCCGGTTGTCGACCAAGAGCTTGGCCGGGACCGAACGGACACTGGTGGCCGTGGGCACCGACAGGCTGGCCGTCATGTTGGTGACAGTGCGCGCCGCGGCACCGCGCAGCCTGCTCACCTCGGCGCCGGGCGCCGTCGGTGGTGCCGGGGCGGCCTGCGGGGCGGGGGAGGCCTGCGGTGCGGGGGCGGCCTGCGGGGCGGGGGAGGCCGGCGGGGCGGGGGAGGCCTGCGGTGCGGGCGTCGCCTGCGGGGCAGGGAAGGCCTGCGAAGGCGGCGCGACCGGTGCGGCCTGCGGCGGTGCGGCGGCCTGCGGCGGTGCGGCGGCCTGCGGTGCTGCGGCAGCCTGCGGTGCTGCGGCCACCGAGATGACCGGCTGGGGCCCGGTGCCGTTGGCCAGCGCCGGCTGGTAGTCGGCGAAGAAACTCCACCAGGCCCGATCCACCGAAGCGGGGTCAGCCAGGTAACGCTGGTAAAGCTCTTCGACCAGCCACTCGTTGGCGCCGAAATCGGCTGCCTGCGGTGCTGATCCGGACTGGTGTGACCCCTCGGGCTCGCGGACCTCCGCGTTACCCTGTGCTGACCCAGAAGACACGGCGGACATCGTCCCCCAAAACCCTCTTCCCGAAATGTGAACCAACGTTGGTGTTGCCTATCCAGGCTACCCGTGCGTCCCCAGGCCTGGGCCGGAAGATCACGCGGCGCCTCGTAGCCTCACGTGCGGCCTGGGCTCTGACGTGCCGAAGTGCCGGTCACGGCGGGGTGCCGGCCGGTACCATCGGCGGGGATGGCATATGGGCCTTTCGGGGTTTATCCCGCCCATCTCTGCAGGCTCGGGACGCAAGTCTGCCCGGCTCGGGACACAAGGCGAAGGTGACAAGGGACACGGCAGGCAACCCTGAGGGTGAAGGCGCTCGGGGCCCTCGGCGGCCTTCCGGCCGTCGGCGCGCGCATTCCGCGGCCGACCGTGCCGCAAAAGACCGTGCCGCAAAAGACCGTGCCGCAAAAGACCGTGCCGCAAAAGACCGTGCCGCAACAGACCGTGCCCCAACAGACCGTGCCGCTACCGACCACGCCACCGGGATGACTGGGCCCCAGCGTGCCTTCCCCGTCTGGGACGGCGTTCCGGGCTACGAATTCGAGAGCCCGCGGGCCTCTAGACGGCCACCAGCCGACCACCCGGGAACCGGGCCGCAAGCCACCCGCGGGCCGGTCGCACCCGAGAGCGAGGCGCGCCGGTTCCGGTACACCTCGACGGTGAGCCAGCCGATACCCGGCCCGCCGTCGGCCTGGCCCGGGGACGAGCCGGCCCCCTGGTCCCGGGGCGAGCCAGCCCCCTGGTCCTCCGACGAGCCGACCGCGCCCGGCTTCGAGTTCGACGCCGCGGGCCACAGGTTCGGTGGCGCGGCCCGGAGGTTCGACGCCACGGGTCAGCCCGCCGACCGGGACCGGGACCGGGACCGGGACCCGGACCCGGACCGCCGCAGCCCGCGGGACGCTCGCACCGAGTGGGCCCGGCTGCTGCGCTCGTTCCTGCCCGAGCCGGTCAAGCGCAACTGGTTCGCCGAGTTCCGGTCCGCGCTCCACTTCCGCGGGGCGGGGGTCCGGGTGATCATCCCGATCCTGGCCATGGTGATGTTCGGCGTCGCGGTAGCGGTCATCGCCGGCGCGAACAGCCAGAACGGCCCGGCCCCGCCGCCCTCCGCACTCGGCTTCGCGCCCGCCACCTTGGCCGGCAACGCGTTCTCCGCGGCCGCCAGCGGGCGCGGCATCAGCCAGACGCTCGGCCCGATGACCAGCGACGGCGCCGAGATCGTGGCCGTAGGCTCACAGCAGGGCGCGCGGATCGCGCGGGCTCAGTTCTTCGTGTCCACCGACGACGGGCGGACCTGGTCCATGGGCCACGTGCGTGCCCCCGACGGCGGGCCGCCGCCGCCGGGGTACGCGGCGCGGTTCGTGGCCGGCGGGCAGGGGGCCTGGGTGGCCATCGGCCCCGCGTCGATCTGGACCAGCCCGGACGGCCGGACCTGGACGCTGTCCTCCACGGTCGGGCTGCCCCTGCTGCCCGGCGATCAGATCAGCGTGGTCAAGCGCACCGCGGCCGGCTTCATCGCCGCCGGGTCGAACGTGCCGGGCGGCAACGCGGCCGCGAGCACCCCGGTGGTCTTCGTGTCGGCCAACGGGATCAGCTGGCAGCGGCTCGGCGCCAGCCAGCTCCGCCTGGGGACAAGCACGGCCGGGAACACGGCCGCCAGCACCAGCCACGTCCTGGACATCAGGTACGCCGCGGTCTACCGGAACCAGATCCTGATCGCAGGCGACGTGTCCGTCATCCGGAACACCCGCACCAAGACCACCGGAATGACCAGCGCGGCCTGGCTGAGCGACAACGGCGGCGCGACCTGGACGCTGGCCGTCCCGCCGGGCCCGGCTGGGATCAGCGCCCCGGCCAGGCACGCGGCCCAGGCCCAGGCCCAGATCAGCGGCGTCGCCGTCACCGCGGACGGGTTCATCCTGCTGCGGCCGGCCACCGTGGCGTCCACTGGGGCCCGCAAGCCCGCGGTCGACGTCTACCGCTCGGCCAACGGCACGGCCTGGACATTCGAGGCCACCCTGGCCGCCACGGCCAAGGC
>Ga0302181_10002615_pt1 | contig 12636 bp, 9 predicted proteins | sample I_Palsa_E3_3_FD_198786 | JGI IMG/M metagenome (GOLD analysis project Ga0302181, IMG submission 198786) | Peat permafrost microbial communities from Stordalen Mire near Abisko, Sweden - I_Palsa_E3_3 | ecosystem: Environmental > Terrestrial > Soil > Palsa > Peat permafrost | place: Sweden: Abisko... | reverse complement strand
CTGACCGAAGACGCCAACCGGCTGGTTGCCGATTACTCCACCGGCATGCGGAAGAAGGCTGCGCTTGGCTGCGCGCTGATCCACAATCCGTCAATGCTGTTCCTGGACGAGCCGCTGGAGGGCGTCGACCCGGTGTCCGCGGACGTGATCCGCCGGCTGCTGACACGGTTTGTCGCGTCTGGTTCGACGGTGCTGTTCTCCAGTCATGTCATGGAACTGGTCGAGCAGGTCTGCGATCACGTGTCGATCATCGACAAGGGCAAGATCGTGGTGAGCGGGACCACGGACCAGGTGCGGGGGGGCAAGACGCTGCAGCGCGCATTCATCGACCTGGTCGGCCCCCGGGCGCACGACGAGGAGGTGCTGTCATGGCTCGGCTCCTCGTCCAGCTGAAACTGCGCCTGCTGCTCAACGCGCTGCACTCGTCCAGGGCCGCTAAGGTCTCGTTCGTCATCAGCACGATATTCGCTGTGCTGCTGGCGGTTGGCACGTTCCTTGCCCTGGCTTCGTACCGCGGCAAGAGCACGTCGGTGGACCTGACCGCGGTCGTCTTCACCGTGTTCGCGTTCGGCTGGCTGATAGCGCCGATCATGGTCTTCGGCGTGGACAGCACGCTGGACCCGTCGACGCTGGCCCTCTACCCGTTTCGCACCCGCGAGCTCATCACCGGGCTGCTGGCGGCTTCGGCTACCGGTGCCTGGCCACTGGCCAACGTGATCGGCTTGCTCGGCGTTACCGTCGGGCTGGCCAGCGGCGCGCTCGGCCTGATCGTCGCGGTGATCGCGGTGGGGTTGCAGGTGCTGTTCTGCATCGCCCTATCCCGGTTCGTGACGACCTCCCTGGCCAGCCTGTTGCGCTCGCGTCGAGGCCGGGACCTCGCCGCGTTCATGATCATCCCGCTGGTTGCGCTGTACGAGTTCTTCACCCAGGTGGTGCCCAGGGCCGCCGCCGAGGGCAAGATCACCGCGGCGAGCTTCACCGGCTTCGACTCATGGATGCGCTGGCTGCCGCCAGGCCTGGCCGCGCACGCGATCCAGGACGCATCGGATGGGCGTCCCGGCCTGGCGTTCGCCCGTCTGGGCGCGCTGGCCGCCGTCATCGTCGTATTCGGCTGGCTGTGGGTCAGGGCGCTGAGCCGGGCGCTGGTGACCACCGACACGACGACCCAGGCAGCACGGGTCCGCGGCGCCAAGCTGCCGCTGGCCGGCCTCGGCCTGCGCGGCACCGTTGCCGCGCGGTTCTGGCTCTACCAGCGCCGCGATCCCACCTCGCTCGTTTACTGGGCGCTGGTCGCGGTCATCACGGCCGCGGTGTCGGCCAGTTCCCTCCTCGGCCACAACCGTCATCCGGCGGTCATCCTGGCCAGCGCGGTGTTCGGTGCCGCGTTCGTCGGGATCTTCCACGCCAACTCGGCCGGGCTGACGGGACCGCCGTTCTTCCTCGAGGCAACGGCGCTGAGCCGCAGTCGCGACCTGCGTGCCTACTTCTCCGGCCAGAACCTCGCACTCTGCGTGATCGGGGCACCGCTGGTCGTCGCGGTCTGCTTCGGGCTGGCCGCCGCGGCCGGCCGGCCGGGATTCGGAATCGAGGCGGGCCCGATTGTGCTGGCCGGGCTCGGCGCGGCCCTGGGGCTGAGCAACCTGTTCTCCGCGGTGCTGCCATACCCGATGGCCAAGCGAGCGGGCACCCCGATGCTGGTGGCCGCGCAGGGATACGGCGCCTACCGGATCGGCAGCGTCCTGGGTACTCTCGCGGGCACCGCGGTGGCGGCCACCCCCGTGATCATCGGGGTGGTGCAGACCGCGACCGATTCGGACACCATCCGGATCGGGGTTATGTGGCCGTGCGCGGCCGCGTACGGTTTCGCGCTCGCGCTGGCCGGCGTGCGACTAGCGGCCGCGGCGGCCGCTAGCAAGATGCCGGAGCTGTGCCAGGTCGCGGTGCGCAGCGTCATGACCTGAGTCGACGCCGATCGGCGTGCGCAGCAGGCGGGTGACGCGGCGTGCCGCGTTCGGGTCGCCGTCGATGCGCAGGTCGCCAGTCTGGACGGCGACCTGCGACGGAGCGCTGGCCGAAGCAAACGGCGCGCAGCGTCTGGCGGTCGGCGGTGGCGGTGGCGTGCGGCAGGTCCGCCGGAACACGCCGGAAATCGGTGGCCTCCGCGGTCACCTCGATGGTCACGACGACCACGTCGGGAACGTCGGGGCGCTGGTCCTGGATGGCGGCCCATGCTTGTTCAAGCGCGGCGATGATCCGGCTTCCGTTCGCTGCGATGGTCCTAGGTTCTCCACGCCGACGTGCGCGCGTCCAGGGCACACGACCGAAGAGATTACCGGAGGACTCCGTGGACTCTCATGTCACATCTTCCCGGCTGAATCCGGCGGGAGCGCGTTGGCGGCTATCACATCCCGGTACCAGCTGAAGCTCGCCTTGGGCAACCGGCGTCCGCTCGGGTAATCCACCCAGGTCAAGCCGAAGCGTTTGGAGTAGCCCTCGGCCCACTCGAAATTGTCCAGAAGGCTCCACACGAAAAACCCTCGCACGTCAACGCCGGCGGCAATGGCGTCCGCCAGGGCCCGCAGGTGACCGTCAAGGAACTCGATGCGATCAGTGTCGGCGACCTTGCCGTCTGGGTCGACGTAGTCGTCGCAGGCGGCACCGTTCTCGGTGATGTAGATGGGCAGCGACGTGTACTCCTGGCGGACCCGCGTCAGCAGCTCTGTCAGGGCGGCGGGATCCACCTCCCAGTCCATGGCCGTGCGCTCCACGTCGGGGCGGGTAACGGCAGGCGCGCGCAGGTCTTCGGTTACTGGGTCGGCCGGCGGTCGGCGTACCGCATAACCAGCGCAGCGCGCGGCGTCTAGGCGACCGGGGTCTGCCACGTACTGCGGGAAGTAAAAGTTGACGCCCAGAAAGTCCAGCGGCGCGGCGATGACCTGGTTGTCGCCGTCGGCGACGACCGTTAGCCCGGGCTGCCGCCCCTCGTAGTGCTCAACCATGTCGGGCGGGTAGGCCCCACGGAACAGCGGGTCAAGGAACATTCGGTTTAGGTTGCCGTCGGCGCGCCGGGCAGCGGCCAGGTCATCACTGTGGTCGCTAGCAGGCCGGATGGGCGCAAGGTTGAGCGTGATTCCGACCGCCCCGGCCCCCGCCGAGCGCAGCGCCTGGGTAGCCAGCCCGTGCCCGAGTAGCAGGTGGTGGTTGGCGGCCAGCGCGTCCTCCACCCGGCGGCGGCCCGGGGCATGCACGCCGTGCCCGTAGCCGTGCCACGATGAGCACCATGGCTCGTTCAGGGTGATCCACATCTGTACCGAGTCTGCCAGCGCGTCGGCGACCACCGCCGCGTACTCGGCGAAGCGCTGGGCCGTGTCGCGCACTGTCCAGCCGCCCGCGTCCTCCAGGACCTGCGGGAGGTCCCAGTGGTAGAGGGTCAGTGCAGGCACAATGTCGCGCTTGAGCAGCCCGTCGACCAGGCGCCGGTAGAAGTCGAGCCCAGCCTGGTTGGCTGGCCCCTTGCCGTCGGGCTGGATGCGGGGCCAGGCCACCGAAAAACGATAGGCGCGAAGCCCGAGCTGCCTGATCAGATCCAGGTCCTCCTCCAGGCGCCGGTAGTGATCGCACGCGATGTCACCGGTGTCCGCGTTGCGGGTTCGCCCCGGGGTGTGGCTGAAGGTGTCCCAAATGGACGGACCACGGCCGTCGGCCGACACTGAGCCCTCGATCTGATAAGCGGCAGTCGCCGCTCCCCAGACGAAGCCGTCGGGGAATGTGAGCCGTGCAGGGGACTGCACCTGTCGACCTCCTCAGGTGGTGGCGGCAGCGCCTGCTGCCTCCGGGTCAGGGCTGGACGGGACCAAGCTGGCGGAGCGGGCCTACTTGACTGACCCGGAGGTGAGCCCGCGGACCAGGTATCGCTGCAGGGCCAGGAAGCCGATCACGACGGGCAAGCTGACCACGACCGAGGCGGCCATCAGCTGGTTCCAGTCAGTGTTGCCCTGGGTGGCGTACTCCTGGAGCCCGATGGCGAGGGTGCGGGTCGAACTGGTGGTCAGCACGGAGGCGAAGAGCACCTCCCCCCAGGCGGTCATGAAGGCGAAGACGGAAACGGCGACGATCCCCGGCCGGGCGACGGGCAGCACGATGCGGAACAGCGCACCCCAGTGCGAACTACCGTCCACCAGCGCCGCCTCCTCGATATCGCGGGGAATGGAGCTGAAAAAGCCGGCCAGCATCCACACCGCAAAAGGCAGGGCGAAAGTCAGGTAGGTGATGATCAGCCCCAGGTAGCTGCCGTAGAGGGAGATGCCGACCGCCTGGCCGACGTTGACGTAGATGAGGTAGAGCGGGAGCAGGAACAAAATCCCGGGGAACATCTGCGTGGACAGCACCGCCAGCGAGAACACTCTTCGGCCGCGAAACTCGAAGCGGCTGATGGCGTACCCGGCGAAGATGGCCAGCAAAACCGCCACCACGGTCGAGGACACCGACACGATCACGCTGTCGACGAAGTAGTGCAGCAGGGGGATCGTCGTCCAGATCTGGACATACGGCGAGAAGGTGATGTGCGTCGGGATCCACTGGAATGTGTTCTGCACATCCGCCAGGGGCTTCACGGTGGTTTCCAGAATGATGAAAACCGGAAAAAGCGCGAAGGCGGCAATGAGGATCAGCGTGATGCGGCGGAACCATTTGACCGCGGCGGACTCAGACATTGAATTCACCACCCCGGCGGAGTACCCGCAGGTAGATCATGGACACGATCAGCAGGAAGATCATGAGCAATACCGACATGGCGGAGCCGAGGCCGAAGTTCCAGCTGTCGAACGACACGACGTAGATGTGCAGGCTGAGCAGATCGGCGGATGACGGCGGCGAATTGCCGAACATCACGTAGGGGGTATTGAAGTCGTTGAAGTTCCACAGGAACAGCACCAGGACCAGGACCAGGTTGGCGCTGCGCACCGAGGGCAAGGTGATCGATCGGAACTGCCGCCACGCCGATGCCCCGTCCACCGATGCTGCCTCGTACAGCTGGGGGGAAATGTTCGCCAGGGAGGCGAGGAGGATCAGGAAAGCGAAGGGAAACCACCGCCACACGGCGGCGGCGACCATCGCCCAGAAGGCATCGTTCCCGAGCAGCCAGAACGGTGGGGAGTGCAGCACGTGCAGGTCGCGGACCAGGATCGTGTTGACCACGCCGGTGCTGCGCTGGAGCATGAAGCTCCACACGATGATGCCCACGTACACCGGCAGGGCGTACGGGATGAGCAGGGCCGAGCGCAGCCACGACCGGCCCTTGAACTCTGCGTTGAGCCCGATGGCAGCCACCATTCCGAGCACCCAGGAGATGCCGACCACCAGGATCGTGTAGGGCACCGTGATCTCGAACGAGTGCAGCAGGGCCGAGCCGATGGGCCCGTGGACGTCGACGGCGACCCGGAAATTGGACAGACCCGCGAAGGGTGCCGAGCTCCAGTGGTGCAGGGTGAAGAGGGTGAGTGCGAAGAAACTCATCACCACCCCCGCCACCATGGGGATGAAGTGCACCAGCAGCTCGCAGAGGATGGCGGGAGCGACCAGAAGGTAGGGGATCACCTTTGGCCGCTCCCACCAGCGTCGCCGCAGGGCCGACTTGGATCGCGGCGGGATCGCGGTACTGTCCGCCGGGCGCTTCTTGACTGTATCGGCCATCTATGCCGGCCCTCCTAACGTGGCGCTTAACGAGCTAGCTCAGGACCTGGCTCAACTGCCGCCCGCGGCATTGAGCTGATCCTGCGCCGAGGTAAGCGCCGCCTGGATCTTTGATACGGACACCGGCCCGCTGGTCGCCGCCGAGCCGATCAGGTGGGTGATGGCGCCACCCAGGTCGGTCTCCATGGTGCTTTCTGACGGAACCGGGGGCAACGGCGTCGACTTGTTGTTGTAGATGTTCTCGAGGGTCTTCATCTCCGCCGTCTGGAACTGCGGCGACCCCTGAGCCGAAAGGACCGGCGGGAAGGTGCCGTAGGTCTGGTTGATCTGAGTCTGCGCCGGGGTGCTGGTCAGGTACTTGACCAGGGCGAGAGCCGCGGCCTGGTGCTTAGCGGAGCTCGGCACCGACAGGTTGATCCCGGCGGGGAAGGTCTCGACGGCCTTGCCGCCGGACGGCAGCGGGCTGACCACGGGGATGGGGGCGACGCCGTAAGCCGACGATTTCATGCCGAGCTGCGAAAGCGTCGACATGGGGTTCTGCCATACCAGCATGGCCGCCTTATTGCTGGCGAACTCGGTTTCTGAGACGTTGGAGTTCTGCTCGGCGTCCGACTTGTCGGCTACTCCGTCAGCGACCAGGTTGATGTACAGCGAGACGGCCTTGGCCTCCGTGGGGGTCGCGAAGTTCCACTTGCCGTTGGCGTACAGCGGGTTGCCGTTCTGCTCGCCCAGCAGGAACGCCCAGTGGGCGGCCTCTGAGGCGCTGGCTCCCTCGATGGCTACCCCGTAGCGGCCGCCCGTGGTCAGCTTCTTGGCGTCGGCCAGGAACTCGTTCCAGTTGCTCGGCGGGCTGGAGATGCCGGCGGCGGCGAAATCGGCCTTGTTATAGAACAGCCCGTAGGCCTCGGAATAGACCGGGACGGAGATGGGCGCCTTCGCGGGAGCGCCCGCCACCGACAGGGCGGCCTTGGAGAACTTGTCCGACCCGCCAATCTGGGAAAACTCTGATGAATTGAACGACAAGAACCCGCCGCTGGCCGCGAACGACGGCGACCAGGTGTTGCCGATCTCCATGACGTCCGGGCCGTTGCCTGACGTCACCGAGGTGAGGATCTTCTGCAGCAGATCCGACCAGGGGATGACCTGCAAGTTCACATGGACGCCGGTCTGCTTGGTGAACGTCGCGAACTCGGAGTTCAGGGTCTGGGTCGTCTGCTGGGGACCCGTGCCTTCCACACTGGCCCAATAGGTGACGGTCTGGCCGGAAATGCTGCCGGAACTGCCGTTCGTGCTGGACGATGACGAGCTGCAGGCTGCGGCGACAACCGCAAGCGAGGCGGCCACAGCGACGGAGCCTGCCCGCCGGAGTCTGTGCTTCTTGAAGACACTGGTCATCTTTGACGTCCTCTCTGTTCATTCATGGTTGCGGCCAAGCGATATTCGCCGCCGAGCGGCTGGCCTCCTCCCGGCTCATGACCGACTTGCGCGGAAGCCCTCACTTCATAAGGGGCCAGGGCCATGGCAGCCGCGCCCCATTTCTCGCCGGTGAACACGTCCTCCCAGGCGCCCTCGCCCGAACTGACAAGCTCAGCGGACACAGCGTCGGCCGAGAGGTTAGTAACAACCGCCAGGTCGCCTTCGGCCAAGCGCAGCGTGGCACAGCTGACGCGGGCGTCGTTACAGCGCAGCGGTCGGCTGACACCCGCCACGTCGGCCAGGGCGTCATAGAGCGCCCATGTAGGCTCCGGGTTCACCCCCGGGCTGCGGGCGGCCATATGCTCGACCGGGTAGGCGCACAGCACCGCCCGGCCCCGGCCCACGCCATGGACCAGTAGGGCCGGCCGGTCGTGGGCGTCAACCGCCACTACCTGCGCGCCGGCTGGCTCGAGAGGCAGCAGAGTGCGGGCATGGGCATTCCCGGCGATGGCCAGCTCCAAGCGGTGCCCCGCGGGGATACGGCCGAAGGCGGCGGTGAAGCGCAGGGTCAAGGTGTCGTCGTTCACTGGCTCGTTGAGTCCGTAGCGCAGCTGCTGACGCACGCCGAACAGCTCATCGATCCAGGGCACCCACGGGCCCCGCTGGTTGGCGGAGCTGCCCGGGAAATATGAGTAATAGATGGTGGCACCGGACTCCACCAGGCGGCGCAACTTGAGCGCTCCCGGCGCGGTGAGCAGTTTGCAAGAGGGCAGCAGGTAAAGCCGTCCAGAAGAGTCGATCCCGTCCCGCTCGCGCTCGAAGCGCACAGTCAGGTCCGCTTCCCGGGCGGCCACGTAGCACTGCAACAGGTTGTCGCGGATATCGGTACGATCCGTTTCGGAGGAGAAGGGCAGCGCCCGCTCGAAATGCTCGGGCACCACCACGCGGACCTGGGCGTGACCGGGCGCCCGGGTGAGCTCCATGGGCAGCTTGTCGAGCAGTTGCGAGAAGCGGGCGAGTTCTCCGAGGGCGGCCTTCGGCCGGCCTCGATGGTCGGTAAGCCCGAAGTGCATCTCGAATGGGTGGTGGCGGTAGGGGTCCTGGGCCGCCAGATCGTCGTAGTCGGTGTTGTTCCAGGCGAGCCATCCGGTGGCGCCGGCCACCAGGGTGCTGTAGAGAACCTGGCGGTAGTAGTGGGCGGCGTGGTCACCGGATGCAAAGTCGCTGCTCAGCCCGAACTCCTCAAGGACGACCGGCCGCCCGTACGATCCCGACATCTCGCAGGCGAACGCCGCCGCCAGGTGCTGGCGCAGCGGGTCGTCGGACATGGGGTAGACGTGCGGCCCGAGAAAGTCCACCAGCGGCGATAGCGACCGCAGCGAGTAGCCGTTGTCTCTTCCGGTCGCCTCGATACCCCATGCCCCGTCACCCACCGAGGCCGGCTGGGCCGCGCCTGACGAGCGCAGTGCCTGGAGGAGGAGCCGGGCCCACGCCGTCACCTCCCCGGTGGTGCCGGGGCCACCGTAGAGGGGCATCTCGTTGGAGAGGAGCCAGCCGACCACCGATGGGTGACGGTGGAAACGTCCCGCCACCTCAGCTACGAACCAAGCCTGCTGGGACACCAGCCATACGTCACGGTAGAGGTCGCGCCCCTCCCGCCACGACGGATCCCAGTTCTCGCCCGACATGTGGCCGACGATGAAGGTGGGAATGGTGCCGAGCCCCGCTTCGCGGTGGGCGTCGAGGAAATCAGCGAAGCGCTCGAGCGCCTGGGCGTCCAGCCGTTCCGGCTCGGGAACGAAGTCGGGCCAGTAGCAGAACGAGCGAGTGACGTTGCACCCATTGGCGGCGAGAACGCCGAGCTCTTCGCGCACCACCCGTGGGTCGTAGCGGTCGGTCCACATGCGGGGCCCGCCAGCGCGCGACCAGAAATTGACGCCTATCCACGGGCGGGACGGCAGCAGAGAGGGCACGTAGTCCAGCTTCCTGACTTTGGGGAAGGGGCTAAAGCAGCGACAAGAAGGGGCAGGAGGCCGGGTCCGGGGCGGATGCCGGGAACCCCGACGGGGCCGTCCCCGGATAGCCGTGAATCCGCGGCATGGGATGGCCAGGGTGGGGAGCGATATGGACTCTAGGAATGTGCCGCGCAAGGGCATGCCCGAAGTGCACGGTCACCCTGCGTACCTCGATCTTGATGTTGCCACTGCCATCCGGCCGCCTCTGCTGATATCGTTCACATCGCGTACGGCGATTGTTTAGCTGCACAGAGTGTTTGATTTTGTTTAGCGCTGCTCAGAGTGTTTAGCTGCACCGAGCCCGGTGTCAAGGGGTTAGCTGAAGCTGCGCCGATCCCGGTATTAAACGTTTACCTGCACGTTCTTGCCTCGGACAGGACGCTGATCCCAGGATCTTCGCTTCACCGGGAAGGTGGCGGCGAGTCGGGGCACGGTCGCGCCAAGTCCAGGGGAAGATATGGTAACGATCACAGGTGGCCGAATGAGCGCATGACGGCGCGTCCGACCATGCGAGATGCCGCGCAGGCGGCGGGCGTCAGCACGATGACCGTGTCGCGCGTGATCAACGGCGAGCCGGTGGTGCTGCCCGAGACCGCCGCCAGAGTGGAGCACGCCATCCGCAGGCTCGGCTACGAGTGCAACGACGCCGCACGGCGGCTGCGCCGCACGCAAGAAACAAAATGAACGCCCAAGGCAAAGATGAATCAGGTGATGTGGAATACCGGCCGATTTGGAGCAACTCATTTATCTATCTCTTGTTTGAGGATGGGAAGAATTCGAGGAGAAAGCTCCGATTGAGAATGGACATCTAGTGTCCATCGAATCGTATTCATGACGTTCAAGCATCCGTCATCGTCAGGCTCTGAATGATTTATCAGTGCGGCTAAACGGCGAGGATGGAAGGCTCAGAACAGGTGGCGCCCGATCCAGGCTCTTGACCCACACCGTCAGGCTCACCTTGGCGGACGATGCGGCAACCTCTAATTAGCTGGCACTGATGCAGTCGGTTGCCCAGCCCCTGGCCTGAGCGGAGCGGGAGTCGCGCGGCCCTCGCTGCTCGCAGTGGCGTACACGCGGGCTGACCACGGCGCCGGTCGGCGGTGAGCGAAAGGTAGCGAGACGATAAGCGAGCCTGACCGCACGAAGCTGCCGATTCGCCGGCCGACATTTCAGGGCGTCAGCAATAAGACGCTGGCGGGGCCCCCTGCTCGCCATTCGCTCCGCTGCTGCTGGCCGCGACCGCGGTCGGCGCGGTGATCGGCGCCGGGGCGGGCAAGCTGCTGCACCGCAGGACCGCCAGCAAGCTGGAGGAGCAGGCCGGGGCCACCATCCCGGTCGGCGGCGCCGGCCTGATCGTCGCCTACCCGCACTCGGCGGCCGGCAAAGTCGAGCCCGCCGTGACCCGCGCCATCCAGAAAGTCGTCGGCGAGGCCGAAGGCCACCACGTGCAAGCCCTCAAAGGCGCACTCGCCGACGCGCAGCAGAAGATGGCCGAAAGCGGCGCCTGAGGCTGGAAGGAGCGCTGAGATATCTGCTACTGCTGGCCGGGTGCGGGAACGGTGGCAGCGGATCGAGCGTGATCGCCAAGCCGATCAGCAAAAGTCCAGCACCATAGCCGTTCCCCCGGTCGCGCCCTTGCCGTGATGGTCAGGTAGGCGCCCAGGGCCGGGCGATGCTTACCCCGGACTGCTGCTGGACGTAGCCCAGCAGTCCGGGGTTAAGCGCCACGGGGAACCCCCGCGAAGAATGCGCATCCGGTCGTCAGACGCCTTCGAGGGCTTCCAGCCGCCCGGACCGGACAGCGGCCACGAATTCCTGGTAGTCGCGCTCGTTCTGGTCGGCATAGCGTTCGGAGAAGTCGGTGATCGATTTGTCAAACGCCTCGCTGGCGCCCAGGTAGGCGGCGATGGCGACCGGGTCACCGGACCGGGCATGCGCCCGCGCCAGGGTCCAGCCACAGATGCGTGCGTAGAACGTGAGGCCGAGCGGTGTCATCAGCTCGACCAGCACGGACCCTTTCATGTCACGGAGCTGGCGCCAGTAGTAGTGCCGGTTCACGTCCAGCCCCTTGGTCCAGCCCAGGTAGATATCGCTGGCGGCCTGCATCATCCGCTGTCCCTGCACCACCCGCTCGCCATGCTGGTCATAACGGCTCTTGCCCAGATGCTCCTCCAGCACCGAGGCTGTGGCCTCCTTGATCTGCAGAAAGAGGGGGTCATGGGCGTCTCGTCCCTGCAGCAGGACGATGAACGCCCGGGTGCCGACGCTGCCCACGCCCACGACCTTGCGGGCCGCGTCCACGATCTCGAACTGCTCAAGCAGGCGGCGCCGGTCCTCTTGCAAGGTCGCCCGGTACTGGCGGAACTGCTCCTGGATCACCGGCATTACCTCATCCGGGGACAAGCCGAAGGTCACGGCCAGGTCGCGGCCCGGGACGATGACCGGCGGCTGGCTGACGATACGGTACTGCCCATCAACGAGTTCACCAAGCTTGGACAGCGCCTGCAGGCTGTCACGCGTGTGCGCCTTCGCGGCGTTCTTCTCCGCCCGCTTCTCCGCCAGCTTGGCCAGCTTCTGCTCCTTCCCGTCCTTCTTCCCCTTCTTCCCCCGCTTGACTCCCTTCTTCGTCTCGGCCACCGTGCTGCGGATCGCGCCCATCACCTCGTCCTCATCAAGGTGGGCGTACCAGACGTCCATCGTCGGCATCTGCGCGAACTCGGCCATGGCCTCCCGGTAGGCCGTCACCGACGCCTGCGTCGCCGCGCGCGCGTCGGCCTTGGAGAATCCGTTGTTGCGGGCCGCGATCAAAAAACTCGCCGCCATCCGCTCCACGTCATACTCGAACGGCCCCGGCAACGTCTCATCGAAGTCGTTCAGATCGAACACCAGGCGCCGTTCCGGCGAAGCGAACAAGCCGAAGTTTGACAGGTGGGCGTCACCGCACAGCTGGGCATCCAGGCCAGCCACCGGCGTATCCTTCAGGTCCGCGGCCATGATCTTGGCCGCGCCCCGGTAGAAGGTGAACGGCGAGACCATCATCCGGCCATGGCGGACCGGCACAAGATCCGGCTCCCGCGTGAGGTTCTGCGCCTCCAGCAGGGCCACCGGGTCAGGGCGATCGGCGGCTGGGCGCCACCCCGTGTGACTCGATGGAGGCGTCTGCTTGCGAGTCTGCTGACCGGCAGCCTTGCGCTCATCCATGCTCGGATGCGAGATCACCTGCACCGCCATCCGGCTCACCTCCCGTTCCAATCGGGCCAGCCGGCCCGGGTGCCGAGCCCTCAGCACCGGACCTGCCCATGCCGGACCGTCAAACGGCCAGCTGGGGCATTCCCGCTGCCTCCAGCTCCTGCTGGCTTTTATCCTGCGGCGCCGCGGCCCAGCACGCATCACCCACCCAGGATGATTGCTGCACAGCAGTCGATGCATCAGAGCTGGGCGGTCCCACTTGCTGCAATAGCTATAGATAGGCCGGGCGTCTCGTTCAGCCGACGTACAGGGTCGCCAAGCGCAC
>Ga0302181_10002613_pt1 | contig 12642 bp, 8 predicted proteins | sample I_Palsa_E3_3_FD_198786 | JGI IMG/M metagenome (GOLD analysis project Ga0302181, IMG submission 198786) | Peat permafrost microbial communities from Stordalen Mire near Abisko, Sweden - I_Palsa_E3_3 | ecosystem: Environmental > Terrestrial > Soil > Palsa > Peat permafrost | place: Sweden: Abisko... | reverse complement strand
GTATTCGCCACCGGCCAGCCGCCCGTGCTCGATGGCCTGCCGCTCCGCCTGCCGTCCGTCCGGGTCAAGGGGCACCTCCTCGTCACCGAGCCCGCGCCCGTCAGGCTGCCCGGCATCGTGGCGCCGATCGCCACTCAGATCGAGGACGGGCGGCTGCTTGCAGGCGGGACCTTCGATGTCGGTGACGAGAGCCCGGCGGTGCAGCCGGAGGTCATCGAGTCGATCATGGCGGGGCTCGCCGCGACGCTTCCGGCGCTACGCGGCCTGGGGATCGCCTACCAGTGGTGCTGCTTCCGGCCCCGCCATCCCGACCGGCGGCCGGTGATCGACCGGGTTCCCGGGCTGGAAAATGCCTGGCTCACCTCGGGTCATTTCCGGACCGGGATCCTGAACGCCCCGATGACCGCGGCCGTCCTCGCCCGCTGGATCGGCGGCGGCGGCCCGCCGGTCGAGCCGGCGACCTGGTCCGCGTCCCGGTTCGAGAGCCGGGCCGGCCGCTAGCCCAGCAGCCCCCCTGCCGCTAGCCCAGCAGCCACCTTCGGCCGCTAGCCCAGCAGCCACCATGGTGGTGAATCCGGGGATCGCTCGCCTTCGAAGGTGAGCGATCCCCGGATTCACCACGTTGGCGCGGAGCACTCGCGGAGCACTGGCGGGGCACTGGCGGGGCACTGGCGGGGCACTCGCGGAGCATTGGTGGGGGTGGTAGGGCTGGTGGGGGGCTACTGGCCGGTGCCGGGGCGGAGGCGGCGGCGGTCGTCGGGCAGCCGCTCGGTGGCGCCGGAGGCATCGAGGTACTCAAGCAGCGGGATCGCTACCCGTCTGGTCGTGCCCAGCGCCTGCCGTGCCTGCGCCGTAGTGAACGGCTGCGGCAGCCGGGCGAGAACGCGGGCAGCCAGCGCCGCGGCGTCCGGGCCAAGCACGATCTGGTCGCTGACCCGCAGCAGCAGCCCGGCCCGCTGTGCCGCGGCGATCGCCCGGGCGCCGAGACCGAGCTCACGGAGCCGGTCAGCCTCCGGGGCCAGGAACGGCGCGGCGCTCAGGTCGGCGCGCACCGCCCGCACCGCCGCCGCTACCGGTGCCGGCAGGCCGGAGCCGGGCGGCCCCGCAGCGTGCCCCGCGACTTTGATCATGCCGTCGCTGAGCACGAGCGGCGGCCGGGCGAGCGCCTCGACCAGGCGTCGGTCAGGCACGCCGATCGTGGCCCTGGCCGCCTCGGCCGGCATTCCTGGTGCCAGCGGATCGGCTGCGGCATGAGCGGAGACGGCCTCGGCGAGGCGCCGCTTCAGGCTGAGCCAGTGGACCGGATCGGCGAGCCACTCGCCGGCGACGGGGGCGGGCTGGTCGTGCACGCCCATCGCGTGCAGGTCGGCGGCCCGCAGCAGGCCGTGCCGCTGGAGCAGGTCAGCGGCGGCTGGCCGCTCCGGCCAGGTACCGAGCTGCGCTGCCGCCGCGGCAGCAGCGCCGCGGCCGCCCAGCGGCGGCGGCGCCACGTCAAGGATGGTCGCGCCCACGACCGACGGATGCCCGTCCGCCCGCGAGGCGGCGCCGGGGTCGCGCAGCAGGACGCGATCGCCCACGTGCAGCGGCAGCGGCTCGCGCAGCGTGAGCCTGGCGATCACGTCGCCGAGGACGCGCACCCTGGCCAGCATCCTGGCCGACCCGATGTGCAGCATCAGTTCCCGCGGCAGCCGCGGCGCCTGGCCGCGGACGGCGGGCCGGACAGGGCCGGACAGCCGGGCGTCGACCACATCGGTCAGTGTCCAGCGGCCGCCCTCCACCAGCGCCATCCCCCGGGCAACCCCGTATCGGCCGGCGCCGCTCCGGCTGGCATTGCCCCGGCTGGCTTGGGCCGGGCTGGCATGGGCCGGGCTGGCATGGGCCGGGCTGGCACCGGTCCGGCTGGTGCTAACCGGGCCAGCGCCGCGCAGGTTGAGCGCGACCCTGGCAACCCCGCTGGCGCGGGCCACGGGCATGCCGAGCGACTGGATCCCGCGGACCCGGACCGGCCGCATCGAGGGGGCCAGCCGCAGCTCCTGGCCGGCCTGGACAGTGCCGGACGGCAATGTGCCCGTGATCACCGTTCCGCTGCCGGTGATGCTGAACGCGCGGTCGACCCAGAGCCGCACGGCCGCATCAGGATCGGGCCTGGGCAGCGCACCGGCCATCCTGGTCAGCCCGGCGAGCAGTTGCGGCAGCCCTTCGCCGGTGACCGCGCTGACGGCGACCGGCTCCACCGTGCCCAGGCTGGTCGCGGCGATCTCGGCGGCGGCCTGTGCGAGCGCCGGGCCGGGGTCGGCAAGATCGCAGCGGGTGACGGCAAGCAGGCCGTGCCGGATGCCCAGGGCGTCGAGCACGGCGAGATGCTCGGCCGACTGCGGCATCCAGCCCTCGTCCGCCGCCACAACGAAGAGCACGCCGGGGACCGGGCCGACGCCGGCCAGCATGTTCGGCACGAAGCGCTCGTGCCCGGGCACGTCGACGAACGCCAGCCGTTCCCCGGATGGCAGGGTCAGCCAGGCGAAGCCCAGGTCGATGGTCATGCCGCGCCTGCGCTCTTCCGCCCAGCGGTCGGGTTCCATCCCGGTGAGCGCCCTGACCAGCGCCGATTTGCCGTGGTCCACGTGCCCGGCGGTGGCGATGACCTGCACGGCCCGCTACCCGGCCGCGGCGATGACCGCGCCGGTCAGCGGCTCGTCATCGGCGGCCGCCACGCCGCGCAGGTCGAGCAGCAGCCGCCCGTCGGCCATCCGGCCGACCACTGCCGCCGCCCTGCCGTTGCGCACCGCCGCACCTGCCCGCAGCCGCGGCGCCAGCCCGGCGGGCAGGCTGACCGCCGCGCTCGGCAGCACGACTCCGGGTCCGCCACCAGCGCCGACAGCTGCCTCGCTCGGCACCGCACGGGAGTCGATGCCGGCTGAGACCAGCGCCGCTGATATCCGTTCTGCCCGTATGGTGAGCGTTGCCTGCCGGGCGTCCAGCGCTTCAGCGACGGGTGCCGGCGGCCCGGCGAGGGTCGCCTCCAGCGCCGCGATCGTCAGCTTGTCCACTCGCAGCGCCCGCGCCAGGGGGTGCCTGGCCAGCCGCCTGACCAGCTCGGCGCGGCCGAGCAGCAGGCCGGCCTGCGGGCCGCCGAGCAGCTTGTCGCCGCTGGCAGTGACCAGGTCGGCCCCGGCCAGCAGCCAGGATTCGGCATCGGGCTCGTCCGGCAGCAGCGGGTGCGCGGCGAGCAGCCCGGAGCCGATGTCGCCGACGACGGGCACGCCGAGCCCGGTCAGCTCGGCGATGCCGGGCCGGGCCGTGAACCCCTCGATCCGGTAGTTGGACGGGTGCACCTTGAGCACGAACCCGGTGTCCGGCCCGACTGCGGCCGCGTAGTCGGCCGCAGTCGTCCGGTTGGTCGTGCCTACCTCGCGGATCCTGGCACCGGTCGACTCGATCAGGTCCGGCAGGCGGAAGCCGTCACCGATCTCGATCATCTCGCCGCGGCTGATCACGATTTCGCGCCCGGCCGCCAGCACGGTCGCGGCCAGCACCAGCGCCGCCGCGGTGTTGTTGACCACAGCCGCGGCCCCGGCCGCGGGAACGGCCCTGGCCAGCGCCTCAAGCGCGCCCCTGCCGCGGCGCCCCCTGGCGCCCGCGGCCAGGTCGAACTCCAGGTCGGTGCAGCCGGCGGCGGCCAGCACCGCGTCCCTGGCCGCGGCGGACAGCGGTGCCCGGCCGAGGTTGGTGTGCAGCAGCACGCCGGTGGCATTGATGACGGGGGTCAGCGTGGCGGCCCGGGCCGGCAGCGCGGTCACCGCCGCGTCGGCCACCGCCGCGGCGGCGATGCTGCCGGAGCGGGCCTGCTCCTGCGCCTGCCTGACGGCGGCCAGCACCAGCGCGCGGCCGAGCCGCTGCTGCGCGGCGGCGAGTCGCGGATCCGCGAGCACCGCATCGGTGCGCGGCACGAGCCGGCGGGCATCCACGAGGGCGACCATACCCGCGCGGGCACCAGCGCGGCGAGGGCCGGTCCATTCCTGGGGCTGCCGTTTGACTGCGCTCTGCATAGTGTGGCGCCCGCGGGGTACCCGTCCTGTGCCAGTCTTAACCCTCCACTAACGAAGGATGTGAGGTCGTGACTGGGACAACGCGGATTCCGCGGACCCGCGGCGCGCTGAGCGGGCTGCTGCTGATCCTGCTGGGCGCCTGGGGTGCCCTGATTCCCTTCGTCGGCCCGTACTTTCACTATGCCTATACGCCGGACAAGGCCTGGGCGTACACGACGGGCAGGCTGTGGCTGGAGATCCTGCCCGGCGTCGCGGCGGTGCTCGGCGGGTTCATTGTCATGACGAGCGCGCGACGGCCGCTGGCGCTGCTCGGGGCGTTCGTGGCGGCGCTCGGCGGTGCCTGGTTCGTGACCGGCAACCTGGTGAGCTCGCTCTGGAACCACGGCCTGCCCGAGGCCGGGATCCCGGTCGGCTCCAACATCACCCGGCTGGCGATTGAGGAACTCGGCTTCTTCACTGGCCTGGGCGTGATCATCGTCTTCTTCGCGGCCCTGGCCCTCGGCCGGTTCGCGGTGGTCGGGGTCAAGGACGCGGCGCTGGCTGACCGGGCCAGCGGCCAGGCAGCGGCCGGCGGCTTCGTCGGCGAGCAGCCTGTTCCCGCATCGCCGGCCTCGCCGTCATCCGCCGGCGATTCGTTCCCGCCTCAGGATGAGAGCCTCCAGCCGGCCGGCACCGCCTTTCCGGCCGGGCAGGGGCAGTCCCCGGCGGTCACCACCGGCCAGGCCCCGGCTGCGGAGAGCCGGTTCCCGGCGGAGCGTGATCCGTTCACCCCGGCGGAGCGTGATCCGTTCACCCCGGCATCCGGGTCATCCCCGTCGGCGTCCGGGCAGTTCCCGCCCGCGCCGTCCGGCGGCACCACCGGCAGCGGGGAATAGCGGCGTGGCTGGCTGGGCGCGGCCGGTCAGCGTACATACAGAGCGTCGATGACGTCGGCGTACTTGGCATGAACGACGCGGCGCTTGAGTTTCAGGGTGGGCGTCAGCTCTTCACTTTCCGCGGTCCATTCCACCGGCAGCAGCCGCCATGCTTTTACCTGCTGCACGCGGGCAAGCCGGGTATTTGCCGCCGCGACGGCTTCCCCGACGGCGGCGAGGACCGCCGGGTCGTCGGCCAGCGCGGCCATAGCCCCCGCGTCGATCCCGTGCGCCCTGGCCCAGGCGGGCGCGACGTCACCGTCCAGGGTGAGCAGCGCCACCACGTACGGGCGCTGGTCACCGAACGCAAGCGCCTGGCCCACCAGCGGGTGCGAGACGAGCAGGTTCTCGATCGCGGCCGGGGAGATGTTCTCGCCGCCGGAAGTGATGATCAGTTCCTTCTTGCGATCCACCACGGACAGGAACCCGTCGCCGTCCAGTGACCCGATGTCGCCGGTGTGCAGCCAGCCGTCGGAGTCGATCAGGTCAGCCGTCATTTCCGGCAGGTTGAGATAGCCGGGCGAGTTGAGCGGGCCGCGCACCAGGATCTCGCCGTCATCGGCGACCCTGACCTCCATGCCGGGTACCGCCTGCCCGACCGTGCCCAGCTTGAAAGCGTCCGGGGTGTTAGTGGTGAACGCGCCCGTCGTCTCCGTCATCCCGTACACGTCCAGGATCCGCATGCCGAGCCCGGCGAAGAAGTCACCGACGTCGGGCGGCAGCGGCGCCGCCGCGCTGACCACGACCTCGGCATCGCCCAGCCCGAGCAGCGAGCGGATCGGCCGCAGCACGGTTTCCTCCGCCGCGCCGAACTCGGCGGCCAGCCCGTCCGGGGTGCGGCGGCCGTACTGGCAGCTCTGCACGTACCGCAGGCCGGTATCCATGGCCGCCGCCACGGCGGCGCGCCTGCCCTCGTCCTGCTCGGCGGTGAGCAGGGCCTGGAGGCCGGCCTGGATCTTCTCCCATACCCTGGGCACGCCGAAGAACGCCGTCGGCTTCACCTCGCCGATGCAGGCGACGAGCTCGGTTGCCGGGTTGTGGCAGAAGTAGGTATGCCCTGCGTTATAGACCGCCAGGTAGAGGGTGAACATCCGCTCGGCGATGTGCGCGAGCGGCAGGTAGGACACCCACCGGACATGCGGCCGGGAGCTGCCGGACTCGGTGGCGGTGACGAGCTCGTACAGGATGCTGGCATGGGTGATGACCACGCCCTTGGGGGTGCCGGTCGTGCCCGATGTATAGAGCAGGGTTGCCGGGTCGGCCGGGCGGACGCCCGCGACCCGGCCGGCCACCTCGTCCGGCGCGGCGGCCAGCCGCGCGGCCCCCATCGCGGCGAAGTCCTGCCAGCTCAGGTAGAGATCCCCGGCCGGGCACGCGGCCGCATCCCGCACGATGACCCTCTTCAGCCCGGGCAGCCCGGCCAGCACCGGCTGCCACCTGGCCAGCTCGCCCGCGCCGTCAAGCACGACGATTCGCGCGTCGCAGTCGGCCGCCACGTAGCGGATCTGGTCGGCCGCGAGCGTGGCGTAGACGGTCACCGGCACTCCCCCGGCGTGCATGGCGCCAAGGTCGGCAAGCACGTGCTCAACCCTGTTCGCCATCATCAGCGCGACCCGCTCGCCGGGCTGCAGCCCGAGGGCAGCGAACCCGGCCGCCAGCTGCAGTGCCTGCTCCCGGGTCTGCCGCCAGGTGATCGTCTGCCACGGGCCGCCGTCCCGGTCGGAGTACGCGGGCCGGTCGCCGAAGGCGTCCGCCGTGGCGAGCAGCTGGTCGCAGAGCGTCCGGCCCTCAGCGGCCTTCTCCAGCGCCGCCCGCTGCCGCAGGACCTCATCTGTCACCGTGCACCTCCGCCGGACTCGCCCGCGTCATCAGAATGGAAATACCGCCGTAACGCATGTGACCACGCCACCGGCGATGCCGCAAGACGGCGTTGCCCGGACGGGGCATGCCAGCCTGGCTGGCGGGGCGGATGGGACCGGCGGGCAAGGGCTGCTGGGCGCCAGCCGGGCTGACGGCTCAGGCGCCGCCGCGCTGGGCGGCGACGACGTACCTGGGGTCACGGGCCGAGGCAACGCCAGCGCGCAGCACGGCGAACTTGGCGCACACCCCGCCGGCGGTGAGCAGCGCTGCCGCGGCTCCGGCCGCGATCCGGCTGCGGCGGGCCGCGAGCGTCGCGGCAGCCCCGCCGATCGTGAGGAAACGTGCCGTCCGCAGCAGGTTGCCGGAGTTGCCCTGGCGGTACGGCTCGCCGGACAGGCCGTGCAGGCGCTCGAGCCCGAAACCGGCCGCGCTCTCCATCACGGCGCCGGCCAGCGCGAGCCGCCGCGCGGCGTCGAAATCGGTCCGGTCGGCCCGGCACGCGCTGACCGCCAGGCCGCCCGCGCCGGCCGCCGTCATCGCGCCGCCGGCGAACAGCAGCGGCAGCTCCCGGTAGGCGGTGTGCCAGGCCGGGACCGCGGTGTTGGCGAGCAGCACGCCCGGGTAGGTGGCGAGCAGCGGCCCGGTGACGCTGGCCGCGAGGCCCGCCGCCGCGCCGAGCACGGGCAGCTGGCCGGTGACCTCGCTCGCCGCCGCGGCCGAGACGAGGCCGGAGTGCGCCGCGAGAATCCAGGAACCCATGCTCATCGGCGACGTCGGCTTGGCCACCCGCAGCATGTTCACGAAGCGCTCGGGCCTGCCGAGCTCGGCAGTGAGGAAGCCGGCCCCGCCGTAGGCGGCCGCCGCGGCGATCAGCCGTCCGGAGCGCGCGAGCGCGGGCCGCCTGGTCGCGGCCGCGGCCGCCGCCAGCACCGCCGCGGCACCGGACAGCTCGCCGAGGAACAGGTAGGCGGGCAGGTGCGGTTCCTTCCACCGGGTCACCTTGAGAATCGGCCGCCCGTAGTACGACCTGAACTCGGCCTCGGGAACCTGCCGTTCCTCGCTCACGGGCGCCGCCCGGCGAAGGCGGCGGCCACGCCGGCCACCAGCAGGGCAGCCGCTCCCCCGGCCCATTTCCACATGGCGGGCAGGTCCTTCGTCGTCACGACCGGATTCGGCGGCAGGCCGTAGACCTCGGGCTCATCGAGCAGCAGGAAGAACGCGCCCGCGCCGCCGATGCCGTCGTCCGGGTCGGCCCCGTACAGCCTGGCGTCGGTGACGCCGCTGGCATGCAGCTCCTGCACCCGGGCGGCGGCAGTAACCCGCAGCTCATCCAGCGGGCCGAACTGGATCGAGTCAGTGGGGCAGGCCTTCGCGCAGGCAGGCTCCATCCCGCCGCGCAGCCGGTCGTAGCACATGGTGCACTTCCAGGCCCGGCCGTCATCCTCCCGCCGGTCGATGACACCGAACGGGCAGGCGGACACGCAGTAGGCGCAGCCATTGCAGACGTCCGACTGCACGATCACGGTGCCGAACTCGGTGCGCACCAGCGCGCCGGTCGGGCACACGTCCAGGCACGCCGCATGGGTGCAGTGCTTGCACACGTCGGAGGCCATCAGCCAGCGGGTGGCGGGCGCCACGCTGTCCGGCGAGGCCAGGCCGGCCAGGGCCGGCCCGAGCACGTCGGCCGGCGAGAGCCCGCCGGCGGCGGGCGCGCCGGCATCCAGCGGCCCCTGCTCGATGAAGGCGACATGCCGCCAGCTGCTGGCGCCGAGCGCGCTGGTGTTGTCGTAGGACTCGCCGGACAGCTTCAGCACGCCCGCGTCCGGGTCGGGCAGCGCGTTCCACTCCTTGCAGGCCACCTCGCAGGCCTTGCAGCCGATGCACACGCTGGTGTCGGTGAAGAAGCCGACCCGCGGCGGGTGCTCCGCGTAGCCGGCCTCGCCGGACACATCATCGAGCCTGCCGTACAGGCGGCTGGCGACGGACGCCTGATACTTCACCGGTCCTCCTCCAGGCCGGCCTCGCGCCGGTACCGCATGACCAGGTCGGTGAGCGCGGGACCGCGCGGCCGCCGGCCAGGCTTGACGTCGCAGGTCGCGACCTTGCTCTCCTGGATGAACACGTTCGGGTCCACGACGAACGGCAGCAGGTCGTTAACCGTGTCGCCGGTCACCATTCCCTCGCTGCCCCAGTGGTAGGGCAGCCCTATCTGGTGTATCACGCCCTCGCCCGGGATCCGCAGCGGCCGGACCCGGCGGGTGACGAGGACCCGCGCCTCGATCGCGGCCCGGGCCGTGATAATCGTCGCCCAGCCCCCGTTCTCCAGGCCGCGCAGCGCCGCCAGCGATGGCGAGACCTCGCAGAACAGCTCGGGCTGCAGCTCGGCCAGCCGGGACAGGGTGCGGCTCATCCCGCCCGCCGTATGGTGCTCGGTGAGCCGGTAGGTCGTCACCACGAACGGGTAGACCGCGGCCCCGCCGAGCTGGTTATGAGTGGCCGGGTGGTCCGGGTACGACTTGGCGACCGGGCTGTCGTCCTGCTTGTACAGGGCGTTCACCAGCGGCGATTCGGCGGGCTCGTAATGCGTGGGCAGCGGGCCGTCGGCCAGGCCGGCGGAGACGAACAGCGCGCCCTTGCCGTCGCGCTGCATGATGAACGGGTCGGCCCCGCCGAGCGCGGCCGGGCCGGCGGCACCGGGTTCCGGGACGAAGTCCGGCGGCTTCCCGCGCTCGAAGTCCGGCACGTCGTGGCCGGTCCACTGGCCGGCCTCGGCATCCCACCAGACGTAGGCCTTCGCCTCGCTCCACGGCCGCCCGGCCGGGTCCGCCGAGGCCCGGTTGTACAGGATCCGCCGGTTGGCCGGCCACGCCCAGCCCCACTCCGGCGCGACCCACGACTGCTCGGTATGCGGCCGGCGCCGGGCGGTCTGGTTGACTCCCCCGGCGAAGCAGCCGGAGTAGATCCAGCAGCCGCAGGCGGTGGAGCCGTCGCCCTTCAGCTCGGCGAAGCCGCTGAGCAGGCGGCCGTCCGGCCCGCGGCCGTTGACCTCCTGCAGCACTGCCTCGGCTGCGGGCTCTGCCTCCTCGCCGCTCTCCGGGTACTCCCAGGTCAGGTTCAGCAGGCCGCGGTCCCGCGCCGCGGTGGAACCGGCCAGCCTGGCGCGGATCCGCTTGCCCAGGTGATACGCGAACCACAGGTCGCTGCGGGCATCGGCAGGCGGATCCAGCGCCTTGTGATGCCATTGCAGCATCCGCTGGGTGTTCGTGAAAGTCCCGCCCTTCTCCACGTGCGAGGCGGCGGGAATGAAGAAGACCTCGGTGCCGATCTGGTCGGTGCGCAGCTCCCCGGTGGCGATCTCCGGGCTGTTCTTCCAGAATGCCGCGCTCTCGATGACGGTGAGGTCGCGCACCACCAGCCAGCTCAGCTTCGCCATCGCCAGCCGCTGCAGCCGGGCGCCCGCGGACCCCACCGCCGGGTTCTGCCCCCACAGGAAATAGCCCTTGATCTTGCCCTCGATCATGTCCAGGACAGTCCGGTAGGTGCCGTGGTCACCGGAGATCCGCGGCAGCGCGCCGAAGCAGAAGTCGTTCTCGGCGGTCGCCGCGTCGCCGAACCACGCCTTGAGCAGGCTGACCAGGTAGGACCGCTTGTTCCCCCAGAACCCGGTGTCCGGGATCCTGGTCAGGTAGCGCTCCAGGCTGACGTCGTCCGGCCGCGGCATCGGCAGGTAGCCGGGCAGCAGGTCGAACAGGGTGGGGATGTCGGTGGACCCCTGGATGCTGGCGTGCCCGCGCAGCGCCAGGATGCCGCCGCCCGGCCTGCCCATGTTGCCGAGCAGCAGCTGCAGGATGGCCGCCGTCCGGATGTGCTGCACGCCGGTGGTGTGCTGGGTCCAGCCGACCGCGTAGACCCACGCCGTGGTGCGCTCCCTGCCGCTGCAGCTGACCAGCGTGGCGGCAATCCGGCTGAAATCCTGCGGGGAGATCCCGCAGGCCCGCTGCACCCGCTCGGGGGTATAGCGGGCGAAGTGCCGCTTCAGCACCTGGAACACGCAGCGCGGATGGCTGAGAGTCAGATCGCGCTCGCCGGTCGGCCGCCAGGTCGCGTTGTCGTAACTGCGGGTGGCGGGATCGTAGCCGGAGAAAAGCCCGGCGCCATCCTCGGCGTCGACGTACTCCTCGGGCAGGATGTCGGCCGCATTGGTGTAGGCGGTGACGTACTCGCGGAACTCGTGCCCGCCGGACAGCACATGGTTGATCAGCGCGCCGAGGAAGACGACGTCGCCGCCTACCCTGTTCGGCACGTGCAGGTCCGCGAGCGCGCTGGTCCTGGTGAACCGCGGGTCCACGTGGATGATGGTCGCGCCGCGCCGCTTGGCCTCGACGACCCACTGGAACGCGACCGGGTGGCATTCCGCCATGTTCGACCCGGCGATCACGATGCAGTCAGAGTTCACCAGGTCGCGGGGGAACGTGGTGGCGCCGCCGCGGCCGAAGCTGGTCCCCAGACCGGGGACGGTGGCGGAGTGTCAAATACGGGCCTGGTTCTCGATCTGGATCGCGCCGAGCGCCGTCCAGAGCTTCTTGATGAGGTAGTTCTCCTCGTCGTCCAGCGTCGCGCCGCCGAGGCTGGCGAAGCCGAGCGTCCGGGCGACCCGCTTGCCCTGCCAGGTTTCCTGCCAGCCCTGCTCGCGGGCGGCGACCACCCGGTCGGCGATCATGTCCATCGCCCGGTCCAGGCTGAGCGGCTCCCACTCCGCCGCGTACGGCCGCCGGTAGAGCACGGTGGTCTGGCGGCCGGGATGGGTGACAAGCTGCTTGCTGGCCGCGCCCTTGGGGCACAGCCGCCCGCGCGACACCGGCGAGTCCGGGTCGCCCTCGATCTGGGTGACCGCGTCCGTGCCATCGCGCCGGGCCACGTAGACCAGCTGCCCGCAGCCGACCGCGCAGTACGGGCAGATGGACGAGACCACCCGGTCGGCGCTCTCGGTCCTCGGCGCCGCCGCCTCGGTGCCCGGCGAGCGCGCCGCCGTGCCGCGGCCAAGCTGGTCCCGTCCGGTCAGCTGCCGGTAGACCGGCCACTTGCCGAGCCTCCCGCGCGGGTCCATGGGACTATCCAACCGACATAGCCTCGGCAGGGCAAGACGGGCACGGCGACTCGGGAGGGCACGGCGCGATGACCGGCAGGACGGCCAGGCGGCGGGTGCTGCGGATCTCGCTGCCCGGCGGCGCCGTGGCGCGGGCGGACCTGCTCGCGGCCGAGGAGCCGCTCGGGATCCGGATCGGCGGCGAGGCGTTCACGCTGACCATGCGAACACCGGGCGATGACATCGACCTGGCCGCAGGCTTCCTGGTCAGCGAGGGCGTCATCCGGTCGGCGTCCGACCTGGCCACGATCAGGATCTGCTCCGACGGGGACTGCGATCACGACGACCATGACGCCACGGGCAACGTCGCCGATGTCACGCTGAGCCCGGGAGCCGGGGTCACGGCGCTGCGCCGCAGGAACTTCCTCACGACCAGCGCCTGCGGCGTCTGCGGCAAGGCAAGCATCGACGACCTGGCTACCCGTTCTCCCTATGATCTTTTCGCTGACCAGGTGAGCATGACGCCGGCCTTGCTCGCGCAGCTGCCGGACCGGCTCCGCGAAGCCCAGCGGGTGTTCGACCGCACCGGCGGGCTGCACGCGGCCGGGCTGTTCACGGCCGACGGCGAGCTGCTGACCGTGCGCGAGGACGTGGGCAGGCACAACGCGGTGGACAAGGTCGTCGGCTGGGCGCTGCGGGAGGGGCGGCTGCCGCTGGCCGGCTGCGTGCTGCTGGT
>Ga0302181_10002612_pt1 | contig 12645 bp, 10 predicted proteins | sample I_Palsa_E3_3_FD_198786 | JGI IMG/M metagenome (GOLD analysis project Ga0302181, IMG submission 198786) | Peat permafrost microbial communities from Stordalen Mire near Abisko, Sweden - I_Palsa_E3_3 | ecosystem: Environmental > Terrestrial > Soil > Palsa > Peat permafrost | place: Sweden... | reverse complement strand
CAGGTCAGCGGGCTCGGCAAGCAGTACCGGCGAACCTGGGCGCTGCGCGACTGCACGCTCGCCATCCCCGAGGGCCGCGTCGTCGGGCTCGTCGGCCCCAACGGCGCGGGCAAGACCACCTTGCTGCAGCTGGCCACCGGGCTGCTCACGCCCACCCGCGGCACGATCAGCGTCCTCGGCGATCATCCCGCCGTCAGCCCGGCACTGCTGGCCCGGGTCGGCTTCGTCGCCCAGGACACGCCGGTATACGCCCGCATGCGGGTCGCGGATCACCTCCGGCTCGGCGCCTGGCTCAACCCCGGCTGGGACGACGAGCTGGCGCAGCGGCGGATCGGGCAGCTCGGCCTGGACCCGAAGCAGCGGACCGGATCGCTGTCCGGCGGCCAGCGCGCCCAGCTCGCGCTCACCCTGGCGCTCGCCAAGCGCCCCGAGCTCCTCCTCCTCGACGAGCCCGTCGCCAGCCTGGACCCGCTCGCCCGCCGGGAGTTCCTCCGCAGCCTGATGGAGGCGGTCGCCGAGCACGGCACCAGCGTCGTGCTGTCCTCCCATCTCGTCGCCGACCTGGAACGGGTCTGCGACTACCTGGTCGTGCTCGTCGCCTCCCGGGTCCGCATCGCCGGGGAGGTGAGCGCGCTGCTCGCCTCCCATCACCGGCTGTCCGGGCCCCGCCGCGACCCCGGCACCCTCCCCGCGGGCCAGGAAGTCATCGAGGAAAGCCACACCGACAAGCAGACTGTCCTCCTAGTCCGCACCGGCGAGCCCGTCCACGACCCGGCCTGGACCGTCACCCCGGTCAGCCTGGAGGACCTGGTGATCGCCTACATGAACCCGGCGAGCGATATCCCGGCCCGCAGGCCGCAGCTAGGAGTGGCGTCATGATCAGGCTCACCTGGCTCCAGTTCCGCGCGCAGGCAGTGACCGCCGCCGCCGCGCTCGCGGCCGTAGTGGTCGTGCTCGCGGTCAGCGCCCCGCACCGCGCGCTGGATGCCGGCGCATCCCATTGGCTTTACATGGCCGGCATCGTGGTCCTGTACCTGACGCCCGCCATCATCGGGATCTTCTGGGGAGCGCCGCTGATCAGCCGCGAACTGGAGACGGGCACCTTCCGGCTGGCCTGGACCCAGAGCATCTCCCGCACCCGCTGGCTGGCCGTCAAGCTCGGCCTGACCGGCCTGGCCAGCATGGCAACCGCCGGTCTGCTCAGCCTCATGGTGACCTGGTGGTCCAGCCCGATGGACCAGCTCAATCCGCTCGGCGGCTACCGGCTATCGGCCCTGTTGTTCGGCGCCCGCGACCTTATCCCGGTCGGCTACGCCGCCTTCGCCCTCGCCCTCGGCGTCACCACCGGGCTGCTCGCCCGCCGCGCCGTCCCCGCCATCGCCATCACCCTCGCGATCTTCGCCGCCGTCCAGGTCGCCGTGCCCCTCTGGGTGCGGCCCCACCTCATCCCGCCCGTCCGCACCGTATCGCCGCTCAACCTCAGCGCCATCAGCGGACTGGGAAGCTCGTTTCCCGAAAACAGCCTGGGCGTGGAAGCCAGGGTGAACATCCCCGGCGCCTGGGTCTACTCCAACCAGGTCACCACCCCAGGCGGCAGCACCTCCCTCGGCCTGGCGCCCCACGCATGCACCTCTGGGTCAACGAACACCCCACCATCTGGGCAAACGAACGCCTGCAACGCCGCACTCGCCAGGCTCCACCTCCGGCAAGTGGTCACCTACCAGCCCGGCAGCCGCTACTGGGCATTCCAGTGGTCAGAAACCGCCATATACGTCCTGCTCGCCCTCCTCCTCGCCGGATTCTGCACCTGGTGGATCAACCGCCGGCTCAGCCGCTGACAGCGCCATCGCTCACACAAGGCAGTTGATCTATCACAACTAGTGAGACAGATCACTACCGGCAAGCATCCCGCGCGGAAACGAGACACGAAGACTGGCCCGAGGACGGCTACCTGACCAAGTGAGGCCGGTCCGCACAGCGTCACAGCCAGACCGGCCCCGGCTCGTCAAGTGACGGGAGTGTCCGGTCCGAGGTCGAGTTGCTTGCTCATGTCGAGCTCGAACTTGCCGTACAGGTTCAGATGGGTCCAGAAGAGAGCGGACAGACCGCGCCGGTCGGCGTCGGTGAGTTTCTTCTGCCACGCGGGCTCGGCCAGGACGATCTGGACCATCCGGGTGTTGAGGTAGACGATCGAGGCCTGGACAGGTGCAGGGCCAGGGCGGACACCTCGACGTGCTCGCGGTCGTCGCCGGTGAGGTCGCCGGCCTTGCCGTAGAAGATGTCCTTGTTCGCCGCGTTCCAGTTCTCCACCACGTTGAGGCCCTCGTGGATCTCCCGGCGCAGGTCCTCGTCGGCGAGATAGTCGCAGATGAACACGGTACGGATGACCCGGCCGAGTTCCTCGATCGCACGGTAGGTGGGGTGCTTGGGCCCACCTCGGGTGAACCGGCGCAGCATCTGGTGGGCCTCGGCGGTCCTGAGCCGCAACGCGGTCGCATACTTGATCATCTGGTCGTACTGGTTGGCGATCAGCTCCCAGTCGATCGTCTTGCCCGACAGCACGCCGTCCAGCTCCGGCTACGCCTCTCCCTCGGCCAGGCCCGGCCGGTACAGGCGAGCCGACCCGACGTTCTTCAGCCGTGGCAGCAGCTTGAAGTCCAGCAGGTGCGAGAACGCGAACCCGACGATCGAGGCACCGTGGGTGTCGGTGTACTGGCGGTCGATCTCGGCGGAGGTCAGATGGCGGAGCAGGCCCTCGATCATCGAGGCGACCTCGGAGTCGGTCGTGGACCGCACCTGGCTGTAGATGCAGACGTTCTTGCGTTCGACGTGCCAGTACACCATGATCCCGGCGCCCCCGTACCGCTGGTGCCACTCGGTCATGAAGTTCGCCGACCACGACCCGAACTTGCGCGAGTCCGACGCACACGCCGTACCCGGCCCCCACAGGGAGGTGTCCCGCGCTTCCAGGGTCTTGTTCACCACGGTGCGGATCGCGGCCCGCAGGTTGTCGCGGTTGACGAACAGCCGGCGGGTCCGGCGCAGCGCCGCCTCGGTGTCGGCCTCCATGCCCGGGATCGCCGCCGTGCCGTCGGCGACCCGCTTGATCCCCATGTTCGTGCCGAGCCCGAACGTGCACAGCAGCAGCCTGCGCCGCAGCACCGCAGCGTCGGTGACGGTGCGGGAGGCCACCGAGGCGAACTCGCCGATGAACTCCGTGGCGTGGTCGACGTTCTTGATCAGGTCTAGGAGGTCGATGACACCCCACCGCCTGGCGATCTCCTCCTTCAGCGCCCCCAGGTTCTCCGGCTCGGCCTGCTTGAGCACGGGCGGGACGCTGATCCACGGCTCGCCCTTCTTCCTGGTGATCCTCACCCCGCCGGTGCTGCCCTTCCTCAGCCCCGTGTTCAGCCCCTCCAGAGCGGCGACGTGCCGCTTCTGCAGGTCGGCGACGAAGTCGGCCGGATCGCGGGGCTTGGACAGCGCCCGGTAGTGCACGTCCCGGTTGTCCTCGAAGTCGCCCGGCAGATCGTGATCGGGGTTACGCCAGGTGCTGCCGCCCTCCACCCAGATCTCCCGCCGCCGTACCGCCTTGCGCAACGCCACCAGCACGCACAGCTCGTAGGGGATCCGCTCCACCAGGCCGGTATCCTCATCGACCACGGCATCCCGCCAGTCGTCGGGCACCACGTGCTCCAGCGGCACCGCGTCAGCGGCGTCGTAGAAGTCGGCCTCAGAATCGGCGTACCGGCCCAGCAGCGCCAGGGCGTCCATCACCGGCTGGAACGCCTCGTTGCTGGACCTGAACGTCACCGCCTTCAGCAGCTTGGGCAGCCCCCGCCGGTAGTGGTGGGAGTAGGAGCCGCGCAGCTTGGTCCGGACCCGGGTGTTGAACTCCTTCTCTTTCGCCTTGGCCTCGGCGATGATGTCCTCCAGGGTCCGCTTCCCCACCACCGGGTACAGGGCCTTGCGGACGATCACCTCGGCAGCGCCAGCGCCGCCGTCGCGAGCTTCACCAGGATCCCGTTCTTGCCGTGCACCCGCCGGAACTCGGCATTGATCTCACCCTCGACCTTCCTCTCCGCCCGCACGCTGATCTTGTGGACGAGCTGGATCAGCAACTCCACCAGCCCGTCGATCAGCTCGGTCCTGCGCACGTGGCACAGCGCCGCCAGCAGCGTGAGGCGAACCGGCGGCGCGGCCGCGGTGAAGTCCGAGGAGTACATCTTCATCGCCCGCGCCCGCCACGCCGCCACGACCTTCTCCGACACCCCCTCGAACAGGTCCGCCGGCAGGCCGATCGCGTTCACCCGCCCCAGCTTGGCGATCTCGGCCAGCAGCGTGTCTAGCTGGAACGACCCCGGGTCCTCCTTCAGCTCCTGCAGGAAACCCCGCCGGCCGCCCGCCGGGTCCCCATCCTCGCCCTCCAGCAGCAACTCCTCCAGCTTGCCCGCCGAACCGTCCGGCAGCCGGCTCTGGGTGCAGGCCGTGAAGCTCTTGCCGAACAGCGACTCGGCCTCACCCAGCACCCGCTCGATCTGGCCCGGCGCCGGCGGCTCGATCCGCAGCTCCCGGCACCGCGCCAGCAGTGCCGCCCAGCCGGTCCCGCGAGGTCTCCATCGGGCACATGTCGGTGGACAGCCACACCGCCAGCCCGTCCTCGTCCTGCACCGTCGCCTTGGCGAACTTGTGGAAGTCCCGGACCTGTCCCCGATGGTTGGCCGCCTGCCGCGAGGCGAAGCCGTATTCGGCGAACAACTCCGGACCGACCTTCACCTGCCCCGCCACGAAATCCACCGCCGCCCGGGGCACGTCCTCCCGCCGCGGGAACCGAGCCTCCTGCTCGAAGTACTTCAGCAGCACAGCGAAACCCAGCCGCGTCGCCCCGGACTTGTTCGCCAGCAGGGCGAACTCCTCCTCATCCAGTGTCCAGCACGCGATCAGCTCCTCAAGTTCCCATTCCCGCCGCATCCCGGCACCTTCCTCCTGAACCCAATATGGTCAGGAGAAAACATGATCTGTAGCCGTTTGACTACCAGCCGGTATCACCGAGTCGTGATCTTCGCGTAGCGAAGCTGCAACGTAGCTCTGTGCTACATTTCACCCCACCCAGACCATCAAGAGCCCAACCCAACCTGCACGGGAGCAATCACTCAGAGCTACTTTGCACTTGGTCGCCCGGACCCGAGCGGGGGGCCCATGAGCAGGAAGATGCCGCTTTCCAGCAGGAACGCCACCGTCTCCCAGTTCACCGTCTCGGCCAGCCGGTCCCTGGCCGACAGCAGGCCCGGGCCCTGATGGCCGGTGACCAGCCCGGTCACCACCGCGGCCAGCACCCCGGACGCGCCGAGTTCCTCGGCTGGGACCCAGGCCAGGAACGGGACGATGAAGGAGACGGCCGTGCCCAGCACCGGATCCTTCAGCATGGACCTCACCCGCACGTTCAGGTACCCGACCACGAGGCCGACCGCCACCGCCACCACGACGGCGTAGACGAAATCCAGGCCGACCTTCCACAGGTGCACGGTCACGGTGGTCGCGGCCACCGCGGAGCTGAGCAGCACCAGCGAGGACGCGTCGTTGACCAGCCCCTCGCCCTCCACAATGGTCAGCAGCCGCGACGGCAGGCCCAGCCGCTTGCCGACCGAGGTCGCGGCGACCGCGTCGGTCGGGCTGATGATCGCCCCCAGGGCCAGCGCGGACGCCAGCCCGAGACCGGGCAGCAGGGTGTCGAACAGCAGCCCGGAACAGACCGTGGTGAGCACGACGAGCAGCACGGCCAGCCCGGCGATCGCCTTGAAATCACGCCGGAAGTCGTGCGCGGGCATGCGCACGGCCGTGGCGTACAGCAGCGGCGGCAGCGCGCCCGCCAGGATCCACTCGGGATTCACCTGGATCTTCGGCAGGCCAGGCAGGAAGCTCAGCGCGATGCCGACCACGACCAGGCTGAGCGGGGCGGCGACCGCGATCCGGTCCGACACCGCCGCGACCGCGACGATCGCGACGACAGCGCCGATGACGATGATGGCCAGTTCCATGACCGTCTCATTCTCCTGGGTCCGGCGAGCGCCGTGGCAGGGTTAGTGCGGGACGCCGGTACATTCGGCAGGACGAGTTGTGGGGGTTAGCCGTGCCGACCGACTACCAGAAGATCCGGGACGAGAACATCGCCCGGTACGGCTGGGACACCGCCGTGCTGGATCTGCTCGGGCAGCTCTACAGCGAGCGCACCCACTTCCTGTTCGAGCTGATCCAGAACGCCGAGGACGCAGGCGCGACCGGGCTGGCCTTCGAGCTCTTCGACGACCGGCTGGAGGTGCGGCACGACGGCCGGCCGTTCACCGGGGCGGACGTCCGCGGCGTCTGCGGGGTCGGCCAGAGCGGGAAGTCCGGCGACCTCACCCAGATCGGGAAGTTCGGCATCGGGTTCAAGTCGGTATACGCCTACACCAGGACGCCGCGCGTCTACAGCGCGGGCGAGCACTTCAGGATCGAGAACTACGTCCGGCCGTTTCTGGTGCCGCCGCTGGACGAGGCGGCCACCGGGACCCTGTTCGTCTTCCCCTTCGATCACGACACCGTCTCCCCCGCGGTCTGCGCGCAGGAGATATCGTCGGCCCTGAACGCCCTGGCGCCCGGCATCGTGCTGTTCCTGACGAACATCGGACGCCTGCGGGTCCGCGGCGCCGGGGTCGCGGACGCGGTCATCGAGCGCGCGTCGGTGACCGGGTCCGGGAGCGGCCCGGGGGCGCCTCGCCGGGTGCTGCTGTCAAAGGGCCGGGCCCGGCGGGAGGAGTGGCTGGTCTGGGATCGTCAGGTCGCGGGCCTGGGCGACCGGCTGGCCCGGATCGAGATCGCCTTCCGGGTCGAGGCGGGCCGGATCGTCGCGTCCGCCCGCTCCCCGCTGACGGTGTTCTTCCCCACCGAGAAGGAGACCTTTCTCGGTTTCCTGATCCAGGGCCCGTACCGGACGACGCCCGCGCGGGACAACATTCCTGAGCACGACCCGTCCAACGCCGCGCTCGTCCGCGCGACCGCCGCGCTGCTCACCGACGTGCTCCGCGAGCTTCGCGACGACGGCTTGCTCACGGTGGAGGTCCTGACCACGCTGCCGCTCGAGGTTGCGCGGTTCCAGCCCGGCTCGATGTTCCGCCCGCTGTTCGACGCGGTGCGCGCGGCGCTGGCGGCCGATCCGCTGATTCCGGTCGCGGGACTTGGTGACGGCGCGGGAGGTGGTTTCGGCGCGGGAGGTGGTTTCGCCGCGGCCGGGGAGCTGAAGCTGGCCCAGGATGCTGACCTGCGCGAGCTGCTGACCGCTGATCAGCTCGGCGCGCTGTACAGCGCGGGACACCCGGTCCGTTTCGCTGCGGACGGCATCACCGAGCACCTCACCCCGGTGCTGTGGCGGTACCTGCGGGAGGAGATCGGCCTGGAGGAGGTCACGCCGGAGGGCGTGGTCTCGCGGGTGAGCCGCGCGTTTCTCCAGGCGCAGCCGGATGAGTGGATCACCCGCTTCTACGCCTTCCTCTTCCTGCATTCCGCGCTGTGGCGGGCATCGAGATCCGCTGATGGACAGCCCGGTCCGGCCCGGACCAAGCCGGTCATCCGGCTCGAAGACGGCAGTCATGTCGCGCCCTTTGACGCCCAGGACCGCCCGGCCGTCTACCTGCCCGGGCCAGCCGCCAGCAGCCTGCCCACGGTCCGGCGCGCCATCGCCGACTCCCCCGCGGCCCGGCCGTTCCTGGACGCGCTGGATCTCGCTCAGCCGGATGTGATAGCGGAAGTCCTGCAGGTCATCCTGCCCAGGTACCGCGACCTGGATCTCGGGGAACTCGACCTGGCCCAGCACGACGCCGACCTGGAATGCGTCGTCCGGGCTCTGGACGAGGCCGCGGCCGGCCCCCGGGCCGAACTGCTCGAGCAGCTGCAGGAAACGAACTTCCTCATCGGGGAGAACGCCGCCACCGGCGAGCAGCGGCTGATGCGACCGCCCCGGCTGTACCAGCGCAGCAAGGACCTGGAGACCTACTTCGACGGGAACCCCGACGCCTGGTTCGCCGGCGACGCCTACGGGCCATGGCTAGTCCAGCTCCGCGGCATGGGCGTCCGGTCCGACGTCGAGGTGCGCGCGCGGACCCCGGATCCGCTCGGTTACGTGCAGATCATCGTCGACTTCGGCCGGAACGAGCGCGGCCTCGACGGATTCGACCCCGACGCGCAGATCGACGGCCTGGACTACGCCCTGCGTCACCCCGGCCACGCCCGGTCGGAATACGTCTGGAACGTCCTGCTCGCGCCGAACCGCCGCCTGGTGGCCGGGGTGGTCGAGCGGTCGGTGCTCCAGTCGTACTCAGATTCTCACTTGGACCACGCCGGCTCGGCGATCGCCGCGGCCGCGGAGGGCGAGGCCTGGCTGCCCGGCCGGGACGAGACCTTCCGGCGGCCCGGCGACCTGTCCCTGGACGACCTGCCGCCGACGTACACCCGGGACGAGGGGCTGGCCCAGGCCCTGCACATGCTCCAGCCCGTGGTGGCCGAAGCCGCCCGGCAGCTCGGCATCGCCCCGGAGGTGCTGTGGGGCCTGAGCACCCACCCCGACCTCGTCGCCCTCATCGAACGCGAGCTCGCCGTCCGGTCCGCCGCCCGCGGCGGCTGACGCAAACGGAGCCGGTGGCCCCCCGCCGCGGCGTGGTCACGAGAGCGCGGTCCCCGGCCTTCGGTGCGTCTCCGCGTCGGAGGTGTGGGCGATGGTGGCCCGGGCCCGGCGCACCGCGATCCGCCCGGACTCGGGCAGCACTTCGGTGATGAACCCGTAGGCCTTGGCTAGTTCAGCGGCGTGGCTGGAACCGGCCGCCGCCTTAGCCCCGGTGCGGGCGAGCCAGTCGATGATGTCCCCCCAGCCCGGCGCGGCCAGCGACCCGCCGACGTACTGGACTGAGAGCGCGGCGCACAGGTTGGCGAACGCGAGCCGCTGCCGCAGCGGCCACTCGCGCAGGGTGCCGAGGACGAAGGCGGCGCCGAAGACGTCGCCGGCTCCGGTGGGATCGTGGGCGTTGACCGGAAGCGCGGGGACCCACTCCTGCTCGTCGGTGGTGGAATCGACGGCCATCGCACCCTGACCGCCGCAGGTGACCACCGCGATGGGGACCCGCGGAGCCAGCGCGTGCAGGGCGTCGTGGGGATCGTCGGTATGGGTGTAGGCCATCGCCTCGACGCTGTTGGGCAGGAAGGCGTGGAAGCTCTCTAGCTGGTCCAGGACGCTCGGCGACCATTTCTCGTCCTGGTCCCATCCCGTGTCCGCGAACAGCAGCATCCCGGCGGAGGTCGCGGCCTGGAACCATGCGCGCGGCTCGGCGTCCAGGTGCGCGAAGCCAACACGCGCGGCGGGGATGGTCGCGAGCAGTTCGCTGCTCGGAACGGGCGGCGGGTGCATATGGGTCATTAGGGCCCGGTCTCGTTCGACCACCATGGAGACTGTCACCGGTGAGTGCCAGTCCGGGAACCGGCGCGAATAGGTGAGGTCGACGCCCTCCTGCTCGGTGAGCGTCGACCAGCAGAAATCCCCGTACACGTCATCACCGAAGGCCGCGGCCAGCGATGTATGCACGCCGAGACGGCTGGCGGCGATGGCGAGGTTGGCGATGCCGCCCGGGCACGACCCCATCCCGGTGGCCTGGAGCTCGGTGCCCCGCACCGGCAAGGACGCCAGGCCGGTGAATACGACGTCGAAGAACACGGTGCCGTGTACGAACAGGTCGTACTGGTCGTTCATGGCGCCTCTCCTCGCTGTGCCTCTGCCTTCGGTGTCCCGGGCCCACGAGCTCCGCCGTGGTCGCCTACCGGGCCAGTTTGCCCGATAGGGTCGCTGGGGTGCGAGTCACCATTCTCGGCGGCGGCGGCTTTCGGGTACCGCTGATCTGCCGCGAGCTTGCCCTGTCCGGCCTGGCGGTCGACGAGGTGGTGCTGTTCGACGTGGCCCCCGAGCGGCTCGGCGTGATCGCCGGGGTGCTCGCGGGTGATCACCTGCCGCTGCGCGCGACGACCGATCTTGACACCGCGCTGCGCGGTTCCGACCTGATCTTCGCCGCGTTGCGCGTCGGCGGCCTGGACGGCCGCGTCCGGGATGAGCGGGCCGCATTGGATCTCGGTGTGCTCGGCCAGGAGACGGTGGGGGCCGGCGGCCTTGCCTGCGCCGCCCGGGCCGTGCCGGTCGTCGACGCGATCGCGCAGCGCATCGCGGAGCTGGCTAGCCAGGCGTGGGTCATCTCGATGACCAACCCGGCTGGCATCGTCACCGAGGTCATGGCGGCCAGCCTCGGGAACCGGGTCATCGGGGTCTGCGACTCCCCCATGGCGCTGGTGCGCCGGGCCTGCGCGGCGGCCGGAGTCGATCCGGGCACGTCGCTGGCCCGGCTGGCCGATCGGGTCGAAGCCGACTACCTGGGACTCAATCATCTCGGCTGGCTGCGCGGCCTGAGGGTCGGCGGAACGGACCTGCTGCCTGGCCTGCTGGCCGATCCGGCGCGGCTGCTCGCGATGGAGGAAGGGCGGCTGTTCGGCGCCGACCTGCTGCAGGCGCTCGGTGCGATCCCCAACGAATACCTGTACTGGTACTACGCTCAGGCCGAAGCTCTGCGTGACGTCATGGCGGCGGACCGGACCCGCGGAGAGCACGTCCGGGCCAGGCAGGAGAGGTTCTACGCCGCTGCCGCGGCGGCTCCGGGCCAGGCCGCGCGGCTCTGGGCGGCGGCCAATGAGGAACGCAACCGCAGTTATTTCGCCGAGTTGCGCTCCGGTGAGCGGGACGCCGCCGACGTGGCCGCCGGGGGTTATGAGTCCATCGCGATCGGACTTGCCGCCGCGCTGACCGGCGGGGGCTCGAGGGGCGGGGGCGGACCGGCGCGGCTGATCGTGAATGTGCCCAACGGCACGACGATCCCGGCGCTTGGGCCGGACGCGGTCATCGAGACCGTATGCCTGGTGGATAGCCAGGGCGCGGTGCCGCTGCCGGTATCGCGGCCGTCGGAACATGAGCTCGGCCTGATGTGCACGGTGAAGAGCTGCGAACGGGCCATCGTCACCGCCGCCCTGACCGGCTCGCAGGCAGCGGCCTTGCGGGCGTTCGCGCTGCACCCCCTGGTCGCGTCGCTCGGCGCCGCCCGGGCCCTGGCCACGGCCGCCGCGATGCCGATGGCGTGACGTCAGGCTACAGGCGGACGATCATCTTGCCGGTGTTGTGGCCGCGGAGCAGGTTGATGAACGCGGACGGAGCTTGGTCCAGGCCGTCGACGATGGTCTCGGTGTGGAAGAGCTTGCCCTCGCGCAGCCAGCCGCTGACGTCGGCGATCATGGCGGGCGTCCGGTCCTGGTGGTCGGAGACGATGAAGCCGCGCAGGGTGAGGCGCTTGGTGATGGCCAGCCCCAGGTTGTGCGGGCCTGCGGGCAGCTCGGTGGCGTTGTAGTGGGCGATCGCGCCGCACATGGCGACGCGGCCGTAGGTGTTGAGCACGGCCAGCGAGGCTTCCAGGTGGTCGCCGCCGACGTTGTCGAAGTAGACGTCGATGCCCTCGGGCGCGGCGTCCCGGAGCTGCCCGAATACGGGGGCGGCCCGGTAGTTGAAGGCGGCGTCGAAACCGATCTCGCGCAGCCAGCTGACCTTCTCCTCGCTCCCCGCGCTGCCGATCACCCGGGCGGCGCCCTTGAGCTTGGCGATCTGGCCGGCCATGCTGCCCACCGCGCCGGCCGCGCCGGAGACGAACACCACGTCGCCCGGCTTCAGGGCGGCGATGTCGAGCAGGCCGACGTAGGCGGTCAGCGCGGGCATGCCGAGCACCCCTAGGTAAGCCGACGGGGACAGCCCGGCTACGTCGGCTATCTTCTGCGCGTGCCGTGCGGGCAGCACCGCTTCGTCCCGCCAGCCCAGCATGTGTAGCACCAGGTCACCCTCGGCCAGGTCGGGCGACCGGGTCTCGATGACCGAGCCGATCGCGCCGCCCTGCAGCGGCTCCCCCAGCTGGAACGGCGGGAGGTAGGACTTGGTGTCGTTCATCCGGCCGCGCATGTAGGGGTCTACCGACATGAACAGGTTGCGCACCCGCACCTGGCCGTCGGTGAGTTCCGGCCGGGCCGCCTCGGTCAGGGCGAAGTTGCCCTCGGTCGGCCAGCCCGACGGCCGCGAGACGAGAACGATCTGACGTGGCACTAGTTCCTCCGCAGGGGGACAATTGACGTGGGCGGCTGCGCGGTCCTACCGTACCGCCCAGTAGTAAGCCGTCAGCGAGGATGGAGCCCCATGATCCGCAGCACCATGCAGGACTACCCGCTCACGATCGGCGCCATCATGCGGCACGGGGCCCAGGTGTACGGCGTCAGCGAGTGCGTGACCTGGACCGGGGCGCAACCCCGCCGGACTTCGTACGCGCAGGTGGCGCAGAACGCCGGGCGGCTGGCCAGCGCCCTGGCCCGGCTCGGCATCAAGCCGGGTGACCCGGTGGCGACCTTCTGCTGGAACAACACCGAGCACCTGGAGGCCTACTTCGGGGTGCCCAGCATGGGCGCGGTGCTGCACACGCTCAACATCCGGCTGCCCGGCGGCCAGGTCGCCCAGATCGTCAACCACGCCGAAGACCGGATCATCATCGTGGA
>Ga0302181_10002611_pt1 | contig 12648 bp, 13 predicted proteins | sample I_Palsa_E3_3_FD_198786 | JGI IMG/M metagenome (GOLD analysis project Ga0302181, IMG submission 198786) | Peat permafrost microbial communities from Stordalen Mire near Abisko, Sweden - I_Palsa_E3_3 | ecosystem: Environmental > Terrestrial > Soil > Palsa > Peat permafrost | place: Sweden... | reverse complement strand
GAACGTGAACGTCGTCCCCGCCGGAAGTTCTGACCAGACACCTTCGTTGTAGTACTGCCCGCATGACGTCACCGTGTAGTCCGCGCTGGCTGCCGCGCACACCAGCGACAGCGCCACTGCCGCCACGCCGAAGCTGACCAGCGCCACCAGCGGCCGCATCGAAACCGAGACCATCCGCATGCCCACCACCCTGCCCGGCCTCAGCAGATCACCGCGACTGTCACCAGCGAATTAGGGTTAGCCGACAAGATGCTGACATTGGTGCCGATGGCGTGCGACGCGCCCACCACTGCTGAGATCGGCCCCTGCGCAAAGCCGCCGGCGGTCGCCAGAACGGCGCAGGCCTTGTTCGAAGCCTCCTGGTGGCGCCAGGTGATCGAGCCGATGATGCCGGTACTGCTGAGCGCCCACTGGGTCACCTTGGCTCCCGGTGTGGCGTAGATGATCTTGCCGGCCGGGGTGACCTTCGCGTACAGCCGCACGTAGCCGCCGATCTGCTTTGAGAACTTCGGCGGCGTCACCGCGCCCTGCTTGATCTGCGCGGTGCCGACCGAGTTCTTGGGGATCGCGATCGCGGCGTAGGACGCCCCGGCGAGCGCGAGCAGCGAGCAGACGAGCGCGAGGATCGCGATCGCGTGGTGGCTGATGTAGTTGAGCGTCTTGCCGATCATCGGTTGGTCCTCTCGATCATCCGTCGGGCGAGCTGCCGGGCCCCAGTGATCCGGTCGCCCCGAAGGCAGGTTGCTTCTGCGAGCTCGAGCTCGAACTGGACCCGCCACCCGACGAGCTTGCGCCGCCTCCGCTCGTGGGCGTGGTCTGGACCGGCTCGGTCTCGGTGGGTTCCGGGGACGTCTCGGTCGGTGCCAGGGTCGTGGTCGTCGTGTCGACCGACCCGGTCGTCGATGCGGCTGGGTCGGACGCGGAGCTTGAGGCGACGAGGGCGTGCCGTCGATCGTGCGCCCGGAGCGCGAGGGCTCCCTGCGCGGCCGCGCCGATCGTCCGGCCGGCGGTATCCACCGGGGGCAGCGATCGCAGGTCGGCGACGGCAGCCGCGCGTGTCGCGGTACCGATCTCGCCGACCGTGACATTCAGCGTCGCCCCCGACTGGTCACCGACGCCGGCTTGGGCCGCCATCTCGCGGTGGCCGGATGAGCCGCCCAGCGTGGCCAGCAGCCCGACGATGACCAACGAGACGAACGCCAAGCCGCCAGCAGCCCACGGCCATGAGATCCAATCGACGAGGTCGGCGATCGCTTCACGTGCGCGCTGACCCCTGCCGAACGGGTCAAGCGGCGGCAGGGCCAGGCGCCGGATCGGAGCGAAACGCCGGTATCGCCCTCGTTCGACGTCCCGGTCGCCGGACTCGTCGAGGATCTCAGGCCCTGGTACCGCCGTGTGCATCGATGTGTCGCCGTCCCAGAAGCCCGCGGCGGCCGGCGGCTCCGCGTCCGAATCCGCACGTCGCTCGGCCGGTTCGGTGGTGGCCGTGTGCGCGCGGGGACCGAACGGGACCAGTTCGTCGTCCGGCGCCAGCCAGTCGCTGAGGCGCACCACCTTCGCCTCGTCGCTGTCTGCCTCGTTACGTTGCCGGGTGGCTCGATCGTCCGTTTTCACGGATTTTGCTGCGCCTTTCTCGGTCCGCGCCTTGAAGATTGCTTCATCCGGGAGCGGTAGTATAACTATCTAATTGGAACCAGTTTGTCTCAATTAGACATGGCGATACAGGGAAAAGCGCGTGAGCTACAACGAGCCTGAAGAGGAGTATCTGACGGTTGCCGAGGTCGCCGGGAATCTCAAACTCAACCAGCAGACGGTCCGCAACTGGATCGATCGCGGTGAGCTCCCGGCGCTCCGGGTCGGTCGGCGGGTCCGCATCAAGCGTTCGGACTACGAGCGCTACCTGAGCGATGGATACAACGGTGGGACGCCACCGGAGCGGGCGCCCGCCGGCCCGAGCGGCGAAGACTTCTGGGGCGGCGAGCCGGTCGGGTTCGCCGAGCCGCAGACATGAGCGACGAGGCGGTCAGCGAGTTCGGCGGCGACCTCGACCGCCAACGGGCGCAGATCATGCGCCGTGTCCGGCACGCCGCCGATGATTGGGCGGCGGCGATGCGGGCGCATAAGCTGGCGCCGCCGGATCTGGGCTTCGCGCAGCGGCTGCATGACCTGGCGGAGGCGGCCGCGAACGAGCAGGTTGCGTGGGAGTACGCGCACTCGGTCGGTCTGCTGTGGCGGGCGGTTCCGGGCGCCGAGAACTCAGCGCCGCCGTACGAGCTGCGGCCGGGAACCGGCCGCCGTGGGCCCGCGGCACTGTGGGAGCCATTCGACGAAGCCGTCGCTGGACTGAACCGCGCGATCAGCGGCTCGGACGCGGCCACGGTCGCCGACGCGTTCGGCGACTTCGCGGAAGCGGCGGGAGCGCTCTCGAGCGCGGTCGCCGAGCTGGATCGGATCGCGCACCCGTCCGCCCGCGCTCGCGAACGCGGCGTCGCGTAGCCGGTGCGCTCGCTCGCTCCCGTCCTCGGAGCGAGGAGCGCGGAGCGCGAACGGCGGCAGCGCCGATCGGGCCGCGACGCGCCGCCTCAGCCGCGACGTTCGGCCAGCGTCGTGACGACGGCTTCGTAGACCCCGGCTCCGTAACCCTCTGACGCGAGCCGAACGCCGGATCGTCCGCCAATCTCACCCTCAAGTTTAGGGTCACGGTGGAGCGCATTGGCCATCAGCCAGAAGGTTCCAACGACGTCCGCGGTCTCGATGTCCTCACGCGAGTCGCCCGCGGCAATGCAGTCGGATCGCGGGTAGCCGCGCGCCTGCATGTGCCGTGCCACCGCGCGCGCTTTTGAGGAGCCGGCCGGGATCAGGTGGTAGGCGCGGACAATCTCGAGCCCCGGCATGATCCCGAGCGGGCGAGCTTCCGGGATGACGCCGTTGTCGACCAGCCGCAGCCAGCTGAGTCCGGCCGCCTCAAGTACGGCCGCGGCTTCGGCGAGCCCGACATCGCCTCGGAACAGGTGAGAGACGTCGCGCAACGCCGACCACGGCGTGTGGGGCTCAAGCCGCCCGGCGAAGTGCTCCAGCAACACCGCCGGCGCGCCGGACGCCTCGATCTGGTCATAGATCGTGCCGGCCTCGGCGCTCGGCTCCAGGCCATCGGTCAGCCATTCCAGCTCACCATCGAGGATCAGCCCGCAGCCGAGCTCGAAGATGTAGGCGCTGGTCCCGATCAGCCGCGCGGCTTCGAACACGCTGGACTGCTTGCGTCCTGAGTAGATCACGACCTCGACGTCGGCCCGCGCGCATGCTTCGAGCGCTCGGGCGCCGAGCAGGCTGAAACGCCCGTCGGCCCCCGTTACCAGCGATGCGTCGGGGCCGAGCAGGGTGCCGTCGAGGTCCACGTACAGGCAGCGCATCGCGGCGCGACCGTAGCAGCGCACGCGCTCTCCGCCGGCTCGCATTCCAGGATTGGCGTTTTCGTCACGGATGTGGTGACGAGAACGCCTAGCTTCCGGGCGGCGGGCGATGCGCTACCCGCGGCTGGCGATTCGCGCCTCGCGGCCCGGGCAGGGCTGAAGCCGCCGCCATACTCAGAAGGAGAGTTATGTCGACCACGAACGAGACCGAACCCTGGGAGCCGCTGCTGGACCTGGGACGCACCGAGGACCGGCTCGTCCACGACACGCGGGCGAGCGGCGCGGACGCCCGAATCGCGCCGATCCCGCCGCGGCTGAGCCCGATCGTCGCCAACGCGCTCCACGCGGCGGGAATCGACCAGCTCTATACGCACCAGGCCGAGGCGGTCGAGGCCGCGCTGCACGGACCGACGATCGTCACCACCGGCACCGCCTCGGGCAAGTCGCTCTGCTTTCAGATCCCGACGCTCGAGGCGCTGAGCAGCGATCCGACCGCGCGGGCGCTGTTCCTGTACCCGACCAAGTCGCTCGCCCAGGACCAAGCCCGGTCGATCGCCCGCTTCGGCCTGCACCGGCTGGTCCGCCCCGCAATCTACGACGGCGACACCCCCCGCCAGGAGCGGACCGCGATCCGGCGCAAATCCAACCTCGTGATCACCAACCCCGACATGCTCCACATCGGGATCCTCCCCCACCACGATGCCTGGCGGGAGCTGTTCTCGAACCTCAAATACGTCGTCGTCGACGAGGCCCACGTCTATCGCGGCGTGTTCGGCTCGCATGTCGCCAACGTGCTCAGACGGCTGCGAAGGGTCGCCGCGATCCATGGTTCCGATCCAAGGTTCGTGATGACCAGCGCCACGATCGCCAACCCGGTCGAGCTGGCCGAGCGCCTGACGGGAATCGCGCCGTTCCAGCTGATCGATCATGACGGCGCGCCCCGGGCCGAGCGGCGGATCGCGATCTGGAACCCGCCGCTGCTCGACGAGGATCTGGGAACGCGCGCCTCGGTCCTGTATGAAGCCGCCGAGGTGTTCGCCGATCTCGTGGCCTCTGGCACACGAACGATCTGCTTCATGAAGTCGCGTAAGGGGATCGAGCTGATCCTGCGCCACGCCCGTGACCGGCTCGACCCCGAGCTGGCCGAGCGGGTCGCTCCCTACCGGGCCGGGTACACGTCCGCTCAGCGCCAGGAGATTCAGGCCCGCCTCACGCATGGCGACCTGCTCGGGGTCGTCACCACCGACGCACTGGAGCTCGGCATCGACATCGGCGAGCTCGACGCGGCGGTGTGCGTGACGTTCCCCGGAACGGTCGCGAGCCTCAAGCAGATGTGGGGCCGGGCCGGACGCCGTGGTCGCGGGCTGGCGGTCTACATCGCCGGGGAGGACGCGCTTGACCAGTTCTTCTGCCGCCATCCGGAGGACTTCCTGGCTCGCCCCGTTGAAGCGGCGATCCTCGATCCGTTCAATCCCGAGATCCACACCGGCCACGTGCTGTGCGCAGCGCACGAGGCGCCGGTGTCAAGCGTCGACGCCGAGTTCCTCGGCGAGGACGTCGAGACGGTCGCCGGCGAACTCGAACAGGCGGGCCTGCTGCGCGAGCGCGCGACCGGATTCGTGCCGAGACGCGCAGACGACTACCCGGCGGCCCGGGTCGCCCTCCGCAGCGCCTCGCCCGACAGCTTCGTGTTGATGGACTCACAGTCCGGTGAGGTGCTCGGCAACATCGAGGCCCAGCGCGCGTATTCGACCGTGCACGACGGCGCGATCTACCTGCACCTGGGCCGGTCCTACCTGGTCAGAGAGCTCGATCTCGGCAGTCGGCGGGCCGTGCTCGAGCCGTTCAACGGTGACTACTTCACGCAGACCAAGCGCGAGATCATGACCTACATCGAGCTGCTCGAGGACCGGCGCACGAGCTGCGGGGTCACCTTGTCCTACGGGCGGGTGATCTACTCGGAGACCGTGCTCGGCTACCAGCGCCGGGGTCTGCAGGACCACGCGGTGATCGACTTTCAGACGCTTGACCTGCCGACGACCGAGTTCCGCACCCGAGCGCTCTGGTACGAGCTTGACGAACTGATCGGAGCCGGCCTCGACCTCGATAAAACCAGCTCGCTGGGCGCGATCGGCTCGGAGTTCGGGCCGGTTGTCCTGCTCGGGGCGCTGCACGCGCTCGAGCATGGGCAGATCGCGGTGCTGCCGCTGATCGCGATGTGCGACCGCTGGGACATCGGCGGCCTGTCGACCAACGCCCACCCGCAGACCGGCGGTCCGACGATCTTCATCTACGACGGGCACCCGGGCGGCGTCGGGATCACCCGGCGCGGCTACGACCGGTTCGAGACGCTCGTCGCCGACGCGCGGCGGCTGATCGGCGAATGCCCGTGCCGGTCAGGTTGCCCGTCATGCGTGCAGTCGCCCAAGTGCGGCAACCTCAACGAGCCGCTGCACAAGGCAGGGGCGCTCGAGTTGCTGCGACGGATGACGGTCACAGGATCGAAACAGGGCGCGCTCGCCGCGGTCTGACAATGAGTCATCGACGATGACCCTCGCTCGTCATCTGCTCGCTGATGATCGGTCGGGTGCGCCCGGCGGGCCTGACGCGCTGGAGCTGCTGACCCGGCGCCGATCGGTCGTTCCGGACCGGTCGTTCGTGCCGCTACCGGATCCCGTCGGCGAGCTGCCGTATCGAGTGGAGCTGGACCAGGTGATCGGCGCCGACCGTGCGCGGACGATCACCCGCGATGGAAGACTGAGGTTCCATGCGCTGGGTGACAGCGGCGGTGACATCGATCCGCTCCCCCAGCGCCGGGTGGCGGGCGCGATCACCCGCCAGCTCTACGGACCGCAGCCGGCACGCTTCCTCTACCACCTCGGCGACCTGGTCTACCCGCATGGGGAACCGGAGGGATATCGCTCGCAGTTCTGGGGTGCCTATGCCGACTATCGAGCGCCGATCTTCGCCGTGCCGGGCAACCACGATGCCGATCCCAAGGCGGCTGCGGGAGGCTGCACGCTGGAGCCGTTCGTGGCGACGTTCTGCTCAGACGTGCCGCCGTTGCACGACGCCGCGGTCGCGCCGCGGCGGCCGCCGTCCCGCCAGCCGAACGTCTATTGGACGCTCGTGCATCCGTGGTTGCGGATCATCGGGCTCTACACAAACGTCCCCGAGGGCGGCCAGCTGGCCGGAGACCAGCTGGCCTGGCTGGTCGGCGAACTGCGCGCGGCGCCCGCCGACACGGTGACGATTCTCGCGATGCACCAGCCGATCTACTCTGCCGACGTCACGCACGGATCGAACCTGGCCCTGGTCGACGTGCTCGACCGCTGCTTCCGCCAGGCCGGCCGTCGCCCCGACGCGGTGCTCAGCGGTCATGCCCATTGCTACCAGCGGTTCAGCCGGCGCGTCGACGGTCACGCGATCCCGCACGTGGTCGCCGGCGCGGGCGGCTACCACGAGCTGCATCCGCTCGGGCGGGGCATCGGCTCGCTGCCGATGCCGTTGCACGGGGTGGACGGGCTCGCAGACGTCACGCTCGAGGATTACGAGGATCGCGCGCACGGCTTTCTGAGCGTGACCGTCGAGCCGGGCGCGGCCGAGTTCGTCTACCACGCGGTCACCGCGGGGACCGTCTACGCGCGAGACGCCTTCACGATCCGTGCGCCCGCCAATCGCTAGCATCGCCCGGCCAAGGCGAGATAGCTCAGTTGGTAGAGCACACGACTGAAAATCGTGGTGTCCCGGGTTCAAGTCCCGGTCTCGCCATCACCTGAAGTCCTGCAGACAGGCACTTTTTCTGTCTGGCAGTCAGGCGTGAGGGCGGCGCTCTTTGGGCCACCGGGCGGCAACCCGGTCTTCCGAAACATAGGCGTCGAGCGCCGAACCAAACCCAGTCGAACTTACCGGGCTTCCGCACGGACACACCTCGTACCGGCACGGGACCGGATTCCGATCGTCCCGATACCACGGGCGTCAGTTTGGGTTGACAAACGTCTGTTGTCAATCTAGACTGACGCACATGAACGCTGAAGACATCGCCTCCGCGATCACGTCCAACGACCCGTCGCTGGGGCTCCGCGCGGCTCTCGCTCTGTACCGGCTCGCGGAACGGGTCGAGGCGGACCACGTCGCGTCGGCCCGGAAAAAGGGCTGGTCGTGGCAGCAGATCGGGGACGCCTTGGGCGTCACCCGCCAATCCGTGCACACCAAATGCAACAAGGAGTCGTCATGACCACCGAATCCGTTGCGCCGGAGACGCTTCACGCCTGGGCCATCTATCTGCAGGCCAGCGAGGAGGCTCGTCGCCGAGGCGATCGCCGCACGGGCACCGATCACCTCTTGCTCGCCTTGTTGGAGGATCCCTCGATCGAAGTGGCGTTGGGCGTGAGCCTGCAGCAAGCTCGCCAGGCGCTTGAGTCGCTCGATCGCGAAGCCCTGGGTGCCCTGGGCCTGGGGTCCGGCATCGACGCTCCGGCGCTGCCGATGCGCGCCGTTCCGAAGAAGCCGAGGATCAGAGACGTCGCGAAAAAAGATCGCTTCCGCATGACCCCCGCGGCAAAGAAAGTGCTCGAGGCAGCGTACAAGCCCAAGGGCCATCGGAAGCTCCAGGTCACCGGCCCCGAGGTGCTGGCGCAGATCCTCGCGCTCCAACCACCAGATCCTGCGGCGGTGCTGCTGGGCGCGCTCGGTGTGAACACGTCAGAGGTTCTGCACGAGCTCGCATCCGCGCTCGCTCAACCTGACCAGACAGACGGCCGCAGGTGACAGCGGTCGTCAAGGCCGAGTCGCTGACGAAGCGCTTTGGCGAGGTTATGGCGGTCACGGATCTGTCGTTCGTGCTGGAAGCGGGGACGATCACGGGCTTCCTTGGACCAAACGGGGCCGGTAAGACGACGACGCTTCGGATGGTCCTGGGCCGGGCGACGCCGACGAGCGGGCGGGCGCTCGTGTTCGACGGCCCCTACGCCGAGCTTGACCATCCGGCACTGCGGAGTTGCTGATCCTCGATGAGCCGGCCAACGGGCTTGACCCGGAGGGCGTGCGCTGGCTACGTGACTTCCTGCATCGACTGGCGTCGGAGGGTCGTACGGTGCTCGTTTCGAGCCACGTACTCGCGGAGGTAGCGCAAACCGTGGACCAGGTGCTGATCATCAGTCGCGGACGGCTGGTGATCGAGTCCCCGCTGGCAGAGCTGACCGCACGCGCTGGCGGCGCAGTCCGCGTCCGCAGTACCGATCTACAGCGACTCGCCGTCACGCTGCGGGACGAGGGTCTGCAGGTCACGAGCAGCGCCGACCAGGCACTTCTCGTTCATGGCGCTGCGAGTGAGCGGGTGGGCGAGATCGCGTTCGCGGCTGGCATCCCGGTTCTCACGAACTGGTGGCCGACGGTGGTTCGCTGGAGGAGATCTTCCTCGAACTCACGACCGAGGCACCGGCATGATCTCGCAAATCAGGGCGGAGCTTTTGAAGATCCGCTCAACCCGCACAACGGTCGGGCTGATCCTCGGGATGGTCGCGCTGATCCTGCTCTTCACGCTGCTCACCGGGCTGCTCACCCACCCAAGCGGACTGGCGAGCAACGAGGACCAGCGTCAGCTACTGAGCCTGAGCAGTCTCGCAGGCGTGTTCTCCGCACTTGCTGGGGTGTTGCTTGTGACCAGCGAGTACCGCTACGGCACGATCCGTCCGACGATCCTGTTCAACCCCGCGCGCTCACACGTCCTGACCGCCAAGGTCGTCGTCGGCGCGCTTGCCGGACTCGCATTCGGGATCCTCGGCGAGGCGATCGGCTACGCAATCCTCGACGGGCGGGGCATCACGATCGTGCTCACCAGCAGCGACGTCCTGCTACTCAGCCTTGGGGGGCTCGCCGGCGTCGCGCTGTGGGGCGCGATCGGCGTCGGGGTCGGCGCGATCATCCACAACCAAGTCGGCGCAGTCATCACCCTGCTCGCCTGGGGGCTAGTCGTCGACAACCTCAAGATCAACCCATACTGAGGCGCGCCGATCACGGCAACCCGAGCATGCGTTCCTCCCCCGCCAGCGCGGGACCCGCAGTTCGCGAGGGCAGGACCGAGCAGTACAAGCGTCGCCGGCAAGACGCCGGGGAGCACAATCGCCTACCCGCAAGAGCACGACCAGTCGGGGCAGGTCCGTCCGCCAACCTCTTGCGGCGGCATGCGACGCTCACCCCTCGACTTGGCCGGCCTTAGCGTGCGGCCGGGTGCGTTTGAGCGAGGCGGCGGCGGAGCCGGCCAATGAGCCTGACCGGCGCGGCGGCGACGGGGCGGCCGGCGGCGTCGCTGCTGCTGGCGGTAGTGGCGGCCTGCACGAGGCGGTGGTGGTCGGCGGCTCGGCGGAGGTCGGCGATGTGCTGTTGGGCGATGGCGGTGAGTTGGGGATGCATGGCTGGACCTCGTTTCGGGGTGTGGTGCGGGCACTGTGATCCGTACGGGTTGCAGCGGGCTTACAGTCCGGTAAACGCCCCGGCCGGGCATCGCAACCGCGGGCGGGCGGTCTCGGCGGCGTGCGGTGGGCGGCGAGCGACCGGGAGCGGTACGGTCGCGAGGGCATATGCGTTTCGGGATCCTGGGACCGCTACAGGTGATCGGTGATGATGGGCGTGAGCTCGCCCTGGGTGGCCGGATGCCACGCACCGTGCTTGCGATCCTGCTGCTGCGGGCGAACGAGGTTGTGTCGAGCGATCGCCTGGTTGAGGAGCTGTGGGCGGGTGCGCCGCCGGCGAGCGCCGCGAAGGGGCTGCACGTGCACGTATCGCGGCTACGCCGGGCCCTTGCCGCCGGCCACCCGGACCCGGGCGGGGAGCGACTGGTCACGGCTGCTGGGGGCTATCTGTTGAGGATCGCGCCCGACGAGCTGGATGTGCAGCGATGCGAGCGGCTGATCGACGAGGGCCGATCGCTGCTGGCGGCGGGACGACGAGATCAGGCACTCGCCGCGCTGAGCGGCGCAGTCGAGCTGTGGCGCGGCGACGTCTTGGCCGACTTTCAGTACGACGCGTTCGCGCAGGCGGAGATCGCGCGGCTGGGCGAGCTGCGCGCCGCCGTGCTGGAGGAGCGGATCGCGGTCGAAATGCTGCTGGGCCGGGAGGCGCCGGTGCTGGGCGAGCTCGAGCGTCTCGTACGCGACTATCCGTACCGCGAGCGTCTCCGGGGCCAGCTGATGCTGGCTCTGTATCGGACCGGACGGCAGGCGGAAGCGCTGGCCGCCTACCGTGCGGCACGGTCGGCGCTGGTCGACGAATTGGGGATTGAGCCTTCGGTCGAGCTTCGTCAACTGCACGAAGCGATCCTTGCTCAGGACGGGGCGCTGCTCCAGACCGACCCAGGCCAGCCGGCCCCGCCCGCCGGCGCCGGCGCCGGCGCCGGCGCCGGCGCCGGCGCCACGACGGGCGAGCGCCGGGCCATGTCCATCTGCCGGTGCAGGCGACACCCCTCATCGGCCGCGAGCGCGAACTTGCCGAGCTGATGACGCTCGCTGATTCGCACCGGCTGATCACCCTGACCGGAACCGGTGGGACGGGAAAGACCCGGCTCGGAATGGCGTTTGCGGCGGCCCTCGCCGACCGCTATCCGGACGGCGTGTGGTGGGTTTCGCTCGCCATGGTCAGCGAGGCGCGGCTGGTACCGGCGGCGATCGCGGCGGTGCTCGGCGACATCATGGATCTGCCGATGTATCTGCGCGGGCGAGCCCTGTTGCTCGTGCTTGACAACTTCGAGCATGTGATCGAGGCAGCTCGCGCGGTCGCCGAGCTGCTCTCCGGCGCGCCGGGTTGCGGGGTGATCGTGACGAGCCGGGAGCGGCTCGGGGTGGCCGCCGAGCAGGAGTACCCGGTGGCGCCGCTGTCGCCCCACGCCGCCGTCGAGCTGTTCACCGCGCGGGCGCGGCAGGTGGAGCCGGGTTACGAGCCGGGCGCTGAGATCGACTCGATCTGCGAGCGACTCGATCGGCTTCCGCTCGCGCTGGAGCTCGCGGCGACGCGGGTCAAGCTCCTCTCCGAGCAGCAGCTCCTCACCCGGCTGGAGCAGCGGCTCCCGCTCCTCGCCGGCGGGCGCCGCGACCTCCCCAAGCGCCACAGCACGATGCGGGCGACGATCGCCTGGAGCTACGACCTGCTCAGCCAGCCCGAGCAGCGGCTGTTCACCCGGCTGGCGGTGTTCGTCGGCAGCTTCGAACTCGAGGCAGCCGAACGGATCTGCGACGCCGATCTCGACGCCATGCGGTCACTGATCGACAAGAGCCTCGTGCGTCACGCCGACAACGGCCGGCTCTTCCTGCTGGGGACCACCCGCGAATACGCGCTCGAGCAGTTCGACGCAAGCAACGAGCGCGACGAGATTCGCGCCCGCCACGCACGCTGGTACTTCGCGCTCGGTGTCGCTGATGGTGATGGCCCCCGGGAGGGCACCGATGACGTGATTCGGCTGCGCCAGGACGCCGCCGATGTCGGACTCGCGCTCGCCTGGGCGCTCGACCACGACATCGCCGCCGCACTCCCACTCGCCGATGCCCTCTTCGGGCCTTGGCTGGGGGACGGACGCCTCCGTGAATTAGAGCGGTGGTACGAGCGGGCGCTGGTTGATCCGGCCGCACTGTCGCCGGGAGACCGCGCCAAGGCCCTCGCCGGGCTCGGCCACGCGCTGGTGTTTCTCGAGCGCCTCGAGCCGGCGCGGGCGGCACTGATAGGGGCGCTCACGCTCTACCGGGACGCCGGCAATGAACGCGGCGAGACCCTCGTGCTGCTGAGCCTCAGCGCCGCCGAGTCCATAGCCGGCACGCCGCAGAGCAGCCTGGCATGGGCGGAGCAGGCGCTTGCGATCTACGAGCGCCTCGACGACACGCTGGGGATCGCCCGCACCTTGCACCGCATCGCTGAGGCTCTCCGGGACCTCGGCGATTTCGAGCGGTCCGCCGAGCTGTTCGTCCGCTCCATCGAGACGCGGCGCGCAAGCGGACTCGGCAGTGCTGCGTCCACGGTGCACAGCCTCGGCGACCTCTATCTCGACGCAGGCGATATGCCCTCCGCCCAGCGCTACTACCGTGAGGCGCTCGCACTCGGCCTGCAGGAGGAAGACGCGCGGTTGGAGGCGTACTGCCTCGCGGGTCTCGCCTGCGTCGCCGCGCGAAACGAGGACGCAACTGCGGCCGGCCGCCTGTGGACTCTCGCCGAGCGGCTCGAGCACGAGGTCGGCTTCCGGATGGTCGCGGCC
>Ga0302181_10002610_pt1 | contig 12649 bp, 9 predicted proteins | sample I_Palsa_E3_3_FD_198786 | JGI IMG/M metagenome (GOLD analysis project Ga0302181, IMG submission 198786) | Peat permafrost microbial communities from Stordalen Mire near Abisko, Sweden - I_Palsa_E3_3 | ecosystem: Environmental > Terrestrial > Soil > Palsa > Peat permafrost | place: Sweden: Abisko... | reverse complement strand
CGGCTCCAATAGCTGGTGAAAGCGCTGATCAAGGGGTGCGTCGCCAAGCCCTCCCGGTCTGGTGGAACTTGGCCCAGGGCCTAGATTCCCTTTCGACACTTAGGATAGAAGAAGCCTTGCAGTACTTCCGGCGGGCTGTCTATGGATTTGCGCTCTTGGGCGATGAGGACCAGCTCCATGATGTAGTTATTTGGGGTCTGGCCTCCGAAGGTGTGCTGCAAATCCAGCGGCAAAACTTCGCCGAGGGCACCAGACTTTTTGCCGAGGCTCACCAGTTCCTTGAGAACAGCTCGGACATAGGGACCGAGCAGCGCGAGAATCTAGCCTCCATCGAGATTGGGAGTTTGTCCGAACAGGCTGTTCAGGCCTTCCTTAGTGGCAACTATAGCCAAGGCGACCACTTCCTGCGCAGCGCAGCCACCCGCGCTGACGACATCGCTGGCAGTCACGATGACAAAAGCCCCTATCATCGGGCCTGGGCCGGCACCGCTGGGTTGCTGCGTGCTTATGCTGCCTTCATGACCGGGATTTACGCGATTGGTATCTACGATTTCGACCATGTCCCTAAGCGGCAGTCAGTCGCAGCCGAAAAGGCCGCTAGACTACTCAAAGACTCCAACCCAGTAAACGCGGACCTAGCCGGCTTTTTCGCCCAAGTGCTTGGTGTGCTGGAGGAGCTTGCAGCCATCATGCTACGCGTGCTGGATTTCTCATTCGATAGCGGCAAGGGCGAGTTCGATGGTCTCCGGAGACGTGTTGAAAGGGCACGCCAGGTGATTCCGGCGGTGCCCGCCGCGACCACTTTGGCAGTGGAATGTGATCACCTGGACCAGTGGCTTGACAACCTCGAAAGGCTAGTTAACCATAACAAGTAAAGACCTCGACAGCTAGTCGGCAAGTCCATCAGCTTGGAGAATATTGTCGGCGAGCTTGCTCTGGGTGAACAGCTGAGGGTGTGGTATACGAATATTGCGGATTCCCTTCCGCAGCCTGGCCTTCCGAAACTGCTAAGTCAATACTCTCATCGGCAACGACGACCTCGACCTCCTCCACGCCGGCCATTTATCGCGGGATGACCACCGACGTCGCCACGGGTTAATCGCGGGCGACTGCGCAGCAGGCCGACCGGGTCGGGCTCGCCGTCCAGGAGCGTCCCGATATCTCCTCAAGGGAGATGCCCAGGCTGCGCAGAGCGATGATGCGGTGGAGCCGGACGGCCAGGTCACGCGGCTACTGGCGGAAGCGGGCCGGCCGGAACTTGATCCAGGCCACGAGGGCGACGGCCGCAAGCAGTAGCCAGGGGGAGAACAGGACGTGGATCACCAAGCCAAAGATCATCAGGGCCACGAGGGCGGCGACGGCCAGGACGATGATGGCGAACATGATGGTCGGTCTCCTTGATGCGTGAGGTTTGCCTGCTTCAAGGTTGCCGTCGGCGATGGCTCCCGTCGATCGGGATCACCCCCGATTCGCCCCTGGCCGGCAGCGCCAGGAATCAGGGTCATCCCTGACCGTGCAGATCATCGCGGCCTGCGCGCTCGGCAAGCACATGGCCATCGTCGGATACCTGAAGCACGGCATGGGCACGGGCACGCCAACGCGCTAGTCGGGCAACGTCGCCCAGCCCTCACGCCGGGCTTTACGCGGGGGCTTGAGCCGCTGTCCGTTCGGCATATTTTTTACTGGACCGAACGGCAGCGGTGCGTGCGGCCGCGGTCCTTACCCAGTCGCAACGGAGACGCACAGATCACCTCAATCTGGCACGCCGACGCAGGATGCGCACCATGAAAGGGCTGGCAGATACGCCCAAAGAGAGCGTAACCCACTTAATCGGGGCATGCCAGCTCCGCTATGCGGGCTCTTGCTAACCGGATCAACTACTACCGCCATGACGGGGATCCTTGTCAAGGTGGATGCCGACCAGCTCCCTGAGTCCATTGCCGCCGAGATCTAAGCCCGCCTGAACCACCTGCTACGACGCACGCAACCGGGCGCAATGGATGATTCCTACCGAGTCGGCAGGCCCGGACAGGGGGCGACGCCTCAGCCGCGGGAACGCAGGCGGACGTTGGGCAGCTCGGGTGCGGGAAGCGTGTGCTCCCACACGTCCGGGAACGCGCCGTAGCGCCCTGAAGCGCCGGGCGTCAGGTCTGCGCGCTGGCGCTGCCATTCCTCGCGGAAGGCGACTACCTCCTCGTGGCTGCGGCCGATGAAGTTCCACCACATGACGATCTGCTCACCGAACGGCTTACCCCCGAGGACGAGGACCCGCGTGGGCTCCGACGGGCTCGCCTCGAGCGTAATCGCCGAGGCGCCCGCGGGCTGGAACACGATCTCACCCGGCTGGGCCACGGCGCCGCCCACGGCCAGGCTGCCGGTATCGCACAGGAATCCGTGCTCGTGGCCCGCGTCGAGCTTGACGTCAAGTGAATGCCCGCCCGCCAGGGTCACCTCCGCCCCGACCAGAGCCGAATACATCGGCACCGGCGACGTCTGCCCGAACAGGCTGCCGAGGAAGACCAGGACCTTCGCTCCGTCGACGTCGGTGACCGGCGGCTCATAGTGCGCGAACCCGGGAGCGGCGAACCGGTCCGCTTCGGGCAGCGCGATCCACAACTGCGCGCCGTGAAGTACAGTCGTCGTCGGCTCGGAGTACTCCGAGTGGGCGATGCCGGAGCCGGCGGTCATGAGGTTCAGCTGCCCGGGGCGGACCAGCGCGTGGGTGCCGGTAGTGTCGCGGTGCTCGACCTCGCCGGTGAACAGCCAAGAGGCAGTCTGCAGCCCGGTGTGCGGGTGGCCGGGCACCGCCATCCCGCCGGTCAGGGACACGTCGTCGGGCCCGTAGTGGTCCACGAAGCACCACGCCCCGATGAGCGACTGCGCCCTTTGCGGCAGGCTGCGCCGTACCGTCATCGCCCGCGGACCGCCGAGGGGCACGCTCCGGTAGGGCAGCACGACAGGCCCGGTTGAAGCATCCTCATGCCGTTCGCATATGAGCTCGGTCGGAGACCGGTCCAGGTTGCTCACCAGCTCAGCCTAACCTCTGGGTGTCGGCGTTATGCCCGCCTTCACCCGCGCTGACCGCTGTCACGTCTGGCCGCCGAGCCGGTAGGCACGTCTGGCGTTTTTCGGTACTGAGCACCCTGGACCCGGAGGGAGCGGGGCAGTTCTTCATCCTCGCCTCCGCGGCGGTGGGCAGCGGAGCGCTGATTTCGGTGCGGCGGGGAGCTGCGGGGCAGGTCATGAGGCGCTGAGCAGGTAGCTGACGAGCCTGGCTGGCTGGGAGAGGGCGATCAGGTGGCCGCCAGGCAGTATGTCTGTCTCGATGCCCAGCCGGTCGCGCGCTAGCGCTTGCTGGAAGCCGGCCGGGAAGAACCGGTCCTGGGATCCGGCTGCTACCCGGATCGGGACGGGTGGCCAGTTGCTGAAGTCGCAGGCCGACTCGAACACGGCGTCAGCCTCGGGCGCTGATGCGCCTCACCGGCCGCGGCGATCTCCGGGGGGACATCGTGGAGGAAATAGGCGGCCAGGTCGAACTCCGTGCCGTAGCCGCCCTTCTCCGCGGCGGCGACCCGGGCTTGGGCCCACCCGGTGTTGTGCCACCACTGGCCGGGTGTCTCACCGGGTGCGGGGATCATGGCGTTCACGAATATCAGTGAGCCTAGCGGGACCTTCGCGGCGACCAGCGGGGCGGTGAACCCGCCAAGCGACTGGGCGACGAGCACCACGTTGCTGCGGTCGCTGATCGCACTGGCGACCAGGTCGGTGTACTCGGGCAGGCCAGCGGCCGGGTCGTCACCGGGCAGGTCGACCGCTATCGCCTCATGGCCCGCCTCCTGCAGCAGTGGCACCACGCGATGCCAGTACCAGGCGGCGCCGCCCGCGCCCGGGATCAGGACGAAGGCGCACCGCTTCCCGGCCGGGTCGTCCATGAGTCCGGTGTCATCGAGGGAAGCGTTCATGATCCTAATTTAGGACTACGGGCTGCACGGAGTCAGCCCGAATGTCCTGTCCCAGCGGCTGCGCGACCTTGAGGAGGCCGGCATCGTCCGCCGCGGCGTGCTTGACCCGCCCGCCGGCGTAGCGATCTACGAGCTCACCGCCCGCGGCCAGGCACTGGAGCCGGTTCTGCTCGAGCTGGGACGCTGGGGAACCCAGCAGCCCATGACGGCACATGGAGAGCTGAGCGTCAACGCGCTGATGGTTGCCCTCAAGACCGTCTTTGATCCCGCCACCGCCGTCCATGCCACGTTTGCGCTGCGCGTCGACGGTGACTGGTTCCGCGTGACCGTCGCCGGGGACTCGATCGATATCGCCCGCGGCCGCAGCGAGCGCCCCGCGGTCACCTTCGACACCGATGCGGCGACGCTGCGTTCAGTCGCCTTCGGGCGCGAGCCGATCAGCGATGCCGAGCGGGACGGCCGCCTGACAGTCGACGGCGACCGGCTCCTAGCCGAGCGCTTCGCGCGGATGTTCCTCCTCGCCCGCTACCAGCCATCACAGTCAACCGGCAGCGGATGACACCAGGAGCTGCGAGAACCACATCTCCAGCCGGAGTGCAACCGCCGTGGGCCCAGCAACTGTGCTGACAAACCCGGCGCCGGGCATCGGTTCGCGTCGCCCGCGACGAGAGGCAGGAGATCGTCCAGCGACACGGTGAGATCACTCCCGGTGCTGTGCTGTGCATCGCGGTCGAGTGTGCCGCCGTGATGTCCGAGCCCGGCTTATTCGACCGCTGACCAGAAAGATCAACTGCTTAGCATTGTTTTGGCCGGACGCTAGGGATGAGCCTTCTCGGTGTGATCAGTCACGGCAGAATCTCGACGTACCCGTCGGTTCCGTGCACGCGGATCCGCTGCCCATCGGGGATCAGCCGGGTGGCATCTACCACACCGACGACGGCCGGCAAGCCGTACTCCCGTGCGATCACTGCGCCATGGGTCATCAGGCCTCCCACCTCCGTGACCAGGCCCGTCATCGCCACGAACAGCGGCGTCCAGCTGGGGTCCGTGTAGGCCGTCACCAGGATGTCGCCCGCTTCGAGATCGGCCTGCGCCATATCCAGGATGACGCGGGCCCGCCCTTCGATGACCCCGGCGGAGACCGGTAGGCCGGCCAGGGCACCGGCCGGCATGTCGTCGCGTCGGTACGCCCCGGTGATGACCTCGCCGTCCGATGTGAGCACCCGGGGCGGCGTGAGCGCTTGATACGACCTGAACGCGTTCTTGCGCCGGCAGATGAGCTGGTCATCCACGTGGTTCGTGCGCGCGACGTCGTGGAGCTCTGGGAACCTCAGGTAGAAGATGTCTTCGTTCTCACGAAGCACGTGGGCCTGCACGAGGCGCTCGGCCTCTTTCAGCAGGGCCTGCTTGTACACGAAGTAGCGGCTGACCATGCCGTACTTCGGGTACTCCCGGTAGCCGATGAAGGTCCGGACCCGGTCGATCATCCGCTTGGCCTCTTCGGACTTCCGCTCCCCGTCCGGCAGGGCCCGCAAGCGCTCCAGCACGTCCTGTTCCTTCGCCCATGCCTCCTGCCGCCCTTGCTCGAAGCGCCGCGCGCCGGCGCCCGCCTCAAAGTTCTTGATGTTGCCGAGGATCACGGGCACGAGCGTGGAGGGGCGCTCGCTCCAACGCGGCCGCGTGATGTCGATCTCGCCGACACAGCGCATGCCGTACTTTTTGAGCCACGCCTCGATGGCGTCTCGCGTTTCCCGCCCGCCCGAGAACTTGGCCAGCTCCTCCAGGAAACCCTCATCCTCGACGTGGTGCAGAAACGCCACCACGTCCGGATGCGGGCGGATCACGTCCGCGACATCCAAGAGCGCCAGCCCCATCTCCGATGTGACGTTATGGGGAACGGACTGCGTGAGCGTGTCAGCCGCGTTCTTCTCGCCCAGCCACGCCTGCAGCTGATCGTTGAGCCACCACGCGGCCTCCATCGCCGACATGAACACCTGATGGCTCTGCGGATCGAACAGGATCCGCTTCAGCTCCTGGATGTCCGCCTGGATGAAGTCGAGCAGCGCCTCTCCGGACTTCGCCCGGATGTCGCGTTCCAAGGCGGCGATTGATGCCTGGCTACGCCCGGTCAGCTCGGTGACGATGGCCGGATCGGTCTCGATCGGAGCTGGCGCGCCGCCAAACAGCGGCCCGGGGGGACCCTCGTCAGGGAGCGGCCGGATGAAGCCGTCGCGCTCGAGGATAGTCTGCAGCGCGTCACCGGTCAGCGGATCGGATCTCCCCAGGGCCTCCAGGAGGCCGGCCCGGCTCGCCGGCGAGGCCAGCCTTTGGGTGACGTCGACGAACAGGCGGCCGCCGGCCTCGGCCATGGGCGCGGGGGTCGTCAGCTGCCAGAAGGACAGCCCGAGGGGCTTCATGGGGTCGGTCATCATCTGCTGATGACCGACGGAGACATAGACGTGGTTCTCCCGGTCGCCGGACTCGGGGATGGGGAACAGCGTGGTGACCGGCCGGCTCTGGACGATCTGGAAGCCATCCTCGACCAGGCACCATTCGATGTCCTGCGGGCGGCCGAAGTGCGCTTCGATCCGCCGGCCGAGCCGCACGAGCCGCACGACCTGCGCATCCGTCAACGCCGGCTGCTCCTGCCGCTGCGGGTCGATCGCCTGTTCCTGCGTCCCGCCAGCCGGCGAGGCGTGCACCGCACGCTGCTTGGCGGCGATCGCCTTGGCGACGACCTCGCCGTCGCGCACCTTGAAGACATCCGGGTTCACCAGGCCGGAGACCAGGGCCTCACCAAGGCCGAAGCTGGCCTCCACGGAGGCGACCTTCCGGTTGCCCGTGACGGGGTCGGCCGTGAACACGATGCCGGCCGCATCCGGGAAGACCATCTGCTGCACGACCACGGCCATGCGGACCTTCCGGTGGTCGAAGCCGTTCCGCAGCCGGTAGGTCACGGCCCGCTCGGTGAACAGCGACGCCCAGCACCGGCTGACGTGCTGGAGGATCGCCGCCGGACCCAAGACGTTCAGGTACGTGTCCTGCTGGCCGGCGAAGGAGGCCGTCGGCAGGTCCTCTGCCGTCGCGCTGGATCGGACGGCGTAGGCGGCTTGCTCCCCGAGCCGGGCGAGAGCCCGGGTGATCGCCGCCGCGAGATCGTCAGGGATGGGGATCCCTTCGATGGTCCGGCGGATCTCCGCGCTGAGCGTGCGGATCGCCTCCCGGTCGTCCGGGTTCAGGCGCGACAGCTGATCGAGCCGATCGTCGATCGACGGCGCTTCCGCCATGATCCGCCGGAAGGCGCCCGTCGTCACGCAAAAGCCGGCCGGCACCCGGATGCCGTCGATCCGCGACAACTCCCCCAGGTGCGCGCCCTTGCCGCCAACGACCGCGACCTGCAGCTCGTCAACCTCTTGAAGATCCAGCACGTGCTGTTCGATCATTGCGACATCTCCGAGGCAGCCGTTCTCCGCCGCAACAACACACGCACGTCGTGCCCCCATGTCTTCGTCCGTTGTTGGTCCGGCCGCCAATCCTGCAGCACGACCCGGGTCTTGCCGCAAGCCCCCCCAGTGTGGACAGAAAGTGATGCCGGGGAACAACGCAGGGAACAGCTAGCCTAGCGGTCATGCTCCGGCTGCCTGCCGAAGGAAAGGGAGCGCAACGTCTCGGAATTCATCGGCCAGGGCTCCGCGACCGGACGGAGCTGCCGCCATGAATAGGGCGGGTGGCCGAGCTTCGGATGCAGGCGATCGTAGACATTGGCCAGACCCCAGGTCGTCACCGCGACGCAGATCGCTGTCTTGCCGAGCACCCGCGGTGCCGCCGGATGACCGAGCGGGGCGGCGAGGCCGCTGAGTACGGAACTACAGCCGATCGAACCAAGTAGCGGATAGACGCCCAACTGGTGCCAGATTTTTGTCGGAGCGAACCCCTGGCCTGATGAGTAAAAGCCGTGAGCAGGCCGCTGTTCTTCACCGGCTCCGGGAACGACATGTCAACGAAGGCCAGCCGATAGGTATCGAGGTCGCTGATGCGGTCCAGCTCTTCTGGAGTCCTGACACCGCGCACGCTGTGCGATCCGGCAGCTGAACCTGACGCCAGCGCTCCCCGGATGATCTGCTCCGGGTCGATGTGATCGTCCACCACGATAATCTTCATTTCATTAACCTGATATGACGCCAAGACCGCGGTTCGCGCGCCAGTAGGCGGTTGCCGTGATTCCGCCGGTCTCGTTAGGCGAATGCGTGATATCGCCACTGTGCTCAAGCAGGCGTGCGCGCAGCCTTAGCAGGCTGGTCTGCGGGTTGCTCAGGTCGTCCGCCGCCATGCCCACGCCATTGCCTGCGACCTCAACAATGATTTCCTCGGGCTGAAGCGCTTGTTTCTCGGCTGCGCAGCCAGCTGAAGTCGGTCGTTGGCGATCCATTCCGATGGGCGCTCCATCTCGCATTCGGGATTGCAGACCGCGAACTCCACACAAGGCTTCAGCGTGTTCCGTTAATGTCCGCATCTGTCCTAATCGAGGCCATGCTTGGCGGTTTGTCTTATGACGTTGGATCGGGTCAGAGTACACCGATCGGCAATAGCTCGAAACCCGGCTCAAAGCCACTAGAGCCGGACCAGCAGTTCGTCGTCACCAAGGTCGCTTACCTGAGCGCCGCATTCGCGGGCACGGCGGCGAAGGGCGGGGTAGTTGGACAGCCGACTGTGCGCACGCTGGATCAGCAGCGCCGGATATCCCTCGGCTGCTCGGTGCACCTGGAGGGTTATCTCACCACCGTCGTCGAGATCGGCAAGTGCGGCGGTGAGTAGTCCACGGGCCGTTTCTACCAGCGCCGCGTTCTCCTGTCGGGCGAAGTCGACGGTAATGCGGGCCCCTGCCATCCGTGCCGCGCGAACACGATCCGCGAGAGTCGTGGTCAGGAAGCCGGGCGCGAGAAGCTCGTCCCGCAGGGTGGCATTGGCGAGTTCTGCGGCCATCCTCAAAGCCGGGTCTGGCGTCTGGGCCGACGCGGCCCTGGCCAGCACGGGTCCCGCTACGCGCTGGGCATATTCCAGCGCAGCCCGGTCGACTCGGCTGATGGCTTCGGCCCGTGCCTGCCGCGTCAGCTGCTCGCGGTAGTCGGCCAGCTGGGATTCGGTGTAGTTGGACAGACTGCGAAATGCGGCCCGGAAGCCGATGGCCAGTCCAGCGCCGATCACGGGGCTACCCAGGATCGAAGCCCGCGCGCCGACCGATGTCGCGCCGCCGACGGTGAGGACGCCGATGGACAGGGCAGCCAGGTCAACCGCCAGGGCGGTAAGACCGGAGACCGGTCCGCGCAGGAAGTAGACAGCGGCGATCACGATCCCGGTGTCACCGGACACCCAGAAGGAAAACGCATCGGTCGTCCCCGGGGCCACGGCCAGCGTGCCCACCGCTGATAGTACCGTGACCACCGCGGTCAAGCTGACCGCCGCCCGGCGCCCCATCCGCACCTGGCTGAGGCACCGGGTACAGACCACGGCCACGCCCGCCACTCCGGCAAACACTGCCGCGGCCGCCGCGGGCCAGCGCATGTCCTGCCAGCGCAGGCACAGCAGGGTCAGGCCGCTCAGCAGGACCGGCAGCATAAAGCCGAGGAATATTAGCCGCGGGCGTGGCGCGACTCGGCGTGCCCAGGCCAGGGAATCCGGGGTTTCGGCGCCAGGTCGTTCCGCGGGACGCCACGACAGGACGACCATGGTGCCCTGGCCAGGCTCAGAGATGACCTCCGCGTCGCCTCCTGCGACCCGAAGACGCTCCAGGACACTGTTCCGCAGGCCCCTGCTCAGGGGTCCGACCTGCGCCGGATCAAAGCCGACGCCGTGGTCGGAAATGATTACTTCGACGCCGCCGGACTCGGTCACCTGGGCCGTGACCGTGGCGTCGCGCACCCCGGCATGGGCCGTCACATTACGCAGCGCCTCTCCCGCGGCGCCACTCAGCGCCTCCGCCGCTACCGCGGGCACCTCGAGCGGATCGTCAGCATGCCAGCGAATGGCGAGCTCCGGGGTGAACTCCGTAGCCTGGTGGTGCAGCGCAGACCCCAGCTCCGCCGTCCCGCGCCGGTCAGGCCTTACTCGTCGGGTCAGCGCGGACTGCGCCTGCCGGACTTTGGCCACCAGGACGCTCCAGGGCAAGGGATGTTCGGTCGCGGCGAGCCCGCGCAGGACGCTCAGCACATCGTCGTGGACCGCATTGGCCGCGCGCAGCTCGGCCTCTGCCGCGGCCAGCTCCGCTTCCTGGGCCGCCAGCTGCTCCGCCAGCCGGCCGGCATCCTCGTCCGCCTGGCGCGCACCGGCCCGCATGAACCGCGCGGCCACGCCGGCCACTATCAGCGTGGGCAGCGCACCTACCGCCTGCTCGACCGCGAGGTCGCCGGACAGATGCCAGGCACCGGTCCCCAGGATCATCAGCAGGAGCGGGACCAGCACGACGAAACGGCGAGACCACACCGCCCAGGCAGCCGAGGCCGGTACGGCCAGCACATAGGTGACCTGCTCCAGGAACGGGCTCCCCGGTGCGGCCAGTATCCGGTCCGCGAGCACCAAAGTCGCCGTGGCGGCAGCCAGCAGGTCGAGATCCCGCTGGGACGGCGGCCGGCGAAACGCCCGCGCTGCCTGTCCAACCACCAGCAGGCTCTGCAGCAGGACCGCGGCCAGGCTGCCAGGCCGCTGGCCGCTCATCGACCCGCCGCTAGCCCAGAATTGCAGGACTTCGGCCAGGGCAACCACGGCGAAGATGCGGCCGAAAGCACGTTCCAGTACCTGCTGGTGCACCATGTGCGTAGGTCCGGCCGCCTCCGCTGGCGGCGTTCGGTCAGCTGCTGTCAGCATCGGGCTCACTGGCCGCGCAGGCATCAATTCGAGTCGGGTACGTCCGCAGGACCTCGACTTGAGCCGACGTGAGCTTCGGCTCAGAAGCCATTAAGACCGCCGCGGCCATCAGCGCGCCATCCAGCCGCGATCATCGTTCATGACTGCGGTCATCTCCTCCTGCAGACGGTCATCTCCCCTTAGGTACCATGGCGTCGCCCCCGTTGACCAGCGCGCAGACGGTGCGGCCGCGCCGGTGCCGGCGGCAGCCGACGGTGGATTTTGCGGGAGGATGCTTAGCGACCGGGCCGAGGATCGCACCGGCGACGGCGGCAGCTTCTGCGCCGCCGGTCGGCCGGAGGTCAGCGGCGGTGGGAAGCACCATGACCGCCACCACCGGCGGTGCTCGTGGTGGCGCGGGCACCGGCGTACCGCGCGGCGCGCACCGGGTCGCGGTTGCGGGCGTTCGGGCCTGCCTGCCGCCCTGGCCATCTGCGCCGTCACCGCCGCCCTGCCGACCTGGCATGATCCCGCTTACCGCGATACACGGTGGTCGATCCCTGGGAGTAGGCAAGACCCTGGTCGGATTATCCGACCAGGGTCCTGCGGTTGAGGGATAACGAGTTATCAGCGGGAGAAGGGTCCGGGCGCGCGCCTGTACAGCGGCTGTCCGCCGGGGCCGGTAACGGCCGGACCGCCGGGGATGTGTGCAGGCTGCGGCGGTCCGATCGTCGGTGCCATGCGCGGCAAGCCACCGACGGTGGTGTCGCGTACGGGAATACCGAAGTGAGTGGCTGGCTGGTAGCCATGGCCGGGGACGTAATTGTGTACGACTCCCACGAGTTTACGAGTGACGGCGGTCCTGACGGCTGAGGCGGTCCTGGCGGACGGAACATCGGCTTTCCCCTTATTCGGTGTTAATGCGGATGCTGGATGATTTGAATGCGGGTGCCAGGCTTAGGAGTCCACTTCGCAGCATGTTTGGAGCGCCTCCCTGATCCGGTGACGTTGCAGAGTGCTGGACACGTCCAGCCATGCTGCTTTATTACCATCAATGGGGTAAGGAACGCGGAAGCTCCGGTCCGGCAGACGGTTGCATGACTGAGCCGTTCCCTTGCCAAAGCCGGTGAGCGGGCGCATTGTTGTGCAGGAGCTGGGTGACCGGACGGTGTGATATGGGAACAGGAATCGCGGGTACCGACGGCGACCCGGTGGTCGTCTCGATCGTCGACGACCATCCCGATCTGTGTTACGGCGTGCTGGCCAGGCTGCCGCAGGCGAATTCTTCGTTCGCTGGCGGGGTCATGGCTGCGGACGTCGCGGAATTCCTGGCGCTGGACACCGAGGCTGGCCGCCGGTCCGACGTGGTCCTGCTTGACTTGACTCTCAAGGACGGGTCATCCCCGGCGGACAACGTCGCGGAGCTAAAGAACGCTGGGTATCCGGTGGTGATCTACACCGGCGAGGAACGGCCGGAGCGGCTACAAGGCACGCTCGGCATCGGGGCCGATGCCCTGGTGCGCAAGGACGAGGCCGACGCCCTGGAGGAGGCGCTGATCGCAGTCATCAACGGCGATCACGGCTGGGTGTCGCCGCTGATGGCCTCCGTCGTACTAGCGGCTCCCGGGCCACACCTGTCACCGGCTCAGGTGGAGGTGCTCAGGCTGTACGCGACCGGCCTCACCGCGCAGCAGATTGCATCACTGCTGGGATGCTCCGTCGAGACGGTGAAGACCCATCTGAAGGCCGTGAAGATCCGCTACGAGGCGTACGGAGACTCCGTTTATACGCGGACAGACATGCTGCGGGTCGCGCTTCGCGACCGCCATGTCGGCCAGGACTGGTAC
>Ga0302181_10002609_pt1 | contig 12658 bp, 12 predicted proteins | sample I_Palsa_E3_3_FD_198786 | JGI IMG/M metagenome (GOLD analysis project Ga0302181, IMG submission 198786) | Peat permafrost microbial communities from Stordalen Mire near Abisko, Sweden - I_Palsa_E3_3 | ecosystem: Environmental > Terrestrial > Soil > Palsa > Peat permafrost | place: Sweden... | reverse complement strand
TGCGCGGACGCGGCGGGTCGAACAGCCGGGAGAACGGCACATCTAGCGCGACGCAGATCGCCCACAGCGTCTCCAGGCTGGGGTTACCGGTGCCGGATTCCAGCTGGGAGAGCGTGGACTTGGCGATTCCCGCGCGGCGCGCGACCTCGGTCAGCGACTGCCCGGTCCGGTGCCGCTCCCGGCGCAGGGAGGTCGCGACCTGGGCCACCAGGCCTCCGGTCGGCAAACCCCCGGCACCGTTAGTGTTCGTCATATAAGTCCACCGTTCGTTTTGACGAACGACTCCTGGATGCCCAGAATAGGCTTCATGAGTTCGATACGAAGAACTCTAGAGGGCAGCGTCCGGCGCGACATCGCGCTCACCTGCCTGGCCGTGCTGTTCATCGGCCTGTCCTACGGGGCCATCGCGGTCGCCTCCGGACTCCCGCTGTGGCTGCCGGTCGTGCAGAGCGTGTTCGTGGTCGCCGGCGCGTCGGAGTTCCTGTTCGTCGGGATCGTCGCCGCGGGCGGCAGCCCGATCGCCGCGGCGCTGGCCGGGCTTCTTGTGAACACCCGCCACCTGCCCTACGGCTTGGCGCTGCCCCCGGATATCACCGGCCGGGGCTGGCGGCGCCTGGCTGGTACGCACCTGATGAACGACGAGACCGTGGTGTTCGCCCTGGCCCAGCCGAACTTCCCGCGTAAGCGTGCCGCCTACTGGCTCTGCGGCCTCGGCGTGCTCGTCGCCTGGTCCGGCGGCGCGACCCTCGGCGCCCTGATCGGCAGCGCGGTGCACGACACCAACGCGTTCGGCCTGGACGCCATGTTCCCCGCGGTGATCCTGGCCCTGATCGTGCCGTCCCTGCGTGACCGGGCCACCCTTCGGGCCGCCGTGACCGGCGCCGTCATCGCGCTGGCCGCCGCCCCCTTCCTGCCCGCCGGCCTGCCTGTCCTGCTCGCCCTCGCCGCGGTCCTCCTCCTGGCCCGAGAGCGCCCGGCCCCGTGAAGGACACCACGCTGGTCGTCGCGGGCATGGCCACGCTCGCCGCCGGGACGTACGCCATCCGTTTGGCCGGCCCGGCGCTGCGCACCCGGATGAGCTTCCCGCCGCGGGCCGAGAGGCTGCTCGAGGCCGCCGCCGTGATCCTGCTCGCCGCCCTGGTGGCCACCACCGCGCTGACCCAAGGCCACGGCTTTTCCGGCTTCGCCCGCCCGGTCGGCGTCCTGGTCGGCGGCGTTCTGGCCTGGCGCAAGGCTCCGTTCCTGGTCGTCGTCCTCGCCGCCGCGGCCACCACCGCCCTGCTCCGCCTGCTCGGCGTGCACTTAAAGACCGGAATCCCCCAGGTACCGTTCCACCGTCTCGATCTTCGCGGTGAGCGCCCCGGTCACGCCCGGCCTGACGTCGGCCTTGAGCACCACGCTGACCCGAGGCGCCCGGGCCGCGACCGCGTCCACGGCCCGCTTCACCACCGCCATAACCTCGTCCCAGTCACCCTCGATGGTGGTGAACATGGCGTCGGTCCGGTTCGGCAGCCCGCTGTCCCGTACCACCCGGACCGCCTCGGCCACCGCCTCCCCGACCGCCTCACCGGTCCCGATCGGCGTCACAGAAAACGCAACAAGCAAGGTCCCGCTCCTCTCGCCAAGTTCAAAATCTCATTTACGGAACGGACCCTAGTTCATGCCCACGGCCAGCTTCCCCCGACCCCTTGAACCCCCCCGGACATATATAAGTTATGAAAATGCCTGGTCAGATTGCTTCCTTGGCGATCTTTGTGGCCAAGCGCACCAAACAGGCCACACAATGACGGCATGACCGGTTCTCTCCTCAGCACCAGAGACACGGCCAGAGACACCGCTCTGGACGCCGCGGTCGGGCCGGACCGGTCCAGCCCGCTGCTGTCCGTGTCCGGGCTGGGCGTCAGCTACGGTCCGGTGCGGGCCCTGAACGACATCAACCTGGACGTCCGCAGCGGCGAACTCGTCGCGCTCGCGGGCGAGAACGGCGCGGGCAAGACCAGCCTGGTGCGCTGCATCGCCGGGGACGTGGTCCCGACGACCGGTGACATCTTCCTGGCGGGCAAGCGGGTGCCGTCCGATCCGGCCGGCGCGGCCAAGCTCGGGGTCGCCGTGGTCTGGCAGGACCTGGCGCTGTGCGACAACCTGGATGTCGCGGCTAACATCCTGCTCGGGCAGGAGTCGCGGCGGCTGATGCGGTCGGACACGCGGTTCCACGCGGCCGCCGCGTCGCTGCTGAGCTCGCTGCGCATCCCGCTGAAGGACACTACCCTGTCCGTCCGCTCGCTGTCCGGCGGGCAGCGGCAGCTGGTGGCGGTGGCCCGGGCCATGGGCCGGCGGCCTCGGCTGCTGGCGCTGGACGAGCCGACCGCGGCGCTGGGCGTGAAGGAGTCGGCTCAGGTCGAAGAGCTGATCATGGGCCTGCGGGAGCAGGGGACGACGATCCTGCTGGCCTGCCACGACATCGACCAGATGTTCCGGCTGGCCGATCGCGTAGTGGTGCTGCGCCAGGGCCGGATCGTGGCCGACCTGCGTCCAGCCGACACCCACCCGGACGACGTGGTGGCGCTGCTGTCCGGCCAGCAGATCGACACCTCGGCGCGCCGCCAGCTCACCCGGCTGCACGGGCTGACCGACCGGCTGGTCTCGGCGGATCCGTCGTCGAGCCTGTCGCTGATCTTGTCCGCGCTCGGTTCGGCGCTGTCCAGCGAGCGGCTGTGCATTCACCTGGTCTCCGACCGGACCCTGTTCTGCGCCGCGTCCCTGGGCTTCGCCCGCGGCCAACTGGACCCGTGGACCAGGCTGCCGTTCGGTCCCGGCGGCGGTCCGGTGGGCCTGGCCGCGGCCGACGAACGGACGGTCATCGCCGACAACGTACGCGTCGGCGCGGCCTGGCGGAGCTTCCGCGACCTGGCCAAGACGGTGAAGGTGGCCAGCTCGTGGTCGGTTCCCGTGCTCGGGCCCAGCGGGCTGAGCGGGGTCATCACGGTGTTCCGCGCCGAGGGCGGCGCGCCGCAGCGGGACCAGCTCGATCTGGTCACCGTCTACGCGGGTTACGCCGCCAGCGCCATCGAACGCGACCGGCTGCTCGAGGCGGTCACGACCAGGAACCGCGTGCTCGAGACGATCAGGGAAATGCTGGAGACGCTGGCCGGCCCGGTGCTGGTCGGCGAGGGCCTGGTCGTGGCGCTTCAGTCGCTGCGCCGGGGCCTGCAGGCCGAGGAGGTCGCGCTGATCACCCAGCCCGCGGGCCAGCCGACCCGCTGGCGGGCCTTCGCCGGGCCGCTCGGCACCGATCCGTCCTCGGCCACGCCGTCGCTGCGCGAGCTGGCCGGAAGCGCGCTGGACAGCGCGCACCCGGACGGGGTCGCCCGGCAGCTGCACAGCAGCCGCCGGCAGCGGGCCCGGGCGGTGGCGTTCATGGCGGCCGGCGGCCCCACGGTGCTGATCGCCAGCTGGCGGCGGGTGCCGCCCACCAAGGAAGAGACCGCGCTGATGGAGGACGCGGCGAACTCGCTCCGCCTCGCGCTCGAACGCGAGGAGGCGGGTCACGCGCACCAGGAGGCGGCGGCCCTGCGCCGGTCGCGGGAACTCCAGCGCGGTTTCCTGTCCCGGCTCAGCCACGAGCTGCGCACCCCGCTGACCGCCATCAGGGGGTACGCGTCCAGCCTGATGCAGCCGGACGTGACCTGGGACGGCGACTCCCAGCAGCGCTTCCTGGACCGGATCGCGGCGGAGTCGGCGCGCCTCGGCCGGCTGGTGGACGACCTGCTCGACTTCTCCGCGATCGAGTCGGGCATCATGCGGCTGCAGCGGGACTGGTGCGACATCCGGCTGGTGCTCGAGGCCGCGATCGGCTGCCTGCCGCCGGGCCACGCGGAATCGGTCGCGCTGACCTGCGACGCCAGCCTGCCCGTGGTGTGGGCCGACCACGACCGGATGGAGCAGGTCTTCGTGAACCTGCTGAACAACGCGTTCGGTCACAACCCGCCGGGAACCCGGGTGCAGCTCACGGCGACGTTCGCCCCGGCCTCCGCCGAGGTGGTCATCAGCGTCCGGGACGACGGCCGCGGCCTGCCGCCCGAGCTGGCCACCGCCCCGTTCGAGCCCACCCGCCGCTCGCGTCCTAGCAGTAACGGGGCCAGCGGCAGTAACGGGACCAGCGGCAGTAACGGGGCGAGCGGCAGTAGCGGGGCCGCCCACGGCAAGAGCGCGGGTGCCGGCCTGGGCCTGTCCATCGCCAAGGGGATCGTGCAGGCGCACGGCGGCCGGATCGAGCTAAGCCCGATGCCGCCGCTGGAGCCGGGCACCTGCTTTAGCGTGATCCTGCCGGTCGAGGCCGAGGTCCTCGACCCGGCCCGGACGACCGGGCCCAGAGCCGAACTCGGGGGAACAAGGAATGACAGGGATGACTGAGACGGCCCGCAAGACCTGCGCCCTGGTGGTGGAGGACGACCCCAACATCGTCGACCTGATCCGGTCTAACCTGGCCGTGCGCGGCTTCGACACCGTGGTCAGCGTGGACGGCATGCGGGCCCTGCAGCTGCTGGAGACCGAGGACCCGGACATCGTCCTGCTCGACCTCATGCTGCCCGAAGCCGACGGGTTCGAGCTGTGCCGCCAGATCCGCGAGCGCTCGCCGGTGGCCATCATCGTGGTGTCAGCCCGCGGCGGCGAGCGGGACAAGGTGACCGCCCTGCACATGGGGGCCGATGACTACATGACCAAGCCGTTCAGCATCGAGGAACTGCTGGCGCGGATCGCGGCGACACTGCGCCGCACCCGGCCCGCCGCGCCCACCGAGCAGCAGGCGCCGCCGGTCATCGTGGTCGGCGATATCGTCATCGACCTGGCCCTGCAGCAGGTGCGGCGCGGCGGACAGCCGGTGCACCTGACCCCGACCGAGTTCGCCCTGCTGCGCGAGCTCGCGGTCAACCGGGGCAAGCTGCTGACCCACGCTCACCTGCTGCGCCGGGTGTGGGGCCACGGGTACGAGACCGAGACCGAGTACCTGCGCGTCTACGTGCGGCGGTTGCGGGCCAAGCTCGAGGCGGAGGACAGCCCGCCGCTGATCCTCACCCAGCCCCGGGCCGGGTACCGGCTGGCGCCCGAGTGAGCGCCAATGTGAGCGCAAACAATAACGCCGAGATGACAAATTTGAACCAGAAGGAACACGAAAAGATTGCTGTTCACAGTATCTTCACGACTCGTCCCCGATGTTAAGGCCACGTTAATTGCCGGGGCTCTAAGGTATTGGTTAAGACGCTAAGGCCGCGAAGTTCCGCCAGGCCAGCGAGTAATCCCGCATGCCTGGCTGCGGACCCGTCGACCCTTCCTCTAAGACACGAGGTGGTATTTATGATTAAAGTGGCCAGGAAAGGGGCTGCAGTAGCGTCAGTATCGCTGGCCGTATGCCTCGCCGCTGCGGCCTGCAGCAGTTCCTCGTCCTCTAGCGCGAGCGGCAGCAGCACTTCCAGCTCTTCAGCGGCGACGCCGTCCATTTCGATCAGCTCGCTTAACCGGACCTTCTCCGCGATGACCACGTTGAAGCCTCTTGCCGCCGAGGGCAAGGGGAACGTGGCCGCGATCCTTCCGGACACCGTTTCCTCGGCTCGTTACACGGAATTCGACGCGCCCTACCTCACCCAGGGACTGCTGGCGGCGGGCCTTACCCCGTCGCAGTTCTCGGTCCAAAATGCGCAGGGCAGCGATGCCACTGAGCTTTCCGACGCGCAGGCGGCCATCACCAAGGGTGCCACCGTCCTGATCATGGACCCGCTGGACTCCGGGGTCGGAGCCCAGATCGAGTCCTACGCCACGGCGCACGGCGTCAAGGTCGTCGACTACGACCGCCTGACCCTCGGCGGCAGCCGCGCATACTACGACAGCTTCAACAACGTCCAGGTCGGCACGCTGATCGGCAACGGCTTCGTGGCCTGCGCCACCGCCGAGGGCGTCAGCAAGCCGAATGTCCTGGTGATGAAGGGGGCACCAACCGACAACAACGCCACCCTGTTCGCCCAGGGGTACGACGCGGTGCTCGCGCCGCTCTTCTCGAGCGGGAAATACGTCGACGTCGGCAACCCGGCCGGCACGTGGGACCCGCCGACGGCGGAGAGCGAATTCCAGCAGGCGTTCACGGCGCACAAGAACATCAACTCCGTCCTCACGCCGAACGACGAGAACGCCGCCCCGATCATCACCTACCTGCAGCGGAAGGGCATCAAGGCCAAGACCTTCCCGGTCACCGGGCAGGACGCGACCCTGGTCGGACTGCAGAACATCCTGTCCGGCTACCAGTGCGGCACCGTGTACAAGCCGATCTACCTTGAGGCGCAGGCCGCCGTGGCGCTGGCCATGTACCTGCGCGCGGGCAAGACCCCGCCGAGCGCCCTGGTGAACGGCCAGACCCTCGACTCGACGTCCAAGGCCGAGGTCAAGTCGGTGCTGCTCACGCCGGAGTGGGTCACCCCGTCCAACATGAACTCGACCGTCATCGCGGACAATTTTGTACCCGCTCAGCAGCTCTGCGTCGGCCAGTATGTAGCCGAGTGCAAGGCCGCCGGAATCTCGGTATGAGCTGAATGAACGACAGGAGGCGCGCCCGGTGACCACACCGAGCGCGGAAGGCGCCCGGCCCGCAGCCGCGGGCCGGGCGCCCTCGCCCGACTCCCACGTGACCGACGCCACGGACGGGACAGACGCCATGGACACCCCAGACAACTCCCGCGACCTCCCGCAGGCCAGCACGGACCCGCAGACCAGCACCGGCCCGCCCGCCAGCGACGGCGACCCGTCAGCCCCGCCGCTGCTGCGCCTGGTCGATATCGGCAAGAGCTTCGGCCCGGTACGGGTGCTGACCCGCATCACCCTGGACATCCCCGTCGGTCAGGTGACGGCGGTCGTCGGTGACAACGGGGCGGGCAAGAGCACGCTGATCAAGACGATCTCCGGCATCTACACCCAGGATGAAGGTCAGATCATCTGGCAGGGCCGCCAGGTCCACCTGCACACCCCGAAGGACGCCACCGATCTCGGCATCGCCACCGTCTACCAGGACCTAGCGCTGGCCGACAACCTGGATATCGTGGCGAATATGTTCCTCGGCCACGAGCTGGTCAAGCACTTTCAGCTGGACGAGATCGGGATGGAGAAAACCGCCAGGCAGACGCTGGCCGACCTCTCGGTGGTCACGGTCCGCTCGGTCCGCCAGGCGGTGGGCTCGCTGTCCGGCGGCCAGCGGCAGGCGGTCGCGGTCGCCCGCGCCGTGATGCGCCAGGCTAAGCTGGTGATCCTGGACGAGCCGACCGCGGCCCTCGGCGTCACCCAGACCCGCGTCGTGCTCGACCTGATCAAACGGCTGAAGAGCCAGAACATCGCGGTGATCGTCATCTCGCACAACCTGAACGACGTCCAGTCGGTCGCGGACCGGATCGCCGTGCTGCGGTTGGGCCGCCTGGTCGCCGTCGGGCCGGCGTCGCAATACGACGCCGAGTCCATCGTCGACCTCATGACCACCGGTACCTCCAAGCGCCTCGCCGCTACGCCGGCCGAGCCCTCAGCAGGGAGCTCCAGTGAGCACTGACGTCCAAGGGCCGCCACCCGAGGCCAGCGAATCCGGCGACATCGCGGCCGAGGTTGCCCTCTCCTCCCCTGACGTCATCGCGGACTCGCTGGGCGAGTACGCCAAGATCTGGGTTTCCCGCGTTCGCAACGGCGACAGCGGCGCCCTGCCGGTCATCCTCGGCCTCGTCGTCATCGTCATTTACTTCCAGGCCCGCAGTTCCCTGTTCCTATCCGCCGGCAACCTGGTCAACCTGGCCGGGCAGGCCGCCTGGATCGCAGTGCTCGGCATGGCCGAGGTGTTCGTCCTGCTGCTCGGTGAGATCGACCTGTCGATCGGCTATACCTCCGCCCTCGGCGGGACGTTCACGTGCTGGCTGCTGCTGCCGCCCCACCCCGCCCCGTGGCCGCTCGCGGTGCTGGTCGGCCTGGCCGTCCCCGCGATCTTCAGCGGACTCGAGGGCTTTATCACCACCTGGCTCCGGCTGCCGTCCTTCGTGGTCACGCTGGCCGGCCAGCTGCTGGCGTTTGGCCTGCTGCTTGAGGTCATGGACTCGGCTGCCCCCAACGGCGGCGGGAGCATCCGGCTGTACAACAACGTCCTGGCCGACATCTATTCGGGCTCCCTCAGCCCGGTGGCCGGCTGGATCGTCATGGCAGCCGCCGTCGCGGGCGCCGGCGCGCTGTTCCTGGTGCGCGACAGCCGCCGGCGGGCGAGCAATCTCACCGCGCCTCCGCTGAGCGTCACCGTGCTGAAGATCGCCGCGATGGCGGTCGCGGGCGTGGTGGTGGTGCTGGTCGGCAACACCAACCGCGGCGCCGGCTTCACCGTGGTGCGCGGCGTGCCGTGGGTAGTGCTTGTGGTCGTGGTGGTGGTCTTCGGCTGGAGCGTCCTGCTCGGCCGCACCCGGTTCGGCCGGTACGTCTACGCCATCGGCGGCAACGCCGAGGCGGCCAGGCGGGCCGGAATCAACCTACCCCGGATCCGGGTCCTCGCGTTCACGCTGTGCGGGCTGACCGCGGGCATCATGGGCATCCTTTACACCTCCTACCTGGGCTCGATCTCGACCGGCGTCCAGGGCGGCCAGAACGTCCTGCTCGCCGTCGGCGCTGCGGTCATCGGCGGCGTCAGCCTGTTCGGCGGCCGCGGCAAGATGGTGGGCGCGGTGCTCGGCGGCCTCGTCGTCGCCGTCATCTACAACGGCCTGGAACTGCTCGGCCTGGGCGCCGCACCCCAGTACATCTGGACCGCGGCGGTCCTGCTCGCCGCCGTCACCGTGGACACCCTATCCCGCCGCCGCAGCACCACCGCCTGACCCTCACGCCCAACGAGCCCTCATCCCGAACGAGCCGGGACGCATGTTCTGGCTAAGGTGGGCAGATACCCCTGTTACGAAAGCCATAGGGACCTGCGGCGGCCGCGGGAACGTTCCCGCGGTCGCTGGTGAGGAGTGCCGATGCGTCTTGCTGTCCTGTCGTCTGACGAAATGACCGCCGAGCAGGTGGACTTGTACCGGGAGATCCTGGCGGGCCCGCGCGGCCCGGGGCCCCGCGCGGGCCAGCTTTCCAGCGGCGCCGGCGGCCTGGCCGGCCCGTTCAACGCGATGCTCTACGCGCCGACCGTCGGCCATGCGCTGCAGGAACTCGGCGCGGCGATCAGGTTCGGCACCAAGCTGACGCCGCGGATCCGCGAGATGGCGATCCTGGTGGTGGCGCAGAGCTGGGACAGCGGTTACGAGCAGGCCTCGCACGAGCTGATCGGCCGCGACGCCGGGCTCACCGAACCGGAGCTCGACGCGCTGCGCGAAGGCGAGGATCCCAAGTTCGCCGATCAGCAGGAGAGCGCCGCGTACTCGGCCGTCCGCGCCCTGACCGGTCCCGGCGACCTGGCCGACGAAGAGTACGCCGCCGCGATCGCGGCCCTGGGCGAGGAGGGCTTGGTCGAGCTGTCGACCCTGGTCGGTTACTACGCCACCCTGGCCCTGCAGCTGCGCATCTTCCGCGTCCCGGCGCCCGCCTAGACTCCGGCAAATCCGGGCATAAGACAGCTCCGGTACATGGGAGTGGGAGCCTGTACCGGAGCTGTCATCCCCCCCTGTGGGATCACGGCCAACCTATCAGATCAGATCAGACCAGTCCAGGGCCGATAGCTGTTCTGGTGGCCTTTGGTCTGCTAGGTTGGTCTCGTGGCCGAACATATGAGAGTTAATGCCGATTTGCCGGAACCGGCATACCGGCAGGTCGCAGCCATCCTGACCCGCCGGATCGAGGCCGGGGAGTGGCGTACCGGTCCGCTGCCGTCGGTCAAGGCCCTGCAGCAGGAGTACGGTGTGGGCCGGGACACCGTCCTGCACGCCCTGCGACTGCTCCGCGACGCTGACGTGATCTTCACCGTCGCCAAGCGCGGCAGCTACGTCGCCCAGCACTGACCGCCGCGGCCGCGATGGCGTTCAGCTCCGTGTTCGTGGTCACCAACAGCCTGCGGCTGCGTCGTTTCCAACCCGATATCTGAGACCGCTAGGATGCCGCAGTGGTCCCGGTTCTGTTTGCCCTGCTGACGTCGCTGTGCAATGGCACCGCGTCGGTCCTGCAGCGGATGGCCGCCTCGACCGCGCCCGCCGCCAAGGCGCTGCACCTGTCCCTGTTCAGCTACCTGATCAGACGCAAGATCTGGCTGGCCGGAATCGGCATGGTCATCCTCGCCGCGGTGTTCCAGGCCATCGCGCTCGATACCGGTCCGATCGCCTTGGTCCAGCCCATCTTCATTATCGAGCTGCCGTTTACCCTGCTGGTGGCGAGCAGGTTGATAGGCCACCGCAGGCTGCCCTGGCTGACCTGGTGGGCCGTGGGTCTGGTCACCGTCGGCCTCGGCGGGGGGCTCGCGATCGCGGCGCCGTCGGGCGGGACGACGCACGCCACCCTGAAGGTATGGATCACGGCGCTGATCGTCTTCGGCGGCTTCGAGACGGCGGTGATCGCCTTCGGCGTGCGGGCCAGGGGAAACGCCCGCGCGGCCGCGTTCGGGCTCGCCGCGGCCTGCGGTTACTCCCTCACCGCGGCGCTGCTGAAGAGCGCGGTGGCCACCCTGTCGCTGGGCGTCGTGCCGTTCTTCGAGTCCTGGCAGCTGTACGGGACGGCCGGCGCCGGAGTCGGTGCGCTGTTCCTGCTGCAGAACGGCCTGCAGGCCGGCTCGCTGGTCGCCGTCCAGCCGCCCCTCACCCTCGGCGACGCGCTGATCAGCGTCTCCTTCGGAGTGACGGTCTTCAACGAGAACGTCCGGACCGGCGGCTGGCTGCTCGTCGGGGAGATCGTCGCCCTCATCGCGGTCGCCATCGGCTGCATCCAGCTTTCCCGTTCCCTAGCCGAGGTGCACGACCCCCACCCCGCCGTGCCCCCCGAGGCCCAGCCCGCCGCGGAATGACGCCCGTGGACCCGCCCACCCCTCCGCCCGTCCCGCCCACTGCTCCTCCTGTCCCGCCCGTCGCTCCGCCCGTCCTCGCCGTCGCGGTCACCACGGCGGTCCTGTTCGGCGCCCTGGCGACCCGGGTCCACCCCGGCCTGGTCCTGGCGGCGGCCTGCTGGCTGGCCGCCTGCGCCGTCCCGCTCGCCTTCATCGACGCCGCCGTCCGCCGCCTGCCCGACCGGCTGACCATCCCCGCCTACGCGGGCACCGCCGCGCTGCTCCTGCTCGCCGCCGCCGTCAGCGGCCACTGGCCCATCCTGCTCAGGGCCGCGCTTGGTGGCCTCGCGCTGGCCGGCTTCTACCTGGCCCTGCTGCTCATCAGCCCGTCGGCGATGGGCCTAGGCGACGTCAAGCTGGCCGCCAGCCTGGGCACCCTGCTGGCCTGGTTCGGCTGGCGCACCCTGATCGCCGGCGGCTTCGCCGGCTTCGCCCTAGCCGGCGTGTTCGGCGTGGCCCTCCTCGCCTCGCGTCGCGCCACCAGAAAGCAGCACATCCCCTTCGGCCCTTTCATGATCCTGGGCGCCTTCCTGGTGATCCTTCTCTAGCCCTGTCGCTGTCCCCTCGCACCAGCGCCTGTCTCCCCCTCGCGCCTGTCTGGAGTTGACGGGCGCAACGCCGGTGATTTAGTGTCTTACCAACCTAGAACACTGGATGGGTGAGACGGTGATTCGGTTCCGGGTGGACGGGCGGTCGTCGGTACCTCCGTACCTGCAGATCGTGCAGCAGGTACGCCAGGCGCTCCGGATGGGCCTGCTCGACGTGGGTGACCAGCTCCCGTCGGTCCGCGAAGTGGTCGCCGCCACCGCCATCAATCCGAACACGGTGCTCAAGGCGTATCGCGACCTGGAACGTGAAGGCCTGGTGGCCGCCGCGTCCGGCCGCGGCACGTTCGTGACCAAGCGGCCGGACGGCCCGCCACCCGGCACTCACGCGCGGCTCGGCCGCAGCCTGGCCCGCTGGGTCCGTGAGGCGCGCACCGCGGGACTTGACGACGAATCGATCGAATCGCTGCTGCGCGTCACGCTGCGCGCGGCGGCCGAGGAGGAGATCGCATGACCCCCGCCATCGAAACCCGCGGGCTGACCAAGCGGTATCGCCGCATCGCCGCGTTGTCCGATTGCTCCATCACGGTTCCCGAGGGCCGGATATCCGCGCTGGTCGGGCCGAACGGCGCGGGCAAGACCACGCTGCTCCGCCTGCTGGTCGGGCTGGCCAGCCCGACCAGTGGCGAGGCCGCCATCCTGGGCCGCGCGCCGCGCCAGGACCCGGCCTTCCTCGCCGAGATCGGGTTCCTCGCCCAGGAGATACCGCTGTACCGGCGGATGTCCGCGCAGGCCCACATCGGCATCGGCGCGCACCTGAACCCCCGGTGGGACGGCCAGTCGGTCAGGGACCGGCTGGGCGGGCTGAACATCCCGCTGGACGCGGCCGTGGGCACGCTGTCCGGGGGCCAGCGTGCCCAGGTCGCCCTCGCGCTCACCCTAGCCAAACGGCCGCGGGTCCTGCTCCTCGACGAGCCGGTCGCCGCGCTCGACCCGCTCGCCCGGCGGCACTTTCTCGGCACCCTCACCGACGCGGTGGCCGAGGGCGGGCTGACCGTCGTGCTGTCCTCGCATCTGGTCGCGGACATCGAGC
>Ga0302181_10002606_pt1 | contig 12671 bp, 9 predicted proteins | sample I_Palsa_E3_3_FD_198786 | JGI IMG/M metagenome (GOLD analysis project Ga0302181, IMG submission 198786) | Peat permafrost microbial communities from Stordalen Mire near Abisko, Sweden - I_Palsa_E3_3 | ecosystem: Environmental > Terrestrial > Soil > Palsa > Peat permafrost | place: Sweden: Abisko... | reverse complement strand
ATCCCGTAGCCCGTCTCGGCCACCCCGCCACCATGTCCGCTGCCACCGCGTCCGCTGTCGGTGACCTCGATGGACAGCTGCCCGTCCTGCCGGTCGATGCACACCTGGCATTGGCCGGTGCCGGCGTGGCGGACCACGTTAGTGACCGCCTCCTGGATGATGCGGAACGCCGACAGGTCGATGTCAGCCGGTAGCGGCTCCCGGCTGCCGTGCCAGTCCACGTCGACCTTCACGCCCGCTTCCAGGGTCGTGGCGGCCAGTCGCTCGATGGCGGCCAGGCCGGGCGCCAGGCCTGGCGGCGCCTGCCCCGGCCCGGGTTCCCGGTCGGCTCGCCGCAGTCCGGTCACCATCCGGCGCAGTCCGGATAGCGTCTCTCTGCTGGTGGCCTCGATGGCGGCCAGGGCGTCGCGTGCCTCGTCGGGGCGGGCGTCGAAGACCCGGCGGCCCGCGCCCGCCTGGACTGCGATGATGCCGATGCTGTGCGCCACGATGTCGTGCAGTTCACGGGCGATCCGCAGCCGCTCTGCCATCGCGGTCTGGGCGACCGCCTGGGCGCGGACCAGCTCGGCCTGGGCCTGTGCCTGCCGGATTGAATGCCCGATAAGCCACGCAATAATCGTGGCAAGGGCCACGGCCGGCTCCACGTTGCCGCCGCCCCGAGGTGAGCCTGCAGAGGGCACTTCCAGGAGCGCAATCAGCAGGCTGACGGCAACCATGGCCACGCCAGTCAGCGAGACCCTGCGGGTGCGTGTCACTGCTATGTAGCAGATCTCAAGGCCCACCGCGCAGACAACCACGACCTGCAGGGCACTCGCCTGCAGCGCCAGGCCGGCCACCGATCCGCCAAGCATCGCGGCCAGCGCCGTGAGCGGCCTGCGGCGCAGCAGGAGGGCGGAAGCCATCAGGGCGCAGCCAAGCACCGGGAATCCCCACATGATCATGGCGCCTCCAGCCTGCCGGGGCGTGCTCACGGCAGCGATCGTAGCCGCCTCGGGCTGCCGGGTCGTCTGCCTGCGGGCGTATGCCCGCGGGCGGACTGCGGCACCGTGCAGATGGGTCCGCGGGCAGATGCGGCGCGACCGGGAGCGCGGCATCTTGTGGCCATGGACGCGACTATCGAGATTGACGGACTGCATAAGCGGTTCGGCGAGACGCAGGCGCTGGACGGGATGACGTTCACGGTCCGTCCCGGCCTAGGGCCGGGTGCGACCAGCAGCATCCGGGCCGTCCGGTGGCGCGGGCGGCCGCCTGCCGTGCGGATCGTGGCGATCACCGTCGCTGCGACCGCAATGGTCTTGGCGGTCGTGGCGTGCTCGAGTTCCAGCCCGGGCAGCACTCCGGACGCGGGATCATCCCCGGTTACTACGGCCCAGCTCGTGAAGTTCGCGCAATGCATGCGCGCCCACGCCATCAAGAACTTCCCGGATCCCGTCAACGGAGCATTCAGCTTCTCCGTCGTGGGCCCTCACAGTGTCGATCCCAGCTCCCCCGCGTTCCAGGCCGCGAAAGCGGCGTGCGTCCACCTGGTGCCGGGCGAGGCTCAGCGGCTCGCGGTGACGGCTCAGGACCTGGCCGCGGGCGACAAACTCGCCGCCTGCATGCGCTCTCATGGCTTCCCGGCCTTCCCCGATCCCACCAGCCAGAACGTGTTCGACGTACCGAAAAGCATCAACATCGCCCTGCCCGGCTACCAGTCTGCGTTCAGTACCTGCCAGTCGCAGGCGCACGACAGCAACGGGGTATTCCCGGGGGCAGCGTCGAACGGGCAGGGGTCGTGATGGCGGACGGGGAATGCGGCGGGCCGGCACGGACAGGCGGCTGGCCGTGAGCGAGATGGTTTCGCCGGGCCGCGGGGAGGCCAGCGGGCCGGCAGATGCTCCCGGCTCCGGGCATGCCGCCGGCGCCCCGGAAAGCCTGCGTGTCCCCGTGGGGGCACGCAGGCATGGCCGGTTCCGGTGGGTGGTCCCGGGGGCAGTGGCGGTGCTGGTAGCCGGCGGGGTGCTGGCGGCGTGGCGGACCGGTGTTTTCTCGCGGCCCGCCCGGTCCGGGGGCGGGCAGGGCGCGGCGGCGCCGGCGACCCAGCCGGTGGTGCGGGCGAGTCTGTCGGTGCAGACGCCGGTGAACGGGACGCTGGGATATGCGGGGTCTTACACGGTGACCGGGGCGGGCGGCGGGACGCTGACCTCGCTGCCGTCGGTGGGACAGGTGATCCGGCAGGGGCAGGTGCTGTACGAGACCGATCTGACCGATCCGGTGGTGCTGCTGTACGGGCCGGTGCCGGACTGGCGGCCCCTGGATGAGGGAGTGACCGGGGCGGACGTGACCCAGCTCAACCATGACCTGGTGAATCTCGGCTACGCGGACAGTGCGGATATCAGCGCGCTCGGCTGGGATTACTTCTCATGGGAGACCGCGTACGGGGTGCAGCGGCTGCAGTCGGCGGTGGGGATCTCCAGCCCGACGGGGTCACTCGCGGCGAGGTCGGTGGTGTTCGAGCCGGAGGCGATCCGTGTCACCAGCGTGCTGGGCAGCCTGGGCAGTCCGGCGGCCGGGCCGGTGCTGTCGGGGACCACGGACCGGCATGTGGTGAGCATCGCGCTGAGCACCTCCGATGAGTCGGAGGTGGCGGTGGGGGATTCGGTGAGCGTCCAGCTGCCGGACGGGGCCAGCACGCCGGGGAAGATCTCCTCGGTGGGCACCGTGGCATCCGGATCCGGGAGCTCGGCTACGGTCCCGGTGACGGTGGCGCTGGCGGACCCGTCGGCGGCCGGGAGGCTGGACCAGGCGCCGGTGACGGTGGAGATCACCGCCCAGAGCGTCAGCAACGTGCTGGCGGTGCCGGTGAGCGCGCTGCTGGCCCAGTCCCCTGGGGGGTACGCGGTCGAGGTGACCGGGCCGGGTAACTCGCGGCGGCTGGTGCCGGTGACGGCCGGGATCTTTGATGACGCCTCCGGCCTGGTGCAGGTGACCGGGAACCTGACCCCCGGCGAGCAGGTCGTGGTGCCAGCCTCATGAGCGTCGTCCTGGAACTGGAGCAGGTGACCAAGGAGTATCCGGGGTCGCCGCCGGTGCGGGCGCTGGACCGGGTGAGCCTGGCGGTGGCCGCCGGGGAGCTGGTCGCGGTGGTCGGCCCGTCAGGGTCGGGCAAGACCACGCTGCTGCACCTGATGGGCACCCTGGACAAGCCAACGGCCGGGACGGTGCGGGTGACCGGCCTGGACGTGGCGCGGATGCGGGACCGGGAGCTAGCCGCGTTGCGGGCATCCCGGATCGGGTTCGTGTTCCAGCAGTTCTTCCTCGCCGAACACCAGAAAGTACTCGACAACGTCGCCGACGGGCTGCTGTACGCCGGCGTCTCCCGGGTACAGCGCCGCCAGCTCGCCGCTGCCGCGCTGACCCGGGTCGGGCTGGCACACCGCGGCAACGCCCGCCCGACTCAGCTGTCAGGCGGGGAACGGCAGCGGGTGGCGATCGCCCGGGCGGTAGCCGGCCGCCCGCCGCTGGTGCTGGCCGACGAGCCCACCGGGAACCTGGACTCCGCCACCGGCGCGTCCATCCTGGCGCTGCTGGAAGAGCTCAACGCGGCCGGCACCACGATCATCGTGGTCACCCACGACCACGCGGTCGCCGGCCGGATGCGGCGCCGTATCGAGATGCTCGACGGGCACATCATCAACGACAGCAGCCCAGCCCTCGCCGGGGAGCTCACCGGCCCCAGACCGTGCGGGAAGGAACCTCAGTGACCGCCCTCGCACCGGGCCGGGCCGCCGCGCCGCCGGCGGCCCGGCTGCGGCCAGGCGACCTGGCCGGGCTGGCCAGCATCGGGCTGCGCACCCGCAAGCTGCGCGCCTCGCTGTCCGCGCTGGGCATCGCGATCGGGGTCGCCGCGATCGTGGCCGTGCTCGGCCTGGCCGCCTCCTCCCAGGCCGGGCTGCTGGCCGAGATCGCCAGACTGGGCACCAACCTACTAACCGCCACCAATGGGCAGACCTTGACTGGCCAGGCCGCCGAGCTGCCCGACGCCTCACCCGGCATGGTCGGCCAGCTGCCTGGCGTCACCGCTGTGCAATACAGCGGTACCGTGAGCGCCGACGTCTACCGCAGCCCGCTGATCCCCGCCATCGACACCAACGGGCTGAGCGTTGAGGCCGCTAGCCTTGGCCTGCCCGCCGCCGTCGCCACGTCGGTTGCCCAGGGCAGCTACCTGAATGCCGACACCGCCCGCGAACCCGTCGCCGTGCTCGGCTACGAGGCAGCCCAGCTGCTGGGCATCGACCGGATCTGGCCTGGCATGCGGATCTGGGTCGGCGGCCAGTGGTTCTCCGTGGTCGGCATCCTCAACCCCGCCACCCTGGCCCCGCAAGTGGACACCACGGTCCTGATCGGCTTCCCCGCCGCCCGCGAGTACCTTGGCTTCGACGGGCACCCGTCGGAGCTGTACGTCCGCACGGCCAGCACCCAGGCAACCATCACCAGAGTCGACAACCTGCTCGCCGCCCAGGCCAACCCGGAAACCCCCAGCGAGGTCGACGTTTCCCAGCCATCGGACGCACTGACCGCCCAGGCCGACGCGGCCGGCGCATTCGACACCCTGTTCCTCGGCCTGGGCGCGATCGCCCTGCTCGTCGGCGCGGTCGGGGTAGCCAACATCATGGTCATCTCGGTGCTGGAACGCCGCCAGGAAATCGGGCTGCGCCGCGCCCTAGGCGCCACCAGGGGCCAGATCCGCATCCAGTTCCTGTCCGAGGCCATCCTGCTCGCAGTCGCCGGCGGCGTCGCCGGGGTCATCGCCGGTGCGGCCTCCACCGCCGTCTACGCGCACATCGAGGGCTGGTCCACCGTCATCCCGGCCGAGGCCTGGGCCGGGGGACTGGTTGCCGCTATCCTCATCGGCGCCCTCGCCGGGCTGCTGCCCGCCATCCGCGCCGCCCGCCTATCCCCCACCCAAGCCCTCTGGTCCCTGTGACCGCCCGATAGCGGGATCTGGCCGCCCGTATGTCTCATGCCACATAGTGAGCTTCCGGACGGAGTCCGGCGTGGCAGAGTAAAGGTCCTGGGACGGTTTTCGACAGTGCCGAGCTGTCGAACACTGCGTCAGGCGGCGCGGCGGTGGACCAGCCAGATGGTTGCGGCGATGAGCAGTGCTGACAGCGCGAGCAGCCAGCCGCCCTCGATCCACTGGAAGGGCCAGAACCGGCTGGCTGGCTGGTAGCTGGTCCACTGCGTGTAGCCGTGCTGAGCCAGGCACTGGCCGAACGATCCCGGAGGCCCGGCTTTCGCCGCTGGAAGGGAAGAGCAGAACTGGTTGATGAGGTTGAGGGGAGGATTGCCGCCGGCGAAGGCGAACCTGCCGTCCTTGGTCGACCACTGGCTGATGGTCCACGCGGTGCCGGCGCCGGGCAGGTTGAAGTTGTTGCTAGTGGTGACCAGCGGCGCCAGGTAGTGCTCTCGCAGGAAAGCACCGGCGGTGAAGGCGAGCCCGGCGTAGACGGCCAGGGTGGCGACGATCGCGGGAACGACCCGGCGGATGAGCATGCCGGCCAGGACGCCGATCGTGAAGGCGGCCAGCGTCCAAGCGGGGAACGTGACCTCGCGCAGGCTGAACAGGGTGACGAGCGGGGAGGTCTGGTAAAGGCCTGGGGCCTGGTTGCCGGTGGCGAACTCCGGCTGGTAATACCAGGACACCAGGGCGCCGAACGCGGCGGTCGCGGCGGCCAGCACGACCGCCAGCGCCACCAGCTTGGCGAGCGCCCAGCGCCACCGGCCGAAGCCCTGCGTCCAGGCGTACCGGAAGGTGCCGGTCTCCAGCTCCCGGGCCAGCACCGGCGCCCCGGCGAACGCCCCGATCAGCGCGGGCAGCAGCTGCAGCAGGACGCCTCCTGGGCCCTTACTCCCCATAGCGTGGTTCGTGGCGCTGACGTTGAACGTGCTGACCAGGTTCTGGCAGGCGAGCGAGCTTGCCGGGTGGCAGGCGACCGCGGCGGCGTAGGCGCGGTGCAGCGGTGTGCCGATGCTCCACAGCCACACCGCCAGCGCGCCCAGCAGCACGGCCACGCCGGCCAGCGCAATCCGGTGCTGCCGCCAGGTGACCCCGGCCATCCGCCGCCACGGCACCGGCCGCAGCCGGGCGTCGTCCTCGTCCGGGCGGGCGGGCCTGGTCATCGCGGTCATCGCGTCACCTCCGACGTCTGGGTCTCGCGCAGGTAGGCCAGGGCGAGTTCTTCCAGGCTGGCCTGGCCGTGGGTGGCGAGCAGGTCATCGACTGCCCCGGCCAGTCGCACCTGGCCCCTGGACAGCAAGATGAGGTAGTCCGCCACCCGCTCGAGCTCGGTCAGCACGTGCGATGACAGCAGTACCGACACCGCGCCCGCGGACGCCGCCGCCAGCACCGTGGCCATGAAGTCGTGCCGGGCGACCGGGTCCAGCATCGCCACCGGTTCGTCCAGCACCAGCAGTCGCGGGCGGCGGGCCAGCGCCAGGGTCAGCGCTAGTTGCGCCTGCTGACCGCCGGACAGCTTGCCCGCCTTTCGCTTCAGCGGGATGCCGAGCTCGTCCAGCCGGGCACGGGCGTAGGGCTGGTCGAAGCGCCGGTTCAGACTGCGAGTGATGTAGATCATGTCCGCGACCGACAAGTTCTTGTACAGCGGCGTGTCCTGAGCCACGAACGCGATGCCGTCCAGCGCGGCCGGCGATCCCGCCCGGCGGCCGCCCAGCACGGTGACGTCGCCCGCCGACGGCGCCGTCAGGCCCACCGCCAGGTTCAGCAGCGTGCTTTTGCCCGCCCCGTTCGGCCCGACCAGCGCCGCCACGCGCCCGGCGGGAATCGCCAGCGTGCACTCGCGCAGCGCCCAGCTACGGCCGTAGCGTTTACCCAGACCGCTGGCCTCGACGATGTTCATCGATCTCCTCCCATGCTCCAGTCCGGCGTGTCCGTCGCCCACTGTGGCTGGATCCCAGCCCGGTTGTCTGCGGCCCCGGGTACGAACCGGTTCATCCGCAGGTCTGAATCCAGGCCGGCTCACGTCTGATGCGCATGGTCTGGCCAGCGGCTACCGTCGAGGGCATGCAGGCACTCCGGAGGCTGGCGGGCCGTGACCCGGGCATCATCGCCGATGCCTGGCTGGGCATCCTGGCGGCCGTGCTGATCGCCATCGCCGCATGGGGCCCGCCGCCCGGCCTGATCGGTGCCGCGATGATCGCGGGGCCCATGTGGCTGCGGGTGCTGTTGCCCCTACTCCTGGGCGCGCCGCTGGTGCTGCGCCGACGCGCGCCGCTGGTGATGTGGACCGCGATCTGGGCGGCGATAGCGCTGCTATCGCTGCTCACCGGCAATCCGGAGCGGGGCACGGCGTTCTCGTTCGTGCTGTTCACTGCTGCCTACTCACTGGGCGCGCATGCCACCTTGCGCCGCGCGGCCGCCGCCTGGGCCGTCACCGCCCTGGTCGTGGCCGAGATCGCCTCTCACGGCGGGCTGGCCCTGGCCTTTTCGCGAGGTCACGGTAGCTCGTCGGACGTGGCCAGGTCGTTCTTGCAGCTGCTGGCGTTCTGGCTGGCTGGCGTTCTGGTCCGCACCCGCAGGCAGGCCGCCTCGCTGGCCGCGCGGAGCGCGGCGCTGCAGCGCCAGGCCGAGCAGGCCGCGGCCGGCGAGCGGGCCCGGATCGCCCGGGAACTGCACGACATCATCGCCCACCACCTCAGCGTGGTCGTGCTGCACGCCGCGGGGGCGCGGGCCTCCGGCGGGGCGGACCCGGCGACCCTGGAGGAAATCGAGCAGAGCGGACGGCGGGCCCTGACCGAAACCCGCCGCCTGTTCGGCGTGCTCCGCGACCCGGACGAACAGACCGGCCGCGCTCCGCAGCCGGGCATCAGCGAGCTGCCGTCGCTGGCCGGCAGTCTGCGCGCCGCGGGCCTGGAGGTCAGCCTGTCCGTCGACGGTGACCACACGGCGCTACCGCCGGCGGTGAACGTGTCCGCCTACCGCATCGTCCAGGAGGCGCTGACCAACGTGCTCAAGCACGCGGGCCCGGCCCGCGCCGAAGTGACCGTCGGCTGCGCGCCCAGCGCGGTGACCATCGAGGTCACCGACGACGGCCCCGGGAACCCGGCGTCTCCGGCAGTGAAAGGGGCAGGGGAGGTGGGTGAGGGCCAGGGACTGGCGGGCATGCGCGAACGGGTCGCGGTGTTCGGCGGTGACCTGCGAGCCGGGCCGCGACCCGGCGGCGGGTTCACCGTCTGTGCCCGGCTGCCGGTCGGCGAGCCGCCATGATCAGCGTCCTGATCGCCGACGACCAGGACCTGATCCGCAAGGGCCTGCGGATGCTGCTGGAAGCCGAACCAGATCTGCGTGTCGCCGGCGAGGCCGGGGACGGCAGCCAGGCCCTGGCCCAGGCACGCCGGCTAGACCCGGACGTCATCTTGATGGACGTCCGCATGCCCGGACTCGACGGCATCCAGGCCACCGCCCAGCTCGCCCACGGCGGCAGCAGGGCCAAGATCCTCATGCTGACTACCTTCAACCTCGACGAGTACGTCTACCACGCCATGAAGGCCGGAGCCAGCGGCTTCCTGCTCAAGGACGCCACCCGCGAGCAGCTGACCGGCGCCATCCGCGCGGTCTGCGCCGGCGAGACGCTGCTCGCCCCGGCCATTACCCGTCGGCTGATCGAGGATTTCTGCCGCGGCCCGGCCCCCGGCGACGACACGGCCGTCAGCGCCGCAGGCCGCCTGAGCGAGCGGGAACGCGAGGTGGTGCGGCTTGTCGCGGCGGGACTGTCGAACGCCGAGCTCGCGGCCAGTCTCTACCTCAGCGAGGCAACCATCAAAAGCCACATCACCCGCATCCTCGCCAGGCTCGGTCTGCGCGACCGCGTGCAAATCGCCGTCTACGCCTACGAACACGGCATCGTCCGGCCCGGCCACGGCACTCCGCCAGCCGACCGGAAAACAAGACCCTAACGTGAGCCAGGCGGACTTTCCGCCTCAGTAGCCATCGGAGGTCGGTGGGGTTCAGGCGTGCTCAGGTGTGTCGACTGGCTCGTCGCCGTACAGGTCTCGCCAGAGACGGCGCAAGAACGCCTCGGGGCTGCCGTCCTCGTACTCTACGTGCTTCGACAGTTCGTCGGCCGGGACCTGATCGGGGTCTTTGATGGCCTCGCGGAGCTCAGCTTTAAAGATGCGCATCTCTGGGTCGTTTCCGCGTTTCGCGAGCCTCTGCAATGATTCAAGGTCGTCCGCTTCGGGATGCAGGTATGTCGTCGAGATCCGGATGAGCGTCGCGAACGGGCCGTCGGGATGCCGCTTCCAGTAGAACTCACCCATCGATGTCTCCTGTTAGTTACCGGTCGCTCAACTTGCCGGAAATACATCGTCTGGTGGCTGCGGGTGCATGGTCACGATTTCGTACCCGTCTCGCGCCTTGTTATGGCCCATGACAAAAATGAAGTCCCCGCCCTCGAATGTAGGTACTGGCCGTGCCTTAGGCCTCGGGACATCCGGCTGGCGGTTTTCTGCTAGCGCGAGGAAATGGACCGCGCCTAAGCATGAACCTGGCTGCCGCGTGGGGTACGGGCTCCAGCGGCTCAGCTGGCCTGGTCGCTGCTGTCCGGGATCAGCCCGGCGAACAGCTCGGCGTAGTCGTAGGCGGCCTCGGGCTTGGCCCGGACCCGCTCGTCGATCATCTTGGCGTCCTCGCCGATCAGGATCCGCCAGGTCCCGGCGCGGACCGCGTCCAGGATGATGGTGGCCGCCTGGGCCGCGCTGACCGGGGCTTTGTCCCGGAAGTCGACGTTGGCCTGCACCAGGAACTGCCGCAGGTCCGCGGCGGTCGGCTTCTCGGGCAGCACCCCGGCCTGGGCCAGCTTGTCCCATACACCCGGCGGGAGGATCTCCTCCGCCTGGGCGTCGCTCAGGTGTTCCGGCGCGGGCAGTCCCCGGGCGATGAGGCTGTTCCTGACGATGTTGGTGCCCACGTGCCCCGGCAGCACCACCGCGACCCGGACCTGCGGCGCATTCGACCGCAGGTCCTCGATCAGCGCCTCGGTGAACCCCCGTACGGCGAACTTCGCCGTGCTGTAGGCGCTCTGGGACATGCCCGGACCCAGCGATGCCCAGAACCCGTTCACGCTGCTGGTGTTGACCAGCACCCCGTCGCCGCTGGCGATCAGCAGCGGCAGGAACGTGCGGGCGCAGTAGTAGACACCCCACCAGTCGATGGCGAAGATACGCTCCCACTCCTCGCGTCCGCTTTCCACGAAGCTTCCCCCGCCGCCGGCCCCGGCGTTGCTGAAGACCAGATCGACGTGATCGATGGCGTGTGCCGCGAGCAGCTCGTCGCGGAAGTGCAGGACCTGCGCCTCGTACGCGACGTCGCACGTGTGGCCGGTGACCCGGACGCCGGGCGGGGCCTCCGCCTGTGCCAGGGCCACGGTCTCCGCCATGGTGTCCGGATTAAGGTCGCAGGCCGCCACCGAGCAGCCCTGCGCCGCGAGCTGGCGGGTCAGCTCGCGACCCATGCCCGACCCGCCGCCCGTCACGACCGCGAGCTTTCCCGTGAACGAATCCATGACCATGATGCTTACCGCCCGTGCTACTGCGGGTCAACGGCCCAGGAGCCTGGACCTGTGGCCAGTTCTCCGGCCGTCACCCCAAGGTACGGCCGAACGACCCGGCTATGGCAGGGGTCGAACCACCCCTACGGCCGCGTGGCAAGGAGACCGGCTGGGGTCATATCAGGCCGGCTGGGTCAGACCACGCCCGCCGGGTCAGAGCAGGTCGGCTGGGTCAGACCAGGCCGGCGCTCAGGGCCAGCCGGGTCAGGTCGGCGCGGCGCCGGCAGCCGGTCTTGTCCCGGACCCGGTCCAGGTGCGAGCTGACCGTGCGCACGGTGATGTATAGCTGGGTCGCGATCTGCGCGTCGGTGCGGCCTCGCGCGACCAGGGTGACCAGCTCGCGTTCCCGGGGGCTGAGCCGCGCCAGCGCCGCCGGGTCCGCTGTCAGCCCAGGCCGTGAGGCGTCATACCCGGCCGCCGAGGCGTCGTCCCCGAGGTGCGAGGCGCCGTTGCCCGGCGGCAAGGCGACGTCCCCGGATGGCCGTACTGGCTCGGCGGCGAGCAAGACCGCGTACTCGGTGGCCGTGGCCAGGCTCATGGCTGCGCCGCGCTCCTCGGCGGCCCGGGCCCGAGCCGGGCCGATCTGCTCCCGGGCCTGCCGCCGCAGCTCCTCCCGGTGGTCCGGATTCAGGCCCCCGTGTATGGGCCACGGGCTGGCCAGGGCGGACATCGCCGCCCACACCGTGAGCGCCTCGGCTGGGCGCCCGGTGGCTGCGCACAGGTGGCCGCAGCAATCCAGACCGGACGGCAGCAGCGGCCGCAGCCCGGTCTGCGTGGCGATCTGGAACAGCTCGCGCAGGTGAGCCGGCGCGTCCTCGATGCGGCCGGTCCGCAAGTCCAGGATCGTCCGGTTCCACAGCACGCCGCACAGGTTGGTCAGGTCGCCCACGTCCCGGCACGAGGTCAGCGCGGCGGCGCAGGCCTGCTCGGCGGCGGCCAGGTCGCCGGCCTCGGTCAGGACTGCGGTCACGATCTGGCTCAGGCCGCGCTGTAGTGACCCCGCGAACTCCTCCGCGCTCGCCAGCGCCTGGCGCGCGAGCCGGAGCGCGCCATCCCGGTCGCCGTCATGCCAGATGGCCACGCTGAGGTGGGCCAGGGCTACCGCCTCCAGGCTCGCGACGCCGACCCGGCGGGCCAGGTCCAGCGCCCGGCGGCCATCTTCGATGGCCTCGGCGATCCGGCCGACCCGGAGCAGCGACGACGACCGGCCGCCCAGGCACATCGACAGCAACCAGGGCCCGGCCGCATCTTCCGGGTGCGAGGCGTCCTCAAGGGCGTCCCGGGCCGCGGTGAAGTGGTCCAGCGCCGCGGGCGGATCCTCGATCTGCGCGGCCACCTGGCCGAGGAACATGTGCGCCGTGGACCACTCGTCGCTGCCGACGTCGGCTAGCTCGGCCACCGTGACCAGCAGCGGTGCCTGGCTGGCCAGCCGTCCCCGGAGCCCCCACCAGGGCCCGAGGGTCAACGCGAGCCGTACCGCCGTGCCCGGATCGTGCTCCAGAGCCCAGTCCAGCACGTGGCGCAGGGTAACGTCCTCGGCGTCCAGGTGCCTTAGGCCGTCCAGCTCGCGCGTACGCGTGTACACCTCAGCCAGGGCCTGCCCGGCCATCTCGCCGGCGTACGCGGCAAGGGCGGCCAAGACTTCGCGGTCCTCACCGGCCTCGCCTAGCAGAACGGCCCCGTAGGCGCGCAGCGTCTCCAGCATCACGTAGCGGGCCCGGCCGTCCGGCCCGGTCCGCGGCGGCAGCAGCAGCGAGCAGTCCACCAGCCTGAGCACGGCCCGCCCGGCCTCGCCGCCCGCTACCGCCTCGGCTCCTTCCAGGGTGAACGGTCCCGGGAACACCGATACCGCGCGGAACACCCGCCGCTCGGCCTCGGCCAGCAGCTGGTAGCTCCACCGAACGGTGGCGGCCAGCGACCGCTGCCGCTCCTCGGCTAGGCGGTCACCGTCGGTCAGCAGCCCGAACCGGTCGTCGATCCGGTCCAGCAGCTGCGTCACGCCCAGTGCGTCGACCCGCGCCGCGGCCAGCTCGATGGCCAGCGGCATCCCGTCCAGCCGGGCCA
>Ga0302181_10002605_pt1 | contig 12671 bp, 8 predicted proteins | sample I_Palsa_E3_3_FD_198786 | JGI IMG/M metagenome (GOLD analysis project Ga0302181, IMG submission 198786) | Peat permafrost microbial communities from Stordalen Mire near Abisko, Sweden - I_Palsa_E3_3 | ecosystem: Environmental > Terrestrial > Soil > Palsa > Peat permafrost | place: Sweden: Abisko... | reverse complement strand
GCGGCCCCGGTGGCTAGCGCAGCCAGGGCCAGCGTCGCGAAGGCGGCCACCTCGATCAGCCCGGCGGCGATCCCGGCCCTGGTCCGGATCTCCTTGAACCCGAACAGCCCGGTCCACACCGCCAGCAGGTAGCAGCCGAGCGTGGACAGCGCGAAAGCTGCACCCGCGGCAGCAACCAGTCGGCTGTGTGTGGCCAGCGCCCCTGCCACCAGGACGAATCCCACCACGACCTGCAGCAGGAACAGCCAGCCAATCGTGGGGATCGACCGGTATCCGGTCAGGTACAGGGCTAGGTGGATACAGGCGGACACGGCAAGCAGCGCCGCTCCCGCGACCCGCAGCCGGCCGGCGGTCTTGCCCTTGCGATGTCTGCCCACGACCATTACGTCCTCCCGTAGCAAACACGTCGTCCCCGGCCAGCAGGTTCACTGCGCGAGCCTTCCCGGCATGATCGCCCTGGTGGACGTCGCCGCTCACTAGGGGGGGACCGAGCCGTTCTGCTCAGCCGAGAAACGGCGAACGGGCCGGAACCAGGCGCGGCGTGGCAACCGGAAGGTCTAGACCACTGCGGAATATAGCGGCAGGTACTCGCCTGGCTCGGCCAGGTCGGCCTTGTCCGATGCAAATATACCGAGTATTATGCTCGACATGATGCTTAGCATGGTGATGTCGTGAGTATCCCGCACGTCCTCCTGGCGCTGCTGGCCGAAGGACCCAAGTACGGGCTGCAGCTGCGGGAGGAATTCGAGGCCGGTACCGGTGAGGTATGGCCGCTGAACGTGGGTCAGGTGTACAAGACCCTGGGCCGGCTGGAACGGGACGGGCTGGCTGAATCCGACGGTACCGGGCCAGACGGACCGCAGAAGCGGTTCCGGATCACGCCCCGCGGTGCCGACGCGCTGGCCGCCTGGCTGCGCACGCCACCGGACCTGACCTCCCCGCCCCGCGACGAGCTGGTGATGAAGGTGCTGGTGGCCGCGCGACTGCCGGGTACCGACGCGCATGAGGTGATCCAGGCGCACCGCCTGTACCTGGTCGAGCTGATGCAGCAGTGGACGCGGCTGAAAGAGGGCGAGGCCCGGGATGATCTGGGCCTGGCGCTGGTGGTGGACGCCGAGTTGTTCCGGCTGGACGCGGTGACCCGGTGGCTGGATGCCGCCGATACGCGGCTCAAACGGGCCGCGGCCGGGCCTTCCCGGGCCGCTCCCGTCGCCGCTCCGGTTCCGCAGCTTCGCCGGCTGGGGGCTCGGCGGTGAGCCGGCCGGGACCGGGCGGGGAAGGCGCGAGCGCGGTGATGAGCGTGCTGCAGCTGCGCGGCGTGTCCAAGACCTACGGTCAGGAGTCGGCCAAGGTGCACGCGCTTAGCGGGGTGGACCTGTCGGTGCAGGCCGGGGAGATGGTGGCGGTGATGGGGCCCAGCGGGTCGGGCAAGTCCACGCTGCTGACCATCGCCGGGAGCCTGGAGGAACCCACTAGCGGGGACGTGCTGGTCTGCGGCGTGGCGCTGGCGGGGATGCCGCCGGGCCGCAGGGCCCGGCTGCGGCGCCGGGTGATCGGGTACGTGTTCCAGGATTTCAACCTGCTGCCCGGGCTGACCGCCGTCGAGAACGCCGCCTTGCCGCTGGAACTGGACGGGGTCGCGGTGCCGAAGGCGCGCGCGGCCGGGCTGGCCGCGCTGGAAGCGCTCGGCGTAGCTCACCAGGCCGGCCGGTTCCCCGATCAGCTGTCCGGCGGCGAGCGGCAGCGGGTTGCCATCGCCCGCGCGGTGGTGGGGGACCGCCGCCTGCTGCTGGCCGACGAGCCGTCCGGCGCCCTGGACTCGGTGAACGCGGACGAGGTGATGCGACTGCTGCACGAGGCCTGCACGCGGGGCGTGGCCGCGGTGGTGGTAACCCACGACGCCCAGCTGGCCGCCTGGGCCGACCGCGTGGTCTTCCTGCGCGACGGGCGGGTGAGCGGCCGGACCACCAGGCCGCCCGGCCCCGAATCCCTCCTCACGCCTGGGGAGATCTGGTGAGCATCGCGCTGCGCGAACCCCCTGACCTGGCCGGAGACGCCGGCGGCATCGTCGCCCGTCGGGCGGTGGTCCGCTGGGCGGTGCGGCTGTTCCGCCGCGAATGGCGCCAGCAGCTGCTCGTGCTCGGCCTGCTCGCCGTGGCGGTCGCGGCGACGATCTGGGGCGCCAGCACCGTCACGAACGTGGCGCTCCCGAACCCGAACTACGCCACGTTCGGTACCGCTGCCGTGCAAGTCACGCTGCCAGGCACCGACCCGCACCTGGCCGCCGACATCGCCACCGCTGCGGGCCGCTGGGGCCCGGCAGATGTCATTGAGAACCAGGACATCGCTACTGGCACCACCCAGCCTGTCCAACTCCGTGCCGAGAATCCGCACGGGTACTACAACTCCCCGCTGCTCGGCCTGGTCCGCGGCGCATACCCGACCGGTCCCGGCCAGGTCGCGCTGACCAGCCAGGTCGCGACCCTGTACCGCGCGCACATGGGAGGCACCTGGCAGGCCGCAGGCACGACCTGGCGGGTGACCGGCATCGTGCAGAACCCGAGCAACCTGGCGGACGAGTTCGCGCTGGTCGCCCCGGGCCAGGTCCCGCGCCCCAGCCAGGTGATCATGCTGCTCGGCTCCCCAGCCGTCCGGCAGGCGGTCAGCAACGGCAACGCGGCGCTGCCCGGTATCCCGGCCGCGGCGACGGTCACGCCCCCCAACGCCATAGCGTCGGGCGGGCCCTCGCCGACGGTGCTCGTCCTGGTGGTGGAGGTACTCGGCCTGGTGTTCATCGGCCTGGTGTCGGTGGCCGGTTTCTCGGTGATGGCCCAGCGCAGGCTGCGGGCCCTGGGCATGCTCAGCGCGATCGGGGCGACCGGGCGCAACCTCCGCCTGGTCATGATCACCGGCGGCCTGGCCGTCGGCGTGACCGCCGCGCTCGCCGGGGCGGTGCTTGGCTTCGCCGCCTGGTTCGCTTACGTGCCGGCGCTGCAGCAGGCCACCGGTCACGTGGTGGACGCGGCGAACGTGCCGTGGTGGGCGTTCAGCATCGGGGTCGTGTTCGCGATCGCGACGTCGGTGCTGGCGTCCCGCCGCCCGGCAAAGACGATGGCCGCGGTGCCGGTGGTGGCCGCGCTGTCCGGCCGCCCCGCTCCGCCGAAGGCGGTGCACCGCTCCGCCCTGCCCGGCGTCATCGTGTTCGCGATCGGCGTCGCGTGCCTGGCGTTCACCGGCGGCCTGGCCGCCATCGGCCCCGGCAACGCCAGCCACGCGCTGCTCCTGCTGGTCGGCGTCGTCGCCACCATCGTCGGGATCCTCCTGCTCGCCCCGCTGGCCGTCAGTGTGCTGGCCGCCGGGGCGGGCCCGCGGCTGCCGGTCGCGATCCGGATCGCGCTGCGCGACCTGGTCCGTTACCGAGCCAGGTCCGGCGCCGCGCTCGCCGCCACCACGTTCGCGGTGTTCCTGGCCATGGCGATCTGCCTCGTGGCCAGCATCCAGTTCGGGAACCCGCTGAACTGGTTCGGCCCGAACCTGTCCAGCAGCCAGCTGATCGTCTACACCCAGCAGCAGCTCGGCGGCGGCGCCATCAATCAGCTCAGCAACGCGCAGCTGGCTCACCTGGGCAGGCAAGTCGACAGCTACGCGGCTGGCCTGCACGCCCAGTCCGTGCTGCCGCTTGAGGACTCCGGCGTCAGCCTGTACCAGGCGGGCGCGCAGGGGCCGCACGATCACTTCAACGGGTCCATCTACGTCGCCACCCCGCAACTGCTCGCCACGTACGGCATCAAGGCCAGCCAGATCAGCCCGGGCACCGACATCCTCACCATGCGCCCTGGCCTGGCCGGCCCGCCGCGCACCGAGCTGGCCTGGGGCAACTACGGCTTCCAGTCCGGTCCCAATGGCATGGTGCACAAAGACAGCGTGCTGCCACCCTGCACGCTGAGCAGCGACTGCGTGGCCAACCCCGTGATGCAGACGGTCAGCGGCCTGCCCGGCGGCACCTCCGCGCCGAACACGGTGATCACCGAGTACGCGATGAGCAAATACCACCAGCAGCCCAGCCTGAACGGCTGGCTGATCCAGGCGCCCGCCCCGCTCACCGCCACGCAGATCAGCACCGCGAGGCACCTCGCGCTCGCCTATCAGGTGACGGTCGAGACCAAGACCGATGGGCCGAGTCTCGGCGAGTTCGCCGGCGGCGCCACCGCGCTCGGTATCGTCATCGCGCTCGGCGTGCTGGCCGCGTCCGTCGGCCTGATCCGCAGCGAGACCGCGCGGGACCTGCGCACGCTTACCGCGGCCGGCGCCAGCGCCGGGACCCGGCGGATGATCACCGCGGCGACCGCCGCCGCACTGGGCCTGCTCGGCGCGATCCTCGGCATGGCCGGCGCGGTGATCGCCGTACTGGCCTGGGCGCACAGCAGCCTGCCCACCGTATTCGGCCACGTGCCGCTGAGTGACGTGCTGATCCTGCTGGTCGGGCTGCCGCTGATCGCCGCGGCCGGCGGCTGGCTGCTGGCCGGCCGCGAGCCGGAGGCCATCGCGAGGCAGCCGCTGGACTGAACCGGATAGTCCGCCACAGCTGGACACCAGCCCCGACGTGGTCCATCCGAACGGGATCGGCGCGTGCAGTCGAATCTTCGGCCGCCGACCCTGAAACTAACGGGAGTGACATGGTAATTGAGGCTGCTGGTTCGTAAATAAACCGGCCGCGAGGAGGCTATCTCATGTGTCATCCGGGACGCGGATTGCATTTCATCGGGCGAGCGTTACATATATGTTGCCAGCATGTTTCGGATTCAGGCGTGCACATTACGAAGGCTTTCGATGAGGCAGGTCCGCATGACTCTAAGCCCGCATTAACGGGACCTTTGGCCCTGCATCGGCCGTAGCTCTGGAGGGAATGTGACCACATGTTCTTATTTCTTAAATGCAAGATAAATCAACTTGCATACGAATTCCGTCAACGCAAGGAGCCATATCATGACCGGGCAGATAATCGTAGCTGACCGAGGTCTGGCAAGTGACATACAACTTACCTGGTGGGTAAGCGAGGTTGCGGAGCTGACCAAGCCAGATCATGTCGTGTGGTGCGACGGCTCGTATCCTGAATGGGAGCGTCTGACCAATCTCCTGGTCGAGCAGGGCACCTTCAAACGGCTCAACCCGCAGATCCGGCCGGACAGCTTCTACTGTGCCTCCGATCCGGGCGACGTTGCGCGCGTCGAGGCCAGGACCTTCATCTGCTCGGAGCAGCAAGAGGACGCCGGCCCCACGAACAACTGGATCGCCCCGGATGAGATGCGGAAGACTTTGGCCGGTCTCTTCCGTGGCTGCATGAGAGGCCGGACCATGTATGTGGTCCCGTTCTGCATGGGGCCGCTGGACGGCAACTTCTCACAGCTCGGCGTCGAGATAACCGACTCACCGTACGTGGTGGTATCGATGCGGATCATGACGAGAATGGGGACACCGGCGCTGCAGCTTATCGAGGAACGCGGCTCGTTCGTCCGCGCGGTGCATTCCGTCGGCGCCCCGCTGCGGGCGGGTTCTGGGGTCCAGGCTGATGTGCCCTGGCCGTGCAGCACGACCAAATACATCTCGCACTTCCCCGAGACCAGGGAGATCTGGTCCTACGGTTCCGGGTATGGCGGAAACGCCCTGCTCGGTAAGAAATGCTACGCGCTGCGCATAGCATCGGTGATGGCCCGCGACGAGGGATGGCTGGCCGAGCACATGCTCATCATCAAGGTCACGCCGCCGATCGGCGATGCGAAATACCTGGCGGCGGCCTTCCCCTCCGCTTGCGGGAAGACCAATCTTGCCATGCTCCAGCCCGCCATTCCCGGCTGGCGGGTCGAGACCATAGGCGATGATATCGCGTGGCTGCGATTCGGCGGCGACGGCCGGCTTTACGCCATCAATCCCGAGGCGGGATTCTTCGGCGTCGCGCCCGGCACCAGTGAGGTCACGAACGCCAACGCGATCGCGACGCTGCGGGGCAACTGCATCTTCACGAATGTCGCGCTCACCGATGACGGCGACGTGTGGTGGGAGGGCCTCTCCGATCAGCCGCCTGCTCACCTGACCGACTGGAAGGGACGCGATTGGGCTCCCGGCTCGCCGGAACCCGCCGCCCACCCCAATTCCCGGTTCACCGCCCCCGCTTCCCAGTGCCCGGTCATCGCTCCCGAATGGGACGATCCCGCGGGCGTCCCGATTTCGGCGATCCTGTTCGGCGGGCGCCGCGCCACTGCCGTTCCGCTGGTCACCGAGGCCTTCGACTGGGCGCACGGCGTATTCCTCGGCGCCACCATAGCATCAGAACGGACCGCGGCAGCCGACGGAAACATCGGGGAACTGCGCCGTGACCCGTTTGCCATGCTGCCATTTTGCGGCTACAACATGGGTGACTACTTCGCCCACTGGCTCGATATCGGCCGTTCGGCGGACGCCGCCAAGCTGCCGCGCATCTACTTCGTCAACTGGTTCCGCAAGGATGAGTCCGGCAGGTTCTTGTGGCCGGGCTTCGGCGAGAACAGCCGTGTCCTGAAGTGGATCATCGAACGACTCTCCGGCGACGCCCAGGCAGCCGCCAGCCCGATCGGCAAGATCCCGGCACGGGATGCCCTCGATACCGATGGGCTGGACATTGATGAAGACGACCTCAACCTCCTGCTCTCCGTCGACACCCGAACTTGGAAGCGGGAGGCCACACTCATCTGCGAGCACCTTCGCACCTTCGGCGGCCAGCTGCCCGGCACGTTCTGGGACCAGTACCACGACCTGCTCGGCCGGCTCGGCTGAACCTGCGGGTGCCGGAAACTGTGCCACCCCATCGATACCAGGCCCTGCCACTCGCTCAAGACGCGCAGGTCAGCCGCTGTGCATAGGCTTAACACCCCGCTGGCGTTGTGGATCCTTCGCCGCGGTGAGGAAGGCCTCCACGACAGGCGCCAGGCGTCCGGCTTCGGTGATCAGGTCAAGGTGGCCGCCATGGTAGATCGTCAGCTCGCTTCGCGGGATCAGCCGGTGCATGATCCGCGCGTTGATCACCGGGATGATCGGGTCGTCGTCGCCCGCCAGTATCAGGGTGGGCTGACGTACCAGCGGCAGCAGCAGCAGGCTGGTCCAGCCAACGGTGGCCAGCAGCTGGTAGCTATAGCCTCTGGTCGCTATCGGACGTGTCGTGGCGCGCAGCATTGCGCGGGCGAGCGGCGGGTCGTCGCGCACGCTGCCGCCGTAGAGCTCGCTGGCGATGCTGGCCGCGTATCCGTGGTTGCGATTGCAGCGTGGCGAGAGCATGCGGAGCAAAGCGGTTGGGTGGCCGGGTACCATCAGGCCGCCCGGTGAGGTAGCTACCAGCACCAGCCGGTGCACCCGGTCCGGGCACAGCACGGCGAGATGCTGCGCCAGCCCGCCTCCCCAGGAGATGCCCAGGACATCGGCCTGCTGGTAGCCGAGCTGGTCGAGCAGGTCGCTCATCAGCGGCGCCAGGGTTGCCAGGTGGTAAGGGACGACCGGCGGCGAGGACCCGCCGATGCCCGGCAGGTCGAACCGGACGACTTCCCGCTGCGGGTCGAGCGCGTCGACGAACGGCTGCAGCAGTTCAAGGGGGGCGCCTATGCCATTGCACAGCAGAAGTGGCGGCCACTGCGGGTTCCCGCTTCGCACCGCGACCCGCAGGATCCGGCCACCGGCCATCAGCGTGCCCGCGGCAGGACGCCGCGGCGAGCCGCTGGCCAGGACGCGCAGCAGGCCCGGCCGCCCGCTGTCCTCGGCTGCGCCGGGCCGCAGCGAGCCGGCGGTCACCGGCATAGCTGCCGGGCGCTGGTCGGCCGGGTCGCCGTCAGGGCCCGGGCGCTCCGCAGGTCCCACTGCCATCTCTGCCTCCCTCTCCGGGACGCACCAGCCAGATCAGCGGGACCGGTCAGCACACCCAGTGCCAGGTGCTCCCGTCGCGGTTCACCAGTCGCAGCATGCCACGGCGGGAACACACCTAACTGCCATCACAGCCGCCAAGCGCTGTCGGCGGGAGGGCCATTCGGCCTGTCCGTCCATGACCGACGGCCTGCCATTGCTGGTCAGCGTGTTCTTGGACCTGAACGGCAGGGCCGCTCGCCCCTGTCCGCCCGGCTACCGGCGGCGAAGGTAAGCGAGCGGCCAGATGACTCGAGGTCGGCACCCGCCATGTCCATGTCCTGGGCGTCACTGCTCACCCCGACGGGGCCGCAGCTTCGGCGCGGGCGCCCCTGACCGAGGCAGACGCCTAGAGGCGGCAGTTCAGTCCCGTCCGTAGTGCGCCGGTTTCCCGGCGGCGCATCTGCCAGCGATTTTCACGCTGCGTAACACCATCGCGAGGGGCTGCCCGGGCGGGATCCGAGGCCCACGCGACTACGTCCGGACTGACGAGCAAACATGGAGCGAACATGGGCAGGAAATGGCCTGCGCAAGGGCATCCCGATAGGATAAAATTGCAGGTCAGAATGGGTGCGCCGCCAGGGACTCGAACCCCGAACCCGCAGATTAAGAGTCTGCTGCTCTGCCAGTTGAGCTAGCGGCGCGTGAAGAACGCTGTGATCCTAGCAGCAATCGGCGGAGCGTTGCGAATCGCGGCCCGCGACCCCCGAGCGCCGGTGGCCAGTGTTAGGTGAGAGGGCCATGGGACCTTCCCAAGAAAACAATAAAACGGGCAATATTCCGAACGGACCGTGGTAGCTCTATCACCGACAGGTGCACGCCTCCCGGCGGGGCGTAACTACTATGGGCTGAACCTGGTGCACAATCCAACCGTGAAGATGAGTATGCGAAGGCGAGGCTTGTGCGGGTGACGCATCCATGACCGACAGCAATGTCGTGCCGTCGGCATCAGAACCGCCCTCAGCCTCCCAGCTCACGCGGCCACCAGCCGCGGCCGGGACGCCGAGCCGGCTGGCCTGGCTGGACCTGCTGCGCGGGATCGCCGCGCTGTTCGTGGTCTTTGACCATCTGAGCTACTACCTGCTGCAGCATGTGCGGGCCGAGGTGTACAACTGGTTCGACGCGGGCAACTACGGCGTTTTCGTCTTCTTCATCATCAGCGGCTACATCGTGCCGGCGTCACTGGAACGCAAGGGCAGCGTGCGGACGTTCTGGGTCAGCCGCCTGTTCCGGCTGTACCCGCTGTACCTGCTCGCGGTGGGGATTGCGGTGGCGCTGTACCTTGTGCATTTCGGGTCGCTGCGCGGCGAGGGCTCTGACCCGGAAGCGTCGTTTTTCTCCCAGCTGCTGATGATGTCCAACGTGCTCGGCGGGCAGAACCTGCCGAACGTGGTCTGGTCACTGTCCTACGAGATGATCTTCTACCTGCTGATCACCGCCTTGTTCATCGCCCGGGTGCACAAGCGCAGCAGCTGGTACGCGGTCGGCTTCGCGGTCGCCGCGGTGGCGATCGGCGGCTTGCTGCCGCAGGCCTACTTCACCCACAATCTGGCTACCCCGCGCCTGATCGCGCTGGTGGCGGACTTGGCCGTGCTGGCCGGACTGGCGTTCGCGGTCGTGCTGCGCGGCATGTCGCGCCTGCTCGGCGCGGCCATGGCCGCGGTGGTCGCGGTCACGCTGCTCGCCTTCAACGGCGGCTGGATCTGGCCGTGGGAAGCGCTGTCGATCCTGGCCCTGATGTTCACCGGGACAATGTTCTACCGCGCCGAACAGGGCCAGTATCCATGGCCCCGGGCCATCGCGATCGGGGTGGGCGTGTTCGCCTCGATTATCACCGCCGGCCTGTGGCACAGCCACGCCTGGGGCATGAGCGCGCATGCCGAACTTCTCTGGGAGCGTCGCTGGGTCTCCACGTTCGCCCTGGCCGGCCTGACGTTCGGGGCCGGCCTGGCGCTCCGGCACGTGCGCTGGCCGCGGGCGCTGACCTGGCTGGGACTGATCAGCTACTCGGTCTACCTGCTGCATCCGCTGCTCATCGAGTCATATCACCACTTCGGCTGGACGCGCCTGCACCATCCGTTCTGGCTGCAGGTGCTGCTGGCCGCGGCGTTCCTGGCCGTCCTGATCGCGGTCAGCTCGGTGACGTACCTCCTGGTCGAACGGCCGATGCAGAATGTCGGGCGTCGGGTGGGCTGGTGGCTGGATGCCCAGTTCGGCCCGGACCGGGTGCCCGACCACGTGCCGGAGGCCCCGGAACCGGCCTTGGCGGGCGGTTCCCGCCCGCCCGCCGGGTAGCTCGCCGTCATGCTGCATCCGGGGTTGCCGCTGCCGCCTCCGCGCGAACCTGGCGCGCCTTACCGGGTCTGCCTGGTCTGCCTGGGCAACATCTGCCGCTCGCCGATGGCCGAGACGGTGCTGCGCGCGGCGCTCGCCGAGTCCGGCCTCGACGGGGCGGTCGTCGTGGACAGCGCGGGCACGGGGGACTGGCACATCGGCCAGCCGATGAATTCGGGCGCCCGGGCCGCCCTGGCGACCCGCGGTTACGACGGTTCGGCCCACCGGGCCAGGCAGATCGAGCCGTCCTGGCTGGCCAGGCGCGATCTCGTCCTCGCGATGGACGGGCGCAACCTGGCGGACCTGCGGCGGATGGCCGGGGCCTCCGGCAGTGACCGGATCCGGTTGTTCGGTGAGGTGGGCGGGCTGCGCGAAGCCGATGGCGCCGAGATTCCCGACCCGTACGGCGGGAACGCGGCCGAGTTTGGTTACGTGCTTGACCTGCTCGGCAGTGCCGCGCCGGTCATCGCCAGCCGGCTGGCGCGACGGCTCGAACCCGCCACCGACAGCCGCGACACCTCGGCGTGAGCCCCGGGACCGCAAGCCAGATCGCGCGGCTATCCGGCCTCGCCGTCCGCGAGGCGCGCCAGGTCGGCTCCCAGCACGGCTATCAGCACTTCATGATCACCCTCGCGGGCGGTCGGCGCGCGTTCGCCAAAGTGATCGCCGGCGCGGTATCGCCCGAGACCGCCGCGGCGTTCGCGGCCGAGGCGAGCGGCCTGCGCTGGTTGGCTGAGCCAGGCGCCGTTCCGGTCCCTGAGGTACTCGCGGCGGAGCGGGGCGCCCTCGTCATCTCGATGATCACGCCGGGCCAGGCGACGCCCGAGGCCGCGTTCCGGTTCGGCGCCGAACTCGCGCGGCTGCACGCGGCCGGAGCGGACACCTTCGGCGCGCCCTGGCGGGGATTCATCGCCAGCCTGCCGCTAGACAATACCCAGTACGCCCAGCAGTCCCAATGGCCCGACACCAAGCAGTCCCAATGGCCCGACTGGTATGCGAGCCGAAGACTGCTTCCTTACCTGCGCCTGGCCACGGACTCCGGCGCGCTGGGACGGCAGGACGGCCGGCTCGTGGAAGCGGTGCTGGACCGGATCGGCTCGCTGGCGGGCCGGGCCGAGCCACCGAGTCGCATTCACGGCGATTGCTGGGCCGGAAACGTGCTGTGGTCGGGCGGACGAGGCTGGCTGATCGACCCGGCGGCGCACGGCGGCCACCGCGAGACCGACCTGGCCATGCTGGCCCTGTTCGGCGCGCCTCACCTCGACCGGATCATGGCCGGCTACAACGACACGGTGCCGCTGGCGGCAGGCTGGCGATCCAGGGTTCCGCTGCACCAGCTGCATCCGTTGCTGGTGCACGCGTGCCTGTTCGGCGCGTCCTACCGGGACGCGGTGCATTCCGCGGCCCGTGCCGCGCTGGCAAGCTAGTTCCCGCGATCAGGCATCAGCCGGCGTTAGCACTGGCCGTGTTGCTCTCGTTGATCCCCGTGGCGCTTGTCCCGTACGTCACGCTGACGTCATCAGCCTCATCGACCACCACCTCGGGCTGGTCGAACCGATCGTCGTCGTCGTCCTCCGGCGGCAGGCCGCCCTGCGCTTCGGGAGCGAGCGGGAGCGTCACCCTGAACGTCGCGCCCCGGCCGGGAGCGGTCCGCACCGAGGCGACGCCGCCGTGGGCGGCGACCAGCGAGGAGACGATCGCCAGGCCGAGCCCACTACCGCCGGTGGTACGCGTCCTGGCCTGATCCGCGCGGTAGAACCGCTCGAATACCCGATGGGCCTGGTCCGCTGTCATTCCGGCCCCATGGTCGATGACGTCGAGGATGATGGCAGGGGTCTGGTCCTTCACCCGGGGGTCAAGGATCCCGGAACCGATGGACACCTCGATCGGCGTCCCGTCCGGAGTGTGGGTGAGCGCGTTGCTCATCAGGTTCCCGATGACCTGCCGCAGCCGTGGCTCGTCGCCGACGACCAGGAACGCGGCGCCGGGTGCGACGATGAGGCTGATGGTCCTGGCGGGCGCCAGCATGCGGGCGTCGTGCACCGCGTCGGCGGCCAGCGACAGCAGGTCAATCGGATTGCGGGCCAGCGGCCGCTGCTGGTCAAGGCGGGCCAGCAGTAGCAGGTCCTCCACGAGCAGGCCCATCCGGGCCGCTTCCTTCTCCACCCGCCGCATGATCCGGTCCAGGTCATCGGGCGTGAGCCCGGCCATCGCGGCGGCCCCAGTATCCGCCGCGCCCCTGTCCCAGTGCGGCACCAGGCCACCGCGCTGCCGGTAGTACTCCGCAAAGCCGCGGATCGCGGTCAGCGGCGTGCGCAGCTCGTGGCTGGCGTCCGCGATGAACCGCCGCATCCGCTCCTCAGACTGGTGCGCCGCCGCCTCGGATTCCTCCCGGGCGTGAAACGCGGTCTCGA
>Ga0302181_10002603_pt1 | contig 12674 bp, 8 predicted proteins | sample I_Palsa_E3_3_FD_198786 | JGI IMG/M metagenome (GOLD analysis project Ga0302181, IMG submission 198786) | Peat permafrost microbial communities from Stordalen Mire near Abisko, Sweden - I_Palsa_E3_3 | ecosystem: Environmental > Terrestrial > Soil > Palsa > Peat permafrost | place: Sweden: Abisko... | reverse complement strand
TGGGGCGGCGGCTACTTCGCTGCGCACGGCGCGTTGGATTACTCCGGTGGTTATGTCATCCACTTGTCCGCGGGTGTCTCTGGATTCGTATTCGCGGCGGTGATCGGTCCACGATTGCAACGAGATCGCGAGATCGATGCGCCCAACAACCTGCTGATGGTGGCGGTTGGTGCGGGTCTGCTGTGGCTCGGGTGGAACGGGTTCAACGGTGGTGATTCCTACTACGCCGGCGCTGACGCTTCGGCGGCGGTGATCAACACCAACCTCTGCACCGCGGTCGCGATGATGGTGTGGATCGCGTGGGACTACATCTTCCGCGACAAGCCGTCGATGCTCGGAGCGGTCAACGGCATGATCACGGGGCTGGTGGGTATCACCCCGGCGGCAGGGTTCGTCAATGGATGGGGCGCGATCATCATCGGGGTCGTCGATGCGACGATCGTGTGGTTCGCGATTCGCTACCTCAGCCGCGCACGACCGTTCAGAAATGTCGACGATACCTTGGGGGTGATCTATACCCACGGTATCGCCGGTCTGATGGGTGGCCTGATGGTCGGTCTGCTGGCGGACCCCGCGATCGTCGAGTACATCGGTGTGGGCGGCGCGAGCAACCTGCCTGGAAAGACAGGGTTGCTCCTGGGCGGTGGCTGGACGCTGCTGCGCTGGCAGGCGGAGACGGCCGTGTGGGTTATCGCGTACACCGCGGTCGCCACGTTCATTATCCTCAAGTTCATCGGCATCTTCCTGCCGCTGCGACTCACCGACGAAGAGATGGAGATCGGCGATCACGCAATCCATGGCAACGAGGTCTACCCCTCGGACGTGCCCACGCTAGGTGGTCCACATGCTCCGTCGTGGCAGCCCGACCCAGCGCCAAGTCCGGCGGCCGGCTAGCCCGTCCGCACACCGGAGGCATGGACGCCTCCGGTTCCAACTCAACCCAAACCCACTACCAGCGGCCCCGCTCCGGCGGGGTCGCTGCTGTGGGTAGGGAGCGGCCGGCGCGGTAGGACGGCGGCGAGCACGGCAGCGCGGCGAGACCGCCCGATTGGAGAGCGGGAACCGCCGGACGGAGACCGCCAGAGTGGGACGGTGTCTCCGTCAGCGGCTTGTTATTGCGAGCGGCGGGGGCGCCGCCGTCAGCCGCTACTGGTGAGCCCGATGGGACAGCTCACGCCGGTGCCGCCGAGGCCGCAGTAGCCGCCGGGGTTCTTCGCCAGGTACTGCTGGTGGTAGCCCTCGGCGTAGTAGAAGGGATGGGACTCGAGTGGTGCGATCTCGGTCGTGATCGCGCCGTGTCCGGCCGCGCTCAGCACCTGCTGGTAGGCGTTACGCGAGGCTTCCGCCGACGCGCGCTGGGACTCGTCGCGCCAGTAGATCGCCGAGCGATATTGGCTGCCGACGTCGTTGCCCTGGCGCATGCCTTGTGTCGGATCGTGGCCCTCCCAGAACAGTTTCAGCATCGCCTCGTAGCTCGTGACGGCCGGATCGAAGACGACGAGCACGGCCTCGGTGTGCCCGGTGGAACCCGAGCAGACCTCCTCGTAGGTCGGGTTCGGGGTGAACCCGCCCGCGTAGCCGACGGCGGTCGTATAGACACCGGGCGCCTCCCAGAAGACCTTCTCCTCGCCCCAGAAGCAGCCCATCCCGAACACCGCCTGCTCGAAGCCATCGGGGAACGGCGGCTTCAATGGCGTCCCCAGCACCTCGTGCAGCGCAGGGACGTCGATCTCGCGCTCGCGGCCCGGCAGCGCGTTTTCGGCCTCCACCATGCTCGGATCCGGTCGGCTGAAGAAGCGCATGGCTCTCAGGCTAGCGAGGCTCGAGCACGAACAGGCGGATCTCGCGCGTCGTGCGCGCGCTGTAGTCGTCGAAGCCGCTGTACATCTCGTTCACTTTGCGCCACAGCTCGGCGCGCTCCTCGCTCACGGCGACCCGCGCGCGTACCTTCCGTCGGTCGCTGCCGAGCTCAACCTCTGCATCCAGGTTCGCCTCGAGGTTGAGCGACCACGCTGGCGCGGTCTCATGCCCGGCGTTCGATCCGATTACGATCAGACGCTCGCCGTTTGCGAGGTACACCAATGGCACGGTGCGCGGCTGTCCCGAGCGGCGCCCGACCGTCGTGAGCAGCAGCACGGGCGCGCGGTCAAGCCGGCCGAGCAGTCGCCCGCGGCTGACTCGGTAGAGCGGGACGTTGAGCTTGCCGAAGGCCTTCAGGGCCCAGGCCGAGGTCGTCGAGAGACGCGTATAGACACGATCGCTGGGCATCTGCTCAGTATCCCAGCAATGCTTGTGTGCATGGCGTCGCCCACAGCCAGATCCCACCATGCCTCCTGCCCCTATAATCGGCGCTCGCGCGGATGTAGCTCAGTTGGCTAGAGCGTCTGCTTGCCATGCAGAAGGTCGAGGGTTCGAGTCCCTTCATCCGCTTTCTCGGAAACGCCTTGCGAAGTCCGACCCGAACGCGAGGAAACACAGCAACGAGCCTAGGTGTCTATCTACCCGCCAGGCTCTCTCTCGGCACGTACCGGCCGCCGTCTCCTCGTGTCAGCAGTCCCATCAGCTCGAGTTCGCTCAAGGCGAGCAACGTCTCTCCGGTGTCCGCGCTTCCGGCGATCAACTTGGTGGGCGTGTCCCGGCCCGCGCCCACCTGCTCGAGTGTCTCTCTCTGCCTCGACTCCAACTCGGCGACTCGCGGTGGTCCGGACCTCCTTCGCGGTGTCTCGATCATTTCCCGCGAGACATCGCCCTTGTACAGCAGATCCAGTACGTCCTCCGGCCCTCTCACCATCGGGGCTCCCGCCATCAGCAGCGAGTGCGTTCCCCGCGACACCGGCGAGGTCACACGCCCCGGGACTGCCGCGATGGTCCTTCCCAGAGCCTTCGCCACGCGCACGCTCAATAGCTCGCCCGGATCTTCGTCTGCCTCGACCAGGATCGTCAATTGCGCCAGTCCAACCAGAGTTCGCTCGCGCGCCGTCTCACACCAGTTCCTGGGGCTGCGGTCACACGGCAGCTCTGCCACGACGCAGCCCGTCCTCTGCAGGCGCGCGTAAAGCGCGCGCCTGCGAGCCGGACATGCCCCGTCCAGGCCACCGTCCATAACCGCCAGCGTCTTGCCTTCCGCTTCGAGCGCGCCCTCCTGCGCGGCAACCGCGATCCCGTCGGACAGTCCCGCGGCCACCGTCAGGCCGCTGGCGGTGAGACCACGTGCCAGGCTCCTCGTCATCTCCATGCCGTAGTCGGTCGCCCTGCTGGTTCCGACGATCGCCACGGTGGGCTGTGCGTTCAGCTCTCCGAGCCGCTGCGCGGTGCCCGCCATGTACAGCATCCGTGGCGCCCGCTCGCCCGCGTGCGCCAGCCCCCGTGGATAGTCGCGGTGGTGGTGGCAGATCGCCTGCACTCCGGTGCTCCAGTGGATATCCCGCGATTCAAAGTGCGCATATCGCGCTCGCAGCTCCCGCCGCCGGCTGCCCCCGATCGCCTGGATCAGATCCTCGTCACCGAGCGCGAGCAGCCTGAGCAGCCGTCCCCGATCGCGAGCGTGATAGGACAGGCGAGCGCTCAGCGTCGCCAGCAGCCAGCTACGGCGCAGACAGTCTCCACAGGCCCGGCTCGCTCGACACTCGTCCGCTGGAGCGAGAACTTCCGTCCCTGCCTGGCGCGGATGCTCACCGCGCCCGTCTGTCGTGTTGCGCCCGTCCGTCATGCCGCACGACTTCCCGCGTGCTCGGCTACGGAGCGCATCGCCAGCGCCGAGCCCACGTCCCGCGCTCGCACTTTCTCACTGCCGTTCAGGTCGGCGATCGTGCGCGCCACACGCAGCACCCGGTGCTGGCCGCGCGCGCTCACCAAGCCCCGTTCCTGGTTCTTTTTCAGCAGCTCCTCCGCCTGCGGCTCAACGTGTGTGTAGTGCCGCAGCATCTGCACGTCCATGTGCGCGTTCACCGTCACCGTCTCGCCCTTCAGGCGCGCCGCCTGGCGTTCGCGCGCGAGCATCACCCGCTCGCGCGCCTGCTCGGAGCTCGTCAACGGCGTGGCACCGAGGCCGAGCGCTCCCTCGCTCTCCAGTTTGACGGTGAGATCGATACGGTCGAGTAACGGGCCGCTGAGCCGCCGGCGGTAGCGGGCGAGTTCCGTTTCGCTGCAGCGGCACCTTTCCCAGTCTCCGGCGTAGCCGCATGGACATGGGTTGGTGGCCGCCACGAGCATGAATCGCGACGGGTAGACGGCGGAGTGCCGTGCTCTGACGATCGCCACGCGCCCGTCCTCCAGCGGCTGACGCAGCGCCTCGAGCGTTGGGCGCGCGAACTCCGAGAGCTCGTCCAAGAACAGCACACCGTTGTGCGCCAGCACGACCTCGCCGACCCATCCGCGTCGCGCCCCACCGATCAGGCCCGCGGTCGTGATCGAGTGATGGGGCGCCCGAAACGGAGGGCTGCTCGCCAGATCGCCCTCCCAGCTACCGGTCATGCTACGGATCCGCGTCACCTCGATTGCCTCCGTACGGCTCAGCGGCGGCAGGATCGAGGGGAGCCGTTGGGCGAGCATCGTCTTGCCCGCACCCGGCGAGCCGCTCAACAGGTTGTTGTGGGCGCCCGCGGCCGCCACGATCAGCGCCCTGACCGCGTGGTGCTGGCCACGCACGTCGCTCAGGTCCGGTCCCCCGGGATTCCGAGTGTCCGGGCTACGGCGCGCTTGCTCGGGCAGCGCGTCGGGCGGGCCGCCGCCGAGGACTCGCACCGCGCTTGATAGACGCTCGACGGCGGCCACCTCCAGGCCCTCGATCAGGCACGCCTCTCGCGCCCGTTCGGGCGCGAGCACCAGTGTTTGCAGACCGGCGTTCAGCGTCGCCTGCGCTACGGCGAGCGTGCCCTGCTGGCAAGCCTTTACCGCGCCGTCGAGGGCCAGTTCTCCGAACAGCACATGGCTCTGCAGCGGCTCGTGGGGCAGCTGCCCGCTGGCCGCCAGCACCGCGCAGGCGAGCGCGAGGTCGAGGCCCGGCCCGATCTTCGGCACGTCGCCGGGGGCGAGGTTCGCGGTGATCCGCCTGGCGGGGAACTCATATCCAGAGTTGATGATCGCCGCCTGCACCCGCTGGCGCGCCTCGCGCACCGCCGCGTCTGCCAGCCCAACGATCGTGAATGCGGGCAGGCCGGGGCGGATGTCCACCTCGACGCTCACATGCCGCGTCTGGTAGTCCTCGATCGTGAAGGTGTGTGCCCGTGCAAGCATTTGCTTTCTCCTGTCTCCGTTTCTGGACGGGGAGGAAGAAAACTAGGCCGAGCTTGAGACGGGACGCTCGATCGGGGTTGGTTCTGAGCTTTTCTCGATGGCTCCCGGCAGGCTTAAGCCTGCCGGGTCAGATGCTGTTTACAGTCCGTCGGGGTGGCGCACGATGTAGCCGGCCGTGGATGTCATCGAGTCCGACCACCTATCCCCGGTCTCTTGCAGAGCGACCGTGTCGAAGCGCCGTCCGTCGATCGTCATCCACGCGTGTTCGGCGTCAGCGTAGATCGTGATGTACCTGCCCGGTCCGGCTTCGCCGTAGGACTCGAGACCGCTCGAGTCCTCGGGCGAGCTCAACAGACCGCCGCCGTGCAGCGCGTAGGAGACCGAGCCCGAGCAGTCATACCCCTCGGACTGGAACGAGCCGTGCCCGCCGCCGAACACATACGGCCTGGTCGCGATTTCATTCGCGGCCGCGATCACGCGGGCCACGACGCCCGAGGCTTCGCCTTCGCCGCCGGTCGCGGTGCTGGTCGAGCTCGATCCCGAGCTGTCGGCCACATCGCTGCGGCCCGGGCCAAACCCCGCCAGGGCGCTGCTGGGCGGCGTGAGCGTGCTCGCGTTGCTCACTCCGATCACGCTCCAGGTCGCCGGTCCGACGACACCGTCCACGGTCAGTCCGTGGCGCGCCTGCAGGCGGCGAACCGCGGCCTCTGTTTCTGGGCCGAAGTCGCCGTCGACTGGCATGTGCAGCGCTTGCTGCAGCCGCGCGACCGGGTTGGCGGCGACCTCCGCTTCGGTGGCGCTGGGTGAGTCGCTCGAGGCGGTGGCGGTGGCGGTGGCGGTGGCGAGGCCTGCCTGGTGGGAGGCGGGTGTGACGGTGGAGACGGGCGCGGCGATCGCCGAGGGGGGAGGGGTAAGCGTTTCCGCCCCGCTCACTCCGATTGCGCTCCAGGTCGCCGGTCCGACGATGCCGTCCACGGTCAGTCCGTGGCGCGCCTGCAGGCGGCGGATCGACGCCTCTGTTTCCGGGCCGAAGTCGCCGTCGACAGGAAGGTGCAGCGCCTGCTGCAATCGCGCAACCGCACTGCCGCCGATCAGGGACTGCTCAGAAGCAGAGCCGCTCGCGGCGCTTTCGGTGTCGCTGGCGAGCTCGGTGTGCCCGGCAACCGACGCGGCCGCCGGGGCGTCGCCGCGCAATGCGGCGCTCGTCAGCGGACCGACGATGCCGTCGACGCTCAGCCCTCTGCTGGCCTGGAAGTGCTGCACCGCCGCTTCGGTTTCGGGGCCAAAGATGCCGTCGACGGGAATGCTGAGCGCGCGCTGGAGCAGTTCGACCTGACGGCTGCTGTCACCCGCGCTGAGCGTGATGCTGTATTCGGTCGTTGTCGCGGGCTCGGGAGTTGGGGTGCCCGGATTGGCGGCCGCGACCCCGGTGGCCATGACGGCGGCGGGGCCGGCGGTGAGCGCGGCGAGGGCACCCAACGAGATGCGCTTCGCCCGCGAGCTCGCCGGCACGAAGCGCAGCTCGGCGGCGCGGCGACGTGCGCGGGAGCGGCCCAACGACAGATCCCACGGCAGCTCCTCGGCGAGGTCGCGCGCGGCGGTCCGGTTGCGTGCGTCCAGCATCGCCGACAGGGAGGCAGGGGCGGAGTGGGCGGCGGTGCGAGTGCGTCCACGGGTGGTCCGTTGGCGGCGCTCACGCGAGCGAATCGACGAAAGCTCCCAGGGCTCGAGCACGGCAAGATCACGCGGGAATCCCGACATAAAACGGCGTCCTTTCAGTCTTCTCTTGGCGCCTACGGGGTTAGCTGTCGGGCTCGCGCACTTTGCGCTACGCCACAATCGATGTGACGATTCGCCCCCGCAGCCTGCTTCAGCTGCTTTGGGTCCCCCGCTCCTCGACCCCGTGGGGGCAAGGACTCGGCACGAACAGGCGGGAACCTAACAGGTCTTTTTGCAAGATGCATCACACGGAGAGGGATGCAAGATTTCTTGCCGACGCAGGCCAAACCGTGGAGAGCTCGAATCGAACGCCCGATCGGCGGCCGCCATGCCCACGCCGACGGCATTCGCGAGCTAAGCTTCCCGGATGGCCTGCACGCACCTCGACCATGTTCTGATTACCCAGCTGCCGGAGGCGACCGATGGCTGCGAGGACTGCCTGCTTACAGGTGATCCCTGGCTGCACCTGCGCATCTGCCTGGAGTGCGGCCGCGTCGGCTGCTGCGATGACTCGCCCAACCGCCACGCGACCGCCCACGCCAAGTCGAGCGGGCACCCGATCATCCGCTCGATCGAGCCCGGCGAAGTCTGGTCGTGGTGCTACATCGACGAGGAGATGATGAACATCCCCGAGGTTCACGGCGAGACCCGGATTCCGCCCTCACCGCTGGGCGGCTGACCTCTTTTTTGTAAGGAGCCGCCTGCCGGCGGCCACGTTGACGTTTCGCTGTTGAGTTACAGGCGTAGCTCAGCTTTACAGGCGGGCAGCGGGGACGAAAGAGGCGATCGGCCTGCTGGGGCTCTCGGAGAGAAAGCGCTCGAGCGCGTCAGGCGTGAGCGGGCGGGAGAACAGGAAGCCCTGGGCGAGGTCGCAGCCCTCGAGTTGCAGCGCCCGGACCTGGTTGTGCTGCTCGACCCCCTCGGCGAGCGTCTGTAGGCCCAGAGCCTTGCCGAGTGCGATCAGGGTGTGCGTCAGCGCGTGCCCCTCGCTGGAGAGCGCCAGGCCGGTGATGAAGGTACGGTCGATCTTCAGCGAGTCGACGGGGAACTGGCGCAGGTAGGCGAGCGATGAGTAGCCCGTCCCGAAGTCGTCGACCGCGATGCGCACGCCGAGCGCCTTCAGCTCGGCGAGCAGCAGGGCGGTGGTCTCCGGCTTGCGCATCAGCACGGTCTCGGTGATCTCGAGCGTCAGCGTCTCTGGGTTCAAGCCGCTGTCGCCGAGCGCCGTGCGCACCTCCTCAATGAACTCGGTGCGTTCGAGCTGCCGCGCGGAGACGTTGACCGAGATGTTCAGGAGATACCCCTTCGCGTGCCAGGTGGCGCCCTGCGCGCACGCCTGCCCGAGCACCCAGCGGCCGATCGACACGATCAACCCGGTGTCCTCGGCGATCGGGATGAACACGTCGGGTGCGATCACGCCACTTGTGGGATGGTGCCAGCGCAAAAGCGCCTCGACGCCGACGACCTGCTCGTTCTTGAGGTCCAGCATCGGCTGGTAGACGAGGAAGAACTGATCTGAGCCGAGCGCATTCCCCAGGTCCATCTCCAGGTGGATGCGGTCCTGGGCGGCGGTATGCATCGCGGTCTCGAACTTGACATAGCCGTCCTTGCCGAGCGCCTTCGCCTTGTACAGCGCGAGGTCTGCGTCCTGCATCAGGTCCTCCGCCGAGGCGGGCCGGCCGGTCGCGATGCCGACGCTCGCCGTCATCGAGATTGGTCGACGGGGGGACTGGGAGAGCCGGACCGGCTGGCGCAGCACGTCCAGGATCCGCTCGGCGACGAGCTCGGGGGCGGCCTCCAGGCCGAGCGAGTCGATCAGCATCACGAACTCGTCGCCGCCGAGACGCCCGACCGTGTCGTTGTCGCGCAGGATCGTCTTCAGTCGCGCGCCCACCTGGCGCAGGACCTCGTCGCCGGCGTGGTGGCCGTAGCGGTCGTTGATCTGCTTGAAGCCGTCGATGTCGACAAACAGCGCGGTCACTGCCACGTCCTGGCGGCGCCCGCGCGCGAGGATCTGCTCGGCGCGGTCGAGCACGAGGATCCGGTTCGGCAGGTCGGTCAGCGGATCGTGCAGCGCGCGGTACTCGAGCTCGTCGGTCTTCTCCCCGACGAGACCCCAGGCCCGCTGGCGCGAGCGCGAGAGTAGGCGCCAGAGCAAGAAGACGAGCAGCGTGAGGAGCAGGCCGAACCCCAGGGCGATCAGGCCCTGTGCGTCGGCGGGGAGTGGGCTGTCCGCCATCCCGCTCACTTCCACCAGCCAGCCTTCTCCGATCTGCAGGCGCTCGGAGTAGCCGGGCGAGCGACCCCGAGGGTGGGCGCCCGCGCGACCGATCAGCTCCAGTGGACCTCCGATGTTCTGGTGGTACAGCGCCAGGGTCAGCGTTGGCCGGCCGGCGAGTAGCGGTCCGATCAGCTTCGTGCTGTCAAACGAGAGGGCGATGATGCCCCTGAAGGCCGCCAGGCGTGCCGCGACCGTCGCTACCGGCGCGCCGCGCCGAAAGACGGCTTCGCTGATCCCGACCAGCGAGGCGACACCGAGACCGGGCAGGGGAGTGACGATGAACGCCCCCGTATCTCGCTCCGTCGCAATCAGGGCCGCGTACGGCGATACGCCGATGCCCGGAAGCACCGGCGCGCAGTAGTTCAGCAACGGCGGATACAGGCTCGCCCCGGTGGGGTCACCGACGGTGGCACGAGTCAGGCAGTAGCGCGGGCGGCTGCCGGAGGGGACGATCTGGAAGCGGCCATGGAGCAGCTTGCTGAACGCCGGGTCGGCCTCGGCCTGTGCCCGAAAAGCGGGCAGCCCGGACGCGGGGACCGCCTGGATGAAGACAGCCGTCAGGTCGGGCGAAGCAGGAGCTCTGTGCTGCAGCTGCCGATACCACTGCAGAAAGCGCTCCTCGCCGGCGTTCGGCTCCATTGTCGCGATCGAGCGCATCGCGTGTGTCAGCTCGATTTTTGTCTGGAGCTTCGCGTCCAGCGTGTTGCTCAGGTCCGCGACCGTGGACTGGAAGGACTTCTTGTTGGCGCGTTGCGAGCTTGAGCGCCATGCGGAGGACAGGAAAGCCGATCCGGTAACTCCGATCACGACGATCAGCCCCCCGACCAAGGCCGACCGGACGCGACCCGAAAGCCGCGGCTTCGCTGGTGGCGGCGAGCGCGAGGCGCCGTTCGCCGCGCCGTGCACGTCCTGCGCACCGGCGTTAGGAGCGAAATCTGTGCCGGCAGGCACACCCGAATGGTCGTCTGGGCCCACTTCTAGACTCCACGCACCTGACTCACCACGATGCCACCAGTAACAGTTACGGCTCGTGAAACCAACATGCCACTACAGGGCCGTCCGGTACAGAGGTGCGGCCAGAGCCGCGGAGAGTCCATTCGTTAGCCGATGTCCATCCTACACACATCGTCAAATAGATCGCATTACGTGAATCTGCGGGCCACGGATGGCTGGGAAATGAGGCCGCTTTTGACGATGGCCGTGAACCGGGGTTTTTCTTCGCCAATAGCGCCGTGAGTGGCTGAGGGCCCCCGCGCCGTCGAGTCCTCGGTGGCTCGATACGCTTCGTGGTTCCTGGCGACGTGGCGGAGTGGCTACGCAGCGGCCTGCAAAGCCGTCTACACCGGTTCGACTCCGGTCGTCGCCTCTTTAGAATGGGCCGCGCAGATGTGGTGAAGGAGCCGAGCCGCACGGCCTCGGCGCCCTACTCCGGCTCGATCACCTCGACCGCGCCGAAGCCGTCGAGGGGGCCGTCGATGAAGAAGATCTCCATCGTGATGTCCGGCTCGACGTGCGCCTGGCTCAGGAAGGCGACGACGTTGCGGCCGGTCAGCTCCTTGATCGTCTGCTTGTACTTGGCGGCCATCACACGTTGGAAGTCCTCGCGCATCGCGATCACGCGATCGGGCTCGCCGCTGTCCATGATCGTCTGCTCGAGCGGCGTGAAGCCGCTGCCACGCATCACGACGACGATGATGTCGTCGAGCGCGTAGGTCTTCGCCTTCATCGGACCGCGACCGTAGTGGTCGCGCAGAATGCCGACGATCCGCGTCGAGATCGCCGCCAGCAGGTGACCTCCGGCAAGGGGAACATCGCCCCCGGGGGGATCCATGTCCATCGTTCCCATTCCTAACTGGTCCTACCGGCTCTCGTCACGGAGACGGTTCCTTTGTTATTCCCCCTGATCTACCCGAGCGCCACCCACGATCGGCACAAAGCACAAGCAAGAAGGCGTTTATAAAGATAATCCAGAACAACCCCCAATGTCAAGAAGATCGACTCAATTGATTGGCTTGTCTTATTCGTGCTAAAATGGACGGATAGCGTCCTTCGAATGTTGGTCCGTGGCCGAATTCGAGGTTGCACCCCAGAGACGGAGCGTAGGCACCGGTCACACGATGGCCGGGACCGTTTGGTCCGTGTAGTCGCTCGTCACAGGGGAGTGCGAGATGTTTGCCGCATGGAGACCTTCTTGTCGGTGTCGCACACACCGAGTCCTTGCGGGTTCGAGCCCTTGCGTTTCCAGCCGCGCTGGCGATCGGGTTGCCCACTGCCGGGGGCTAGCGTGTCGATGACCGACGAGCTCGACGGGGCGGTGCTGCTGGGGGTTCTCGCGGACGTCAAGAACGGCGACTTCAGCGTGCGCATGCCGGTCCAGTGGACCGGGATCGCCGGCAAGATCGCGGACACGCTCAACGACGTGATCGTCGCCAACCAGACGTTGGGAGCCGAGCTCGCGCGGGTCAGCCGCGTTGTCGGCAAGGAGGGCAAGCTCTCCCAGCGCGTCGCGCTGCACGGCTCCGACCGCGCCTGGTCGCAGAGCATCGACTCGGTCAACAGCCTGATCGACGACCTCGTGCGCCCCACCAGCGAGATGCAGCGCGTGATCGGCGCCGTCGCCGGCGGCGACCTGAGCAAGAAGATCACCGGGGAGGTACACGGTGAGATGCTCGAGCTCAAGAACACCGTCAACGCGATGGTCGACCAACTGAACAGGTTCGTCTCCGAGGTGACTCGCGTCGCCCGCGAGGTCGGGACCGAGGGCAAGCTCGGTCAGGCGGCTGCCGTGACGATCGAGGTGGGCGGCGCGTGGAAGGACCTGACCGACAACGTAAACCTGATGGCGGGAAACCTCACTGAACAGGTCCGCAACATCGCCGAGGTGACGACCGCGGTGGCCAACGGCGATCTGAGCAAGAAGATCACCGCCGACGTCAAGGGCGAGTTCCTCGAGCTGAAGAACACCGTCAACGCGATGGTCGATCAGCTCAACCGCTTTGCCTCAGAGGTGACACGCGTCGCCTGCGAGGTCGGTGTCGAAGGCAAGCTCGGCGGCCAGGCGCAGTCGGCCGAGGTGGCCGGCGTCTGGAAGGGCCTGACCGACGACGTCAACCAGCTCGCCGCCAACCTCACCAACCAGGTGCGGGCAATCTCAGATGTCGCAACAGCGGTGATCGACGGCGACCTCACGCGACAGGTCGGAGTGGAGGCAAGCGGAGAGGTCGCATTGCTGAAGGACAAGCTCAACGAGATGATCCGTACCCTGCGCGAGAGCACGCGTCAGAACACCGAGCAGGACTGGTTGAAGACCCACCTTGCGCGCTTTGCTCGCCTGCTTCAGGGTCAGCGGGACCTCGCCACGGTCTCGAGCATGATCCTCTCCGAGCTGGCGCCGCTGGTTTCGGCGCAGCACGGCGTCTTCTACACGGTTGCCAGCCTC
>Ga0302181_10002601_pt1 | contig 12681 bp, 10 predicted proteins | sample I_Palsa_E3_3_FD_198786 | JGI IMG/M metagenome (GOLD analysis project Ga0302181, IMG submission 198786) | Peat permafrost microbial communities from Stordalen Mire near Abisko, Sweden - I_Palsa_E3_3 | ecosystem: Environmental > Terrestrial > Soil > Palsa > Peat permafrost | place: Sweden... | reverse complement strand
CGACCAGTCCGCGGGGAGCCCAGCGGAGCAATGGCTCAGGACGAGACGGTACCAGGGGGGCTCACGTCCGGGGGCGTCTACCGTTTGCGGCCGCGCCGACAAAGTTAGCTACTCGCGACCAGCGGCATGAGCGCGCATTCTCAGTGCAGTCGGCAGCGCATAAGAACATGCAGGCTCGTCGTCGTCCCGGACTGCGAACCGAAGTCGAGTTAGTCTGAGAACTCACGTCGCTGTGTGAGGCGAACCGGTGCGGCGCCGCGTGCGGATCCACACTAGCTGGCCCTGGGCGGCTGACATCGTGATCGCCTGGGACCGCATCGCTGCGCCGCCCTAAGCGCCCTGACCGGAACCAATCCGTCCCTGCGATCAACGAGCACTCCGGGGCCTGTATGACTTCATCACCCCGGCCCGCGAGTCCTACCGCTCCGCCGCCGGGCGGCGTACTCTATAGCGTGCGGGCTGAAATCCGACCATCAATACTTCTGCCAAAAGATTGAAGCTTTGGGGGGCCCAATGGGGTGTCGTACCGGCACGCCTCAGAGACGCAGTCGGCTCAAGCGCCTCGAACGCAGTGGTGCCGCTTACTTTTTGTGCTATCTGGTGCCTAGGGGAATGCACCGAACAGGCACCTTCGCCGCGGGCCCGGAAAACGGGCACGCCCGCATCGCCGCTTAACCCGGCGAGGGAAGCAGCGCGATGGACGTACCCCAAGCCGAGGGGCCGAAGCCGGTAGTTCCAGACGGAGATGGCGCGCCGGATACCGGCCCACGGGCCGAAGCCAGATCGCCTGACCAACCGCCGGCCACGGAGCCCGATCGTGAACTGGCCGCATTCGTGACCGAGCAGCTGGCCGGCATTTCCGCTCAGTTGAGCGGGCTCCGCGCCATGTTCGAGGCCAAGGCCAGCGCCGACGAACGGCAAGCGCAATGGGTAACGCAGCTCACCTCCGAGCTGGCCAGCTATCGCGACGACTTCGTCTTCAAAAACGTCGTGAGCAAGGTCTTCGATGACCTCATTAACCTCTACGACACGCTTGACCAGACATTGGATCCGGCCGTGCTCGCGGAGATTTCCCGTGAAGATCTGCTGATCCGGCTGCGGAACGTGCGCCGGCAGATCCTGAAAACATTCGAGCGTCAGGGCGTCGAGCCGCTCGAGAGCAAGGCGCAAAAGCCCTTCGACGAAGCCTGGCAGGAAGCCATCGATGTGCGCCCTGTCGGTCAGGCCGCGGACCACGAGGCGGTCCTGGAGTCGGTGCGGTGCGGTTTCCGTTATGGCTCCCGCCTGCTTCGCCCGGAGTCGGTAATCGTGGGCCGGTACGAACCGAAGGACGAAGGACAAGATGGCTAAGCCAATCGGAATCGATCTGGGCACGACGATGTCCGCCATGGCCGTGGTCGACGATCTCGGGCAGCCGCGGATGATCCCCAATAAGCAGGGGAAGATGCTGACGCCGTCAGCCATCCTCATGCGCGGAGACGAGCGGATCGTCGGCGACTTCGCGCGTAATTCAGCCCTGGCCCGCCCCGGCAGCGTGGTGATGTTCGTCAAGCGCCAGATGGACAAACCCAAAAGCAAAATCCCCTGTGACGGCGAAGAATACACCGCCGAGGAACTGTCGGGCGTCATACTCCGTAAGCTGAAGCTGGACGCGGAGAAGGCTCTCGGTCAGGACGTGCCGTCGGCGGTGGTCACGGTCCCGGCCTATTTCGGCGACCGCGAGCGAAACCGTACCCGAGCGGCCGGCCAGATCGCCGGCCTGGACGTTATCGACATCATCAACGAGCCTACGGCCGCCGCCATCGCCTACGGCCTCAGCGGCGACCGGCAGGACCGGACGATCATGGTGTACGACCTGGGCGGCGGCACCTTCGACATCACGATCATGGCGGTCGAGCGCGGGAACCTGCGGGTTCTCACCTCCAACGGCGACCGCAAACTCGGCGGCGTGGACTTCGACGAAGCGCTGGCGCGCTACTTCGCCGAGAAGTTCAAGGCCAAGTACGGCGGGTGGCCGCTCGATGAACCCCGTTCCTACCAGGATTTCCGCGACCGGGCCGAGAACGCGAAGATCAGCCTGTCGGACACCGACGAGGTTCCGGTCAGCCTCACCGCCGACGGCAAGGTCCTCGACCTTGACCTGCAGCGGTCCGAATTCGAGGCGCTGATCAGGCACTACATCGACCAGACCCGGATGCTCACCGAGCGGGCTCTCGCGGACGCCAGCCGCGGCCCCGGGCAGATCGACAACGTGCTCCTCGTGGGTGGCTCGACGCGCATTCCCGCGGTGGCGCAGATGGTGCGGGACCTGATCGGCAAGGAACCGGAGTCGGGCATCAATCCCGACGAGGTGGTGGCGATTGGGGCTGCCGTCTACGCCGCCAACGAACGCGGAGTGGCAGTCCGGGACAACACCGGCCGGGAACTAGCTCCGGCCAGGGTTCAGAACGTAACCGCTCATTCGCTGGGCATCAAAATCCAGGATTACCTGACCGGCAAGGAAATCAACTCCCGGCTCATCGCCAAGGATAAGGCGCTCCCGGCGACCGGCAACGGGATGTTCACCACCTTGCAGGACAACCAGGCGGCCGTGGATATCACGGTCCTCCAAGGTGAAGACGACGATCCCGCCGAGTGCGTCCAGGTGGGGGACGTCTGCCGGCTGGACGGCATTCCTCCGCAGCCACGTGGCGTCCCGCAGATCGGAGTGACGCTGGAGTACGACAAGTCGGGCATCGTCCAGATTCATGCCCGGGATACCACGACGGGCCGCGAGGTTCACGCCTCGATCACCTACTCCGCCCTCTCCTCAGATCAGGTCGAGGGGGCCATCGCCAGGGTCGAACAGGCGAAGGTGCGATAGCGATGTCGGGTGACCAGTTCATCGACTACTTCACGTTCGCAGGCCTGGATCCGGATCGCCCTCCCGGAGAGAACGTTCAGGTGCTTAACCAGAAGATCTTCGACATGAGGGAGAAGCAATCAAACCAGGCGAACATGCAACGGGACATCATGCGCGAGGCGGCGACCGTATTCAATGACCCAGACGCCTACGCGAGATACCGCGCAGAATGGGAGCAAAGGCGGGCCGGCGGCCCGCAACCTGGACCGGACAACGGGCAGCGGGCCAGCCCGGAGGCACCGCCACGACCGCCGCAGCAGTCAGTCCGACTCGGGTCGCTGCTCGCCAAGGTCGTGACCACCTACCTCGAGAACAAGGCCAGCCAGCCCGTTCCGCAGGTGGCCGGGCGCTGGCGAGACAACTTGGGCGGCTGGGTTCAGTTCCAGCAGAACGGGACGGCCGTCAGGGCGCTCCTCACGGACTCTTTTAATAATCCGACCTCCGAAGGACAAGGAGCCATCAAGGGCCGGACCATCCATTTCACGGCGAGCAGCCCCGATGGCCGGATGGGCCAGGGAAAGCTCACGGTGTCGCCGGACGGAAACACCATCGGGGGACGGATGGTGTACAGCAGGTTCGGCATGCCGATGGGGATGCAGGACGTGGTCCTGATCCGGGCGTGAACCGGGCCGCCACGGATAGTCGCGCGTAACTGGCTAAGGAGGGGACCATGTCGAGCTCGGACTGGGTGGCGCTCGGAGGCCTGATCGTTTCCTGTTTTGCGTTCGCCGTGTCCTTGGTGGCGTACCGGCTGCAGCAGAGAACGGCCAGGTCGGACAGTGAGAAAGAGCTGTCCGACCAGATCGCCGCCATTCAGTCCCAGCTGTCTGAGCTTGCGCCGGGGCCGTCGGGATCGGAGTCGTCAGAAGCGGACACCATAGCCGCCCTAGCCAAGACCAGCAACGTCAACGCGGCGGTGCAGACCGCGCTGCTGCGAGCCGGGTCGCTGATCGAATCGGCCGGGCTGGACCCTGACTGGTACCAGAACCTGGTCCTCGCCACGGCCGCGGTCTGGATCGGCGACCCGGTCACGGCCGGCCCGTACGCGCAGAACGCAGTCACGCTGGCCCGGCAGCCCGCGGACCGCGGCTGGAGCGCCGAGGCCGGTTCGATCGCGCAGATGATGAGCCTGCGCGTGCGAGCCATGTTCTACTTCAACCGGGGCTGGCCGGACGATGTGCAGGCGGCCAGGGACGACTTTCGTGAGGCGCGGCAGATCGTCCAGAGAAGTCAGCAGGGGCTGGGACCTTACATCACGGTGGGCCAGTTGGTCGAGCTCTACCTGCGCGAAGCTGACTTCGAACTCAGGGCGGGCCACTGGGCCGAGGTCGAGGCCCTGACGGCCGAGGCTTGCCGCGAATGGCTGCCGGTCAAGGCGCCCGCCGTCCGGCAGTTCATCGGCACCATGATCGCTTCCTTTGCCGGTTCCCAGCGCCTCATTCCGGTCAGCAAGCTTCTGACGAGCGATTTCGTCGCGGCATGGGAACAATTCCAGCGCGAGCTCAGGATCGCCCCGGGATCAGCTGTGCCGCAAGGCGCTGTTCCTCAAGCCGCCGCGCCCGCGCCTGCGGCCCACGCCGATCTCAGTATGCTGCATCCCATCAGGACCCCGAGCGGGTCGGCCGGCCCGGATCGTTGAGCGCCGCCAAGAGCTGCGGCGGAACCGGCAGCCAAGCAGCCTGAAGCCGGCTCACGGCGTCGCGGTACGCCTGCTGGGCCCGCGGCCGATCTCCCCGCTGCCAGGCCGCCTGACCTATGACGACCATCACGTTGGCCGCACCCGCCGGACCGCCGACCTGTTCACCCGCGGCCACGGCCTGCCCGACGTAGCGCTGAGCCTCGTCGAGCCGCCCAGTGGCGGTGCATACATCGGCGGTGGCGGCGGCTAGCCGGGCGAACATCGGCCAGGCGTCCGCCTCGCGAAGCCGACCGAGCGCCTGCTCTGAGCAGCGCAGGCCATCGTCGGCCCGTCCGATAGCCCACCAGCCCTGCGCCGCGGTGGCCAATGCGGTGACGCCGGCCGTCAGGTCGGCCAGGGCGGAGGCTATGTCCTCGGCTTTGGTTACCAGGCTGACCGCCCGGCCCGGATCCTGGCCCGCAATCGCGCCGGCGAGGTCTGCGCGCAGCTGAACCTGCACGCCCGGGCTGGCTGAGCGGTCCGCCGACAGCAGGCCATCCTCGAAGCTGGGGACTGGGTCGCCGCGGGTGACGGCCAGGAAACAGCCTTCCTGGTGGCGAACCTGGGCCAGTGCCTCGGGATCGCCGAGCTGCTGCGCCGCGGCGAGGCATCCGATCAGGATTTGCCGCACATGGTCGGGCTCCGAGGTCATCGAGAACGCCGCGGCCAGCTCAAGCTGGGTCCTGATCTGATTCGCGGCTTGCCCGGCAGAATCGAAGTCATTGGCCGCCTCGATGAGCGCCGTTTTGGCCATTTCCACGTCGCCCGCCACCATGTCCAGGGCTGCCTCGGCAAGCTTCAGCTTGGCGGCCTCGCCGGGACGTCCGGCCGCTAGTTCCTGGTCGCGGGTCGACCTGAGCAGGCGGAAGGCGTCGGCCGATAGGCCGAGCTGGGCCAGCACCTCGGCCCGGGCCGACACTGCCTCGACAACGACCGCCGGGTCGGTCGCAGTGACAATGACGGCTTCAGCGGTCTGGAGAATGTCCGCCGGCCGGCCGGCGGTCATGGCCGCGCGGAATGCCGCCAGGTGGTCGGCTTCCGGGGTGGCTGATACTCCGCGGGCCTCCCGATGCATCAGGTCCTCTCGCATTCAAACTGCCATTCGCCACCGCGCTGGCGGGCGCCGCTGCCAACGACCCCGGCGCTGATCGAACAGGCCCAGGCCGTGCCATAGCATCTCCGATGGCCAACGACGCAGCGGTGCGCCGCCCGAGTACATCTTCTCACATGGAGTGGCATGCTGGATGAGTTGTCTCGCTGGCGAATCCGGCTTTGGGTGCCTCCATTGATATACTCAACACCTTCCTATGCAATTGTCGCGATAAGGACTTTACCAAAATAGTTAATCTCGCCATCCTATGCCGCGGTTGGAGGACGTCGTCCTCACTGATCTGCGCTAGTTGTTAGTCGGCTAGCTGGGCCGCGCGGTCGAGCTGAGCCTCTGATGGCCTCGACTGAGCTTTCAGCCGTTTGCGTGCTGCTAGTACGCGACGCCATCGACGTCGCCGACTGTCTCACGCACTTGAGGCACCGCAGGTAAGGCGCTCGGCATGCCTCACGATGGACGAGACAGGACATTCGTGATGGGCGCGTAGGACGCAAGTAGGAAAATAGCGGCGGCCGGATGTGGCGGTCGCGGGCGAGTTAGCCGAGGCCGGCCCTGCGGGCCTGGACGATGGCCTGCGCCCGGTCGGCGACCTGTAGCTTGCTGAAGATGCTGGACACGTAGTTCCGCACGGTGCTGTGGGTGAGGACCAGGCGGCGGGCGATGTCCTGGTTGCCGTGGCCCTGGGCGATCAGGTCGAGGATCTCGCGTTCCCGGTCGGTCAGCTGGGGAAAGGCGACGGCGGTCGCCGCGGGCCGGGGCGAGGTGAAGTAGTCAAGGACGCGCCCGGCGATGGCCGGGCTGAAGATGGCCTCGCCATGACCGACCGCGGTGATCGCCCGCAGGATTTCCGGCTTGTCGGCGTCCTTGAGTATGTAGCCGCGGGCGCCGGCCTTCATTGCGGTGAAGACCGAGGCGTCATCTTCGAACATGGTCACCATCAGGACCCGGATCCGCGGGCTGGCCGCGAGGATCCGGCGGGTGGCCTCGATGCCGTTGAGGTCGGGCATCTGCAGGTCCATGAGGATGACGTCGGGCTGCAGCGAGGTGGCCAGGTCGACGGTCTCCTGCCCCGTCCTGGCCTCGCCCACGCAGGTCAGGTCCGCCGCCGCGGCCAGCATGGCCTGTACGCCGTGCCGGAAGATCGGATGATCGTCAGCTATCAGCACGCGGAACGGTTCCATCGCTGCCTCCCCGCACGGTGAGCGGAAGCCGGGCGGCCAGGCTGGTGCCGCGGCCAGGCTGGCTGTCGATGACCAGGGTGCCGCCGAGTTCGGCGGCCCGCTCCCGCATCGCGACGAGGCCGACGCCCGGCGGCTGCCCCGGTCGCAGGCCGGCGCCGTCGTCGGTGATCTCCAGCTCCAGCGCGGACCCGCGGCGCAGCCGCACCGTGCAGTGCCGGGCGCGGGCATGCCGGTGGACGTTGGTCAGGGCCTCGGCGGCGATCCGGTACGCGGCCACCTCGACCGCGGCGGGCAGCGCGCCCAGCGGATCGGCCGCGTCCACGGTGAACTGGACAGCCTCGTGCGGGTCCTGGCGGGACGCCGCCTCCCGGATGGCGCCGACCAGGCCGAGCTCGTCCAGGCTGGGCGGCCGCAGGCCGTAGACCAGACGCCTGATCTCGGCGATGGCGGACCGGATGTCGTGGTGCAGCTGGTCAGCGGTCCGGCCCGCCTCGGCCGGGTCATCGGGGATCAGGGTACTGATTGTGGACGCGGTCAGGGCCAGGCCGGCCAGCGCCGGGCCGAGTCCGTCGTGCAGGTCCCGGCGGAGCCTGCGGCGTTCCTCTTCGCGCGCCATGACCAGGCGCTCGCGGGAACGCTGCAGGTCGGCGGCGAGGACGACCGAACGGGCGGCGCTGCCGATCTGCCGGGCGACGTCGTCGAGCAGCCGCAGGTCGGCGCCGGTGAAGGATTCCCCCGCGCGGCGCGGAGCGACCAGCAGCTGGCCGATCCGGTCCGCGCCGTGCCGCAGCGGCAAGGCGAGCGGCTGCCGGCCGGGGATGCCGTAGGCGGCGACCGGGTCGCCGTCACCGCCGAGCCGGATGGCGGCGTAGGGCAGCCGCAGCGCCCGGGCCAGCGTCTCCACTGCCGCGGGCAGCACCGTGTCGGTGTGCGCGGACGCCTCGAGCCTTCGGCCGAGCTGGGCGATCACGGCGTAGGGCTCGTCCCGCTGGCCGTAGGTCAGCCGGTTGACCCCGCGCTGCAGACGGTTCCGCAGCGGCTGCGCGACCACCGCGACCACGCCGGTGGCGACCAGGGACGTCCACAGCGCGGTCCTGGTGTGCAGCAGCGTGCCCAGGTAGCCGACGACCACCACGTAGATGGCGATCACGCTGGCGGTAAGGCCCGCGTACAGCAGCGCCCGGTTGATGACCAGGTTGACGTCCCACAGCCCGGACCACAGGACGGCGATGCCGATGCACATCGGGATCAGGGCCAGGGCGAGGATGGCGGTGGTCCCGCCGAGCAGGTTTCCCGCCAGCTCCGACCGGCGGACGGCTGGGGTGACCGCGAACTGGCCCAGCTGGGAGACGCCGAACACCACCATGCAGCCGACGACGCCGAGCACGACCCACTTGGTCTGCTGCCGCGCGGGCGCGCTGGAGACCCGGCGGTACCGGTACACCTGGGCGCCGGTGCCGAGCAGCAGCAGCGCGATCCCGGTTAGCTCCACCGGGGCGGGCACCGGACCGGTCTGGCGGCCCGCCAGGCGCGGGGCCAGCAGGACCAGCTCGGCAACGGCCGCGGCCAGCGCGCACCACCGGGTCCAGCGGGGCACGAACGTACCCGACGGGAAGACCAGGAAGAACGTCCCGAGCAGCACCTCCGCCGCGCCGGTCAGCAGCGCGGACGCGGCCGTCGCGAGCGCGTTGCCGACCGTCAGGCCAGGCAGGAAGCCGCCCAGGCCGCAGCCGAACGCCGTCAGCGTGTAGGCGCACAGTAGCGCGACCGGATCCCGGGCCGCGCGCAGGAAGATGATCACCGAGATGACCAGGCAGACCGCCATGAAAGCGCCGTTAATGCCGGTCATCAGGGCGACGTAGCCGCCCGGCGACAGGTGCCAGCCGGGAAGCTCGGCGCGGATCACCGGGTTCAGCTGCGTGCGGGTGAACTCCGGCAGCACCAACAGGTTCGCGGCGAGCGCGGCGGCCGCCAGCACCGGCCACGCCCGCCGGGCCGCTACCTGCCACGCCCGCGCCGCCACGGACGGCGCAGCGCTGTCCGCGACCGGGACCACGGTCCCGTCAGCTGCCGAGGACTGCATAGCCTGGCCCCTTACTCTCCGGGGGCGACCCAGCCGATGATGTGGCCATCGTAAAGCAGCGGGGTCCGCCGTTCCTAGGTTCGCCCGTCCTGCGCGCGGGCCGTCCGGGCCGGAGATCTCCGGCCCGGACGGCGTGCCCGGTCACGCGGCGACCGGAGCCGCCAAATCGGACGGGTGGCTGGTCACCTCAGGCCGTTCGGCCAGCAGGCGGGCTCCGATGCCCATCATCGCGACCCCGGCCAGGATCGGCGGCAGGTTCTCCAAGGCGCCGCCGAACGGGAGCGCGGCCGCGGCCACGAACAGCACGATAGCGGTCCAACGGGGGAACACCCGGGCCCGCAGCAGGCTAATGCCCAGGGTCACCGCACCCACCAGGCCAGCGATGGCGCCGGCGATGAAGAAGACGCCCATGATGGCGGGCGGGCTGCCGGTGGCGGCGGCGCGGGTAGCCGGGTTGTCGATCAGCATCGGGAACATGGTGATGTTGGCGAACGTGTTGGAGATGCTGTCGATGATCGTGACCAGCGCGAAGCCGGCCGTCCCGACGAGCGTGAGCACCCGGCTCCGGTCGAACTGCCGGGCGAGGAGACCGGGCAGGCCAAACAGCACCAGCACGGCCCCGACGTAGATCAGCAGGCTGCCGCCCAGGTAAGCCGGGCTCTTCACGGTGGCCGGGGTGGGCGTGCCGTTCTGCAGGTCGGTAAGGGCGAAGCCGAGGACGGTGAGCACCGATCCGGTCACCAGGGCGCCCCCCGCCAGCCGCGGCAAGGTGTACGTGGACATTGCGCTTTTCCCTTCTGGAAAACGAACTGACCACATCAGCGTCGCCGCGGACCTGTCATATCCGGATGGGAGCGGTGTCACGAGATCTGTCACGAGACCGCGCCGCATGCCGCGGGCGCGGCGGGTAGATCCGCCCGCCTGAGCACGTGGTCGAAAGCCCGATATCAGCGTCAAAGGCCGGCACCGTAAGCCACTAGCATCACATCGATGCCAGGCGATGGCCAGGATCGTCCGCGACTACGGCTACACCCTTGCTGAACTGCGGAAGCTATAGGACGATCTGGTGATGAGCGCGCTACGGGTCGAGCTGTTCTTCGACGAGGAAGCCGGCAACTGGCACTACCGCGTGCCGGCCCTGCACATCAACGGCGGCGGCACCCCCACGCGCGAGGATGCCGAGCGCGACTGCCTGTCCGCCATCGCCTTCGCCCTGGAAGGCGATCCCCGGGACTACGACACCGACGCCGAAACCCTCGCCTTCGACGTGAACGTGGCGCCAGCAGCGTAGCCAGCCAGGCTCCACCGCACGCCTTCCAGATGCCATCGCCGGATAGAACCGCAGCGTACTCAGAGCGCTCCCTGCGGCAAGTGCGTGCGTCCGCACTCGTAGCGCCGAATACTCGAGTCTCATCGTGATGTTGCCGAGGCTGAACTCCTCACTCCTCATCCGCACGGACTTCAGCAACGGGGATGCCTGGCAGAAAATAAGCGACGAAGCGCGGCGGGAGAACGAGGACGGCTTCCGTGCCTACCTGGAACCCGTCAGCGACCCGGCGTTCGACGGTCTGACCTGGGAGGCGGTGAGAGCAGCCGTGCCCGCGAACGAGAATGGCGCACGGGTGCTCTTCATCGCCGACAACGTCACACTCATATTGCCGGATCATCCGCTCCTGGTTGTGGATCTTCAGGCCGACACCGGCGGGCCACCGTTCCGTTGCATCCCGCCAGAGCTCTGGGGTGTCGAAAACAACCTGAACATCGCGAACATAGACTGGGAGGACTTCGCGAGCGCGGTTGACGAGAGCGGTGTCTTCCGCGGCTTCCCCGCGTAGCCGATAAAAGGTTCCGCCCTCGGACACGTGACCGTACGCGGCATGTGAGTGCGTATAAAACTCGTCGGATAGGTAGTGGAGGGCTTGAGCAGACGGATCTCTTGCATTGAATTTACAGCTCCAGGTGCGGCCGCCGGCGGATCCAGGCCTGGCTCGGCGCACCAGGCCAGGTAGCAGCGCGGGTCGGATTCGGTGTGCTCGCGGGAGGAGACCTTGAAGCGGGCCCACTGGCGTTCGGTTGAGTGCAGTGCTGGGCGGACGGGGGTGTGACCTGCGGTGATTCCAGGGATCGCGCCGTGGTTGCGTGACGAGCGCCGGTGACAGGCAGTCACCGCTGGCGCGGGGCCGGGGGTCACCGTAAGTTAGCAGCCGCGGCGCCCGCCGGACCGGGCCTGATAGGCGCAAACGGGCTTTTCCGCGTTAATCCGGCGACACGTGCGCCGGGTCCCTCACCCGCACCGCTGATAACGGAAGCATCGGAGGTCTTCACCCACCTCCGTAGAGGGGCCCTCCGATGCTTCCGTGTGCGACGCTACCAGCCGCCGGCGTTCCGGCTGACGCCGCCAGCGTTCCCGTTCACGTTGCTGCCGGCACCGGCGCGGCCGTCCCTGCGGCGCTCAGCACCCGGGCGCGGGGCCAGGTGCGGGCCGACCGCCGCAGGGCCCCGGCGCGGGACGCAGCCGCGAGCCTGGGCATGGTCGCCGGACTGGGCTGCCTGTGGCGGGGCGCTGACGGGACGATCACGGCCGGCCCGGTGCCCGGGAACGGCACCGTGGTGATAGGCGCGGCGGCCGGCGCGCACGCGCCCGGCACCGACGTCACCCGCCTGGCCGGGCAGGTGCCCGCGCCGGGCGGGGTGACCGGCGGGGCCGGCGCCGGGCTGCTGTCGGCGGTGTTCACCCCCGGCCGGATCGCCGCGGCCCTGGCCGGCGCCGGGGTCCCGGCCCGCGCAGTCCGCAGCACGTCCGCGCAGCTGACCGCCGAGGTGCTGCTGGCAGCGCCGTTTCACCGCGGCACGAGCATGGAGAAGGTGTGGCGGGCAGTGACCGCCCGCGGCCGCGAGACCGACGCCGGCTACGACCCGCCCGCCAAGTCCTCCATCAGCGACGCCACCCATTTCCTCGGAGTCAAGGTGCCGGCGTTCCTGCTGGCCGCGGTGATCGGCGGGCCGCCGCCGCCCGGCCGGCCCCGCCCCGGCCCCGGCGCCGCGGGGCAGCGGGGGATGTCGGGGCCGGTGACGTGCCAGGACGAGGGCGGCTGGTCCGGCGGCCTGTGGCACGGCCACCGGATCCTGGTCACCGACGGGACCCACTTCGCGCTGCGCGGGCAAGCTGATACCAGCGCCAGCTGGCATCATTTCGGCTCCGCCGCAGGCAGCCGCCCGCTGGCCAAGGCGGTCGCGGTCACCGACGCGTGGCACCGGACCGTCGTCGCGGTCGCCCTCGGCAAGGACGCCACGTCCGAAGCTGAGCTCGCCGCCCACCTGCTGCCGGCCTTCGGGAAGGACACGATCTCGCTCGCCGACCGCGGCTTCCCGTCCCGCCGGGCAGTCCACCAGATGCACGCCGCCGGCGCGGACTTCGTGTGGCGCGTCTCAGCGTCATGGAAACTGCCCCGCTGCGGCAAGCCGCTGCCCGACGGCACCTACCTCACCAAGATCACCTGGCACGGCAAGGCCCTCAAGGTCCGCGTCGTGGAGTTCCGCATCGACTTCGACACTGCCCTGCCCGCCGGCAGCCCGCTGCTGACCAGCCCGGACGCCGACGCCGCCATCACCGTCATCGCCGGCGGCGCCGCGCCCGCCGGGATGGTGACGGTGCACGTCAGCCAGACCTTCACCCTGATCACCTCGCTGCTGGACACCGCCGCCTACCCCGCCGCGGACATCGCCGCC
>Ga0302181_10002582_pt1 | contig 12735 bp, 12 predicted proteins | sample I_Palsa_E3_3_FD_198786 | JGI IMG/M metagenome (GOLD analysis project Ga0302181, IMG submission 198786) | Peat permafrost microbial communities from Stordalen Mire near Abisko, Sweden - I_Palsa_E3_3 | ecosystem: Environmental > Terrestrial > Soil > Palsa > Peat permafrost | place: Sweden... | reverse complement strand
GACGTCGTCCTCGCCGATCCTGATCGTCGGATAGGTGTCAGAGCGCGAGTGCTCGTCGAGCAGCAGCGCGTCGCAGACGACCTTCGACCGTGAGCCATGAGCCCCCTTGGCGATCTCGAGCAAACCCCGGTAGGACCCCCGGCCGCCGTCCTTGGAGATCGACTTGGCGAAGATGTTGGAGGTCGTATTGGGCGCCGCGTGGATGATCTTGCCGCCGGCGTCCTGGTGCTGATCCTTGCCGGCGAACGCGATCGAGAGAATTTCCCCATGGGCGCGCTCACCCAGCAGATAGACCGACGGGTACTTCATCGTCAGCTTGGAACCGAGGTTGCAATCGACCCACTCGACGGTCGCATCCTCATACGCCGCCGCGCGCTTGGTGACCAGGTTGAAGACGTTGGTCGACCAGTTCTGGACCGTGGTGTAGCGGATCCGCGCGCCCGGCTTGGCGATCAGCTCGACCACGGCTGAGTGCAGCGAGTCCGAGCTGTAGGTCGGTGCGGTGCAGCCCTCGACGTAATGCACGTAGGAGCCCTCGTCGGCGATGATCAGCGTGCGCTCGAACTGGCCCATGTTCTCCGTGTTGATCCGGAAGTAGGCCTGCAGCGGCATCTCGACGTGGACGCCCGGCGGCACGTACACGAACGAGCCGCCCGACCACACGGCGGAGTTGAGCGCCGCGAGCTTGTTGTCGTTGGGTGGGATCAACGTGGCGAAGTACTCGCGCACGATGTCCTCGTGCTCACGCAGCGCCGTGTCCATGTCCGTGAAGATCACGCCCTGCTTGGCCAGATCCTCGTGCACTTGGTGGTAGACGACCTCCGACTCGTACTGGGCGCCGACGCCGGAGAGGAACTTGCGCTCGGCCTCGGGGATCCCGAGCCGGTCAAAGGTCTTCTTGACATCGTCGGGCACGTCGTCCCACGAGCGCTCGGCGCGCTCGGAGGCGCGCACGAAGTAGTGGATGTTGTCGAAGTCGACCTCGGCCAACATCGGCGAGCCCCAGGTCGGCATCGGGCGGGCGAGGAAGTAATCGAGCGCCTTGAGGCGGAACTCGCGCATCCACAGCGGCTCGGACTTGAACTCCGAGATCTTCTCCACCAGCTCCCGCGTCAGCCCCTTGGGAGCCTTGTAGAGGTAGTTCTCGGCATCGTGGAAGCCGTACCGCTCCTCGTAATCGGCGTTGATGCCCGCCAGCTGCTCGTTCTCGGTCAGAACCCGCGGCTGCGGAATCTCGGTCAGTGTCTCGGGAGTAGCCACTACTCCACCTCCAGCTTGATCGTGTCGCGCTCGATGATCACCGGAAAGGTATCCACCGGAACGTATGCGGGCAGGGTCATGGGCTTGCCGGTCTTCAGGTCGAACAGCGAACCGTGTCGGGGGCACTCGACCGTGCACGCCTCCTGGTCGAGTGTGCCCTCGACCAGCGTGCCGTTGTCGTGCGAGCAGCGATCCTCGATCGCGTACACGGTGCCGGCGCAGTTGAACACACCGATCTCGAGTTCCTCCCATTCGACCAAGCGCATCTCGCCCGGCGCGAGCTCATTCAGTGGACAGACCTCGATGATGTGCGGCACGATGACGTAAAACCTAGCGTAGTGATCGGATTTCTTTCAGGGAGTTTAGCGGCGTTGAGAGTCGCAAGCCAGTTTCAGGAGTCCCAGGCCACCGCGTGCCCGAGTGAGGCGCCCTTGAGCACTTTGAGCGAGAGCAGGGCGCACTTGATCCGGGTGGCTGAGATGTCGATCCCGAGCAGGTCGAGCACGAACGAGCGATCGAGGCTCAGCAGCTGCTCGACCTTCATGCCCCTGACCTCGTCGGAGGCCATCGAGGCGGCGGCCTGAGAGATCGCGCATCCATGCCCGGAGAAGCGGATGTCCGCGATCCGGTCGTCGTCCCCGACCGCAATCTGCACCGTCAGCTCATCGCCGCACATCGGGTTGAGATCGTGAAACTCCAGGTCGACACGCTCGAGCTCAGCCGCCGGCGGGCTCCAGTTGTGGGGCCGCTTGTAGTGCTCGAGGATGTTCTCGCGGTACAGGTCGTCCATGGCGTCAAGCTGAGAGTTGGAGAACCTGCGCCACGACGCCGAGCCCGTCAACCAGCCGGTCCACATCAGCCAGCGAGTTGTGCGCCGCAAACGACGCCCGGGTCGTGGCCGGCACGCCGAGGCGGCGCATCAGCGGTTGCGCGCAGTGATGACCGGTGCGGACGCACACCCCGGCGCGTCCCAGAATCTCGCCGATGTCGTGCGGGTGAGCGCCGTCCAGCGTGAACGAGATGAGCGCGCCGCGCTCGGCGGCGTCGGGCGGCCCTTGCACGGTCAACCCGGGTACCTCGGACAGCCGCGTCAGGGCGTACTCAACCAGTGCGCACTCGTGCACGCGGATCCGCTCGATCCCCAGCGTCCGGATCCAGTCGACCGCGACCCCGAGCCCGATCGCCTCCGCGATCTGCGAGGTACCGGCTTCGAACTTCCACGGCAGGTCGGTCCACGTCGATTCGTTCGCCGCAACCGTCCGGATCATGTGACCCCCGCCGATGAACGGCGGCATGTCCTGCAGCAGGGCCCGGCGCCCATGCAGAACGCCGATGCCGGTGGGACCGTAGGCCTTGTGGCCGGTCCAGGCGTAGAAGTCGGCGTCGATGGCGCGCAGGTCGACCGGCAACTGCGGGACGGACTGCGTCCCGTCGATCAGCACCACAGCGCCCGCGTCGTGGGCCCGCCGGACGATCGAAGCGACGGGGTTGATCGTCCCGAGCACATTCGAGACGTGCGCGACGCCGACGAGCTTGGGCCCGCGGGCGAGCAGTTGATCAAGCGCTTCCAGATCGAGTTGACCGTCGTCGAGCACCGGCACGTAGGCCAGCTCGGCCTCGCGGTCCTGGCACAGCAGCTGCCAGGGCACGATGTTGGAATGGTGCTCCATCTCGGTCAGTACGACGAGATCGCCCCGAGTGACGTTCTCACGGCCCCAGGTGTAAGCGACCAGGTTGATCGCCGCGGTGGCATTGGAGGTGAAGACCGTCTCCTCGATCGTCGAGTGCAGCCACTGGGCAATCCGCTCCCGAGCCCCTTCGTAGAGGTCGGTGGCTTCAATCGCCAGCGGATACACGCCACGGTGGATCGAGGCGCGGGACTCGGTGTAGTAACCGGTCATCGCATCGATCACCGGCTGCGGCGTCTGCGAGGTTGCCGCGGAGTCGAGATAGGTGATCGGGTGACCGCCGATCTCCCGGCGCAGGACGGGGAACTCGCCGGCGACGTTGAGCGGTGCCTCGACGGTGTGCACTATGCCGGGACCTTTTCAATGTCGTCGGTGATCCATCCGTAGCCGTTGGCTTCCAGCTCGGTGACCAGTTGCGCTCCACCCTCCTTGACGATCCGCCCCTGATACATCACGTGGACATGGCTCGGCTGCACCAGGTGCAGGATCCGCTGGTAGTGGGTGATGATCAGCACGCCCATGTCAGGACCCGCGACGGCGTTGACGCCGCCGGCGACGACTCGCAGCGCGTCGATGTCAAGTCCCGAGTCGGTCTCGTCGAGGATCGCCAGCTCGGGCCGCTGCAGCGCCAGCTGGAGAATCTCCATCCGCTTCTTCTCCCCGCCGGAGAAGCCCTCGTTGAGATAGCGGCTGGAGAACTCCTTCGGCACGTCGGTCAGCTTCATCGCCGCCTCGACCGACAACCGGAACTCCTTGAGCCCGATCGGATCCTCTCCGCGGGCGTCGCGGTGAGCGTTGAGCACGGTCCGCAGGTACTTGGTGACCGTCACGCCCGGGACCGACACCGGGTATTGAAAGGCCATGAACAATCCCAACCGCGCGCGCTCGTCGGGCGCCAGGTCGGTGATGTCCCGTCCGGCGAAAATGATCTGACCCTCGGTCACCTCGAGATTGGGGTGACCCATGATCGCGTTCGCGAGGGTCGATTTCCCGGAGCCGTTCGGCCCCATCAAGGCGTGGATCTCACCCTTGCCGACGGTCAGCTCAACGCCGCGCAGGATGTCTTTCTCGCCTGCTCGGACGTGAAGGTTTCGGATCTCTAGCTCTGCCATTTCCAGCTTTCAGTTCGGGTGGGTTACGCGGCGCCGGCGCCGACGCCAATGCGGACCGCAGCAGTCGCCACGGGCTCGCGACGGCGCGAGAACTCGACCAGTTCGGCCAGTGTGGTGGACTGCAGCGAGCGGATGATCCCGCCCTGCACGCGTGTCCACAGCAGCTTGGTGGCACAGCCCCGGCCGGCGTCTGGCTCGTGTGAGCACAGCACGCGCTCGGTGTGATCATGGACGAAGCATTCCATCGGCGCGATCGAGCCCTCGAGCGCCTGCACGACCTCGTCCATCGCGATCTCCTCCGGCGCCCGAGCCAGCCAGTAGCCGCCGTGCGCTCCGCGGGCGCTCATGACCAAGCCCGCCTTGCGCAGCCGGGCCACAACCTGCTCGAGGTACGCCAGCGGCAGCCCTTCGGCGTCAGCGATCGCCTTCAAGCTCGTCGGGTGCTCAGGCGATTGCCGGCCCAGCTCGACCATCAGCCGCACTCCGTACTCAGCCTTCGAAGAGAAGATCATTGTTCTAAATCCTACCAGGGCGGTCGGTTAAGCCATGGTGTTCTTTGCCTGCCTGCCATGTAGGGTGCCCGCATGCCTGAAGGGGCGCTCGCCGCGGCACCCGACATCGCTGAGGCCGCCAAGGCAGCGCGGGCGGCGGGTCGGCTCGGGATCGACACCGAGTTCATGTCCGAGGGCCGATACCGTGCGCTGCTGTGCCTGGTCCAGGTCGCCGTCGACAACCCGGACCCGGACCGTTCGCCGCTGATCATCCTGATCGACTCGCTGGCCGATCTCGACCCCAGCCCGATCGCCGGACTGCTCGCCGATCCCTCGATCGAGGTGGTGCTGCACGCAGGCCGCCAGGACGTCGCGATCCTCAGGCGAGCCTGGCGCACCGAGTTGACGAGCGTGTTCGACACCCAGATCGCCGCCGGCTTCGCGGGTGCCAGCGCGCAGGCCGGGTACGGCAACCTGCTCGGCTCGATGCTCGGGCGCCGCGTGGGCAAGACCGCGAGCTACACGCGCTGGGACACCCGCCCCCTGACCGCCGAGCAACTCAGTTACGCAGCCGAGGACGTCGCCCACCTGCTCCAGCTGTTCGACGAGCTTCAGCAGCGCCTGCGGACGACGGGCCGGCTCGAGTGGGCGCGGGAGGAATGCCATCGGCTCGAGTCGGCGACCGACGAGCGAGATCCCTACACGGCCTGGGAGCGTCTGCCGCGAATCGGCCAGCTCGACCCGGCGGCCCGGGCGGTCGCCCGCGAGCTGGCGGCCTGGCGCGAGCGCACCGCGTCTGAACAGGACCGCCCGGTCGGCTCGGTGCTCGCCGATCCGGCGTTGGTCGAACTGGCCAAGCGCCAGCCGTCGAGCCTGCGCGCGCTGGAGCAGATCCGCGGTCTGCACCCGTCGAGCATCAAGCGCCGCGGCCCAGCCATCCTGGCTGCGATCGCCGCCGGCTTGGGAGCGCCCCCGATCCCGCGCGACGAGGCCCGCGGACGCTCGGAGCCCGGCGATGCCCCGTTGATCGCGCTCGCCGAAGCGCTGCTGCGGGCGCGCGCCCTCGATGCCGGCCTGGCTTACGAGCTGATCGCCTCGCGGGCTGAGCTCGAGCTGATCGTGGGTGCGGCGCGGCGCTCAGAGCCCGAGCCCGATGTCCGCACGCTCACCGGCTGGCGCGAGCAGCTGGTGGGAGCCGATCTGCGAGATCTGCTCGCCGGGCGATCCGCTGTCGCGGTCGGGCCGGACCGGCGCCTGGAGCTTAAGCCGAGCCCGCCTCGAGCATGAGCGAGAGCGCCGAGGCACGATCGAACATCGTGCCCGAGAGCGAGCGTGCGATTGTGTCCGAGCGCTGGATCCATCCGAGGTCGATTCCCTCCAACTCCGCCGCGGCAGTGCCGTAGGTGAGACGCAACTTGTGGCCGGGGGAATCGGCCGCCTTCTCCTGGCCAAAGTCTCCAGCGGTCGGGGTCCAGCCGCGCTGACGTAACGATCGCAGCTCGCTGGCCAACAGCGCGGTCGACGTGGGGGCGCGGGGGTCGACGAGCACGAGCTCGAGCGCACAGAACGCGTTCGCCCCGGGATCGCACTGGCGCGCGCGGCTCACGATTCGGGCGCCGCCGACGAGCGGCAACTTGGACAGGGCCGGAGCCTGGTCCGCGCCCCCCTGCCCGCAGCCGGCGAGCGCGGCGCTCATCGCGATCAGCAGGGGCCCCAGCCAGACTCTTCTCGCGCTCATAGGATGCAGACCAAGGGTATCCGAGCTTCCGGCCCGCGCGGCGGGCTAATCTCCGCGGTGATGTCCAGCACCGCCGCCGACCTTCTCGCTGATCCGGAACTGCTCGCGACGGAGTGGGATCTCGAGCCGCTGGTCGACGGCCAGGCAGAGGTTGGCGTCGAGCGGATGCTCGACCAAGCGACCGGCCTCACCGATCACTTCGCGGCCTCGTACCCAGGCCGGATCGGGGAGCTCGACGTCGCCGGACTGGAGACCGCGATGCGCGAGCTCGAGCGGATCACCGAGCTGGTCGGCCGTGCGGGCTCATACGCGTCGCTGCAATTTGCCACCGACACCTCCGACCCGCCGCGCGGAGCGCTGCTCCAACACGTGCAGGAACGAGGCACCGAGATCGAGACCAAACTGCTGTTCTTCGAGCTCGAGTGGGCGGCACTCGAGGACGAGCACGCCGAGGCACTCCTGCGCAGCGACCGACTCGACTTCTGCCGCCATCACCTACGCAGCGCCCGGCGGTATCGAACCCATCTCCTCTCCGAGCCCGAGGAGAAGATCCTGGCCGAGAAGTCGATTTCGAGCCAAAGCGCCTGGGCCCGGCTGTTCGGCGAGCACGTCGCCGCACTGCGGGTCGCACTGGGCGAGGAGGAGCTGACGCTCGATGTCGCGTTGAGCCGCCTCCAATCGGCCGATCGCGAGACTCGCCGAGTGTCGGCCGAGGCGGTCTCGGCGGCACTCGAGCCCGGCCTGCGGACGCGAGCGTTCATCTACAACACCCTCGTGCACGACAAGGCGGTCGAGGATCGTCTTCGCTCCTATCCCAACTGGCTGGCCAGCCGCAATCTCGCCAACGAGGCCTCCGACGATTCGGTGCTGGCCCTCATCCACGCCGTGCGCGGCCGCTACGACATCCCCCAGCGCTGGTATACGCTCAAGGCGCGCCTGCTGGGGCTCGACCGGCTCGCCGATTACGATCGCGCGGCTCCCGTCCTGCCTGAGGACATCGCCTTCTCGTTCGCGGAGGCGCGCGAGCTGGTCCTCGGCACCTACGACTCCTTCTCGCCACAGGCGGGCGCAGTCGTGCGCCGCTTCTTCGATGAGCGGTGGGTGGACGCGCCGGTCCGCCCGCACAAGCGCGGGGGCGCGTTCTGCGCCTACACCGTCCCCAGCGTCCATCCCTACGTGCTGCTCAACTTCACCGCTCAGCGTCGCGACGTATTGACGATGGCGCACGAATTGGGACACGGGCTGCACGCGGCGCTGGCCCAACCCCAGGGCGTGTTCCACCAGTCCACACCGCTGACGCTCGCCGAGACCGCCTCGGTGTTCGGCGAGGCACTCGTGTTCGGGCGGATGCTCGAGGCCGCTCCGGACGACCGGGCGAGGCTGAGCCTGCTCGCCGAGCGCCTCGACGGTGCCGTGGCGACGGTGTTTCGGCAGATGGCCATGAATCGCTTCGAGCACCTGGTCCATACGCGACGGCGCGCCGATGGAGAGCTGTCGGTGGATCGGATCGGTGAGCTCTGGGTCGAGGCCCAGGCGGAGCTGTTCGGCGATTCCGTCGAGATCACCGACGGCTATCGCGCGTGGTGGTCCTACGTCCCTCACTTCATCAATACGCCCGGCTACGTGTACGCCTACGCCTACGGACTGCTGTTGGCGCTGTCGCTCTACACCCGCTACCTCGACGAAGGCGACGATTTCGCCTCGCGCTACCTCGAGCTGCTCACCGCCGGCGGCTCACGCAGCCCGCAGGAACTGGGCGCGATCGTGGGGATCGATCTCGCTGACCCCGGGTTCTGGGATTCGGGACTGGCGCTCGTCGAAGCTCAGCTCGACGCCGCCGAGATCGCGGCCGCGGGGACCGGCGAGCCCGCTCAGTAGGGACGGGCAGCGGCCGCGCACCGCGCGGTACCACCGGCGCCTCGGTGACTCAGCGCCGTGCCTTGCGCGTGCGCGTGCGTTCCTCTTGAAGCTCGACCACGTGGACGATCAGCTTCAGCAGCTGATCGATACCGGTGGCCTTGGCGTCCCCTTTGGCAAACGCCTCTCGCCAGTCGCGGACGTGGCCCTTGGTCGCCAGCTCGTTGAAGTGCGAGCGTACGACCGACAGGCGTACCTTGGCGTCGCTGGCGATGTCCTTGGTCACCTTGGGCCCCGGCACCTCGACGCGGTAGAGCTGCACATCCCCCCGTCCGCGCAGCTCAAGACCGGCGACCAGCTTGAGCGTCTGGAGCGCGGGCACCTCGTCCAGGAACCGGTTGACCGCAGTCTCGATCAGCGTCTTGGTGTCGGCTTGCCCGGGCACGCTGGCTAGATCTTGTGCCGCTGGAGCAGCTTGCGCCCGATCACCATCCGCTGGATCTCGGAGGTGCCCTCGCCGATCAGCAGCAGCGGCGCGTCGCGGTAGAGCCGCTCGATCTCGTACTCCTTGGAATAGCCATAGCCGCCGTGGATGCGAAAGCTCTCCTCGACACAGAAGCGGCCGGCTTCTGAGGCGAACAGCTTCGCCATCCCGGCCTCGAGGTCGGATCGCGCTCCGGCGTCCTTCAGGCGCGCGGCGCGCATGGTGAGCAGGCGGGCGGCGTCGACCTGGGTGGCCATGTCGGCCAGCTTGAACTGGATCGCCTGGTGCTGGGCGATCTGCTTGCCGAATGTCTTGCGCTCCTGCGAGTAGCGCAGCGCCAATTCCAGCGCGCGCTGGGCGATCCCGACTCCGCGCGCGGCCACATTCACGCGCCCCACCTCGAGTGCGTCCATCATCTGCACGAAGCCCTGGCCCAGACCCGCGGCCTCGCCGCCGAGGATGTTCTCCGCCGGGCAGCGGTAGCCGTCGAACACGAGCTCGGTCGACTCGACACCCTTGTAGCCGAGCTTCTTGATCTTCGGGGGCACGTTGAGCCCCGCGTATTCGCCCGTGTTCTCCGAGGCACCGGGCTCCTTCTCGGCGATGAAGCAGGTCATGCCCTTGTACTTCGGCTCGGCGCCCAGATCGGTCTTGACGAGCACGAACACGAGCGCCGAGAGCAGGCCGTTGGTGACCCACATCTTCTGGCCGTTGATCTCGTAATCGGTGTCGTTGACCTTCTTGGCGGTCGATTTGATCGCCTGCACGTCTGAGCCGCACTCGGGCTCGGACAGCGAGAAGGCGGCGCGGATCTCGCCGGTGGCCATCCGCGGCAGGTAGCGCTGCTTCTGCTCCTCGGTGCCGAACTTCATCAGCAGATAGGAGCCGATGAAGTGTGTGTTGACGATCCCCGAGATCGAGATCCAGCCGCGCGAGAGCTCCTCGACGATCATCGCGTACGTCGTCAGGTCCAGGCCCATCCCGCCGTACTCCTCCGGAATCGTGACCCCGAACAGGCCCAGCTGCTTCATCTGCTCGACGATCGGCTCGGGGAAGCTGTCCTCGTGGTCGTAGTGCTCGGCGTTGGGGATGATCTGCTCATCCGCGAACTGGTGCACCATCGCGGAGATCGCCTGCTGCTCGTCGGTCTTCTCGGTGTAGGGCGTGGCAACTGCCATGCGTATCGGTTGCTCCTCGGTGTCTCGGGAAGCCGAGAATACTGGGGGCTGGCGCGAGCGCTCAGCCGCGGGTCAGTGCCGGAGCCACGTTCTGCGCCTTGACGCCCTGGCTCCACGGCGACTCGGGCCGCGCTTGGAGCTCGCCGTCGAGGGTGATATCGACCTTCTCGTTGAAGAAGCACAGCAGCCCGGCGATGCGGCCAGCCTCGGGGAGCGGATCGTCGTAGGTCCAGATCAGGTCTTTGGCCGTTTCACCGTCTGAGAGCTTGACCGAGTGGTAGCCGGCGCTTCCCTTGTACGGGCAGCCGGTCACCGTGTCGCTGGGCTCGAGCTCCGCGATCACATCCTCACGGGGGAGATACCAGCGGGTGGGCAGATTTGACTCGAACAGCCCGAGCGCTCGGTGGCTGTCGGCCAACAGCTCGCCGTGGAGCGACACGCGCACATGACGGTCGGTGCGCAGCACGTCGATCCGGTGGTAGGGGTCGCGAGGATGGACGAGGATCTCCTCGTCCTCCTCGAGCCAGCGATCCATGCGATTGAAGTAGAAGGCGATCAGGTGCTTGATCGGCGGCGCCCCCTCAAGCGGCTCGGGGTAGTACCACGCGCCCGACTCGATCACGCGCTCGCCGACGCGGATCGTGTAATACGAGGCGTCGCCCTTCTTCGGGCAGTGCGTGTGCCGGTCGCTGGGCTCGAGCAGCTCCGAGCGGACGTCGTCGGGCGGAAAGTAGTAAATCGGCTGCTGACCGGACTCGTGCAGCAACATCGCGCGGCGGCTGTCGGCGACGATCTCACTGCCGACTTCGATCCGGATCCGCTTGGGGCTCGGTTCCAGGTAGAGAGCGCGACCGGGCACAGGCACCTGGAAGTTGAACGTTCCCGCCGGCTTGCGGCCGAGCGGTCCGGTACCGGTCATTAGACCCATCGCAAGCGAGGTTACCAGCCGCCACGCCGGATCCTGACAGACTGACCACCGCGATGAACTTTGCCCGCGATGTCGTCGATTCGGCTCCAGCCGAGCACCGGGCACTGGTCGAGCTCAGGCGGGATGGTGAGCGCCGCGAGTGGTCCTTCGGCGAGGTGGCCGACCGCAGCGCACGACTGGCCGGACGCCTCCAGGCGATGGGCGTCGGCCGGGGTGACATCACGATGACGCTGATCGGCAACCGCCCCGAGTGGGTCCTGACGATGCTCGCGTGCTTCCGCATCGGCTCGGTGGCGCTCCCGTGCAACGAGCAGCTCCGGGCCAAGGATCTGCGGCTGCGGATCGCCGCCGCGCGCCCGAAACTGATCATCGCCGACGAGCGCAATGCGGGCGAGCTGTCTGACGCACAGCCGGACTGCGACGTGATCCTCATCCCCGACGCATCGCTGTACGCGCACGCCCCTGCCGCGCCGGTCGAGCTCCGGCCGACCGACCCGTGCCTGATCACGTTCACGAGCGGCACGACCGGCGAGGCGAAAGGGATCGTGCATGGGCAGCGCTACCTGCCAGGGCAGGGGCTGCAAGCCGAGCACTGGCTCGACGCGAGGCCGGGAGATCTCGTCTGGTGCACGGCGGCCAGTGGTTGGTCCAAGTCGGCCCGCAACGTCTTCATCGCACCGTGGCTGCGCGGTGCGAGCGCGCTGCTGCACGACGCGCGCTTCAACGAGTTCGAGCGGCTCGCGATCCTCGCTTCCGAGCGGGTGAACGTGCTCTGCATGGCTCCGACCGAGTACCGGGTGATCGCCAAGCGCGCCGAGCTCGCGCCGCTGCCCGCGTTGCGGGGACTGGTCGCGGCGGGGGAGGCCCTCAACCCCGAGGTCCTGCGCGTGTTTGCCGAGGGCACCGGGCTGGAGATCCGCGACGGCTACGGCCAGACCGAGACCGGGCAGCTCACCGGCATGCCGATCGGCGAGCCGGTGCGTCCCGGCTCGATGGGCAGAGCGCTCCCGGGCGTGGACCTGCAGGTTCAGGGCGACGAGCTCGTGCTGGCGGATCCGGGCAGCGATCCGACGTTCTTCGTGCGCTATCTCGACGAGCACCCGGCCCCCGAGCACGAGCCGTGGCGCACCGGCGACCGGGTGCGTCAGGACGAGGACGGATATCTCTACTTCGAGGGACGTACCGATGACCTGATCATCTCGTCCGGTTACCGGATCGGCCCGTTCGAGGTCGAGTCCGCGCTCGTCTCGCACGCCGCCGTGGCCGATGCCGCGGTCATCGCCGCCCCGGACGAGGAGCGGGGCGCGGTCGTGCGTGCGGTGGTGGTGCTGCAGTCGGGAATCGCCCCCAGCCGCGAGCTGGTCGCCGAGCTCCAGGAGCACGTCAAACGCGAGACGGCGCCGTACAAGTACCCGCGGATCATCGACTTCGCCGCCGAGATACCAAAGACGGCCAGCGGCAAGGTGCGTCGCGCCGCTTTGCGCGCGCAGTAGCGGCAGTCGCGGCTGTGGACGCCGGGCGCGCCGTCATTGTTCCCGGCCGGTTCTGCGGCGACGGTGCACTACATTGGAGGTGATGAGTGGACCTCGTCCGGTGATCGGAATTTGCACCTCCCTGACCGAGGCCAGCTGGGGGGTGTGGAACCAACGCGCGGCGTTACTGCCGTTCGGTTACATCACGGCGATCCAGCGGGTCGGCGCGCTCGCACTGATGATTCCCCCCGATCCACATCTGGTGGAGGATCCCGATGAGGTGCTGGACAGGATCGACGGGCTCGTGCTGGCCGGCGGCAACGACGTCGACCCAGCCTCCTATGGCGCTGAGCCCCATCCGCAGACCCTCGACGTCGTCCCCGAGCGTGACCAGGTCGAGCTCGCCCTCGCCGTGCGGGCGGTGCACCGCGACATGCCGGTACTGGGGATCTGCCGCGGAATGCAGGTGCTCAATGTCGCGTTCGGCGGCACGCTGCGCCAGCACCTGCCCGAAGCGGTCGGCCACG
>Ga0302181_10002564_pt1 | contig 12799 bp, 15 predicted proteins | sample I_Palsa_E3_3_FD_198786 | JGI IMG/M metagenome (GOLD analysis project Ga0302181, IMG submission 198786) | Peat permafrost microbial communities from Stordalen Mire near Abisko, Sweden - I_Palsa_E3_3 | ecosystem: Environmental > Terrestrial > Soil > Palsa > Peat permafrost | place: Sweden... | reverse complement strand
AGTCCAGGGTCCGCTGTGCGCTGGCCGAGATCGCCGGCCAGTCCCGCAGGTCGGCCTGGATATAGTCCGTCTTTCCCTCGGGGCTGCTGGTGAGCAGCGCCTGGGCATGGCTGATCACCAGCGGGTCGTATGATGTCGGGTAGTCTACACGGTGTAGGGCCAGCGCGCGGGACGCTGGCCAGCACCGAAAGGAAGCTGAACAGTGAGTCTAGGCGCAGCGTTCGTAAGGGTCAGCACGGGCAGCCAAGACGAGACGAGTCAGGTCAAGATCGTCAACGACTACGCCGCAGAGCACGGCATCACGGTCGTCAAGACCTTCAAGTTGCATGGCTACTCGGCTTCCCACGGGACGCAAGAGCCCGCTTTGCGTGAGGCTGTCGCCGACATCACACGCGGCGACTACACGACTCTCATCGTCACCGAGTCCAGTCGGCTTGACCGCAGAGAAGACCTAGACGCGCAGGCTGAGATCCTACTTGCGATCCGTTCGGCCGGAGGTGACATCATCTCGATTGCTGAACCTCAGTTTGGCAAGACAGATTTTGCCGGCCGTATCGTCACCCTCGTTGCCCAGCACGCGAACGCTGAGAAGTCCAAGACGGTAAAGCAGACCACTTACCGTGGAATCTCCATGATCATCGCGAACAACGCGCATCACGGCACGCTACCGTCATTCTGGGCGGCTAAAGGGGAACGCTATGCGAAGCAAGCGTATTGCACTAACCCGGAAGCCGTTAGGGACATTTACGAGCGTGTTGCCAACTGCGAATCCCTGCTGTCTATCGCTCGCAGCTACGATCTATACTCGGCATCGATCAAGAACCTTGTTCGCTTCGCGGCGAATCACACAGGGGTTGAGGAATGCCGGTACACGTATGAGGGTGTAACCGAGACATGGGCACATGAGGTTACCCCGGTAGTCGAGTCGCCGCTTTGGTGGCGTGCTAACAAGGTGCTTGCCGCTAACATGACGGACGCTCGGGAAAATAAGGGCGGGCGTCCGGTGGCGCAGGCCGCCTACTGGATTAGCGGTATCCTCGAATGCCCGTCATGCGGCGCGAATCTTCACCTGCACGCCGGCCTGGCTGAGTCCGGTAATCGGCGCACTTCTAAGCTTCGCTGTGGTGGCTACGTTAAGCAGCGCAAGGCGTGCGGTATCTTCAAGGGCTGTGCAGTTCAGCCCATCATTGACGTTATCGACTCCATGCTTTCCGGCGACGCAACACCCATTCTCGCATTCCAGCGTATAGCGGGGAATGCTAACGAGCTAGACGAGATGCGGGCAGAACTCGCTAAGATCCAGAGTCGCCTGTCCATCACGGAAGATGACGACGAGCTAGACGCATTGGTTGCTAAGCGTAAGGCCCTACGGGCGGCAATCGACGGATTCGAGCTTATCCCTGACGCGTACGATTACGCGGAAACCGGGCAGACGGTTAGCCAGATGTGGACGGCCGGCGACACCGACGTTAAGCGGGGAATGGTTCGCGGTATCAAGGACTCTTGGGGTCTGGCGCTCTCCGAGCATGAGGGACAGTGGGGAATAAAGATCGGCACGGACGTCAGGGATATGAGCGACGCGAACGGAATCGTAGACCTCGGTAACGGGCTTTGCTTCCGCCGAGAGGCAGCGTAAGAGGCAGCCAGAGACGACGAAACCCCAACCCTAGAGAGACTAGGGCCGGGGGTTTCTCGCGTCTCAGGATCGATCCTGGCGCGGGCTATGGCGCGGCTATACCCACGAGCGGCTAGCCCGGTAGTCCATCAACTAGCGCAATACTGCCCCAACCCCGCATACTGCATAAAACTGGGTAAGTCCGGAACACCCCGGAGCCCTGGGGTTATAAGAAGGTCCCTTTTTCGGGAAAGCCTGGCCAGGCAGCTAGTACAGTGATAATAAGTGGGGAGGAGCTAGAGGGGGGCCAGTCACTAATGTCCAAGCCGAAAGATCCCGTTGAGATCGTAGCCATCATTAAGGAATCCATCCAGGCCAGCCCCAGGAAGTCCCGGAAGGTGCGCTTTCATAACCTTCGCAGCCAGTTCGGTTGGCAGGCGTGGACGACCCCGCGCAAGGAGCTGGTCGCCCAACTCCTGAAGGACCAGGAGATTCTGGCCCAGCCCCCGCTAGCGGACGCCGGACTGGATGACTGGATCATGCTCAGTATGCCGATCATTACTAACCCTGGCACCAAAGATCCTGCGTCCCCTCCCGGTGACGACTTTTTCCGTCGTTTGATGAGCGTGCACCTGGGGCCTGAACGCGAAGTGGAATTGCACTATGTCACTCGGCTATTCCATGCTCTTGATTATGATGACATCAATGAAGCTGCCGGTTTCGGGTTCCTCTTGCATGAGGGTGTCAGCCATAAGCGTGTTGAGGCTGACTTCGTTTACTTCGCCGACGAGGATCATTCGATGCAGGGGGCCCCACTCGTCCTGGTAGAGGCCAAGAGCGCAGGTCACAAGCTTGATGCCGCAATTGAGCAGGCAAGAAGCTACGCTCACGTACTGAGACCTATGTATTACGTTGTGACGAATGGCGACGTGTTTATGGTCTGGAATTACCAGGGTGCGATTCCCGATGTCAAGGAACTCGAATTCAGGCGCGAAGAACTACAGGACCGGTTTGATGAAATTTACCGGTTCCTTAACTGCGAGACGGTAACCAAGGCACGCATTGAAAAGATTCGTAGGTTGAGCGAACTATAACCTGCAGAGGTTTCGCCGCACGCGTACGGGCGGTGCGGCACCTTCGACCCGCGTGCTCACATCCTTACTACCAGATGGTCCCATCGTTCTGCTTTTCTCGCTGGCCCATGATGGTCACCGCCTCATGATCCGCCCAGCGCTATCAGGTGGAGCCTGTCGCGCAGGGCGTACAGTTCGGCTTCGAGGCCGTCGCTGATCTCTTCCGGCTCTTCGAGCAGGACATCGATTGCCAGCAAGCGCTTGCGGGCGTAGTCCTCTGCCATCGGGCGTCTCCCTTCGAGATACCGGCCCAGGGCCGGCAGGGTCGCGGGAAACGGATGCGCACTGAGAGCGACCGAACGACCCTGCCGACCGGGTACAGTCTACGTGCTGTAGTCATATGTTGGCAACGTTGGTAAACGTAGGCAACATTACCGCAGGTCGTGGACATGGGAACATGATCATCTATGTCCCTGCCAGACAAGCGAGACCGCATCAGCCACCGCGCACCACGGTTGCTGTGGCAACAGGTCTATGCCGACTTGCTCAGCGAAATCCGCTCTGGAGCCTTGGCCGTGGATGACCGGTTGCCGAGTGAGTTCGAGATGGCAGACCAGTACGGCGTAAGCCGGGACGTGATCCGCCGGGCCAAGGAAGAGCTAGCCGGCGAAGGGTGGCTGATCGTGCTGCAAGGACGCGGAACGTTCGTCACCCATCCCGAACCGGACTGAGCTACGCCTCTCGCTTCATCCTCATCGCGGTAGCTATGCCACTCGCAGATCTTCTAGCCCCAGATGACTGTACCTACGAGTTCTTCCGCACGTATCACTTCGTAGTGTGATGAACTGGACACGCTAACAGGCACCAGGCGAGCGACCAAGGGAAACGGGCAGCACGCCGATGGCAGTGAGGCCCGCCGACGTGCGGGCGATCGTTGAGCGCGTCTGCGCGCGTCCCGAAGTGCTGGACGCCTGCGCCAGAGGCGACCTTGGCGCGGTCATTGACGCACTCCGCACGGGAGGACTCACCCAGGGGCGGATTTCCGGACTGACCGGCATCCCGCAGGGCCGGCTCAGCGAATGGAACACCGGAAAACGCGAGCCCAGAGCCGTCTCTACGTTCCGGAAGTTCGCCGACGGGGTCGGCATGCCGCCAGCAGCGCGCCGCGCGCTGGGACTGGACAGCGAGGCTCCCCCGGCCGCTCCCGCATCATCGCCAGACCTCAGCCTGCCGTACCCGGACACGCCGACAGATGGCGCGCGGAACGCCTCGCAGCTCTGGCTAGCGGACCTCAGCGACGCCACCGCGTTGCAGCGCGGCCGGGCCGACCCGCGCGCGTGGAATGACGCCTCGCTGCGATGGCTGGTTGATCCGGGCCGCGTCCCCGGGGAACCGGCGCGGGGCGTGGGCATCGGCATGTCAGATGTGGAACGCTTCCGGGTCACCGTTGACATGTTCGCCCGGCTTGATGACCAGTTCGGCGGAGGGCACGCGCGGCCGGCGCTGATCCAGTACCTCAGCACCGACGCCGACCGGATGCTGAACGGCAGGTACACCGACGACGTGAGGCGCGCGTTGTTCGCTGCGACGGGAGAGGCCATGCTCCTGGCCGCGTGGATGAGCTACGACAGCGCGCCCGCTAGCGCGCTTGCGCAGGGCTACTTCGTTCAGGCACTCGCCCTCGCCCAGGCCGGAAATGACCGGATGCTCGGCGCGAGCATCCTGGACGCGATGAGCCATCAGGCCACCTTCATGGGCCGGTACACAGAAGCAGCGACCCTTTCCCGCGCCGCGCTGAACGGGACGCGCGGGATCGCAACGCCCACGCTCACGGCGCACTTCCACGCGATGGAAGCCCGCGCGCTCGCCCGGTTGCACGACGCGAAAGCATGCGGCCACGCACTCGCGGAGAGCATGCGGGAGTTCGAGCGCAGCGATCCGCAGAACGACCCGCTGTGGATCAGGTACTTCAATGAGTCCGAACTGTCCGCCGAGTTCGGGCACTGCATGCGGGATCTTGGCCGCACGGATGACGCCGTACAGCACGCGGGCAACGCCCTGGGTGCTTCCGGAGAATTCGCCCGAAGCGACTTCTTCGTGTCGATCGTGCTCGCAGACGCGCACCTGGCAGCGGGCGACATCGAGCAGGCATGCACCGTGACGCTCCGGGCCCTGAACGCTGGCGAGCAAATCAGGTCGGCCCGGTGCGTGAGCTACCTGCGAGAGTTCATAGGCCATTTGTCGGCCACGAGCAACCGCGGACTTACAGAGTTCCGCGAGCAAGCCGCCGCCTCACGGCTATGGCGGATAGCAGCGCGGCCGGACAAGCCTATCGCCAGCTAGGGACTCAGAACGGCAGCCAGTTTTTCCGGCTCGCTCCGGTGCGAAGCGCGTCAACCCGCTTTCGCGCTTCGGTTGCCGTTTCCTTTTTCTCGCCGGCTTTCTGGACCATCCAGGTAACCAGGATGAACTCACGGATAGCGGCGAGTGCGGGATAGCCGGGCCACTGCATGATGTCATAGCCGTAGACCTTGACAAAGGTCTCGTATTCCTCGCGCGTGTGCCAGCCGTAGTGGTCGTAGTAAAGGGCCGTTTGGATGAGGTCCCATTCTCTCGGCCCGGTCGCGAAATCGTCTAGGTCGATGACGACCGGGTTGCCGTGGGAGTCGCGAAGCACGTTACCGATGTTGGCGTCTCCATGTATGACGCCGTGCGGCAACGCGAACTCCAGGCGCGCGTACTCGTCTTGAAGCTTGGCTAGCTCGCTTTTCATGAAATCGCGGTCACTGGGATTCAGCCAGTCGCTAGATGCTATCCGCTCGCCCGCGTTCTTGAACGGTGCCAGCTCCGGCAAGCGAAGGCTCTCAGGCGCGGTCAGCGCATGCAACCGCGCGATGACTTCGGCGACCTGGGCGATAGTCGCGTACTCGCTCCCGTCATCTGAGACAGCTTCCCAGAAGGTCACGGCATGACCGTCCACCACCACGGGCTGGTCAATGCCGATGGCGCGCACAGCCGGATATTCGACCGATTCGAGCCACCGGGCGACCGCTACTGTCCGTCGCGCGGTCTCCGTGCCGGCGCCGGGGCGCGCGATCCGGGCGACTACCGGCTCGCCGAGCCGATAGACCGCGTTGGAGCCCAGCCGCAGCATACGCGCGCCGCATGGGTTCAGGCTGGCAGCCGTGCATGCTTCCTTGAGCAGGGCGCGCGTGTCCGCCTCGCCCAGGGCGTAGCCCACGTTCATGGCGTGCTTCCGTTTCCCTTGGCCGCTTCGCCTTTGCATATGAGGTTGTGCATCAGTAGATCACACTGGCCGCGCACCGCGTAAACACGGGCCCTGATCTCAGGTCAATCTCACCGTGATATCTCACGGTGAGATTGAAATGCCCGCGGGCCGTGTGCTATTGGCGCAGCTCCCGTGGCAGGTCATATCACCGTGAGATTCCCACGCTGATATTGGTTGCGCGCTTCCAAATTCCTACTTTCGTGCTTGCAGGGACTCCACCGCGAACACGAAACGGAAGTGATGCCCGATGACCTACGCAGGAAATAACGAGCGAGCTGCGCTCATTGACGGATTCCGCGCGCTAGCCGACTACCTCGAATCAAACCCCGACGTGCCGACACCCAGCTTTTCGGACGTTCTCGCGTTCCCGCCCGACGGCGACTGGGCCGAAATGCGCGCCGAAATCGACGCCATCGCGGAGCGGATCGGCGTAGAAGCGCGCGAAACGGGCGGCGGCCACTACGTCGCCAACCGATTCTTTGGCCCGGTCGAATACCGCGCCGTCGCCATCCCCCGCTCCGATAACGACGAGAGCGAGTAAGCGCAATGCCTGCGATTATCGTGCTGGCCGGCGTGGGAGTCATCGCCGTTTCGGCGGTCGTGACCTTCGCGGTCCTGATCATCGGAATCCGCCGGGGTAACCGGCGTCACCTGGCGAGCGGTCCGCAGTCGAATTCCGATACTTTCGCGCGCCGCCTTCTCCTCGGCGTCCGCTATCCCGCGTCCTTGCAGGAGTCCGCGAACAAGCAGACGGAGGCCGGCAAATGAGCCGCGTTAGCGAAATCATCACCGTTACCTACGCCGTCCGCCACTGCACCGAGTACGGATGCGAGAAGTGCATTGCCCGCGCCCGGTGGAACCGGCGCAAGAAGTGGCAATCCCGGAAAAGTCCGATCCGCCGCGCTACCGGAAGGAAGTGATGCGCTCATGACAGTCACGATTCCGCTCGTCCTCGTTATCGCCATCGTTACCTATGCCTGCTACCGGTACATGGGCTTGAAACTCTGGCATCTGATCGTGTGCCTTCTCCTGGGATTCCTGCTCGCGGCCACATCCGCCGCGCCGGAAATCCAGAACTTCCTGAACGCGATTCTTTACGGGGGGCATAAATGAGCGCCCCTGAATCCGGCATCAGCCTTCACGTGGTCTACGCCCGTAACGACCACGCGCGCCGGATCATCGCGGGATGCATGTCCGCGATGCCGATCACGTCGGAGCTGTGGGAGCAGGTAGACCGCGCGCTTGCCGACGTCCCCGCTATGGGCGCGGTAATCGCGCGGCTTACCGCCGAACTCGCGGAAACGCGCATGGACCGCGCGAACCTGCTAGCGGCCATGCGCGCCGCGATCGGCGCGCACGTGGACGGGGAACCTGACCCCCTGTACTACCTCCGGGATGAGCTGAACGCCCGTCAGCCGCGCACACAGGGCCACCAGGGGAAATCATGACCGGCTACCGGCAGATGCGCCGGCAGGCCCGGCAGGCGCGGCGCGCGGGCATGCAGCCCATGATGGTCATCAGCTCCGGTGACCCGTTCCCCGAGCGCGCTGTCGTTATCATCGCCCGTTGGACGTGGCGCTACCGCAGCGAGCTTGCGCCCCTGGGCATGGCGCTGCTCGTGGCGGGTCTCGGCTCGTACGCGCACGCCGCGCTGCGCGGATGGTGGCCGGTCATCCTCGCCGGCTCCGGGGTGGCCGCGTGGGTGCTGGCCGCCTTCGGCGCGAAGCTCGGCATCCCCGCGCAGCTGGAACGGTACTACGTGGCCGCGACAGTGCTCGCGTGCGGAACGTGGGCCACGCTGGCCGCCGCGCTCGGCCCGTTCGCGTTCCCGCTGCCGCAACTGCTGGGCATCGGGGCTGTGGTGCTGTCGGTGCCGTGGTGGGCGAACCGCCGCCGGCGCGCGAAGGTCCGCGTGGAACGCGCCATCGCGGCGTGGCCGGACATCGCCAGAAACGCCGGCCTAGACGGCTCGCAGGTCATGAAAGCCACGGTGGACCTGTGGGGGTGGCGTGCCCGCCTGCGCCTCGCCCGTGGCCAGACCATCACCGACGTGACGGCGAAGATACCCGCGCTCGAATCGGGCCTGGGCACCCAGCGCGGCGCTATCCGCGTTCACCCGACCCCCGATGACCTGGCCAACCGCTGTGAACTGCGCGTGCTGGACCGCGACCCGCACGCGGACGCGATCCCGTGGCCCGGCCCGTCAGGTACATCGATCACTGAGCCGATCGACCTGGGACCGTTCGAGGATGCCGAGTCGTGCCGCGTGCTGTTCCTGCGCCGGCATGCCATCCTCGGCGGCGCGACCGGGTCAGGCAAGAGCGGCGGGCTCAACGAGCTGATAGCCAGCCTCGCGGCCTGCCGTGACGTGGTCATCTGGGCTATCGACCTGAAGCGCGGCATGGAACTCAGGCCGTGGGCCGCGTGCATCGACCGTCTCGCGACCACGCCGGCCGAAGCCGCCGCACTGCTGGCCGACGCGGTGATCATCTTGCACGCCCGCGCTGAGCACTTGGCCGGCCACGGCTGGCGGGAATGGCAGCCATCGGGAACCATGCCCGCGCTCGTGATCATCGTTGATGAGTACGCGGAACTGGCTGAGCAAGCGCCCCGCGCGATGAAGGACACCGACACCATCGCCCGGCTAGGCCGCGCGCTCGCCGTGACCCTCGTGGCCGCCACCCAGCGCCCGACACAGAAAGTCATGGGACAGGGCGCGGTGCGCTCCCAGATGAACATACGCATAGCGTTCCGCACGCAAGAGCAGCGTGACGTCGACCTGATACTCGGACAGGGCATGCTCAAAGCCGGATGGCATGCTCACAAGCTGAACGCCCCCGGAAAGTTCCTCGTCTCATCCCCCGAGCACGACACCCCCCGCCGCGCCCGTGCCTACCTCGTCACCGACGACGACGTAACCCAAGCCGCCGCACACTACGCGCCCGCGCGCCCGCAACTCGACGCCATCTCACGACTCGCGCTCGCTACAAGACCGCCCGCCCCCGGCACCGGGGAACCGGGAGCGGGCGACCACGCCGGCGGCCCGGCCGCAGAACCGGACGACGACCCAGAGGCCACCTTGTGGGCCGCCCTGGCAGCCGCGCCGGATGAGGGGATCTCCGTTCCCGAGATCATCGCCGCAACCGGTATGAGCAGGCGATGGGTCTACTACCGGCTACGCGAACTCGCCTCAGCCGGACGGGTCACCCAGACCGCGCGCCGACTGTGGCGCATCGCTCCCCAGGGGAACCGGCCATGAGGGACCGCGAGTTGTGCACGTGCACCCTCCCGCGCGCGTGTCTGCACGTAAACGCGCGTACAGGCGCCTTGCACAAGCACGCGCGCACATCCCCGCCACGGCGGGAACGGCCATCATGAGCGGCCCGCCCCCGCGACCGGACATCAGCTAATCGAAGCAATGGACGGCCACGAGATAACGGAGCCTGAGGCCCCCGCCGATGTGCTAGTGATTCTCCCCGCCCAGAACATCAGGCTCCCGGAAGTGCTCAGGCACATCGAAGCCGGAAGGATCGTGCTCGTCATCCATGCACCCAACGCGGACATCAAAGCAAAGCCGAAGCAAGACAGATCTTGAGCCAAGAGCAGAGCATCTAAGCACAGCCAAACCGCCCCGTGACTGTCCACCCGGTCACGGGGCGGTGGCCATAGGCTGCTCGGCACTCACGAAATCGGTTCTCGCCTCGAAGGCTGTGATAGTAGGCTGCGAAGCTGCGCCCTGGTATCAGTCTGGAAGGAGGTCCCGATGTGACACTGGAGCTCACTGAGATTGAGATCGATGTTCAAGGCCATCGAGTCAATTGTCGATCCTACTATAACGACACTGAGTATCACATAGAGAGTGCCGATTTGCCTGCTGTTGCAGTCGCGGATTGCGTGAAGGCGCTGCGCCGTGAATCGCGGCGCCGGACAGGAAAGCGGTGTATGCGCATAGGGCTTGAGCTTGATATATCGGAGTCCGAAAAGGCAATGTGGGACTATAATATCCTGGGCATATGGATGGACTGCAAGACATCGCATATAGACCTTCAGTTTACGGCTAACTCATCCGTAGGAATGCATCAGGATGAAGTTCAGGATATTGTTCAATCGCGTATCCAGGGGACGGACTTTTCGATATGCGAGATCCGGACCGCCAACTTTGAATACCCTGCCATCGAGAGCGACGGGTATCGCAGCTGGGTAGTAGATGTGCGACTGCCCCTCAGTAGCGAGGCTACGTTTCACGAGCTTCTGAGTATGCGTAAGGATGTATGCCAGGAAGTATTTCTTCCGGGTCCTGAGCTGTCTTCGCCGTATATGATCCTGAGAGCGATGCAGTTCGGTCGGCTGGACGTGGTTCTGGGCACTCCCGAATCTGAGGTTCTGGAAGCAAAGTCTTCTGCCTATGATTTGAAGAAGGGTGATGAAGCCGCGTGGAAGACCGAACTCTCCCAGGATGTCGCCCAGTTCGCCAACGCGCACGGCGGATTGCTGCTAATCGGCTATCATACCAAGAAGCAGAATGGGCGTGATCTGATCGACAGGCTCACTCCGGTCCAACCGAAGCCGACCCGCCTGCAATCCTATGCGGATATTTTGAAGGCCCACATACATCCACCAGTTAGCGGACTCCAGTTGGGCAGTGTTCCGATAGCTGGTAATGAGATAATTTACTTCTATGTGCCGCCACAGCCTGAAGAGAGCAAACCCTTCCTGGTAACCGGCACATTTGTGGACGGTTGTCATATTCCCAGCGGGATCAGCATCGTCCGCCGCCAGGGCGATGGCTGCGTGCATGTGTCTGCGCAGGAGATTCACGCCGCGATTGTCGCCGGGCGCGCTTTCATTCGGGGAGCCGCGAGGTCGGGTAAGTAGCGCGGGTTACAGGGGCAAACCCCCCACCACGACACGCGCCGGGGGAACCCAGGGGGAACCCCCTGCGAGCCCGGCCCGGCGCGTGCGTAGCGAGCTACGGGTTATTTGTGCTGGATCACCTGTACCCAAATAGCGACGGATGCGGCCAATTGCGCCACAGTCTGCACGCCTTGAACGAACCGATCCCAGACGGTAGTGCCGTCCTTCTTCTTGGGTGCCATTGGGCCAAGCTGCTTCGAAGTCATAAACAAGCTCCTCGCCCCCGGACGAAATCGTCGCCCAGGGATCGTATTGAGGGACCTGTTGCAGGTCGGGGAAGGGGGTAGCACGTTGCGCGCCCGATCGGTGGCGGGGTCCCAGCACCCGTTCCGGGGGAACCACAAGCCAACGGGCAGTTTAGCACGGTCGAGCAGCGAACCGCCTCGGCCCTTTTCGGAGCTTGGGGGACGGGTAGATACTCCGTCACGGGGAGGGTGTGCCGCCAGTCACGAGGGGGAGCCAATGAGTGGTGACGGTATGGACTACGTACGCCAGCAGGACGACGACGATCCCATGATCTCTGCGCCGTTCGAGGGACGCACTGGGCGGACGTGTACACAACCCGACTTGCAATGGTCAAATGGTACTTGTGCACGCCCGCGTCCTGCTGACAAGCAGCAGCCAGGGGCCTGTTACTACATTGACGCGAGATACGTGACACCGGGACGATCCTGCAAGTGACCTAATACCTTGACCTCATTCTCTCGAAATATTCTCCCCCTTCGAATTCAATTCGGTCTTCCGTGAGACTGACTATCTTCCGAATAAAATCCCCGGCACCATCCCCAGGGGATACGTCAAAGATATTCTCTTCCAGCCACTCTCGGGTCGCGACTACCCAACTTATCTTCGTCCATCTAAAGAGATTGCTCTTGCTCAACTTGGCACGAAGGTTCAATGTGTTGCCGTCTGTAACGGTCCAAGTGCCCATCAAATCGCCCAGGAGTGCCCCCATGGCGCGGAGATAAAGTGGCCCTTCCTGAAATTTCTGAATGAAGGTGCCGTCGTCGCCGAGCACTAGAATTACCTTTGCATCGCCCTGATCCTGCATCCACGTTCCAGAAATTTTTGATAGATCGATCGGTGTCCGCTCCTTCACTTCCGCCTGTTCAGGTCTCCTCGTCTCTCGTCGATGAGACCTATCGATGTAATCCGCTTTCGGCCAAGAAGATCCGCCGGTGTACGTATACCTTCTCGCGGACTCGTAAAGCTCATCGATAGAGGAGTCCGGTATTTGGCGTAGCAGATCTCTCACCATTTGACGTTTGATATGTAGTCTCGGACGATCAAAACGAGGATCATCATCAAGAAAGTGCACCAATGCGGCTGTCATGAGTACACCCGTTGATCCGGGAACGCAACGGCGGAAAACGTCTACCAGTTCTTTCTTGTCTAGTTCGCATAGGTAGTCCGAGATAAAGTCAATTTCTTCCGATCGATCGTTATGCATAGTAATGCCCGCCTATCTTAGCCGTGCTTCATTCATGCTAAAGGTGCGGCTGGGGTCCGGTAAACGGGCGATGCGTAACGATTTGGGGCTTATTGATGTTGAACTGTATCTCGTTAGTTGTTAGTTGTCCCTCTCGCCCCTGGACTTAGATCGCGGTCGTCGTCATGAAGGGGAACTGACGGCGGATCGTTTTCGCGCGGATGGCAGTGGTGAGTCGCGGTTGGGGCGGATTGTGTCTCCTTATCTCGCGCGTCTCTGGCTGTCCCTGTTCTGCAGAGCACTCAAGAGGCCCAACTACCCCAGCGTGCGTGTGTACAACCCGACTTGCAACGGTCATGATCCACGTAGACGATCCGTGACTCGGGCGCGGCTCGCTGCGCCACGTCATGGGTGTTGTCGGCGGTGGGCAGCCCAGTTCCGATGTCCAGGAACTGGCGGACGCCGACGGCGCTCAGTTC
>Ga0302181_10002561_pt1 | contig 12802 bp, 9 predicted proteins | sample I_Palsa_E3_3_FD_198786 | JGI IMG/M metagenome (GOLD analysis project Ga0302181, IMG submission 198786) | Peat permafrost microbial communities from Stordalen Mire near Abisko, Sweden - I_Palsa_E3_3 | ecosystem: Environmental > Terrestrial > Soil > Palsa > Peat permafrost | place: Sweden: Abisko... | reverse complement strand
CAGAGACCGGACCTGGTCCAGCGTCCCATCCAGCCGCCCGCTGCTGCGTATCTCCCGCTGCCGTTCCCGGACCCGCCGGAGCAGGTCGTCGAGGCCGCGCCGACCGGGTACGCCACTGCGCTGCAGTGCGCGCAGGGCGTCGCCGGGCGTCGAGCCTTCCAGCACCGAGTCGCCCAGCGCGTCGAGCGCCCCGCGCGCGTCGTACGGCGGTGCGAGCGGATCCGGGCCGTCGGTGTACGGCCCGTACCGGTAACTTCCCATAGCCGTCCTACCTTCGGTGTGGCCAGCGGCCCGCGGCTTTCCTTACGTCCGGTAGACCGACGTGCCTTCCATGGTGTCCTTGGACAGGCGCCGCATCAGGTAGAGGCCCTCCAGGGCGAACTCGATCGCCGCGGCCGCATGGCCGAACGACTCGCCGCCGTCCATGCCCAGCCGTTGCATGATCTTGGCCAGCCCGGGCACCTCGCCGACCCGCTGCAGTAGGTCGGACGCGGGGATCAGCTCACCGGATTCCACCGTCTGGCCGCCGTCGAACTTGGCCAGCAGGGGAGACAGGTCGGCGCTGCCAAGCCGGGCCCGGAAGGTCTCCGCGATGGCCCGGCGGAGCAGGTGCGCGAGCACCTCCTCCTCCCGGCCCTCCTCGCTGACCTCGAACTCGACCTTCCCGCGCAGGGTGCCGACGATCGTCGGCAGGTCACAGACCCGCGCGACGGGCTGCTCCGCGGCCGGGGTGGCTGTCGAGCCGGCGCTGGCGCGGTGCGAGCCCCGGGAGGTACCGCCGCGGCGGCTCGCCGGGCCGGGCCGGGTGGCGACACTGTCCGCGAGGGCGGAGCGACGTACCGCGGAGGCGGCCGCCCCCTCGGCCGCCGCGATCGCGAAGCGCGCCGAGACGCCGGAGCGGGAGTCCACGGCCGGCGACTCGCGGACCAGACGGGTGAAGCGCGCGATGACCTCGACCAGATGCTCGGGCAGCTCCGCGCCGGGCACCGCCCCGTCCCAGCCGACGACGGCCTCCTGCCGGATCAGGCCGAGCTCGTCGTCCAGGGTCAGCGGGTAGTGGGTGCGGATCTCAGCTCCGAACCGGTCCTTCAGGGGCGAGATGATACGGCCCCGGTTCGTGTAGTCCTCCGGGTTGGCGCTGGCCACCAGGATCAGGTCGAGGGGCAGCCGCAGCGCGTAGCCGCGCACCCCGATGTCCCGCTCCTCCAGCACGTTGAGCAGCGCCACCTGGATGCGCTCAGCCAGGTCAGGCAGCTCGTTCAGGCAGAAGATGCCCCGGTTGGTCCGCGGCACCAGGCCGAAGTGCACGGTTTCGGGGTCACCCAGGGTCCGGCCTTCGGCCACCTTGACCGGGTCGATGTCGCCGATCAGGTCGCCCACACTCGTATCCGGGGTGGCGAGCTTCTCGCCGTACCGGTCCCGTGCGTTCCGCCAGACGATCGGCAGGTCTTCGCCCAGCTCCTCGGTGAGGCGCCGGCAGCGGGCACACACCGGGACGAACGGGTGGTCGTTGATCTCGCATCCTGCGACGGCGGGAGCCCACTCATCCAGGAGCTCGGCCAGGGTGCGGATCAGCCGGGTCTTACCCTGGCCACGCTCCCCCAGCAAGATGACATCGTGGCCGGCCAGGAGCGCCCGCTCCAGGTGCGGCAGCACCGTGTTGTCGAAGCCGATTATGCCCGGGAACCGGTCCTGGCCGGCCCGCATCCGGGTCAGCAGGTTCTGCCTGATTTCTTCCTTGACGCTCCGGTAGACGTGCCCGTCCGCGCGCAGTTCGCCCAGCGTGGCGGGAGCCGGGGGACGCCCGTGCCGCGCGGCGGGATGACGAGGCTGGCTGTTTGGCTGCACCATTCGACACTATGTCCCTCTCCCGGTTGTTCGCATCTGCCCCCGGTTTTGGCTGTTCCTGGGCGCTTCACGGGCGCCTGCCGCGCTGGTCCGGCCGTCGTGGCACACTGCTCTGGTGGCAATGACCTCCAGTCAGGTGCAGACGGACGACGTGGTGGCCGCGCGGGAACTGCTCCGCGACGTGATCTCGCCCACGCCGGTTCTCCGCTCCCGGGTCCTGTCCGATCTGGTGGGTGGCCCGGTGTTCCTGAAGTGCGAGAACCTTCAGCGGACCGGCTCGTTCAAGATCCGCGGCGCCTATCTGCGGATCGCCCGGCTGACCGACGCGGAGCGGGCCCGCGGTGTCGTGGCGGCGAGCGCCGGGAACCACGCCCAGGGGGTGGCGCTCGCGGCGGCCCTGCTCGATACCAAGGCCACCGTGTTCATGCCCGAGGGCGCGCCCCTGCCGAAGATCCAGGCCACCCGGGACTACGGGGCGGACGTCGTGCTGCAGGGAGCCTCGGTAGAGGACGCTCTCGCGGCCGCTGAGGAGCACGCGGGCCGGACCGGGAGCGTGCTGATCCATCCCTTCGAGCACCCGGACATCGTGACCGGCCAGGGGACTCTTGGGTTCGAGATCATCGAGCAGTGCCCTCAGGTCCGGACGGTCGTGGTCCCGGTGGGCGGCGGCGGCCTCGCCGCCGGTGTCGCGGTGGCGGTCAAGAGCCTGGACCCGGCCGTGCAGATCGTCGGGGCGCAGGCCGCCGCCGTGGCGCCGTACCCGGCGTCGCTGGCCGCGGGACGGGTCATCCCGGTGAAGGGCACGCCGACGATGGCCGATGGCATCGCGGTGAGCCGCCCCGGTGAGCTCGCCTTCGAGCTGTTGTCGTCCGCCGGTGCACGTGTCCTGACCGTGACCGAGGAGAGCCTGTCCCGCGGGCTGCTGCTCTGCCTGGAGCGGGCCAAGCAGGTCGTCGAGCCCGCTGGGGCCGCCGGGGTGGCGGCCCTGCTGGAGCACGCTGAGCAGATGCAGCCTCCCGTGGTGGTGGTGCTGTCCGGCGGCAACATCGACCCACTGTTGCTGTCGAACCTGCTCCGGCATGGCCTGCGGGCCGCCGGGCGCTACCTGGCCCTCCGCTGCCGGCTACCGGACCGGCCCGGCGCGCTGGCCACGCTGCTGCACGAGCTCGCCGGCCTGGGCGCCAACGTCCTGGACGTCTGGCACGAGCGGGTCACCCCGCGGCTGCAGGTGGGCGAGGTGGAGGTTCTGCTCCAGGTGGAGACGCGCGGGCCAGAGCACTGCGAGGAAGTGATCACCGAGCTGCGCCAGGCCGGGTACACCCTGGTCTTCGGTTAAGAGACGCCCGTGCTGGCCCGGGGGCGACCCCCCGGACGGCGTCCGCCCGGGACTCGCTGGGCCGCTGCGGACGGCCGATATACGCTGGGCGTCCGCAGCGGCTGCGGTTTGGTTGTCAGGCTCCCCCGTAAGGGACGGCTTCCAGGATCTCGACCGTCGCGGAGCGTCCGTTCGGCAGCGAATAGGTGGCCTTCTCGCCGACCTTCTTGCCGGAGATCGCGCTGCCCAGCGGGGAGCGCGGCGAGTAGACGTCGATGGGGGCGCCGCTCTCCTCGCGTGAAGCGAGCAGGAAGGTGACCTCTTCGTCGTCGCCGGCGAACCTGACCGTTACGGTCATGCCCGGCCCCACCACGCCATCGGTCCGCGGCGGCTCGCCGACCCGGGCGTTCTCCAGGATCGCCTGGATCTGCAACACCCGGCCCTCGTTCTTGCCCTGCTCTTCCTTGGCCGCGTGGTACCCGCCATTCTCGCGAAGGTCGCCTTCTTCGCGAGCCGCCTCAATTCTCTTTGCGATCTCGACCCGCAGCGGTCCCGAGCGGTCATCCAGTTCGGCCTTGAGCCGGTCATACGCCTCCTGGGTCAGCCAGGTGACGCTTCCTTCGCGGGTCTCGGTCACGGGCACTCCTCAGTACTGCACGCGTCTTGCCTTGTCGCGGGAGCCCTGCCGGCCCCCGCCGGGGTAACCTTTTGAGGCTAACAAGCGTTAACGACAGAGCCGAACTAGTCAAATGGCGCAGGCAGGGAATGTGGCCGGCCGACCCCGGTGTTTTTCGGGCGCTAGCGCGGCACGGCGTCGTGGCGGGGATAGCTGGCCGAATTACGGGCCTGCAGCCGCGTCCCCGTATCCGGCCCGTTTACGCACAAACGAGGGCAATCAAGGGAGATCGCTTGTCCGCCGAGACAGCTGGGTCACAGCCGTCCGATGCGCCAGCCCGCGCCGGCGCGCTTGGTGCCGCCGGCCCAGGTCAGGACCGCGAGCCGCTGCGGCTGATGGCCGTGCACGCGCATCCTGACGATGAGTCCAGCAAGGGTGCCGCGACGATGGCGCGTTACGTCCGGGACGGCGCCGAGGTACTCGTGTGCACGCTGACCGGTGGCGAGCGTGGCGATGTCCTCAATCCGGCGATGGACCGCCCGGAGGTGCGCGCGAACCTGCCGCGGCTGCGGCGGCAGGAGATGGCCCGGGCACGGGAGATCCTCGGGGTCAGCCAGCATTTCCTGGGGTTCACCGACTCCGGCCTGCCGGAAGGCGACCCGCTGCCGCCGTTGCCGGCCGACTGCTTCGCGCTGACGCCGCTCGAGGACGCGGCGCGGCCGCTTGTTCGCGCGGTGCGCGAGTTCCGGCCGCACGTGATGTTGGCTTACGACGCGTCCGGCGGCTACCCGCACCCGGATCACATCATGTCCCACAAGGTCGCCGTCGAGGCGTTCGAGGCGGCCGCCGATCCGGATCGTTACCCCGGCGCGGGCCCCGGTACTTGTGAGCCGTGGCAGCCGCTCAAGCTCTACTACTTCGCCTCGTTCCAGCGCGGCAGGTTCATGGCCTTGCACGAGGAGATGCTTCGCCGCGGCCTGGAGTCCCCGTACGTCCAGATGTTCGGGCAATGGGAGGAGCGGGCCGACCGCCGGGCCGAGCTCGAAGTCACGACGCGCGTGCCGTGCGGTGATTTTTTCGGGATCAGGGACGAGGCGCTGCAGGCGCACGCCACCCAGGTCGACCCGAAGGGCTTCTGGTTCGCCTGCCCGCTCGAGGTGCAGCGCGCCGCGTGGCCGACCGAGGACTATCATCTGGCTAGGTCGCTCGTCGATACCGAGCTGCCGGAAGATGATCTGTTCGCCGGGGTCCGCGAGAGGGTGTGTCTGTGACTGCCGCTGCCGCTGCGGCGCTGGCCAGCACGGTGCTGGCTAAAGGATCGGTGTCGGACAATAACGTCACACCGGGTGTGCTCGGGTTCCTCGTCGTCGCGGGAATGGGCATCGCCCTGTACTTTCTGCTCCGCTCCCTGAGCCGGCAACTGAAGAAGATTCCCCCGCCGCCCGCGGACGACGCCGTGGACGACGCCGTGGACGACGGCGCCGCCCCGGCCGCGTCCGCTCAGGGAACCAGGTTCTCGGTGCCGCCCGGTGACCGCCGGGACTGACCCGGCCGCCGCGGGACAGCCGTCTCGTAGACCAGCAGGGTGTAGCCGGGGACCGGTTGCCAGTCCAGCTCGGGTGCCCGGCGGAAACCTTCTGATTCGTACAGAGAATGGGCGGCCCGCATCGTCGGCTGGGTCGACAGCAGCAGCCGATGCACGCCAGCCGCCGCGGCCCGGCTGATGGCCGCGCGCAGCAGCCGCCGGCCGACCCCTCGGCCCTGGCTGCCCGGCGCGACGGCCAGGGCCCTTATATCCGCCGCGCCCGCGGTGCCGGCCAGTTCGGTGGCGGCCCCGGCGGCCAGCATGATCGTGCCCAGCAGCCGCCCGCCGTCCTCGGCCACCAGGACGGTGCCGTCGCCCTGACGGCCGAGCGCGCGGAGCGTCCCGGCGTAGGGGTCGCCGGGGCGCAGGAAACCCCCGCGCTCGTAGGCCTCCACCCGCAGCGCGCCGATCGAGGGAAGCTCTTCGGGCCTTGCCTCTCTGACCATCACGGCATCCATCCAAACACGCAGTCAGCGTGCCCGGGGCCGCCGACTGTCACCGGGCGGGGGACCACGCCTTCTGCAGCGCCTCCGGCAGCCCCCACCAGCCCAGCGGGGTCAGGCGCTGTGCCGCGTCGGTGGCGCCCAGCACCTCCCACAGGCTCCCCACGTGGGAAAACAGCTCTTCGATGGCCGGTTCGTCAACGTCCCCGTCGTGGCCGGGATCGTCTGGCATCCCGTCGGCCGCACAGTAGTCGCGGACATAACAGGCCATGTCGGTGGCCGACGCCGGTGTCCCAGGACCGCCCCTGGTCAGGGTGGAGATGGCCGCGAGCCAGTCGATGTGCTCGAGCGCGCAGAGCGCACCCAGAGCCAGCGGCACCTCGTTCGTCTCGTCGGCTGCCAGCCCGTCAGGCCCGAGGCCGGACGGGCCTGCTGGTGCCGCGGCTTCTCCGGCCGGCGAAACCACCCCAGCGGCCAGGGTCAGCCACAGGTCCTGGTCATTGCCGGACCAGGCTTGCTCGGCGGCCCCGCCGCAGGCGGCGAGCAGCCTGCCGGTCAGCCCCGGGTGGGCAAGGGCGGTGCGCGCCGCGTCGCACGCCGCGGTGAGCTGGTCCGCCGGCAGTGGCCGCTCGCCCACCTCGTCGACCACTGCCTGCAGTTCGGCTAGCGCCTCGGCATCGGCGGCGGCCCACTCGGCCATGAATTCCGCGTCCTGCTCATCCAGCAGCACGTCCATGGGCACGCGCCCGTCCGGCAGCGGCGTGGCCATCCACTCCTCCTGCACCGCGACGTAGGCCCGGTGGCCGGCGATGTCGCCTGCCAGCAGCTGATCCGGATCAATTTCTCCGGCCGCCTGCTTCTCCTCCAGGTGGCGGACCAGCATCGCGTGCATCTCGGCCTGCAGTTGGCTCTGCTCCGGCGCCTCATCCCAGACGTGCAGCCCGATTATGCTGGCCGGCTCGGTCCCGGTCGCCTCCAGCCACTCCCTGATGTCGTCGGCCTGGGCGGTGCCGTCACGCAGCGCGCTGAGGACTTCTTCGGTGCCCGCCCAGAATGGTGCGGACATCGGGTTGCCGACCGCGAGCAGGCCTCGGCGAAGTGCAGGCAGCGAGGCGAGAGCATCATCGGGCCCAACGCTGAGCAGGCCCAGGGCAACGTCCCGCCGGGTGAGCGCGCTGATCGGCCGCCCGGCGAGTTCCGCGATACGACCGACTTGGAGTTCCACGGTTGGCAGCGTACGACGATGACAGGGCGGCCGTGTGGCGGTCCAATTTCCCGGGCCCGTTTCCTGCGGCCGTCCGGCGGCTGGCCGGATCGGCCACGGTCGGGTCAGAGCAGTTCGCGGTGGCCGAGGTAGGGCCGCAGCACCTTTGGCACCTGGACCTGCCCGGTGGCGGTCTGGCCGTTCTCGACCAGCGCGGCCAGCAGCCGCGGGGTGGCGATCGCGGTGTTGTTCAGCGTGTAGGCGAACCTGACAGTGCCGTCGGTGTCGCGGTAGCGCAGGTTGGCCCGGCGAGCCTGCCAGTCGTGCAGCGACGAGCAGCTGTGAGTCTCCCGGAACCGGTCCAGGGACGGGAACCAGGTGTTGATGTCGTTCATCCGGTACTTGCCGATTCCCATGTCACCGGTCGAGGTTTCCACCACCTCGTAGTGCAGGCCCAGTCCCTGGAGCAGGCGCTCGGCGGTGGACAGCAGCTCGGTGTGCCAGTGGTCCGACTCCGCCGGGTCCGCGGCGCAGATGACGAACTGTTCCACCTTCTCGAACTGGTGCACCCGCAGCAGGCCGCGAACGTCCCGGCCGGCGCTGCCGATCTCCCGCCGAAAGCACGGTGAGATCCCCGCGTAGCGGACGGGCAGCCTGCCGGCATCGAGGATCTCACCCGAATGCAGGCCGACCAGGGCCACCTCGGCCGTGCCCGCCAGGTACAGATCGTCGGCGGGGACCGCGTAAGTCTCCTCACGGTGACCGGGAAACTGGCCCGTCCCGATCAGGGGCTCCTCCTTGACCAGGGATGGAACCGAGATCACCGTGAAGTCCTGGCCCAGCAGGGTGTCGATGGCGTACGAGTGCAGCGCGCGCTCCAGCAGCACGGCATCGTTCTTGAGCGCGTAGGCGCGCTCGCCGGCCACCTTGCGGGCCCGGGCGAACTCCGCCCAGTCGCGCTTTTCCAGCAGCTCGACATGGTCGAGCGGCGCGAAGTCGAACTCAGGCCGCTCACCCCAGGTCCGGATGGTCACGTTCGCGGACTCGTCCGGTCCGACGGGTGAGCCCTCCCAGGGGATGGTGGGCGTCCGCAGCATCAGCTCCTGAAGCTGGGCGCTCGCCTCGGCCAGCTCGTCGCGCAGCTGCCGGAGCCTGCTTTCGAGCTTCTCGTGCTCGGCCCGGAGCTCGGCCCGGCGTGCCTCATCGGCGTTGGCGAACTGCTTGGCCGAGCTCTTACGCATGGCCTGCGCGTCATCCAGCTCATGGGTGAGGTTGCGCACGGTCTTGTCGGCCTGGAGAAGCTCGTCCACGTCAAGGTCGATCCCCTTGGCGCGAACCGCCGCCTTGACGGCGTCCGGATTGTCTCTGATGAATCGCCTGTCGAGCATGAGTGAGCGTCAGCCCTTGCCTGATCCTGGGTCGTACGGACGGTGCCTCGGCGCTGTGCGGTTCGCCGCCGGGGGCTCTCGGCCTGGCCAGAGGCTTTTCTCAGCGGAAATTATGTGTGCGCCGCTAAAACGCTACCGGGAGCGGGACCCGCGCCGTGGCTGCGTGGGCGGTACGCGACGAGCCGAGCCGTCGCGTACCGTGATGCTGGAGCTTAGGGGGAGGACCACCGGTGCTGGTGACGAATCACGTTCTGTCAGGCGCGCTCATCGGTGCGGTGGTGCGGCGGCCAGTGCCCGCCTTCTTGCTCGGCGTCGCCTCCCACTTCGTGCTGGATGCGGTCCCGCACTGGGGCAACTGGCGCGATACGCGGCAGTTCCTGCAGGTCGCTGTGCCTGACGGGCTGACCGGCCTAGCCGCGATGGCGGCCTTCACCGCGGCCGCGCCGGCGAGCCGCCGCGCGGCGGTGGTGGTCGGCATGGTCGGTGCGGCTCTGCCGGACATCGACAAGCCCAGCCGGCTGTGGTTTGGGTTCTCGCCGTTTCCGCCGGCGGTAGGCCGTTTTCACAGCGGCATTCAGGACGAGGCGCCTGACCGGTACAGGCGTGAGGCGCTCTGCGCGGCGTTGTTCAGCACGTCCGCGCTGCTCCTGCTGCGTTCCGGTGGCCTGCCGCGCGTCAGCGGCCGGTCAGCTGACCCAGCGCGGTAAGGATCCGTTTCTCCGACACCGGAGCTGGGGTACCCAGTGTCTGGGCGAAAAGGCTGACCCGCAGTTCCTCGATCATCCAGCGGATGGCCTGGACATCAGGCGCATCGCGGCGGGCGGGCGGGAGGGCCTGCAGGGTGCTGGCGTAGGCGCCGGCTACCCGCTGCACCGCGGCCATTCGCTCAGTGTCCCGGATCTGGTCCCCGGCCATCTTGTCCAGCCGCTGCCGGATGGCCCGCAGGTAGCGGGTCAGGTCAGCCAGCCGCCGCGCCCCGGCGGCGCTGATGAAACCAGGGTAGATCAGAGCCCAGAACTGCGCGCGAATGTCGGCGAACGCCGGCTCGCCCGCGTGCGCCGCCGCATTGGCCAGTACCACCTCGACCTCGTGAGCTTCGGCCATGACCCGCGCGGCACCGGTGATTACCTCCGCGGTCAGCGCGGCCAGCCCGGAGCGGGCGGCCGCGATGAGCCGCGCGAAGCCTGGCTCATCCCAGGCGGGGCCACCGGCCCGGGCGATGAGCTCGTCCGCCGCCGCGGCGGCACAGTCGTCCACGAGCGCGGCGGCGCCCGGGTAGGGGCTGCGGCTCAGGGCCAGCTTGTCCGGGACGGCGAGATTCGACGCGATCCCCCTGGCGCCCGATGGGACCTCGAGCAGCAGTAGCCGGCGTGTTCCCCGCCGCATGCTCTGCGCCGCCTCCTCCGGCGTGGCGAACAAGCGGACGTCGACGCTGTCGCCGGCGTCCGCGAGCGCGGGATAGGCGCGGACGCGGCCGTCACTGAACTCACGCGGGAGCGAGCCGATGGTCCAGGAGCGCAGGCCCGAACGGGTCAGGTCCCGGGCCGCCTCCGCCAGGGTCGCCTGCAGTTGCGGGCGGAGCTGGCGGCGCAGCCCGTTCAGGTCCTTGCTCACGGCCAGCATCCGGCCACCGTCGAGCACCCGGAAGGTGACCTGGAGGTGAGCGGGAAGCTTGGCCGGGTCGAAGGCGTCACGCGACACCGGCACGCCGCGCAGCCGGGTCAGCTCGGCGGCCAGTACGGTCAGCAGATCGCCGTCCGCGGGGCCGAGCCGGCCCAGCACCGTGCGGGCCACATCCGGCGCCGGCACGAAGTTCACCCGGAGCTGTTTGGGCAGCGACCGGATCAGCTCGGTCACCAGTTCCTCCCGCAGTCCCGGCACCTGCCAGCCGAACGTCTCGGCCCGCACCTGGTTCAGCCTGTCCAGCGGGACATCCACGGTCACGCCGTCACGCGGATCGCCCGGTGCGAACTCGTACGACAGCGGGAACGGGCCCCACTCGTCGGGATAGTCCGACGGCTGCACGGCCGCCGCACCCGGCCCGGTCACCTGCTCCGGTGCGAACATGAGCAGGTCCGGGGTGGTGGCGCGTGCCTTCTTCCACCAGGTGTCGAAGTGCCGGGCCGAGGTCACCTGCGCGGGAACCCGCCGGTCGTAGAAGTCGTAGAGGGCTTGGTCGTCCACGACGATGCCGCGGCGCCGGGCACGGCGCTCCAGTTCCTCGGCGCCGTCCAGCAGCTCCCGGTTGTGCCGCAGAAACGGGTGCCGGGTCTGCCAGTCTCCCGCCACGAGGGCGTGCCGGATGAACAGGTCGCGCGCGGCGGCCGGGTCGACCCGCGCGTAGCCGACCTTGCGGGCGGTGACGATCGGCAGGCCGTACAGGGTGACCTTCTCCAGTGCCATCGCCGCGCCCCGGCGGGCGTCCCAGTGCGGCTCGCTGTAGGAATGCCGCACCAGATGCGCCGCCAGTGGCTCGGCCCACTCCGGCTCGATGCGGGCCGCGATCCGGCCCCACAGCCGCGACGTCTCGACCAGTTCGGTGACGATAACCCACGATGGCGGCTTCCGGGCCAGCGACGAGTCTGGGAACAGCGCGAAGCGGGCGCCGCGCGCACCGGCGAATTCGGGCAGCGGACGGCGCTTTCCGCTGGTCTTCTGGCCGTCGTCCCGCATGCCGACGTGCGACAGCAGCCCGGACAGCAGCGAGATGTGTATCTGCCGGGCCAGGCCAGCCGGGATGGCGGTGCGGTCCGCGCCGTCCTGTGTGCCGTCCCGGGCCGCGGCCGGCGCTGGCTCGTCGGGCCGGCCCGCACCTAGCTTGATGCCAAGGTCCGCGGCCGCCTGGCGGAGCTGGCCATAAAGGTCCTGCCACTCTCGGACCCGCAGAAAGTGCAGGTACTCGCGGCGGCAAAGCCGGCGAAACGCCGACGAGGACAGCTCGCGCTGCTGCGTGCGCAGGTAGTCCCACAGGTGCAGGTAGGCCAGGAAGTCCGATCCCGGCTCGGCGAACCGTGCATGCATCGCGTCCGCCGCCTCGCGCGCTTCGGCCGGCCGTTCCCGCGGGTCCTGGATCGACAGGGCCGAGGCGATGACCAGCACCTCCCGGGCACACCCGTTCTGCGCCGCCTCGATGATCATCCGCCCGATCCGCGGGTCGACCGGCAGCTCGGCCAGCTTTCGGCCCACGTCGCTCAGCCGCCGGTGGCCGCGGCGGTGCCCGTTCTCCGGACGGGTGCCCGCCATCCTGGGCTCGGGGGACGCCGTGGCGAAGGCGCCCAGCTCCTCCAGCAACCGCACACCGTCTGTGACGTTGCGCTCTTCGGGCGGGTCGACGAATGGAAAGTCGGCCATCTCGCCCAGGTCGAGCGCGGCCATCCGCAAGATGACGGACGCAAGGTTGGTGCGCAGGATCTCCGGGTCGGTGAACTGCGGCCGGGCGGCGAAGTCCTCCTCGCTGTAGAGCCGGATACAGATTCCGTCGGAGAGCCGGCCGCACCGGCCCTTCCGCTGATTGGCTGAGGCCTGCGAGATCGGCTCGATGGGCAGCCGCTGCACCTTGGTCCGGTAGCTGTAGCGCGAGATCCGCGCCGTGCCCGGGTCGACCACGTATCTGATGCCAGGCACGGTGAGCGAGGTCTCTGCGACGTTGGTGGCCAGGACCACCCGGCGGCCGCGGTGCGGCTGGAAGACCCGGTACTGCTCGGCGGTGGACAGTCGGGCGTAGAACGGCAGCACTTCCAGGCCGCCGGGCCCGCCGGCCCGCTCCTTCAGCGCGTCGGCGGTGTCCCGGATTTCCCGTTCGCCGCTGAGGAAGACCAGAATGTCGCCGGGGCCCGCGGCACTCAGCTCGTCGACGGCGTCGCAGATGCCCTGGGCCTGATCGCGCGGTTCCTCGTCGGGGCGATCGGGGTCCGTGATCGGCCGGTACCGGACCTCGACCGGGTACGTCCGCCCGGACACCTCGATCACCGGCACAGGGCCGGCCCGGGGGGACGACCCCCCGGAACCCCCCGGATGCGCTCCGCGCCCCGCGGTGGTACTTCGCCGATACACCGGCCGCTCACCGGGCCCAAGGGCCCGGTTCGCTGGGCCGGTAACGGACGCCTCCCCGTAACCCGCTGTGGTGCTCGCCGATAGCACCGGCCGCTCACCGGGCCCAGGGCCCGGTTCGTTGGGCCGGTAACGAGCGCCGCGCCGTAGGTCCTCCTGCGGTACTTCGTCGTCGGCGTCTGCGGCGGCAGCGCCTACCGCGCTGTGCTGGCCTGATTCGCCTCCGGCGCTGTGCTGGCCTGATTCGCCTCCGGCGCTGTGCTGGTTTGCTTCGCCTCCGGCGCTGTGCTGGTTTGCTTCGGCTTCGCCGAAATGCTCGCTGAAGCGCTGCGGGTCGATGGTGGCGGAGGTGA
>Ga0302181_10002556_pt1 | contig 12821 bp, 14 predicted proteins | sample I_Palsa_E3_3_FD_198786 | JGI IMG/M metagenome (GOLD analysis project Ga0302181, IMG submission 198786) | Peat permafrost microbial communities from Stordalen Mire near Abisko, Sweden - I_Palsa_E3_3 | ecosystem: Environmental > Terrestrial > Soil > Palsa > Peat permafrost | place: Sweden... | reverse complement strand
CGACACGGCTGCGACGGCGCTGTGGAACCGCATGACGGTAGAGGAGATCACGGCCCTGGACCTCGCGTACGCCCCGCCGTTCTCCCCGGTGTGGGATCCGATCCTCGTGGCGGCACGGCAGGCCGCCACGGCAGTGCGCCAGAAAGGAGCCGAAAGGAGTCCGTGACCCGCCGCCCGAGTGAGCACCAAGCTGACCCCCCGTGGCGGCGGCCTTGCGCATCACCCCATCGGCGGGCGTGCCGCTGGCCGCGTGCCTGGTCAGCTGGCGGTCTGCAGCCTGGGCCGTGGAGGTGTAATACTCCAGCAGGTGCGCCCAGAGATCATGGAGGTGGTTGTCCAGCGATCATGACCTGATCGGAAGCTCGTCGTCGCCTGCCGGTGAAAGTCCGGTCCGGGTAATTGCCAGGGAGCCCGGTAGCAGGCTGGCGTTCTGGCCTGGAAACGGGCCAGGGCGGAGCCCAGCGTCGAAAGCCCTTCAAGGGGAAGCAACTGAGCGGTCCGTAGCGTGCAGCGAAGCCTGCCGCGTCGTTAGACATTGGGGGAGAGCCGAGCCGGGCTGTTCACGGTGAAGGCCATGGAAGCGGTGAAGATCCTGGAAGCGCAGCCGTGAGGGACTCCCCGGCGTGGAGGGCGCGGAACGTTCAGATGGTGGCGGCGGGAACTGGGGAGACCCTCCCCGGCCGAAGCGGGCGCGCGGTGCCCGTGGAAAGGCCGTGCCCTATAACCGGTGTGGAACCGGGAAGTGGGCGGGGCGCCGGGAGGGAGCCGGAGGCGGCCGTAGTACCGGTCGAGCCGCGGGACAACACAACCTGCGGGGAGGGAAGGGCCGCTGCTTCGTTCACGCACGAGCTGGGAGGCCCGGATCGGTGAGTGCCGGTAATACGGCTAGGTCCATCCTGGCGGCCGTCCACGGGGACGGGGTCCGCGCGTTGCAGCATGTGCTTTACCGGGCGGCCAAGGCCGATCCGGACAGGCGGTTGCATGCGCTGCGAGACAAGGTCTACCGCGAGGACGTCTTGTGGCGGGCGTGGGTCGCGGTGCGCCGTAACAACGGCGCACCGGGCATCGATAAGACCACCTTGGCTGATGTCGAGGAGTACGGGATATCCCGGCTGCTCGGCGAGCTGGCTGATGAGTTGCGGGCCGGGACATGGTGTCCGCTGCCTGCGCGCAAGGTGCTGATCCCGAAGCCGGCAGTACCGAGCGCAGGCCGCTGGCGATTGCCGCGGTGCGTGACCGGATCGTGCAGGCCGCGGTGAAGATCGTGCTCGAGCCGGTCTTTGAGGCAGATTTCCTGCCGTGCAGTTTCGGGTTCCGCCCGAAGCGGTCCGCGCATGATGCCCTGCAGGTGCTCATTGATGAGTCCTGGCGGGGGCGGCGGTGGGTGGTGGAGACGGATATCGCGAACTGCTTTTCCGCGATTCCGCACGATGAGTTGATGCAAGCGGTGGAGGAACGCATTAGCGACCGGGGCGTCCTGGCGCTCCTGCGGGTGATGCTGCGCGCGGGAGTGATGGAGGGCGGGCAGGTGCGGCGGGAGGTGACCGGGACTCCGCAAGGCGGCCCGGCCACGCCCCCAACGCAAAAGGCAACTTCTGCTTTGAGGCTACGCTGGGTTACCGGCGGCTGGAGCGGGGCCGGTGAGCGCCGCGGTGCCGGCGGGGCCGCTGGAGTCGGCTCCGGGCGGGTTCCTGCCCGTGGAGGAGCGGTCTGCGATCCTGGCGGGCGTCCTGGACGGCGTCGAGATGGGTTCCTGGGATCTTCGGGTCGCCGGGTGGCTGTCCGGGCTGGACACCTCGACGATGCTGACGATCGCGTCGTGGATCGCGCGGGCGCGGGCGGCAGGGCCGGGCAAGTGAACGGGACCAGGATGCTAGCTGACGGTTCCTGCCCGCTGCCGGTCATTATCTGTAGTATTTTCATGTCATGCCTGGGGATCGCCGCGCGGGCGCCGCGGAGCACGCGGCGCATGTCAACGAGGCCGCCGGCCTGCTGGAGGCCGGGACTGCGGCTGCTGAGGCGGCGCGGCTGCTGGCCGGGCGGCTGGGCTGCTCGCAGCGGCAGGCCCGCCGCTACGTCGCCCAGGCTGCCGCGGACGGCCGGGTCCCGGTCCCGGAGGAGGCCGTGGTGTTCACCGTCCGGCTTCCCGTCCGGCTGGCCGCCGCGGTCCGGGAGCACGCCCGCACGTCGGGCCGCACGGTCTCCTCGGTCGCCGCGCAGGCCCTGGATGAGTTCCTCGGACGTGCTCACGGGAACGATCCGCGCAGGTGAGGGAGCTGGCGGTGGAGACGGAGCATGTCTTCAGCCGTCATGCCGGCGCCGAAATGTCAGTGGCCTACGCGATATTGGTGCCGCAGCGGCGGGCCAGGACCGCCGCCCCCGCGGCGGAAGGAGGGAACCGTGACGGCAGCGGCGATCTACGCCCGGGTCTCCAGCGCCCGGCAGGCGAAGGACCAGACGATCGGCTCCCAGCTGTCCGCCCTGCGCGAGCACGCCGCGACCAGCCGGCTTGACGTCCCGGAGGAGTGGGTGTTCGCCGACGAGGGGCAGTCCGGGGCGACGCTGGTGCGGCCGGCGCTGGAGGCGCTGCGGGACCTGGCCGCCCAGGGCTGCCTGGACGTCGTGCTGGTCTGGTCCCCGGACCGGCTGGCCCGCAAGTTCGCCTACCAGGCGCTGCTGATCGAGGAGCTGGCCCGCTGCGGGGTGCGGGTCGAGTTCGTGAAGGGGCCGCGCGGCGACAGCCCCGAGGACCAGCTGCTCATCCAGTTCCAGGGCATGTTCGCCGAGTACGAGAAGGCCCAGCTGATGGAGCGCTACCGGCGTGGCAAGGCCTGGCGGGCGAAGTCCGGCAGCGTCAACGTGCTCGGCGGCGCCCCGTTCGGCTACCGGTACGTCCGCAAGACCCCCGAGTGCGGGGCCCGCTACGAGGTCGTCCCGCACGAGGCAGCCCTGGTCACCGAGATGTTCCGCCGCTACGCCGACGACGGCGCCGCCATCGCCGACCTGCGCCGCTGGCTGACGGACCAGGGGATCCTCACCCGCACCGGGAAGGAGCGGTGGGACCGGTCGGTGATCTGGGGCATGCTCCGCAACCCCGCCTACGCCGGCACCGCGGTCTTCGGCAAGACCCGGGTCGTCCACGAGCCGGCCGGGCTGAACCGCACCGCCCGCCTGGCCGGCCGCACCGTCCCCCGGCAGGTCAGGACGCAGGACCGGCCCCGGGAGGAATGGACCGCAATCCCCGTCCCCGCCCTGGTGGACCAGGAGACCTTCGACCGGGTGCAGCAGCGGCTGGCTGACAACAAGCGGTTCGCCTCGCGGAACACCAAGGTCCCCTCCCTGCTGCAGGGCATCGCCGCCTGCGCGTCCTGCGGCTACGGCTACTACCGCACCACCACGACCACGACCGCGGGGAACAAGATCTACTACTACCGGTGCCTCGGCTCCGACGACTACCGCTACCAGGGCGGCCGCGTCTGCGGTAACAAGCCCGTCCGCGCCGACTACGCCGACACGGTCGTCTGGGACCACGTCACCGCCCTGCTCGCCGACCCCGCCCTCATCCGCGCCGAGATCGGCAAAAGGCTGGAAAGAGCCCGCACCTCGGACCCGGTCACCAAAAAGCGGGGCCAGCTCGAGCAGGCCCTCGCCAAGACCGGCACGTCGATCGCCGCGATGATCACCGCGTTCTCCGAGCAGCTCCTGACCATCGACGAGCTCCGCGCCCGCATGCCCGCCCTCCGCGCCCGGGAGACGGGCCTGAAGGACCAGCTCGCCGCCCTCGACGCCCAGGCCGCCGACCGCGACGCCTACCTCAAGCTCGCCGGCGACCTCGAAGGATTCCTCGCCAGGCTCCGCGGCAGCGCCGCCACCGCCACCGTCAAGGACAGGCAGCGCGTCCTGCGCGCCGTCGTCCAGGACGTCCTCGCCGGCCCCGAGAAAATCACCATCCGCCACCGCATCCCCGTCCGGGAACCATCCAGCGGCGGCGGCCACCACGACAAAACCGACACGGAGGGTGACATGCGCGATAGTTCGCTGTTGCGTTGGGGGCGTGGCTTCACCGTTGCTCTGCAACGTCTACCTGCACCGGCTGGACCGGGTGTGGGATGCGGGCCGGCACGGCGTGCTGGTCCGTTACTGCGATGACCTGGTGGTGATGTGCGCTACCCGGCAGCAGGCGGAGGCCGCACTGGAGCGGCTGACCGTGCTGCTGGCCGGGCTGGGGCTTGAGCCTAAGACGGCTAAGACCCGCATCGTGCACCTGGAGGAGGGAGGCGAGGGATTTGATTTCCTCGGCTTTCATCACCGGCTGGTGCGCGGGTGGACCCCGAAGTCGGCGCACTTGACCTTCCTGGCCCGCTGGCCTTCGCGCACGGCAGTTCAGCATGCCCGTGACCGGATCCGGGAGATCACCGCCCGGGAACGGCTACTGCTGCGGCCGGAGCTGATCGTGGAGGATCTCAACAGCTTCCTCCGCGGCTGGGCCGGGTATTTCCGCTACGGGAACTCGGCTCTCGTGCTCGGCCAGATCAGGAACTACGCCCTGGAACGGCTCGCACTCTGGCTGTCTAAGAAAGGCAACCGGCGGCGAGCCTGGGGATGGGGCATCAAACAGGTGCTGCTATCTCCGGACCATATGGGCCTGATCATCCTTGATGGGACTGTCATCCCGCCCAGGCCCTTCCGGTCCTGGCGCGGGCAGGCCGAACGCCGACGGTGAAGAACGTCGGTAAGCCGTGTGCGGGAGAACCGCATGCACGGTTTGACGGGCGGGGACTGGAAACGGCACCGCTACCTGCGGAAACCGCGCCAGTCCCCGACCCTCCCCGGCCGATGGCTATGTCCTGGTGGCCGGGCGGGTCGGTGGCGGCAAGGGCGCGGGCGTAGTCGCCGAGCAGTTCGTGGAAGCGGTACCGGCCGCGGGCAGGTTCCTCGATCAGGTGAATTGCGAACAGGGCGTCGAGCTCGGCACCCGCCTGGCCGAGGCCGAGGCCGGTGAGGGCGGCGGCGGCGGCGTAGACATCGATGCTGAGGCCGTGCGATAGGGCTGGCTGGGTGGCGAGGTGCTCGCCACTTTCAGAGGAAGGGTCTTGGTGAGTATCCGGCTCTGCGTGCGACTGCTGGAGACGGCCGGATCTGGCCCACGCATAGCCCACGGGACACAGCCGACTGTCTGATGAACCGCTCCCTTTCGGCCGGCTGGCCTCGCCTCGCTGCCGGGACCGGGCCAGCTGTGCAGCGCACGGACCTTCGCGGCGGGCATCAGGCCGAGATTCGTCGAATCTCGGTAAGCACCGCAGGGGTCGGCTGCTCCTGCCCCTTCTCGACCTGCGTCAGGTAGCTCTCGGAGACTCTGGCGAGCCGAGCAAGCGTGTTGCTCGATACGTCCGCGAGTTCTCGTTGGGCGCAGGTAACTACCGGGGCCGGCCAGTTGGCCGGGGAGCTCGGTCATGATGGGCCCACCGGGTCGGTCGCGATCGGGGTGGGGTACGCGCAACGCCACCGGGTCGGGGGCCGGAAGGGCGCCCACTTGCCGGGCGCCTGGGTCAATCGGTCGGCGATGACCCACAGTGCGGCGGGATGGTTGCCGATGCCGAAGTGGCTCGCGTAGACCTCCACGTTCTCGGCGCGGCGGGAGGGCTGGTCCAGGCAGGCCCGCCAGGCGACGATGCCGTCCAGACGCGTGTAGACGGAGGTGGCTGGAACGGGCAGCGGCCCGAGGCCGGCCTCCAAAGGCAGCTGGATCGTCTCTGTGTGCCGGTTCTCAAGCAGCCCGTACGCGCGCCGGGCATTGCTGTGCGCGTGATCCTGGAGCCGGATCGGGCTCGCTAGCGTGATCACCTGGCGTATAACGTCCGGATAGCGCCGCCCGAGTTGACGAGCGAAGATGCCGCCGAGACTCCAGCCGATCACGCTCACCGGTCCGTCGTGGCGCGCGCGGAACTCGTGCAGGCGTTCGGGCAGGCCGCTGACGACTCGCGCGGTGGGTCCGATGTTGCGCCCGAGTTCCCAGCCGTAGCTCGCGTATCCGAGCGTGCTGAGGAAGCGGCGGAGTATCAGCGTGGACCTGTCGCTGGCCCCCAGACCGGGAATGACCAGCACCGCGTGGCCATCTCCGCGGGGTGCCCGGGCCAGCGCCGGCAGCGTGGCCGACAGCGCCCCGATGTCCCAGCCGGAGCGGGCGTAGTCGGTGAGGTACAGCGCCTTGTTCGGCGCGCGAGTCGGCGGGGATGTCTTCGGCATCAGGTGAGCAACGCTCCGCCATCGACCGGCAAGACGATGCCGGTGACATAGCTGCTGGCGGGGCTGGCGAGGAAGATCAGCGCCCCGTTGAGCTCTCCCGGCTCGCCCAGCCGGCCTGCCGCAGCGCGCGCGACTACCGCTGCGTGGGTGCGTTCGTTGAACTGGCCGCTCATCTCGGATTCGAAGTGTCCTGGCGCGATCGCATTGACCCTGATGCCTTTGCGGCCGGTCCATTGCTGCGCCAGGTCCCGGGTCAGGCCGATCACGCCGGCCTTGCTCGCGGTGTAGGCGGCCTGCGGCAAGCCCATGCTGGTGAGCGCGAGAACGCTGCTGATGTTGATGATCGAACTGCCGGGCAGCATCACCCGCGCGCAGGCCTGCGCCATCCAGTAACTGGCGTTGAGATTGAGGTCGACCACGGAACGGAACTGTTCGGGGGTTTCCTTAAGCGCGGGGACGGCGGTACCGATGCCGGCGTTGTTGACCAGCACGTCGACCCGGGCGAACGCGCTCATGGCCGCGCTCGCGAGGGCGGTGCAGTCCTCCGGATTGGTGACGTCGGCCCGGACAGCCAGACCGCGCCGGCCTTCGGCTTCCACCAGGCTGCGCGTTTGCACGAGGCGGTCTTCACGGCGGGCGCCGAGCACGACGTCCGCGCCCGCCTGGGCGAGGGCCTGCGCGAACTGAACTCCGAGCCCGCTCGACGCGCCGGTCACGATCGCCACGCGCCCGTCGAGACGGAAGCTATCGAGTACGGGAATCATCCAGAGTCCTTTCCAGGGTCATGATCGCTGTCGCTCACGTGACCAGCCGTTTGACGTACTCACCCGGCGCATCGCCAAGAGGTGGATAGGCGTCGTTGCCAAGGCGCGTCGGGGCTGGCTTCTGGTCAGGGGCGCGATTCTCGATCCAGTCGTTCCAGTGCTCCCACCAGCTGCCGGTGTTGCCGACCGAGCTCGCGAGCCACTCGTCGGGATCGGGGCCCGGGATCGCTCCGATGCGGTAGCTGGCCCGAGGGCTGCCGGGTCCCTTGGCTATCACAATCGCGTGGCCGCCCTTCGCGAGGACGAACGTCGCGTCGCCGCCGGTCATGGCGACGGTCCGATAGCAGTCCTGCCATGGTGAGATGTGGTCGGTGGAGGCGCCCAGCACGTAGGTATCGACGGTGATCTGGGACGGGTCAATCGGGACACCGCCGATGACCACCCCGCCGGGGCGGGTCAGGCTGTTCTCCAGCGCGGCCTGCATCATCTGGCCACCGAACTTCGTGGCCATGTTGGTCTGGTCGGCGGCCCAGTAGAGCAACCCCATCGCCGGCGGCTGCTGGCCGAGCAGGTAGTTGTGCACGGCGATGTTCCAGATGCCTTCGATCGGCCGGATCAGCGCGAAGGCCCGGGCTGCGTCCCGGGCGTCGAAGAAGCCGTGTTCGGTCGCTCGGCGCATCGCCCGCTCGGCCCCCCTGCGGTCGAGGAAGGCCATCGCGGACGGGCCGCGATGATAGTCGAGAACCGCGATCGCGACGGTCAGCGAGGCGAGCATCCGCTCACGCCCGATCGCGGCGAGATACGCCGCGGCGAGGAACGCCAGCACTCCTCCGCCGCACAGGCCGAGCAGGTGGCTCGCGTCGGATCCGGTGATGGCGGCCACGGTGTCGAGCATCTCGACGATGCCGATCACGTACTCGTCGAACCCGACGTCAGCGTGGCTGGCGTCGGGGTTGACCCAGGACGCGACGAAGACCTGACGCCCGGCGTCGAGTTCCGCGCGGGCCACCGACTGCTCGGGTTCGAGGTCGAGCAGGTAGTACTTGTTGACCGGCGACGGGATGACCAGGAGCGGGACCGCGTCGACCTTATCGGCGCGGGGCTGGTACTGGATGAGCTCGTAGACCCGGGTCTTGCGCACGACCTGTCCAGCGGTGGCGGCTAGGTTGCTCCCGAGTTCGAAGGCCGACTTGTCGACGCTGGTGGGCAGTTTGGCCGGCGAGCGCAGGTCGGTGAGCAGGTTGCCGAGGCCGGCGCGCAGGCTCTGGCCGCCGGTGTCGATGACCTCTTTCCAGCTCTCAGGGTTCGTGAGGAGGTCGTTCGTGGGCGAGAGCGCAGCTGTGACGTTGTCGAAGGTCAGTCGGAGCCGCTCCCTGGTGCGCCAGTCCACGTCAGCGTCCCCAAGGATCCCCGATCCGGCGTCGCAGGTGGCCAGGTACCCGAGGGCGAGCCGCTGCAGGACAGGATTGCCTGCCCACGCACGGTCGGCGAAGCGCCGGTCGCGCGCGCCGGGTTGATCCTGCACGCCGATGCCGACCTGCCCCAGCCGCGCGGCCAGGTCGACGACGCGCCTGGCGACTGGCTTCGGCCTGCGCACCACGGCCTTCGCGAGCCGGCCGAGTTCGGCCGACGGGAACAGTCCGCCGAATCCGCCAACCGCCGCGTTCGCCAGTACGGCCTCAAAGCCGGCGCCGGCCCGGCTGTTCGCGAGGAACTCCTCGCTCGCCGGTTCCGTTTCGTTTGTCGTCACAGCGGGGCACCCCACTTAACACTCTCGCGCAATTGTGCCTCGAGGAGCTTACCGCCAGGGTTGCGCGGCAACAGGCCGCCGGCCACCCCGACGTACTGGGGGATCTTGAAGCCGGCCAACTGCTCGCGGCAGTGCGCGAATACGTGGGGCACATCCACGGTCTCGGCCCCGCCGAACAGGACGGCGCCGACCTTCTCGCCCATCAGGTCATCGGGAACGGCGATCACCGCGGCTTTCGCGACGCCGGGTGCGGCCAGCAGCGAGCGTGCCCCGGAACGCGAGCACCCAGTTCACCCCGGCCGGATAGCGCACGGCGACCCGGTCACCGCGCGCCACCCCGGCCGCGCGCAAGCCCCCCGCGACTCGCGCGGCACGGTCCCGCAGCTGCCGATAGGCCAGCCGCTGGCCGCCGACCTCGACCACGGCCTCCACGTCCGGGCCGGTCTCCACATGGCGCGCGAGCATGGCGATCAACGACTCGGGCAGCTCCGTGTAGCGAGGAATCCCGTGGCCGTCAGCCTGAACACCCTGACGCGGGTAGGGGTTGGGCGTGCGGGAAATCTCGATAACCGCCGTCGGGCTCACTCCTGGCCTCCGGTGAAGTAGCGGGCAGGGTTGTGGACCAACATCGCCAGCTCCAGCCTAGTGAAACAGATAAATTTAGTGTGCCACTATGGGACATATGATGGCAATGTCCCATGCGTGATACTAGGGTAATGAACACCGGAACCCCTCCGCGCACAGCCGACGGTGCGCGGCTGGGAACGGCGCTGACCCGCCGCGCTGCCATCGACGCTGCCACCCAGGCCTACCTGCGCGGCGAGGCGGTGGACATGTCCGCGCTGGCCGCCCAGCTCGGCATCGGGCGCTCGACGCTCTACCGGCTAGTCGGCAATCGCGACGATCTGCTGGGGGTCGTGCTGGCCGAGGCCACCGAGCGCACGTTCCGCCGTGCGGCCGCTGGCGCCACACCAGAAGGCGGCGTTGACCTCGTCCTCGACGTCATCAACCGCTTCATGCGCGCCGTCATCGACGCCGAACCGCTACAGGCGCTGTGCCAGCGCGAGCCCCTGGTGTTCATCCGGCTCGCGCTACTGCCCGGCGCCGTTGAACAGATCGCGGCGAAACTGATCGCTGAGATGCTGCAAACCGAGGTCACCGCCGGCCGGCTCGAAGCATCGCTACCCGCCACCGCGCTCAGCCAAGCCATCGTCCGGATGTGCGACGCCCACCTCTACGCCCCCCTGCTCGGCGGGACCGAGCCCGAGATAGACACCGCCCTAGACCTCGTTGCCGCGCTTCTCAGTCACCTCAACAGACCGCCCGTGCGCGCCTGAGACCGGGGCCGTTGCCCCCGCCACAACGCCGCCACCCAAACCTGCACCGATTGGCGTCCCAATCGGCCCGCAGCCGTCAGCCCCGATGCGGTTTGAGGCGCCCCGAGGCTTCCGGGCAGTCCATCCATCCATGAGGAATGATGTCTGGAAAGGTAAAGAATTGCCTCGACCGTAGAAGAGCTTCTCGCCGGAATTCAAGGATGAAGCCGTGAAGATGGTGATCGAGACGTCACGCCCGATCGCCCGCGTCGCGAAGGAGCTCGGTATCAACGGCCGTGTTCCGAGCTTTGTGTGCGCCCCGGCAGAGAAAGTTAGCTCGTGGGCTTTGTCGTCAAGATTTCGAGTTGCCTTCTATCATATAGTCGTAGACTACTTTGATACCCTCAATCCAGCTGTCGCTGTAGGTATGAGATACCGATACAATCTCTCGTACCGGCAACGTCGCGAGGGGAACGGCTGCATGATGAAACAGGGTCACGCTCCCTGGGCCTATCCAGGCGCCTTTCACTGTGACGGAATATTCGAAGCGCACTAGCTCAGCGATGCGGATCGTACCGTCAGGATCGGGGATGATCTTGAGGACAACGGTCGGGATGGTCAGCGCCTTCCTCGCTTGCTGAGGATCCATCTCCTTAGAACTTGTACGCCATGCTCGCACTGGCGACGAGCGTGCCGTCATATTCGAGCATCGTTCCGACATACGAACTTTTGATTTGCTCGAGACGGGGCTGCCATATTTCTTCGGCAGCCCCAGTATTTCGCGCCCCAGCCAATATCGCAGTGACGTTCTCCGCCACCATCAAGGGCCGGAATGCGACAGCTTCGTCCCCCAGAAAGCACGAGATGCTCTGGGAGAACTCGTAATAATCGCCGATCCGGGGTGCGACCATTTACAGGAACGCGAGGCTGACGAGAGGGTCTTTGATCACCAGCGGCTCGGGCACTACGGCCTGCGCGAGTTCGAGGTCCGTGCGATAGGTTACCGACAATGCGGGGCGATCCAGAAACCCGAATGGCGGCCGCGCATAGGCAGGACTGTGATATGGCATCGCGTAGCCATTTTCTCGCACTTTTGCCGCGTCAAGGGCTGAACCGCGCCGGCGTCGATTTGGAATACGCCGCCCGTCGCTTCTTCGATGGTCATTGATATTTCTCCATGTCCGGCGGGTCGATTCGCCAGCTCCAGCCTGGTGAAACAGATAGATTTAGTGTGCCACTATGGGACATATGATGGCAATGTCCCATGCGTGATACTAGGGTAATGAACACCGGAACCCATCCGCGCACAGCCGACGGTGCGCGGATGGGAACGGCGCTGACCCGCCGCGCCGCGCCTGTGCCCGCAGACCCACGGCTTAGCATGGGTTCGTGACGAGCGACCAATGGAAGACCCGCCCCGGCGGCCTAGGCTTGGCTGATAATGAGCGCTGACACTGATTCGACTAGGTCCGCCGCGGACGATACCGCGGCGGCGCCACTGGACCTGCTGCTGGGAGATGCGGCCACCGGCATGCTGCGCCGGATGAACCCGGGCGGCTCTGGCCTGCGCCTGGCCGCGTCCCTGGCGGCCAAGCCGCGGCTAGTCGCTGGGCGAGGAGGGCAGCTGGCCGGCGAGCTGGCCCGCATCGCCGTGGGCCGCTCCCAGGTACAGCCGTCCCGCCGGGACCGCCGGTTCGCCGACCCGGGCTGGACGGGCAACCCGCTGCTGCGCCGCACGATGCAGGCCTACCTGGCCACCGCGCAGAGCGTGGAAGGCGTAGTGGCCGAGGCCGGCCTGGACGAGCGCGACTCCGAACGGGTCGGCTTCGTGCTGACCAACCTGATCGACGCGCTGGCCCCGAGCAACAACCCGGTGCTGAACCCGGCGGCGGTCAAGGCGGCGCTCGACACCGGCGGCAGCAGCGCCGTGGCGGGCCTGCGGCATTTCCTCTCCGACATGGCGGTTCCGCCGCGGGTGCCGACCATGGTCGAGCCGGACGCGTTCGAAGTCGGGGTGGACCTGGCCGTCACGCCCGGGTCGGTGGTGCTGCGAACCCCGGAGTTCGAGCTGATCCAGTACCGCCCGGTCACGTCGGCGGTCCGGCAGGTCCCGTTGGTGATCGTCCCGCCGGTGATCAACAAGTTCTACGTGATGGACCTGGCCCCCGGCCGGAGCATGGTGGAGTACCTAGTGGGCCAGGGCCTGCAGGTGTTCATGATCTCCTGGCGCAACCCGGACGCCCGGAACGCCAAGTGGGATATCAACACCTACGGTCAGGCCATCCTGGACGCCATGGACGCGGCCGAACGGATCACCGGGAGCGAGCAGACCGCACTCGCCGGGACCTGCTCCGGCGGCATCATCGCGGCGATGGTGGCTGCGCACCTGGCGCACACGGGCCAGCAGGACCGGCTCGCCGCGTTCACCCTCATGGTCACCGTGCTTGACCAGGCGCACGCGGGCCTGGCCAGCGCCGTCATCGACGAGCGGACCGCGAAGCTGGCCGAGGCATCGTCCCGCGCCCGTGGCTACCTGGACGGCCGGTCGCTGGCCGAGGTGTTCGCCTGGCTGCGGCCGAACGACCTGATCTGGAACTACTGGGTCAACAACTACCTGCTCGGCAAGAAGCCAGCGGCGTTCGATATCCTGTTCTGGAACGCGGACACCACCCGGATGACCGCGGGCCTGCACCGGGACTTCCTCGAGCTGGGCGCGGCCAACTCGCTGGTCGAGCCCGGAGGCGC
>Ga0302181_10002553_pt1 | contig 12829 bp, 9 predicted proteins | sample I_Palsa_E3_3_FD_198786 | JGI IMG/M metagenome (GOLD analysis project Ga0302181, IMG submission 198786) | Peat permafrost microbial communities from Stordalen Mire near Abisko, Sweden - I_Palsa_E3_3 | ecosystem: Environmental > Terrestrial > Soil > Palsa > Peat permafrost | place: Sweden: Abisko... | reverse complement strand
CGTGGCTGGATGACCGCAAGATGGCCTACGTCCGGCTCGAGGGCCGCGCGTTCGGCGACGTGCCGCTCAGCCTGGAGTACAAGCTCGAGGTCTGGGACTCGCCCAACTCGGCCGGGGTGATCATCGATGCGGTGCGCGCCGCGAAGATCGCGCTTGACCGGGGCATCGCCGGACCCGTGACGTCGGCCAGTTCTTACTTCATGAAGTCGCCGCCCGAGCAGTTCGGCGACGACATCTGCCGCGACCTGGTGGAGAAGTTCATCCTCGGGGAGGTTGCCCGCTGACGGGCGAACCCTAAGCTGGACGGGTGGGCCGGCGGCGCGATGACACGGGCGTCGTAGCTGGTCGTCCGCAAGTCCCGGAGCCCTCCGGGTCCGGTCCCGGGGCTAACGGCACCGCCGGGACCGACGGGACGGTCGGGACCAGGTCGTCGTTCCTCGGCGATCTGCGCACGGTGCTCGCCGAGCGGGATTTCCGCCGCCTGTTTGCCACCCGGCTGATCTCGCAGGCCGGCGACGGTATCGTCACCGCCGGGGTCGGGACGTACGTGTTCTTCAACGCGGCCTCGTTCCCGAGCCCGGCGGCGGGCGCGGCGGCCTTCACCGTCCTGTACCTGCCGTACTCGCTGGTCGGCCCGTTCGCCGGGGTACTCATCGACCGCTGGTCGCGGCGCCAGATCCTGGTCTGGTCGGCCCTGCTCCGGTCTTCGTTCGTGGCGGCGACCGCGGCGCTCATGGCCGCGGGCAACCGCGGGGTGCCGCTCTACGTCGCGGTGCTGCTGATACTCGGCGTCAACAGGTTCTTCCTGTCCTCGCTGTCGGCCGCGCTGCCGCATGTCGTGGCCGAGGACAAACTGGTGATGGCGAACTCGGTCTCGCCGACCGTCGGCGGCATCATGGCGACCATAGGCGGCAGCATCGCCCTGGGGCTCAACGTGGCCACCGGCAACGGCGAGCGCGGTGCCGCGATCACCTTGCTCGTCGGTGGCGGCTGTTACGTGGCGGCGAGCCTGGTCGCGGCCACCATGCCACGCGACTTGCTCGGCCCGCTGCGCGAGCCCGGAGCGCCGTCGCCGGGAGGGCTGGGTAGCGAGCTTGCCTCGGTCGCGGCCGGCCTGGCCGACGGCGCGCGTTATGTCCTGGCGCGCCGCGGCGCGGCGGCGGCGCTCGGCGCGACCGGCGGCTTCAGCTTCCTTTTCGGGCCGCTGTTCCTGATGTCGATCCTGCTGTACCGGGACTATTTCTACCGGTCAAGCGTGGGCGCGGCCGAGGGTCACGTGGGCGGTCTGGTGATTGCCTCCGGGATCGGCTACGCCTGCGCCGCGCTGATCACCCCGCCGGTCACCAGGCGGCTGTCCAAACCTGCCTGGATCACCCTGCTGTTGATCGCGAGCGCTGTGGTGACCATCACGCTGGGCGAGACGTTCGTCCAGGTCGCCTACCTGGCCATCGGGTTCTGCCTGTATCTCACCCGGCAGGGCGTGGCGATCTGCGCGACCACGATCCTGCAGGAAGAGGTGGGCGACGCCTACCGTGGCCGGGTGTTCGCCTTCTACGACATGATGTTCAACGTCACCTACGTCATCGGCGCAGCGCTGAGCGCGGCCTTCATGCCGCCCAACGGCCACTCCCCGGTCATCATCGGCCTGGTGGCGGCCGGATACCTGGTCGCCGCGGCCGGATACTGGCTGGCCGGCGGGCGAGGTCAGTCCCCGTCCGGCTCCGGGCCGGGGGGGACGATCCCCTCGGCGGCCGCCCAGCGCAGCAGTTCCTGAGTCACCCGGTCCCGGCCGAGCTCGCCCTGCTCGAGCCGCAGCTCGAGCAGGAAGTCGTACGCCCTGCCCACCAGCGGGCCAGGCGGCACGCCGAGGATGCGCATGATCTCGTTGCCGTCAAGCTCCGGCCTGATCCTGGCCAGCTCCTCCTGCTCGCTGAGCTCGGCGATCCGCCGCTCGAGGGCGTCGTACGCGCGGGCCAGCCGCCGCGCCTTCTCCCGGTTCCTGGTAGTGCAGTCGGCCCTGGTCAGCACGTGCAGCCGGGTGAGCAACGGCCCCGCGTCGCGGACGTAGCGGCGGACCGCGGAGTCCGTCCACTCACCCTCGCCGTACCCGTGGAACCGCAGGTGCAGCTCGACCAGCCGGGACACGTCCTGCACGACATCCTTCGGGAAACGCAGCGCGGTCAGCCTTCGCCTGGTTATCTTGGCCCCGACCACCTCGTGCAGGTGGAACGCCACCCGCCCGTCCGGCAGCAGGGCACGTGTTCGCGGCTTGCCGACATCATGGAGCAGCGCGGCCAGCCGGACCCTCAGGTCGTCGTCAAGCCCGTAGGCCGGCTCGAGCGCGATGGCCTGCCGCAGCACGGTCAGGCTGTGCTGGTAGACGTCCTTGTGCCGGTGGTGTTCGTCGGCCTCCATCCGCAGCCTGGACACCTCGGGCAGCACCTGCTCGGCAACTCCGGTCTGAACCAGCAGGTCGATGCCGAGCGCGGGGTCAGGCGTCAGCATCAGCTTGGTCAGCTCAGCGGTGATCCGCTCAGGGGACACGATGGCCAGCCGGTCCGCCTGGTCGGTCATGGCGGCCCGCACGTCCGCCGCGACCTCGAATCCCAGCTTGGCCGTGAACCGGGCCGCGCGCAGGATGCGCAGCGGATCATCGCCGAACGACTGCTCCGGCCGCCCCGGGGTCCGCAGCACCTTTTCCTGGAGCGCGTCGAAACCGCGATAAGGATCGGCGATCTCGTATCCGGGCAGCCTGGCCGCCATCGCGTTGATGGTGAAATCACGACGGCCCAGATCCTCCTCCAGCGACCGGCCGTACTGGACATCGGGCTTGCGTGAGGCCCGGTCGTACTGCTCGCTACGGTAGGTGGTGATCTCGAAGAGAGAATTTTCCTTCCGCAGCCCGACCGTGCCGAAGGCGATCCCGACCGTCCACGTCTTGTCGGCCCAGCCTTTGGAAATTTGCAGCACCTGCTCCGGCGTCGCGTCCGTCGCCAGGTCGAGCTCGCCGGTGGGTCGCTGACCGAGGAAGACATCCCTGACCAAACCGCCGACCAGGGCGAGCTCGTAGCCGTGGCGCGCGAACAGGTGGCCGATTTCGGCCGCAGCAGGCACCCGCTCGCGCAGTAGCGCGGCGGCTGCCTTCCGCTGTTCGGGGTTCATGGGCACGGCCATTGAGAGTATCGATAAGCACGGGCTCCGCGCGAACGGCAATAACATTCCAGGTGTGCACGGCTTGCTCACCGCGAAGGTCAAGGCGACGGTCAAGCGGCGGACCCTGTCCCTGGCCGCCGCCGTCGCGCTGCCCGCGCTGATGACCTCCGCCGTGCTGGCGCTGGCCGGGCCGGCCCCGGCGGCCCAGGCCAGCCCGGCCAATCACGGAACGGACCTGGCCCGGACCGGCCGCGTGTCGATCGCCATCACCTCGATGAACCCGCGGTTCGCCGGGCCTGGTGCCACGGTCACCGTCGCCGGGACGATAAGCAACGGCACCAGCCAGACCGAGGCCGGTCTTGACGTGCAGCTGTACTCGTCGCCGGCCGGTTTCTCCTCCCGCGACGGCATGGATTCCTTCCTCAGCCGGGGCGTGGACAGCGACCTGGAGGCGGCGGGCAGCCCGTTCCTCCTCCCGACCAGCGTGAAACCGGGCGCGACCGCGCAGTGGAGCGCTTCGTTCGGTGTCAGTGCGCTGGGGATGAACGAGTTCGGGGTTTATCCCGTGCTCGCCCAGCTGCAACTGGTGGACAACTTCGCCGGCAGCGTGCTTACCTCTGCCCAGACGCTGCTGCCGTTCTGGCCCGGACAGCGGGCCGCGGGCCTGCTGTCCCCGCTGAATATTTCCTGGCTGTGGCCGCTCGTCGATCAGCCGCACCATCAGGTGTGTCCCGCCTTGACGAACAACGACCTGGCCGCCAGCTTGAACCCAGGAGGCCGCCTGTCTGCCTTGGTCACCGCCGGGGTAAGCCACCCTGACGCCGATCTGACCTGGTTCATTGACCCGGCGCTGCTCAGCGACGCCGCCACGATGACCAGCCCGTACTACGTGGGCGGCACGTCGACCTGCACCGGTGCCACCAAGGAGCCGGCCAGCAGGGCGGCCTCGAGCTGGGTGGACGAGGTCAGGACGGCTACCTCAAGCCAGCCGACCGTGATCGCCCCCTACGCCAACGTGGACATGACCGCCCTGGTCCACCAGGGCCTGAGCGGCGATCTCGCCAGCGCCTACGCCGCGGGCGACGCGGTGGCGAGCAGCATCCTGGGCCAGACGTTCACGCCGACGACCGCGTGGCCGCCCGGCGGAACCGCGGACCTCAGCTTGCTCACCAGCCTGGCCGCCCGCGAGAACATCGGAACCGTGGTGCTGAACAGCAGCGAGATGCCTCCCGCCGATACCGCCGTCTACCAGCCGGACGATGCGGTGGCCTCGGTCGCGACGGGCGCCGGCAGGTCGATAAACGTCCTGCTCGCCGACGACACGCTGACCGGGGTGCTCGCGGCCGGGGACACAAGCTCCGGCGCGGCGTCCGGCAGCGAACAGTTCGCCGTCGAGCAGCGTTTCCTCGCCGAGACCGCGATGATCGCGGCCGAAGCCCCCGACTCGGCCCGCTCGGTCGTGGTGGCGCCGCCAGAAAACTGGAGCCCGTCGCAGGCACTGGCCAGCGACCTGCTCACCGAGACGGTCGCCGCGCCGTGGCTGAAGCCGGCCACGCTGAGCAGCCTGCCCACGGCGCACGACAGCGAGCGCGCGGTGCGGCGCCAGGCCCCGCCGGCCAGCCAGGAAATCCCGGGTGAGCTCAGCCGCAGCTACCTGGGCCCGGTGAAGTCACTCGGCATCGGCCTCAGCACGTACAAGTCCATGCTCTACGGCGCCAGTCCGTCCTACCTGCAGTCGCTGGACGAGGCCCTGTCCGCCGCCGAGTCGGCCGCCTGGCGCGGCGGCGGCTCGGCGCAAGGCCAGGCGCTGGCCGGCCACCTGCAGGACTACCTCCGCAGCGCGGAAAATAAGGTCAGCATCATCACCTCGGCCGAGGTGCCGATGGCCGGCGCGTCCGGGCAGATCCCTGTCTCGATCCAGAACGGCCTGCTGCGTCAGACCATCGAGGTCCGGGTGAACGCCAGCGCGGAAAACACCCCCGGCCGGCCCTCGCAGCTGACCATCGGCCGCTCCGCCGGCAAGCTGGTCCAGGTCCCGCCCGGGGAGGCCGTCACCGTGCGGCTGCCGGTCAGCTCGGCACCGCAAGGATCGACCGTCATCCGGCTCAGCCTCAGCAGCGCGGACGGCACTCTGCTGCCGTTCACCCGCACGCAGCTCACCGTGGAGTCGACCAGGTACGGTCGCGCCATCTTGTTCCTCATCGGCGCCGCGATCGGCGTCCTCCTGCTCACCTCGGTGTACCGCGGCGTCCGGCGCCGACTGTCCGACGACGGGCAGGTGGTCTACGAAGAGGCCGATCCACCGGGTAGCGTCGTGACAGGCACCAGCGCGCAACACCCGACGGAGGCACCGGATGACCTGGCCGATGCACGACGCTGGGCCGACGACGCCTGACCCCAGACGAGACGAACCCCGCAGCGAGGAACCCCGGGGCGAGGATCCGGAGGGCCAGGACGACTGGCCCGACGAGCACGGGCGGCCGCGCCGGGGCCGGCACTCCCACTCCGCACCCGACCACTCCGCACCCGACCCGCTGCCGCCGATGGAAGGCCCGATGCTGGGCGGCGGCCCGACCTCCGCCGAGACCACGCTGCCGCTGGCGCTCAGCTGGCCCGCCCCGCCGCCCCGAACGCCCAGGTTCACGCCGTCAGATCCGACCGGACCCGCGAACCCACCCGGACCGGCGGGATCGGTAGGTGCGCCTCCCGGCTGGCGCCGGGTGGGTTCTGGGGTTCGGCCGTCGGGCGACCCGTCACCCGGCCAGGCCCCGCCCCGGGTCCCCCGACCAGGCCCGCCCGAGCCAGGGCGTTCCGAGCCGGGTGTGCCCCGGCCCGGGCCGGCGCAGCCTCGGGCACCTCAGCCCGGACGACCGCAGCCAAGCTTCCACCCCTTCGACCAGCCCGGCCCCCCGGTTCCTGGTCCCGGGCCACGGGGCCCAGGACCCGGCGACCGCGGCGGACCCGGCGACCGCGGCGCTCCGCCGACGGGCAGGCGGGCGCCCGGTACGGCCGCGGCGGAGGCCGGGACCCAGCGTTCCAGCCTGGTCCGGTCAGGGACCGGGATGGCCATCGGCACCCTGGTGTCCCGGGGCACCGGGTTCCTGCGTACCCTGGTCCTGATCGCAGCGATCGGCGTCGCCAATCTAAGCAACGCGTACAACAACGCGAACACGCTGCCGAACACCGTCTACTACCTGATGCTCGGCGGCATCTTTACCAGCGTGGTGGTGCCGCTGCTTGTCCGGGCGGCCAAGCGCGACCCGGACCGCGGCGAGGCGTACGCGCAGCGCATGTTCACCCTGGGCGCGGTGGCCCTACTGGTGGTAACCGTGGTGGCGACGCTGCTGGCGGGGCCGCTGGTGGACCTGTACGCGCCCACCATCGGTGGCCCGGCCGGCAGCCACCTGGCCGCCGAGCACGGCCTGATGGTGGTGTGGGCCTACTATTTCATCCCGCAGATCTTCTTCTACGGCATGAGCTCGCTGATCGGGGCGATCCTGAACACCCGCGGCCGGTTCGCGGCGCCGATGTGGACGCCGGTCATCAACAACCTGATCGTGATCGTGGTCGGCGGCCTCTACGCGGTGATGCAACTGGGCAAGGAGCCGTGGAACATCTCGGCCGGCGGGGTGCGGCTGCTCGGGATCGGCACCACGATCGGCGTGGTAGCGCAGACCGTCGCGCTGGTCCCGTCGCTGCGGGGAGCCGGGTTCCGATGGCATCCCACGCTCGGGTTCCGGCCCGGCGAAGTGACCGAGATGGGCCGGATGGCCGGCTGGATGCTGATCTACGTGGTCTCCCAGTGGGCCGGCTACCTCGTCGTCCAGATCGTGGCGAACGCGGCCTCGGCCGGACTAAACGGCTATTCCGCGTACTCCATCGCGTGGCAGCTATTCCAGCTGCCCTACGCGATCATCGGCATCTCGGTGATCACGGCGCTGCTGCCCCGGATGAGCGAGCACGCGAATGCACGCCGGTATTCGCTGGTCAGGGACGACTTCTCGATCGGCGTCCGGCTGGCCTCGGTGGTCGTGGTGCCGGCTGCGATCTACCTCGGCCTGCTCGGCGGGCCGCTCGCGGAGTTCCTGATCGGCTGGTTCCACAGCACGGGCCCTTACCACGCCAGGTACATCGGCGAGGTCTTCGGCCTGTTCTCCCTGGGCCTGGTGCCGTACATGCTGAGCCAGCTGCAGCTGCGGGTGTTCTACTCGTTCCAGGACAGCCGGACCGCCGCCTTTGTCGGCCTGCTCACCATGGGCGTCAGCATCGCGGCCAGCTACATCGCGCTGGCGCTGCTGCCGCGCCTGGACGTGGTGGCCGGGCTGGCCGTCGCGTACGGGATCGCCAACCTGACCGGCACGATCGCCGGGTGGGCCCTGCTGCTGCGCCGGGTCGGCAGCCTCGACGGCTGGGCCATCGCCCGGAGCCTGACCCGGATGCACGTGGCCACCGTGCCCGGGCTGGTCTTCGCCCTGCTGGTCATGATCGGCGCCGGGCACGTGACGCACAACCCCGGTGCGGCCTACGGCTTCATCGTCACCGTGGTCGGCGGCGGCGGCGCGGTCGCGCTCTACGCGCTGTCCGCCAGGGCGCTGCGGGTGGCCGAGTTCGGATTCCTCGCCAGGACGATGGCGGCAAGGTTCGGCCGGCGCGACGGGCGGCATTAGCATGGGTGGCAACCTATGAGCACATACACGTCCGAACCAGGTACCCGGCTTGCGGGCCGGTATCGACTCGTCGACCAGGTAAATGAGGGTGCTGGCTGGACATACTGGAAAGCCACCGACGAGACCCTCGCCCGGTCGGTCACGGTGCTCACCTTCGCCACGGGCTTTCCCCGGGTGGCCGAGGTCATCACCGCGGCCCGCGCCGCCAGCAGGCTGAACGACCCGCGCTTCCCCCAGGTGTTCGACGTGGAAGACGCCCATCAGCTGCCCTATGTGGTGATGGAATGGGTCGTCGGCGAGTCGCTGCTCGACATGCTCGCCGAGGGCCCGCTCGACCCCCCGCATGCGGTTGCGCTGGTGCTGGAGGCGGCCCAGGCGATCACGGCCGCCCAGGCGGCCGGCCTGGCGCACCTGCGGCTCAGTCCGGCCTGCCTGCACTGGACCCCGGGTGGCGGGGTGAAAATCGCCGGGCTCGGCATCGACGCCGCCTTGGCCGGCCCTGAATTGACCGGTACCGGGCTGACCGACCCTGAGCTGACCGACCCCGGGCTGACCGCCGGACAGGGCGTCGAGGACCCCGCCCTCACCGACACCCGCGATCTCGCCCGGCTGCTTTATGCTGCCCTGACCGGATACTGGCCCGGCCAGCAGAGTACTGGCGGGTCCGGGCCGGGGCTGCTGCCGCCCGCGCCGGAGACCGACGGGGCCCTGTGCACCCCGCGCCAGGTATCGGCCGGCGTCCCGGCCAGCATCGACGCGGTGACCTGCCAGGCGCTGTTCCAGCGGCCGAGCCGGCACGGCCCGGCGCTCAGCACGCCCGCGATGTTCGCCGACGCCCTGGCGAGCGTGGCCCCGCCGGTCCCGATGGTGTTCCCGGCCGCCCCCGCCCGCGGGACGACGGCCACCGGCTACGGCCGTGATCTGGCCACGAACCCGTACCCGGCCGCTGATACGGATACCCGATCCCGGCACGCCGGCGGCAGCTCCCGTCGGCCTCGCCGGCGTTCCACCGTGACCAGGGCCGTCATCAGCGTGGTGATCGTGATCGTCCTCGCGGCGATCGGCGTGGCCGTGTGGTCAGCCAGCCGCAGCTCGTCCAACTCGGCGTCCCCGCCACCTAGCCGCACCCAGTCCACGTCCCCCGCCGCAGCGGCGGATCTCCTGCTCAAGCCGGTCAGCGCCAACAGCTTCGATCCGGTCAGCACGGACGACACCGGCGGCGCGCACTACGCGATAGATGGCAGCCCAAGCACGTACTGGCACACCGACTACTACCTCGGCAACTCCGTCTTCGGGGGCCTGAAGACGGGCACGGGGCTGATCCTCGACATGGGCAAGGAGGTGCGGCTGAGCCAGGTGATGATCCAGTTCGGCACCCTCTGCTGCACGCACGTCGCTATCGAGATCGGCAACAGCGACACCCCGACCGCTTCGACCCTGCAGACCTTCACCACACTGCAAAGCTCCACCTCGGCGGTGAACGCGACGACGTTCAACATCACCAACAACACGACCGGCCGTTACGTGCTGATCTGGATCACCGACCTGCCCTCGGAGGCCGGCTACACCAACCAGTACCAGGCGCTGATCTACAACATCGTTGTGCACGGATCCGCACCAGGGCAGTCGGGTTGATGCCGCATGCGGGACGCCGGCGAGCAGTGGCCTTCTGACGCCGAACTGCTCCGTCGGCATGTGGCCGGAGATGTCCAGGCGTTCGGCGAGCTGTTCCGCCGGCACCGAGACCGGCTGTGGGCGGTCGCGCTGCGCACCAGCTGCGACCCGGAGGAGGCGGCCGACGCGCTGCAAGACGCGATGGTCTCCGCCTTCCGCCGGGCGGCGGACTTCCGCGGCGAGTCGGCCGTTACCACGTGGCTGTACCGGATCGTGGTGAACGCCGCGCTTGACCGGCTCCGCCGGCGGGCCGCCAGGCCCGCCTTGTCGGCCGGCGACGAGCAGGCCTTCGAGGCCCTGGCCGGGTCGGCGGGTGACCCCGCCCACACCACCGACATCAGGCTCGATGTCGACGCCGCGCTGCGGGTATTGCCGCCGCAGCAGCGGGCCGCCCTCGTGGTCGTCGACATGCTCGGCTTCTCGGTCGCTGATGCCGCCGTCATCCTCGACATCTCACCAGGCACGGTAAAGAGCCGCTGCGCCCGCGCCCGCGTCCGGCTGCTTCCCCACGTGTCCCACCTACGAGGGAACCGATCGGCGAGCGAGAGCGTCTCACCTGCGCAGGGAGGCGACACATGAGGGGGCAGACGACCCACCTGGACACCGATGTCCTAGCCGAGTTTCACGCGGGCCTGGCGACCGGGCGCCGCGGCGCCAGGATCGCCGCGCATCTGGCGGGATGTGATCGCTGCCGCGCCCTGCATGACGAGCTCGCCGGGGTTTCCGCGCTGCTCGCAGCCGTCCCGGCCCAGGCCATGCCCGGCCGGGTGGCACAGCGGCTTGACACCGCGCTCGCCGCCGAGGTGGCTCGCCGGAATGATTCCGAACGGGCGCGTAGTGACAGCCCGCGGCACCGCGGCACCGTCGGCCAGCCGGCCAGAAACCGGGGGTGGCGGCTGGTGTCCCTGCGCGTGCTCGCCCCCGCCGCGGCGGTCGTGCTGGCCGCCGCCGGGTACGGCCTGAGCCAGCTCTCGCACGGATCAAGCACCCTGGCCAGCCCGTCCTCCGGGGTGTTCGGGGCCGCCAGGCAGGCCAACAGCGCCAGCGCCGCCGCGCTGACGCCGGGCAGCGGCGCGGCGCCGCGGGCGGAGCCCGAGCGGATGGGACCGGACAGCTTCCCCTTCTTGACCAGCCACACCAACTTCATGCCCGGCACGCTCAAGCAGCAGGTCGAGGCCGCGCTCCGGGCCGCGGAGTCGGCGCGCGCGACCCAGGCCGCGCCCACGGCCGTCATCGCATGCGTGCGTAATGTAGCCGGAAGCGGCACCCCGCTGATGGTCGAGAGTGCCCGCTACCAGGACCAGGCCGCCACCATCATCGTGATGCGGACGAGCAAGGGCGAGGTGGCCCTCGTCGCGGGGGCGGGCTGCTCAGCCAGCCACAGTAAGCCGCTCGCCACCACAACGGTGCCGTAGGTCCGGTCCGGTCGGGAATCTCCGGGCCCTAATATCGGTTCACTGGAGTGCCAGTCAGATGAGGGGTTGATAACGGTTGGCAGAAGCGACCGAAGTCCGGAACGTCATCATCATCGGGTCCGGCCCGACCGGTTATACGGCGGCCCTCTACGCGGCTCGCGCCGAGCTGAAGCCCTTGGTTTTCGAGAGCTCGGTCATGGCGGGGGGCGCGCTCATGCAGACCACCGATGTGGAGAACTTCCCCGGGTTCCCCGACTCCATCATGGGTCCGGAGCTGATGGACTCCATGCGCAAGCAGGCCGAGCGGTTCGGTGCTGAGCTCGTGCCCGACGATGTGGTGGCGGTCGACTTGACCGCGGACCCTAAGGTGGTCAAGACCGAAAGCGGGACCTACCTCGCCAAGGCCGTCATCATCGCCACCGGCTCGAGGTACAAGGAGCTCGGGGTACCGGGCGAGAAGCTCCTCGGCGGCCATGGCGTGTCCTGGTGCGCTACCTGTGACGGGTTCTTCTTCCGCGGTCATGACATCGCGGTCATCGGCGGCGGCGACTCCGCCCTGGAAGAGGCCACGTTCCTGACGCGGTTCGGCAAGTCGGTGACGGTGGTCCACCGCCGCGACACGCTCCGCGCCTCCAAGATCATGCAGGACCGGGCGTTCGCCAACCCGAAGATCACCTTCCTGTGGGACAGCGAGGTGGCCGAGGTCCTGGGCTCGGAGAAGGTCACCGGCCTGCGGATCAGGAGCACCAAGGACGGCACGGAACACGTGCTGCCCGTGACCGGGGTGTTCGTCGCCATCGGTCACGACCCGCGTTCTGACCTGTTCGCCGGTCAGCTCGCCACGGACCCCGACGGTTACCTGCTGGTCGACGAGCCGTCGACGCGCACCGCGATCGAGGGTGTCTTCGCCGCGGGCGACGTGGTGGACCGCACCTACCGGCAGGCCGTCACCGCGGCCGGAACGGGCTGCGCGGCGGCGCTCGACGCCGAGCGCTGGCTGGCCAGCCAGGAAGCGCTGACGCCTGTGAGCAGCAAGAATTCATTCATCACAAGCTAAAGGATGTGATCGTAGTGGGCGCGACCAAGGTCGTGACGGACGAGACCTTCGAGGTCGAGGTCCTGAAAAGCGAAAAGCCGGTCATCGTGGATTACTGGGCCGAATGGTGCGGCCCGTGCCGCATGGTCGCCCCGGTACTCGAGGAGATCGCTACCGAGTACGCCGACAAAATCGACGTGGTAAAGCTCAACATCGACGAAAACCCCGCCGTGTCACAGCGCTACGGGATCATGGCCATTCCGACTATGAGCGTCTTCTCCGGCGGACAGGTGGTCAAGCAGATCGTCGGGGCTAAGCCGAAGTCGGCTCTGCTCCGGGAACTGGCTGAGTACATCTGAGCCGCTGATTACTCAGGTCGTCCGGCGGCTACACCGGCCGCAGGGCGCCCTGAGGGGCGGACGGGGTCATCGAGCCGAGCAGCCGCTCCAGGGCCACCTCGACATCCTCCCGCCAGGTCAGGACGGTCCGCAGCTCCATCCGAAGGCGCGGGTAATGGTGGTGCGGACGGATCGTCTTGAATCCCACCGCGAGCAGGTAATCCACCGGCAGCATGCAGGCGGGCGACTCCCAGCGCCGGTCACCGAAGGCTTCGATCGCCCGCACTCCGCGCCGGGTGAGGTCTTTAGCCATCGCCTGCACCAGCATCCGGCCGATGCCCCCGCCGGCGAACTCGCTGAGCAGATGGGCCGTCATGAACAGCACCGCATCGGCGCTCACCGGGCTGGTGGGGAAGGCGATCGAGCGGGGAACGTACTGCGGCGGGGCGAACAGCATGTATCCAGCGGGTACGCCGTCGACATACGCGATCTTGCCGCAGCTGCCCCATTCGAGCAGCACGGAAGAGACCCACGACTCCTTCTCGA
>Ga0302181_10002550_pt1 | contig 12833 bp, 11 predicted proteins | sample I_Palsa_E3_3_FD_198786 | JGI IMG/M metagenome (GOLD analysis project Ga0302181, IMG submission 198786) | Peat permafrost microbial communities from Stordalen Mire near Abisko, Sweden - I_Palsa_E3_3 | ecosystem: Environmental > Terrestrial > Soil > Palsa > Peat permafrost | place: Sweden... | reverse complement strand
TATCTCGTCCGAGCTCGATTGCGCGGCGGTCCGGCATCCGACGGCGCACAGAGTGCAAGTGGTCTCGACCTGTTCCAGGTCCCACGGCCGCGCCTTGAAACGGTACGGCTTCGCCAGGAGCGCGCCTACAGGGCAAATCTGTACGATGTTGCCGCTGAAATTTGAAACAAAGGGTTCACCGGGGAAAATTGCAACCTCGGTAGTGTCGCTGCGCGAGGCGAAATCGATGCCCGCGTCGCCGGCAACCTCATCGGCAAAACGCGTGCAGCGGGCGCACTGGATGCATCGCTCGCGGTCGATGAGCACCAGCGGGGACAGAGGGGTCGGTTTGTCCCAATGCCGCTTTTCCTCTACGAAGCGTGTTTCTCCAGGCCCGTAAGCCATGGTCTGGTCCTGCAGCGGGCACTCGCCACCCTTGTCGCATACCGGGCAGTCGAGCGGGTGGTTTACGAGCAGGAACTCCAGGATCCCGTCCTGGGCCTTTTTCACCTTGGGGCTGTCGGTCACAGCCTCCATTCCCGGAGCGACTTCGATGAAACAGGCGGGTTGCAAGCTGGAGCCTCTTGGGCCCTTCAAGTCGACGAGGCACATCCGGCACATCCCCACCGGCTTCATGCGGGGGTGGTAGCAAAAACGGGGGATGTACGTCCCAGCCCGCTCGGCGGCAGCTATAAGCATCTCCCCCTTCTTGGCCGTCACCTGGCGTCCGTCGAGGGTGATTGTGACGCCTTCGGCCTCGACGTGAGGAGTTATCGGCGTGCCGGTGTCATCGAAGACGGCGGCGGGGGTGACTTGCTGGCTGGGCGGCACTGGGTCAGGCATAAGCGGGGCTCGTTTGCAACCGGTCGGGCGGGAAGGGGCAAAGGCCTTGGCGGATGTGGTCCAAGAACTCGTCGCGGAACAGGCGGATAGCCGACGCCACCGGGCTCGGGATTGACGGCCCGAGAGGGCATATCGTCGTCTGGGCCGGAGGCCAGACGACCCCGGGCGAAATGTTGTCGCAAATGTCCATGAGAAGGTCGAGGTCGGCCTCCCTGCCCTCGCCGTCCTCTATGCGGCGCATCACTTTTTCGGCCCAGCCCGAGCCTTCCCGGCAGGGTGTGCACTGGCCGCAGGACTCCCTATGGAAGAACCGAGTTATGCGCCACGCGGCCCGTACCGTGCAGGTCGTCTCGTCCATAATCGTGATAGCTCCAGAACCGACCATCGAACCGGCCTCGGCGATCGCTTCGTTGGCCAGGGACAGGTCCAGGTGGTCGGGCCCGAACCAAGGTGACGAGGCACCGCCGGGGATTATGGCTTTGAGTTCGCGGTCCTCCCTGATGCCCCCGCCGAGCTTGGCGTCATAGATAAGGTCCCGGAACGTCAACTTGGCGAACTCGACTTCGTAGTTCCCGGGCCTGCGGACGTGGCCGGAGAGAGACAATATCTTCGTGCCCCGGGAACGGCCTTCGCCCAGGGCCGAGAAGGCATCGCTGCCGTTGCGCATAATCCACGGGAGGTTGGAAAGCGTCTCGACGTTGTTTACGACCGTGGGAGCCCCGTACAGGCCCATTACCGCCGGGTAGAAAGGGGGTTTGATGCGCGGGTAGCCGCGTTTTCCTTCGAGGCTCTCGAGCATCCCGGTCTCGTCGCCGCATATGTACGCGCCGGCGCCGGGGTGGATGACGATGTCGACCGAAAAATCCGAGCCCAGGATGTTGCGGCCCACCGCGCCGTAGTCATAGGCCTCGTTGAGGGCCGCCTGGAGGCGCTCATGAGCCAGGGCCATCTCACCGCGCACGTACAGGAACACCTGGTCGGCTCCGGTGGCATAGGCGCAGGTGAGAATGCCCTCGATCAGCTGGTGCGGGTCCCCTTCCATGATCGCGTGGTCCTTGAAGGTGGCCGGTTCGCTCTCGTCCCCGTTGACGACCAGGTAGTTAGGCTTTGCCTTGCGGAGCATCCCCCACTTGCGGCCAGCATCGAAGCCCGCCCCGCCACGTCCGAGGATGCTCGAGGCGAGCGTTGCCTGGTGGACGTCTTCAGGGGTCATCGCCAGGGCCTTGCGCAAACCCTCGTACCCCTCGTGGGCCAGGTACGCTTCGATGCCCCAGCTCTGCTCCAGCCCGAATCGCGAGCTGATCACGTACGGCCCAAGCTTGGCGCCCGTGGGACCGGTGGTTGTCATGGGGCGTCTCCCGTCGCTTCGCCTTCCCCTGCCGCTTCACGAGGCGAGCCGCCCGGAGCGAGAGTGCTGCCCACCGCAGCGGTAGAGCGGGAGGTGGCCAGTTGCACCGCGTGCCCAGCGTGGTCGAGCGGGCCGGAGTTGTCGAGCGCTGGACGGGCCTGCCGCTTGGCGCCGCCCTGTGCGGCCCCCTTGCTCTGGCTCCCAGTGACCGCGCCGCCGGAGGCGGGCGCGCTCGCGGGCAGCCCGACGGCCCGACGGACCCGGTTGAGGGTGCCGTGGGGGGGGACCTCGTCCGCAAGGCGACCGGCGAGGAGATCTTCGGCCAGTGTCTCCCAGCGCCCAGGGGTCATATCCCCGAAGTAGCGCCAGTTGACAGTGAGACAGGGGGCGTTGCCGCAAAGTGCCAGGCATTCCGCATCTTCGAGCGTGAACGACCCGTCTGCCGTAGTGCCTCCGGCACTAACCCCGAGGCGCTTTTCGATGTGGTCGAGGAGCTCGTAGGCGCCGGCGAGCATGCACGCGATGTTCGTGCAGACAGCTACTACGTAGCGGCCCACAGGCTCGAGGAAGAACATGTCGTAGAAGCTCGCGGTGCCTCTTACCTCGGCGGCTGTGAGCTCGAACAGCTCGGCGATGTGGGCGAGCCCGTCGGGGCTCAAGTAGCCGTCCTGCTCCTGCAGGACGTGCAGGACCGGGATGAGGGCGGAGCGCTCGACCGGGTACAAAGCGATCAGTTCTCGCGCTCGCACGAGGTTGTCGTCGTTCAGCCGGGCCACGTCTATCGATCTTTGCCGAGAAGCCCGCTTTGGGCCCAATCGAGCCGCTTAGCTGTGCTCAGCGGTCCACGCCTAATTGTGCTCAACGGTCCACGTCCCCCAGTACCGGGTCGATACTGGATATGCAGGCGATCACATCGGGGATGAACGCCCCGCGCGCCATTGGCGCCAAGGCCTGCAGGTTCGCGAACGAGGGCGCCCTTACGTGGAGCCGGTACGGCCTAGACGTGCCGTCGGAGACTATGTAGCAGCCCAGCTCGCCCCGCGGTGACTCGACCGGCACATAGGCATCGCCTGGGGCGACCCGGAAGCCCTCCGTGAAGAGCTTGAAGTGATGGATGAGCGCTTCCATCGACTCGTTGATGCGGTTGCGAGGTGGCGGGGTGACTTTCTTGTCCTGCGCCCGGTAGTCCCCATTAGGCATCGACTTGGCGACTTGGCGGATTATGCGCACTGACTCCCGGATCTCATTGAACCGTATGGCAAAACGGTCCCAGCAGTCACCGACGGTGCCGACGATGACATCGAAGCGCACGTCGTCGTAGTAGAGGTACGGGAAGTCCCGTCGCACGTCGTAGGCCACTCCCGTCGAGCGCAGCAGCGGGCCCGTCAGACCGAGGCCCACAGCGGTGGTGGCGTCGAGGGCGCCGACCCCGCTCATGCGGTTTTGAAGTAGCGGCTGGCCAGTGAGCAGGTTGTCGTACTCGTCCATCCGTCTCATCACCGTGTCGCATATCGCGGCCACGTCGTCGCGCCAGCCGTCGGGGAGGTCCGCGGCCACGCCCCCCGGGCGGATGTAGTTGTGGTTCATCCGCAAGCCAGTTACTTTTTCGAAAAAACTGAGCAGGAGCTCGCGGTCGCGCCAGCCATAAACGAGCATGTTCAGCGCGCCGAGGTCAGCGCCGTTGGTCGCGAGCCACAAAAGGTGTGAAGATATGCGGTTCAGTTCGCACATCAGCATCCTTATCCAACCTGCTCGCTCGGGCACCTCGATCCCGGCCAACTCTTCGACAGACAAGCAGTAGGCGAGCTCGTTGAAAAAGGGCGACAGATAATCCATCCGGGTTACGTTCGTGGCACCTTGCTGGTACATCAGCTCTTCGCCGGTCTTTTCCATACCGGTGTGCAAATAGCCGATCACCGGCTTGGTGCGCAGCACTTGCTCGCCTCGGATCTCGACCATTACCCTCAGCACCCCGTGCGTGGACGGGTGCGAGGGCCCGAGGTTCAGGATCATCGTCTCGTCGTCGGGAGCTTCGTAGTTGATGTCGTCGGGATCGAGCGACACCCCCTCAGGCAGGCGCAGCACACCACCGACTTCGGATCTCAGTTCACGGGCGGTGGTGTTCGCGCGGGTGCTCATTTCCTGAGCGCCTTCCGAGGTCTTGGCCTTCAACAGGTCGGTTAGCTCGTCCTCTTGGCGCGACGGCGCGGCCGGCCTTCTCACTTGGGTGCCTCCTTGAACTGCACCGGGACGTGGGCGGGGGCGTAGTCCTTGCGCAGCGGGTGTCCCTCCCAGTCCTCCGGCATCAGGATGCGGGTGAGGTCGGGATGGTCGCTGAAGCGGATCCCGAACATGTCGAAAGTCTCGCGTTCGTGCGCCTCGCTGCCTGGCCAGAGGTCGAACAAGCTCGCGACGACGGGGTCGCCGGCCGGCACCTGGCAGCGCACACGCAGGCGCTCCTTCTTGGAAAAAGAGAGCAGTTCGACCACGACTTCGAAGCGCTCTGCCCCAACACCCGTTGGCAGGTCCCGGCCAGGGTGGGTCAAGTAGTCCACACCGGAGACGCCTATGCAGGCCTCGAAGCCGTCCTTGTACAGGCCCTCCATCAGAGCTAGGTAACGGCTCCGGTCGGTATGCACTGTGCGTTGGCCAAAGCGCTCAGTTACCGGGCAGCCGTAGAGCGGGGCCGGGCCTTCGGGTACCGCCGGCTCGTTTGGTCCGGTTGGCTCCGTCGCCCCCGCTTCGCTCATCGTTGCACCGTGTGAACGGTGGCAGGTGACGAGGGCTGGAGGGAGCGGATCTCTTCGACGTGGATGCCGGCCCCGGCACCAGTCTGGGCCCGACGGCGGGTGATCTCGCCGCGGCGGATCTGCTCGTGCAGCGTGAGTATCGAGTGGATGAGAGTCTCGGGCCCAGGGGGACAGCCGGGGGTGTACACGTCGACGGGTACGACCTGGTCAACGCCTTGCACTAGGGCGTAATTGTTGAACATCCCACCGGTGGAGGCGCAGACCCCCATCGAGATGACCCATTTCGGCTCCATCATCTGGTCGTAGACCTGGCGAAGGACCGGGGCCATTTTCTGGCTGAGCCGGCCTGCGACGATCATGAGGTCAGCCTGGCGGGGCGAAGCACGGAAGACCTCCATGCCGAAGCGGGCCAAGTCGTAGTTGGCCGCGCCGGTGCCCATCATTTCTATGGCGCAGCAGGCGAGCCCGAAGTTGGCCCCCCACGAGCTCGATGCGCGAGCCCACTTGACGACGCCTTCGAGCGTTCCCGTGAAGAAGTTGTGGTTTAGCTCCTCGAGGCCCATTTACTGCGCCGCCTCCCCGGCCGGGACGGCAACGGCGGGAGGGCTGGCTGCGCCGCCTCCAGTGCCCGTCCCGCTTCCCGCGCCAGCACCGCTGTAAGCGCGGGAGGGAGCTGCGCCGGGCCTGCTCACGCGCCGGACGGACGCGCTCAGAGAACGGGTGACGGGCGCCCCGCTTCGGGTGCCGAACCGCTTCCCCGGGCCCCAGTCGAGGGCGCCCTCGGAGACGAGGTAGGCGAAGGCGATGAACACGATAACTGTGAACGATGCTATTTCGACGAAGCCGAAGAGGCCCAGCTCGCGGTACATGACAGCGAACGGGTAGAGGAACACGACCTCGATATCGAAGATGACGAAGATCATCGCGACGAGGTAGAAGCGCACCGGGAAGCGCGCCGAGGGCTCGCGGCGGGGAGCGATGCCGGACTCGTACGGGCCACGCTTGGCCGGGTCGAGCCTGACCTTGGGCCCGAGCGTGCCGGAGGCTATGAACGAGCCGACTGCGAACAGCAGCGCTAGGACGACAATCAGCAAGATAGGCAGGTACTGGTCCATCACCGCTTTACGCTAGCGCCAGTGGCATGGCGGGCACATCTCGCCGGCCGCTTGGTAGGGGCCCCTACCCGTGTTTCGCGCGGAGCTCGGCCAGAGGGCCCAGGCGGGGCGCGCCCGACCGGTGGTACCGCGGGCTTTGCCGGCTAGCATCAGCCAAGAAAGCCGATGACTACCAAGACCGCCTCGTGACCACGACGACCATCCCCGTTACTCCTGGTGAGTACGACTGCGACGTCCTGGTCATCGGTGCCGGGCCGTCGGGGTCATCGTGCGCCTACTGGCTTGCCAAGGCTGGCCACGACGTGGTCTTGGTGGAGAAGAAGGCTTTCCCCAGAGAAAAGACCTGTGGGGACGGGCTCACGCCGCGCTCGGTTCGCCAGCTGCAGGACATGGGCCTGGGCCCCGAGCTGGCATCCTGCCATCGCTTCGAGGGGCTGCGTTCCCATGGCTTCGGGCGCAGCCTCGTAATGCCTTGGCCGGAGGTGAAGGGCTTGCCGCCCTACGGCTACGTGGTGACCCGCAAGGACCTCGACGGACTTGTCGCCGGGAACGCCGCCAAGAGCGGGGCTTCCCTATGGGAGCACACTGAGGCGGTCGAGCCGATCATGGAAGGGCCGTCCCTGCGCGGTGCCCGCCTTTCGGCCAAGGGGGAGGACGGCCACGCCGGCCAGGTGACTGCCCGTTATGTGGTGGTGGCTGACGGTGCCAATTCCCGCTTCGGCTGGGCGCTCGGGAACCAGCGTAAGCGGGCGTACCCCCAAGGCATGGCGTTGCGCGGCTACTGGAGCTCCCCGCGCCACGACGAGCCCTGGATTGATTCCTGGCTCGACTTGAATGACGAAGCGGGCAACGCGATGCCCGGTTACGGGTGGATTTTCCCGATCGGGGACGGGCGCATCAACGTAGGCATCGGCTTGCTCAGTTCGGGCGACAGGTGGAAAGGCGTCAACACCACCCAGATGCTCGAAGCCTTCTGCCGCCAGGCCCCCGCTTCGTGGGGGATCAAGCCTGAGACCTGCCTCGGCCCGGCCACGGGAGGCCGCCTCCCGATGGGTTTATCGGTTGGCCCGAGGTCCGGCCCCAGCCACCTGGTTGTGGGCGACGCCAGCGGCTCGATCAACCCTTTCAACGGCGAGGGCATCACCTACGGTTACGAAACCGGCCGCATGGCTGCGCAAGTCCTCCACGAGGCGCTCAGCTCCGGTGACGCCGCCATGCTCAGCCTCTACGAAGAGCGCCTGCAGGCCGAGTACGGTCTCTATTACCGGGTAGCGCGGGCCTTTGTCCGGGCGATCAGCCGGCCCCAGGTGATGCGAGCCTGTACGGCGACCGGTATGCAGAGCCGCAGCCTCATGGAGTGGCTCCTGCGCATCATGTCGAACCTGCTGCGGCCCGACGAGATGGGGCCGGCAGAGGCCGCCTACAAAGCCATAGCGGCCATTGCCAGGGCCAAAACCCCCTCTGAGCTGAAACAGGCGCAGCGACAGAGCTAACAGGCGAGGCCCCCGGCGACCTCGGAGAAAGCCGCAACGGTGCGTTCGAGTTCGGCTTCGCCGTGGGCGAGGCTCGGGAACAAAACCTCGTACGGCCCGGGTGCTATCGCGACGCCGCGCTCGAGCAGTCCTCGCATGATCGGCGGGTAGAGGCCAGTGCTGGCGGATGCCCGAGCACCTTCGTAGTCCTGCACCACGGAGCGACCGAAGAACATCCCTATCAGCGGTCCAAAAACCGGCACCTGCAGTTCCAACCCTGCTTCGGCTCCGGCTGCTGCCAACCCCGCCCCGAGGCGGCCCGAGAACGCGGCCAGTTCCTTGTAGTCGCCGTCATCGAGCAGGGAAAGGCATGCGAGGCCAGCTGCAGTCGCCACAGGGTTACCCGACAGTGTCCCCGCCTGGTAAACGGGCCCTACCGGAGCAAGCTCGTCCATCACGGCTCGCCTACCGCCGAAGGCAGCCAAGGGGAGGCCTCCGCCCACGACCTTGCCGAAGCACCAAAGGTCGGGGATAACCCCGAACAGGGCCGAGGCCCCGCCCCGTGACACCCGGAAACCCGTTATCACTTCGTCGAAGATGAGGAGGGCGCCGACCTTTGTGCACGCCTCACGCAAACCCTCCAGGAACCCCGGTGCGGGCGGTACCAGGCCCATGTTCGCTGCGATCGGTTCGACGATGACCGCCCCCACGTCGGTTCCCAGTTCGGGGACGACGTTGTAGGGGGCAACAAGCGTCTCGGCCACCGAGCCTCTCGGGACACCAGCCGACGCTGGCAGTCCAAGCGTCGCAACCCCGCTCCCGCCGCCCGCCAGCAGCCCGTCGCTGTGCCCGTGATAACAGCCTTCGAAAAGCACGACCCGGTCGCGCCCGGTGGCTCCCCGTGCCAGCCGGACCGCTGACATGGCGGCCTCCGTCCCGCTGCTCACCAACCTCACCTCGTCACAGCCGGGCACCCTGGCGCAGATCTCTTCAGCGAGCTGGACCTCGCGCGGGGTGGGTGCCCCAAACGTTGTCCCCTCGCCGGCGGCGCGCCTTATCGCCTCGACGACCTTGGGGTGGGCATGGCCCAGGATAGAGGCGCCGTAGGACTGGACGTAGTCGACGTAACGGTTGCCCTCGACATCGGTCACGTACGCCCCTTCGCCGCGCACCACGAAGTACGGCGTGCCGCCAACGGCCTTGAACGCCCGCACCGGCGAGTTGACCCCTCCGGGTGTCACCCGGCACGCGCGCTCGAAAAGCGACTCGTTGGTCCCTGGCCCGCTCATGTCTGTGCCGCTCATGTCTGTGCCGCTCATGTCTGTGCCGCTCATGTCTGTGCCGCTCATGTCTGTGGGCCCCCGGCCTCAAGCCCCGAGAAGTTCGGCAACCTCGCCCGCAAAGTACGTCAGCACGAAGTCGGCCCCAGCCCGTTTGATCGCACCGAGATGTTCCAGCGCTACGGCGCTGCCGTCCAGCCAGCCGCGCTCGGCCGCCGCCTTGACCATGGCGTACTCCCCGCTCACGTGGTAGGCCGCGACGGGTACCCGCACTGCCTGGCGGACCGCTGCGATGACGTCCAGGTAGGAAAGGGCAGGCTTGACCATCACCATGTCGGCACCTTCGGCGATGTCCAGCTCCACCTCCCGCAGCGCTTCGCGCAGGTTGCGGGGGTCCTGCTGGTACCCCTTCCTGTCGCCGCCGCCGGCAATGGTCACGTCCACCGCATCACGGAACGGGCCATATAGGGCCGAGGCAAATTTGGCGGCGTAAGCCAAGATGCCGACGTGCTCGTAACCCTCGTCGTCGAGCGCCGAACGGATCGCTGCAACCTGGCCGTCCATCATTCCCGAGGGAGCGACAATGTCGGCGCCCGCCTTGGCTTGGGCAAGCGCGACTCTCGCGTAAAGGGCCAGCGTTGGGTCATTGTCGACCTCGCCCCGCGCGTCGAGGACGCCGCAATGGCCATGGTCGGTGTACTCGTCGAGGCACAGGTCGGCCATGAGGACCATCTGGCTACCGAGCTCATCGCGCAGCGATGAGAGAGCCACCTGGACGATGCCATCGGGGGACCAAGCTTGAGTGCCTTGCGCATCCTTTTTTGCTGGGACGCCGAAAAGTACAAGGGCCGGGACCCCGGTCCCCGAGAGCCGGCGAGCCTCTTTCACAAGCGATTCGACCGTGTGCTGAGCCACTCCCGGCAGGGAGGCCACGGGCTGCGGGGAGTCGATGCCTTCACGCACAAATAGGGGGGCGACCAAGTCCTTCACCGTTAGCTTGGTCTCGGCAAGCATCTCGCGCAGCACCGCAGAGCGGCGCAGCCGGCGCATACGAGTCTCGGGGAAGCCCATGGCCCATCACGTTATCCCTCGTTGAGACATCCCCTGTCCGGACATTGCCGACAGGAACCTGGTAGTTGACCCGTTAGCGGGGCGAAGACGGTAGAACGTGGCCATGGAGACCATCCCTGCTTCCCATCGTGACCTTCTCAACGCCAAGGTGGCCACCCTCGCCACAGTCGGCGCCAACGGCCGGCCCCAGCAATCACTCTTGTGGTTCTTGGCCGAAGAGGGCACCATCCGCTTCTCTCTGGCATCTTCACGCCAGAAGACGGTCAACTTGCAGCGCTACCCGGGCTGCAGCCTGGTCATCATTGACCCCGAGGTCAGCCAGCGCTACCTCGAGGTACGCGGCAGTGCCCAGATCGAAGCCGACCCCGATTATGTCTTTGCCAACAAAGTAGGTGCCAAGTACAACGCTGACCTCCGCCAGTACGACGGCCCCGGGGAGACCAGAGTGGTCGTGACGCTCGTCGCCGATAGGGTGCGGGCCGTCGATATGCGCGGTTGAGCCTGGGTCAATCGGTGAAGGCGAGCACTCCGCAGACGTCGGTCGCCCATGCGAGCGATTGCAGGTAGCACTGCTCGACTTCGGCTGGGCTGAGCGAAGAGCGCAGCTTGAGGTCTCCTCCGCCGACCTCCCAGGCGAGGACGTCGGCGAGGATGTCGCCCAGCGGTCCGGTGTGGTTGAGCAATGCTTCTTGCGGTTCAGTGTCGAGAGATAGGCCATCAAGGATCGTCTGCAGCGATGCCTGCAGCAGAAGGTCGAGCGCCGATACCAACCCAACGGTGAAGGCTTGGTCTGTCAGGCGGGGATCGACTTCTTGTGCCATCAGCTCTGCCATTCGAGCGCGGGTCATGGCGATGTTGAACTGTTCGTCACAGCCTTCGTGGGCCCCGGATAGCAGCATGAGAGTGACCCATGCACGAAGGCGACGTTCGCCGAGCATCACAACTGCCTCGCGCACCGAGCTGAGCGAGCGGTAGAGGCCCTTTGCGGCACCGGCGCCCGCGGCGCGCAAGAACCGGTAGCTGAGGGCCGCGTCGGTGCGGACGATGCTCTCCACTTCACCGAACGACGTGGCAGGGTCACAGAGCTTTTCGAGCACTCGCAGGCACGTGAGCCGGCTCGGGGAAAGAGCCTGGCCCTCCACGACCTCCGGCCTGGAGAGAAGGTACCCCTGGAAGAGGTCGAAGCCAAGATCTTGGCAAACGGCGAGCTGCTCGCGCGTCTCGACCTTCTCGGCCAATGGCTCGGCGCCGAAGATGGCGCATTGCCGGGCGGCATCTGCCAGTTCGGCGTGGGTCAGTGTGAGGACGTCGAGCTTGACTATCGAGACCAGTTCCAGCAGGGGGTCCTCGGGGGCCCAGACGTAGTCGTCCAGGGCCAGCGTGTAGCCCTTCGAGACCAAGCGGCGGCACCCCGCAAGCACCTCGGCGTCTCTTGGTACGTCCTCCAGGATCTCGATCACCGCTTGGCTCGGTGCGAACGGCACCTCGTGCTCGCCGACCAGGAACGAACGGGTTGCGTTGACAAAGGCAAGCTTGCTCCCGACCAGGCTGGCCAGGCCGAGGTCGAGGCCCGCGCGCACAAGGACGTCTGCGGTCATCTTGTCGCCGTTGGGCCTCGGGTCAACGGGGTCCCGGAACAGCAGCTCGTACCCGCGGACGCCGAGCTTGGCGTCGAAGATCGGTTGCCGCCCGACCATGAACTGGCTCATCGCGTACCGGTCCGGGCACGACTTTGGCCGCGCGCGTCTTTTGTCTATCGGACGGCGGACGGGCCTGACTTGAGGCTCGGCCGCAATAATGGGGCGGCTTTCCAGGCGTGCCGTCCCCTCCTCCCACCCGTTATTGGCTCAGCCCTCGGTTCGTGACGCCTCCCCTCCAGGCAGCGAACAAGCGGGCGTAGTGGCCATCGGCTTCGATCAGTTCATCGTGGCTACCCAGTTCGGCCAACGCACCGTCGCGCACCACGGCGACCCGGTCGGCCCGTTCTGCAGCCCCTAGCCGGTGGGCGATGATGATCACCGTGCGGCCCTCGGCCAGGGCGCCGAGGGCCGCCTCGGCCTGGCGTTCGGTGCCCGGGTCGATGCTCGAGGTGGCCTCGTCCATGATGAGCACAGCGGGGTCGGTCAGGGCGGCCCGGGCCAGGCTCACGAGCTGGCGCTCCCCGGCCGACAAGTGCGAACCGCGTTCGCCGACGTCGGTTTGCTCACCCTGGGGGAGGCTCGCCACCCAGTCGCTCAAACCAAGCTTGCGCACGGCCTCCCGAGCGTCCTCAAGGGACGCACCAGGTCGGCCAAGGGCCACATTTTCGAGCACCGTCCCCCGGAAAAGGAAACCTTCTTGGGGAAGGACCACGATCCGTTCCCGGATGTGGGACAGCAGGGCCTGGCGTAGGTCGACGCCGCCGAAGTGGACCGACCCAGACAACGGGTCGTAAAGGCGACCGGCCAGTTTGGCCAGGGTCGACTTGCCGCCCCCGGTGGGCCCGACCAGGGCCAGCCGCTCGCCGGCTTCGATACGGAGGTCGACGCCTTCGAGGACGAGCCGCTCCTGGCTGTCGTCGCCGTCTTCGCCCCGGTAGGCAAAGTCGACCGAGCGCAGTTCGAGGGCGCCACTGAAGGGCAGCTGCGCCGGACGCTCGGGGTCCACCATGGACGAGCCCACGCCGAGAAGCTTGTAAACCGTTGCCAGGGCCGCCCCGGAGGACTGGAGGAGGTCGAACAGGGCGGAGAGGCTCGTTATCGCGTTGAACAGGTTGGCCAGGTAGAGCACGAATGCTGCCACCGTCCCCACCGTCGTCAAATGGCCCTGTACGAGCAGGGCACCAGCCACGAGTACGACGACCGAAGAAAGGACCCCGGACAGCTCGATCTTGGGGAAAAAGCGCGAGGACATCGCCACGGTGGCCAGCTCGCCATCGAGTTGGGCCTGGTTCACCGCTGCGAAGCGGGCGATGGTGGCGTCCTCTTGGCGAAAAG
>Ga0302181_10002546_pt1 | contig 12839 bp, 13 predicted proteins | sample I_Palsa_E3_3_FD_198786 | JGI IMG/M metagenome (GOLD analysis project Ga0302181, IMG submission 198786) | Peat permafrost microbial communities from Stordalen Mire near Abisko, Sweden - I_Palsa_E3_3 | ecosystem: Environmental > Terrestrial > Soil > Palsa > Peat permafrost | place: Sweden... | reverse complement strand
GTCGCAGTCGCCGTGGGACGAACGCTAGTTGCGCTTGCTGCCTAAATCTGAGTAGATTTTGAATGACGGGCAACCGTGGGAAACACGCCCTCAGGCCGAGAGCGGCGGCACCCTCGGGGGAGCCGCGCACCCACAGGCTCGTCGCGGTGACCGCGCAAATGCTCCAGACAGCGGATAGGACGGTGGCCGAATGATGCGCCTGCTCAGCTGCGTACGCGTCCTGGAATGTGCGGTGCTGCCGACCGGCGACCAGGCCAGCCGTCTACTCGGCGACCTAGGGGCCGACGTGATCAAGATCGAGCGGCCGGGAACCGGTGACTACCTGCGCGAGCTCGGCGATCGCATCACCCCACAGAACAGCGTGTTCCACCTGCTGTGCAACCGGAACAAGCGCAGCATCGAACTTGACCTGCGATCTGACGAGGGCCGCGCGGTCTTCCATGACCTGCTGCCGTCGACAGATATCTTCGTCGACGGCTTCGCCGACGGCGGGCGCGCCGACTTGTTCGATCAGCTGGTAGCGATTTTCCTGGAGCGCACCCAGTCGGAATGGTTGACGCTGGCGCGGGTACACGTCATTCCCCTGTGCCCGGGCACCCGGTCGCCGGGCCTTATACGAGCACCGGCTGGCCCGCGCCGGTCGGCAACCAGCCGTTCGAACTGCACCGGCACGCGCTGGCCCTCGGTGAGCACACCGCGGAGATCCTGTCCGGCATCGGTTACTCCGCGGAGCGGATCGCCGCGCTGCGCGAGGACGGGGTGACATCTACGGTGGGGCGAACGAGATCATGAAGGAGATCATCGGCCTGTGAGCAGCGAGGTGAACCGACGATGACCATGCGCGCACCGCAGCAGGTGCCCGGCAGCGCACTTCCGGACCGGGTCACCATCTACGAGGTCGGGGCCCGGGATGGGCTGCAGAACGAGAAGCAGGTCGTGCCGACCGCCGTGAAGACCGAGTTCATCAGCCGCCTCGTCGACGCGGGGCTGCGCGTCGTCGAGGCGACCAGCTTCGTGCACCCGAAGTGGGTGCCCCAGCTCGCCGACGCCGACCGGCTGCTCGGCGCACTATGTTCGCTATCCGGTGCTCGTCCCGAACCTCACCGGACTGGCCCGCGCCCTCGAGCACGGCGTCCGCGACATTGCCGTTTTCGCCTCGGTGACGGAGACCTTCTCGCGCCGCAACCTCAACCGTTCCGTCGCCGCGGTCCTTGACATGTTCGCCCCGGTCATCGAGAAGGCCCGGGCGGAGGGCATCGGCGTGCGAGCCTACGTCTCGATGTGCTGCGGCGACCCGTGGGAGGGCCTGGTTCCCGCCGCCCAGGTCGTCGACGTCGCGGTGCGGCTGCGAGAGCTCGGCTGCACCGAGATCTGCCTGGGCGACACGATCGGGGTCGGCACGCCGGGCCAGGTCACGGGGCTGATCGAGGCACTAGTCGAGGCCGGCCTCCCGCTCGACATGCTCGCCGTCCACTTCCACGACACCTACGGGCAGGCGCTGGCTAACGTCTACGCCGCACTGCAGACGGGCGTGACGACGGTGGACAGCTCGGCCGGCGGCCTGGGCGGCTGCCCGTTCGCCGAGAGCGCGACCGGCAACCTGGCCACCGAGGATCTGGTCTGGCAGCTGCAGGGCCTCGGCATCGCGACGGGCGTGGATCTCGAGGCTCTGGTCCGGACGAGCGTGTGGATGGCCGGGCAGCTCGGACGGCCGAGCCCGTCACGGACGGTGCAGGCGCTGGCCCAGGGGCCGAGCCAGACGCGAGTGCACCGAGCGGGAGACACTGCATGAGCGAGGACCCGTTCGCCGCCGCGTCCGCCGACGAGTTGCGGGTGCTATTGCGCGAATGGATTCGGCGCAACGCGCCCAGGGGCCTGACGACGGTCATCGACTGGTGCGTCCGGGTCGACCTGCCAGGCTCCGTGGGCAGCGCGATCAGCGAGACCGACTACGCACGGGCCCAGCAGGATCCGCTGTTCAGGGACTGGGAGCAGCGCTGCCTGCAGGCACGGCTGGTGTGCCCGTCCTGGCCGGAGCAGTTCGGCGGGCGCGGGTGGCGGGCACCGGAGATGACCGCGCTGGACGAAGAATTCTTCCTAGCGGGCGTGCCCCGCATCGACCGGGTGCAGGGGGAGTCCATGGTCGGGCCGTCGATCATGCTGCACGGCACCGGCGAGCAGCAGGCCACGCTGCTGCCCAAGATCATCAGCGGCGAGCACCGCTACTGCCAGGGCTTCTCCGAGCCTGACGCCGGGTCAGACCTCGCCTCGGCCCGGACCCGCGGCGTCGTTGAGGGCGAGGAGGTGGTCATCACCGGCCAGAAGGTCTGGACGAGCAGGTTCGCGGTCGCCAACATGATCTTCGTGCTGTGCCGGACCGATCCGGAACAGTCCAAGCACCGCGGTCTGTCCTATGTCATCCTGCCCTTCACGCCGGGCCGCAACGGCATTGAAGCCCGGCCGATCCGCCAGATGACCGGCGGCCACGAGTTCGGCGAGGTGTTCTTCGACGGCGCGCGGGCCCGGCTATCCGACGTCGTCGGCGGTCTCGGCAACGGCTGGCAGGTGGTGCAGTCCACGCTGGGTTTCGAACGCGCCGCCGCCGGCCGCGCCACCACGATGCTCGTACTGTCCCGCGAACGTGAACTGGCGGCGCTTGTCGAACTCGCGCGCAGCAACGGCGCGGCCGCGGATCCGCTCGTGCGGCAGCGACTGGCCTGGGCGCACACCCAGGTCCGGCTGCTACGCGCCACCTGGGAGCGGACCGTCGAGGAGGTCGCCTCGGGCCGTGACCCGGGCGCCCAGCTCAGCACCTGGAAGCTGTTCTGGAGCGAGTATCACCTCCGGCTCGGCTCGCTGGCCCTCGACATCGCCGGGCCCGGCGGCCTCGTGCGTCCCGGCGGCGGCGGGTACGCGCTAGACCCGTGGCAGGACGCCTTTCTCGTCGCGCACTCGGGCACGATCTACGCGGGGACGAGCGAGGTGCAGCGCAACATCATCGGCGAAGGCACCCTCGGCCTGCCGCGCGAGCCCAAGCCGCGCGAGCCCAAGCAGGCCGGTTTCTCGTGAGCTTCCGGTTCCCGGTCGAGGCCGGGGCGATCCTCGCCTTCGCACGCGCGATAGGCGACCTCGATCCGCGCTGGTATGACGAGACAAGCCCCGAAGGGCAGCGGCACGGCGGGGTGTCGGCGCCGCCGACGTTCGTCGCCAGCGCTGCGCACTTCGACCCCGACTGGGTCTACCGCCCGCGCCCGGGTGTGCCGTGGCACGGCTCGGGACGGGGGCCAGGGAGCCGGGCGCCGGCCAGCGGGCCGGGCGGCGGCACGAGCCTGCACGCCGAGCAGCACTACGAATACCACCGCCCGCTGCGGCCGGGCGACGTGCTCAGCGTTGAGCGCGAGCCGGGTCGCCGCTGGGAGAAGCAGAGCAAGCGCGGCGGCCTGCTGCGCTTCGAGGAGGAGATCACCAGTTACCGCGACCAGGACGGAGAGCTCGTGCTGACCGCGACTCGGGTCAGGGTGATCACCGAGCGGCCGGTGCAGCCGTGAGGGCCGCCGACCTGAAGGTTGGCGATACCCATACCGCCGTCGTCATCGAGGATCTGTCCCGCACCCAGATCGCCATGTACGCCGGCGCGTCCGGTGACTTCAATCCGCTGCACACCGACGAGGTCTACGCGACCCAGGTGGCCGGCTACGACACGGTCATCGCGCACGGCCAGCTCACCATGGCGCTCACCGCGAAGCTCGTCACCCAGTGGGCCGACGAGGCCAGCCTCGCCGCATTCGGGGTGCGCTTCGTGCGCCAGGTCAAGCCCGGTGACACGCTGAGCGTCACCGCGACGGTCGTCTCGGTGGACGCCCGCGACGGCGGCCTCCTTGTGCACCTGGAGCTTGTCACCACCAACCAGGCCGGCGATGAGGTGGTCACCGGCTACGCGAGACTGCGCGACTACTGACTGGCGGCCGCATCGAACCTGACCCGGCGAGGGGACACCATGACTACCTCCGAACCTGCTGATAGTGCCCCACTGGCTAGTACGGCCCCGCTGGCGCTCGTCGCCGGGGGCAGCGGCGGCCTCGGCGCGGCGATCTGCGCGTCGCTGGCAGCCGAGGGCTTCGACGTCGCGCTGACCTACCTGCGCAGTGCCGGCGCGGCCGAGCTCACCGCCAAGGCGGTGCGTGAGCGGGGAAGGTCGGCCAGCACTCATCAGATCGACCTCACCGACGCGGCCCAGCCGGCCGGGCTCATCGCCTCCCTGCCCCGGCTCGATACGGTCGTGTACGCGGCCGGACCGACCATCCCGATGCGCTACGCTAGCGGCGTCCGACCGGAGCAGTTCGCGCAGCAGCTGGTCGCCGATGCCGCCGGGTGCTTCAATCTGCTCAGCCCCGCCATCGCGCCGCTGCGGGCGAGCCAGGGAACGGCGGTATGCCTGGTGACCACGGCCCTGCGCCGCTACGCCTCCCGCGACCTGCTATCGGCCGCCCCCAAGGGAGCGGTCGAACAGCTCGCCCGGGCGATCGCGGCCGAGGAGGGCAAGTACGGTGTGCGGGCCAACTGCGTGGGGGTGGGGGTCATCCAGGCCGGGCTCTGGGAGGACCTGCTCTCCTCAGGCGACTACGACGAGCGGGCGCTATCGGCCGCCCGCGGGGCGACAGCGCTGCGCCGGTTCGGCCAGGCCTCGGAAATCGGCGACGTCGTCGCGTTCCTGGCCGGATCACGTTCGTCCTACGTCACCGGGCAGACGCTGTGTGTCGATGGCGGCTACTCGCTCTGAGCCTGCCGCCGGGCCGGCTCCGGCGTTCAGAGGCCGATGGCGCGGGCGAGCAGCTCGCGATGCTGGGCCGGGCTGCCGAGCAGCAGCTCAGAACTCTTGGCCCGCTTCAGGTACAGCTGAGCATCGTGCTCCCAGGTGAAGCCAATGCCCCCGTGCACCTGGACCGTACCGGACGCCACCCGGGTGAGGACGTCCGAACAGTGCGCCCGGGCGAGACTGGCGGCCTCGGCGACGTCGACCCCTGCTGCCAGTTCGGCGAGCGCCAGCGAGACGGCGGACGCGGCCGTCTCGACGTCCAGGAGCATGTCGGCACAGCGGTGCTTGATCGCCTGGAAGCTGCCGATGGCGCGCCCGAACTGGGTGCGGAGGCCGGCGTACTCCACCGACATCTCCAGGCAGCGCCGGGCGGCGCCGAGCTGCTCGGCGGCCAGCAGTATCGCGGCGCGCCGCAGCGTGGTCGCCAGCAACGGCGCGGCACCTCCGGGTTCGCCAAGCAGTTCTCCCTCGGCGCCGTCGAGTTCGATCGCGGCCAGTCCGCGCGTCTGGTCGAAGCTCGGCAGCCTGCTGACCGCGACGCCGGAGGTTCCCGGGCGCACCAGGTAGAAGGTGAGCGCCGAGGCCGGGCCGCCGGCTGCGGCCGCGGTGACGATCAGCAGGTCACTGCCGGCCCCGTCGATGACCAGTGTCTTGCTGCCCGAGAGCAGGTAACGCCCGCCCTCGCTGCGCCAGCTGGTGGCAGCGGTGGCGCCGTCCCAAGGACTACCGGGCTCGGCGAAGGCGAGGGCCGCGGTCGCGCTCCCATCGGCGAGAGCGGGCAGGTGCGCCGCCCGCTGCCCGGCCACGCCGGTAGCCAGCAGCACGTGCGCAGCCAGCACGATCGAGGAGAAGTACGGCCCGCTGTAGAGCACCCGGCCCATCTCCTCCAGCACCACAGCGAGTTCGACCGGGCCGAGGCCGGCGCCGCCGTACTCCTCGGGAAGGGCCAGGCCCTGCAGCCCAAGCTCCTTGCCCATCAGCCGCCATGCGCCAGAATCGAATCCTGTGTCAAGGAACTGGCGGGTCTGCGACAGCGGCGCACGCTCGGCGAGAAAGGTTCGTGCCAGGTTGCGGAGCTCGATGTGGTCGGCGGTCGTCTTGGTAATCATCCCACTCCGTGACGCGAGACGCAGTCGGCGTTGACTCTAAATCGAATCCTGTGTAGAAACATACGAGTGGGCGTGCCAAGAAGCAAATGGCTGAGCGCGGACGTTCGGCATCCTTCGGGAGCAAGGGGTTCAGGTGGGGGTCACCGGTACGCAGGTCGTGCGGCAGTTCGTTACGGCCCTGGTCTGCGGCGAGCTGGATGGCGGCCTGGAACTCGTCGAGGACGGCATCGTGTTCTCCGAGGCGCAGAGCCTTCCCTTCGGGGGTGACTGGACCGGCAAGCAGGGCGTCCGCGACCTGTTCGCGGCGGTGTCGCGGCACTACCGCGTCCGGATGGGGCCGCCGGAGGTGCTATGCGGCAGCGACGCGGGCGTCGTCGTCCGGATGCACGGCACGATCAGCGGCCGGGCGAGCGGAGCCCAGTTGCCGCTCGACTGCCTGGACCTGTACCAGGTCACCCGCGGCCTGATCCGGCGGGTGGACGTGTTCTACAAGGACGCCGCCGCGGTTGCGGCCCTAGCCGGCCGCCCCGCCCGCCGCCCTGGCCGCCCACGTCGTGGCCGAGAAAGGCTGAACAGCATGAGCGATCAGATCGAGGGCGCCGCATCGGGGTGCACCGCGCTGCGGGCGCTCGGTCACGACTACGACCACTACGACCCGAGGTTCGCGCTGGACCCGCACCCGGCCTACCGCAAGCTGCGTGACACGTGCCCGGTGGCGCATACCGGCAACTACGGCGGATTCTACGTGCTCACGAAGTTCGCCGACATAGCCGAGGTGCTGCACGACGCGGCGGTCTTCTCCCCCTGGCCCGCCGACACCCCGCCCACGCCCGGTCACAACCGGGCCCTGATTCCGCTGGAGGTCGACCCGCCTGACCATCGCCGCTACCGCATGATCGTCGACCCGATCTTCCGGCCCAAGGCCATCGAGCACATCGCCGAGTCGGTGCGGGAGTACGCCATGCAGCTGATCGACGCCATGCTCGACAAGCGCGAGTTCGACGCGATCGGCTTCAGTTTCCTGCACCTCGCCCGCCGCCCCGACCTGCAGGACAGGCTGGCCGCCGAGCCGTCGCTGATCCCGGCCGCGATCGAGGAGCTGCTGCGCTACGAGTCGATCGTGCACGCAAGCCGCACCGTCACCGAGCCGCGTATACTCGGGGGTACCCAGCTGCAACCGGGTGATCGTGTGGTCGTCCCGCTCGCGGCAGCGCACCGCGACGGCGCCGAGTTCGACCGTCCCGACGAGATCCTGTTCGACCGGAAGCCGGGACGCGCCATGGTGTTCGGCGCCGGCAGCCACCGCTGCCTCGGATCGTACCTGGCGCGGCTGCAGCTGAGGATCGCCTTCGAGGAGATCCTGCGCCGTATCCCGCGATTCTCGCTGCCGCCAGGTGCTGTGCTGCACGCGTACGGCGGGCAGACCCGGAGCCTGTCGACGTTGCCGTTTCGCACCTGGCGCGATGACTAGCGCGGCGACCCGCGAACTGCGGCCGGAGATCGCGAGAAAGTTCCTTGAGCCGCAGAGCGTGGCTATCGTGGGCGTTTCCACCAGCGGTAGCGACGCGTACAAGGCCGGCGGTCGCGCGGTGCTCGACCACCTAGGGGTTTACGGTTACGCCGGCCAGCTGACGGTCGTGCACCCGAGCGCGACGGAGATCGACGGGCGCCGTGCCGTGCCGTCGCTGTCGGACATCGGCCACGTGCCGGACGTCGTCGTGATCGCCGTGCCCGCCCGGCACGTCCACGGCGTCCTCGAGCAGTGCGCCGCCGTCGGCGTGCGCCAGGTGCTTGTGCTCACCGCGGGCTTCGGCGACATGGGCCCGGAAGGGTTGGCCCTGGAAGAGTCGCTGCTCGGCTACGCCCGCGAGCACGGCATCAACGTGGTCGGCCCTAACAGCACCGGCCTGGTCACGGTCGGCTCCGGGCTGGCGATGAGCATGACCTCGGTGCTCACCGAGGGCCAGCCGATCAGCGCGGGCGGGCTGGCGGTCATCGCCCAGAGCGGCGCGATCGGCAGCACGGTCGTCGAGCGAGGCCGGCTCGCTGGTGTCGGGTTCTCTCATATCGTGAGCACAGGCAACCAGCGCGACATGGACATCCCCGACTTCGTTTCCTACTTCGCCCGGCACCCGGACGTCCGCACCGTCGCGCTGTACGCCGAGTCAATCCGCGACGGCGACCTGTTCGCCCGCGCCGTGCGCGAGCTGCAGGCCGTCGGCCGCCGGATGGTCGCCTACCTCGGCGGCCGCACCGACGCCGGGGAGCTGGCCGCAGCCAGCCACACCGGCAAGATCGTCGGCCGCGGCGCGCTGGAAGAGGCGCTGCTGCGCTCGCTCGGCGTGATCGTCGTCGACGACCCCGACGACCTGTGGGTCATCGGCGCGACCAGCGACTACGGCGGCGCGAGCTTCCCGCGCAACTGGGGTATGGTCGCCTATTCCGGCGGCATGACCGTGCTGGCTGCCGAGCAGCTCGCCGCCGCGGGCATCGAGTTCCCCGCGCTGTCGGATGTCACGTTCCAGCGGGTGAAGGAGAAGTCGCCGGACTTCGTCGCCGCGCATAACCCGCTCGACGTCGGTCCTGGGGCGATGCCCGACGACTTCCGCTTCTACCTGTCGGCGGTGGCGGCCGATCCCAACGTGGAGGCGGTGTGCTGGCCGATCCCGATGGGTGCACGCGGCTGGAGCCAGCGCAGCGTCGATGACATCCTGGCGGTCAGGCAGGAGAGCGGCAAGCCGTTCGTCATCCTCTGGTACGGCGGCGACGCCATCCGGCCGTACATGGAACAGCTACGCCGCCGGGGCGTGCTCGTCGCGGACAAGCCGTCCGACCTCGGCCGGCAGATCCGGGCCCTCGTCGGCCCCGAGCGCGGGCCGCGCCGTTCGCCGGGGCACGGGCCCGGTGCCGCAGCCGGCGTCGCGTCAACGGCCACCGGGGGAGCGGCCGCGCTGCAGCGCCTGGAGCGCGCCTCGATCGACGTCGCCCCGATGCGCGCCTGCGCCGACGACGTGGACGAGGTGCTGCATGCCGCGGCTGAGATCGGGTACCCGGTGGCGCTCAAGACCGGCGACGAGTCGATCACCCACCGCACCGAACTTGGCCTCGTCAAGGCCGCTATCGACTCCGACGCCGCGCTGGCCACGGCCCTCGAGGCGATGCGCAAGCGGGCCGCAGCGGCAGGTGTCGGCGAGCATCCGAGCTGGCTCGTACAGGCCATGGCCAGCGGGCAGCTCGAACTGGTGATCACGGTGCGCGATGCCGGCCAGCTTGGAGTGTTCGGCAGCATCGGCATCGGCGGCGCCGCCGTGGAGGTGCTGCGCGACGTCGAGTCGGTGCCGCTACCGTGCGACCAGGACACCCTGCACCGGGCGCTGTCGCGATTGCGGACCGCCGAGCTGCTCTTCGGCTTCCGTGGGTCGCCGCCGGCCGACATCGCCTGGATCCACCGCACGCTGCACCGGCTGGCCGACGTCCTGCGGGCGGAAGGACTGACCGAGATAGAGGTCAATCCCGCACTCGTCGACGCCGACGGCGGAGCAGTCGTGGACGCCCTCTTCTCGCGTTGACTAAGTTTCAAAATCGGTCTAGATTTAGAATTCTTCGGAACGGCGGCATTCTTCGGAACGGCGGCAATATGCCAGCGCGGGATCGTGCCTGCCCCATTGGAGCGAAGATCATGAGCGACGCCAGCAAGCCAGTCTTCGACAGCGACCAGCATTACTACGAGCCGCTCGACGCGTTCACGCGGCACTGCCCGAAGCAGTGGGCGGCCCGTACGGTCCAGATCGCGACGGTCAACAACCGGACCCGAATGATCGTCGGCGGCAAGCTCGACCAGACGGTCACCAATCCGACGTTCGACCCGATCGTCAAACCCGGCGCGATGGCCGGCTACTTCCGCGGCGGCAAAGCGGGCAAGCCGCTGTCGGCGTATCTCGCCGGCGTGCGCTGACCGATGGAGCTGGCGGGGAAGGTCGTCATCGTCACCGGCGGCGCCGCCGGGATGGGCGCCGCCATGTGCCGCCGATTCGCGGCGCAGGGTGCGGCGGTCGTGGTGTCCGACCTCGACGTGGCGGGCACCGAGGCGGTTTCTGGCGAGCTGGGCTGCCTGGGCGTACCGGCCGACGTGCGGATCGAGCGGGACGTCGTCGATCTCGTCGAGCGGGCCAACGCCAAGCACGGGCGGGTCGACGTGTTCGTCTCCAACGCCGGGCTGCTGTGGGGCGAGCCGCACGACGGCGTCACCCCCCTTCAGGAACGGGGCAACCCGTGGGCGTCCGATCTGGCGTGGCACAACGTGTGGCAGGTCAACGTGATGGCCCAAGTCTACGCCGCCCGCGCGGTCCTCCCGCAGATGCTGGAGCGAGGCGAGGGGTATCTCGTCCAGAACGCCTCGGCCGGGGGCCTGCTGACCACGCTGGGCAACGCGCCGTACGCGACCAGCAAGCACGCCGCGGTAGGCCTGACCGAGTGGCTGTCGATTCATTACGGCGACCGGGGGATCAAGGTGTCGTGCATCGTCGCCGAGGGTGTCCGCACGGCGATGCTGCGCGGAGCGCAAGGGGAGTGGTTCGCGGTCGAGGGTGCGCTCGAACCTGAGCAGGTCGCCGACTGCGTGGTCAGCGGGATGCGGGAGGAGACGTTCCTGATCCTGCCGCACCCGAAGGTCGAGCAGTACTTCCAGGGCAAGGCGGCTGATTACGACCAGTGGCTGGCCAGGATGAGACACCTGCGCGCCAAGACGCCGGCCGCTGAGCGAGGCGGCGAAGATGCGGAATGATCCGGTGACCATGCGTAGGAGCGAGACATCATGGACTTCAGCGTAGACGAGGACATCGAACTGATCCGCGAGGCCATCCGGGCGGTGTGCAGCAAGTACGACGACGACTACTGGGCCGCCAAGGATAAGAACCACGAGTTCCCGTGGGACTTCTACCAGGCGCTCGCCGACGGCGGGTGGATCGGGATCGCGATACCGCAGGCGTACGGCGGCGGCGGCCGGGGCCTGATCGAGGCATCGGCCATCCTCGAAGAGGTGGCCGCGTCCGGCGCCGCGATGAACGGCTGCAGCGCCATCCACATGTCGATCTTCGGTATGCACCCGCTCACGCTGCACGGCAGCGAGCAGATCAAGCAGCGCTACCTGCCCCGCGTCGCCTGCGGTGACCTGCACGTGGCGTTCGGCGTGACGGAACCGGACGCCGGCACCGAGACCCTCGCGATCCGCACCAGCGCGATCCTCGATGGCGAGCACTACCGCGTCAGCGGCCAGAAGGTGTGGACCTCCAAGGCACTGGAGTCTGAGAAAGTGCTGCTGCTTGTGCGCACCACGCCCGTGGAGCAGTGCGTGAAACGCACCGACGGGCTCACCCTGCTCATGGCCGATCTGCAAGATCCGTCGGTCACGATCCGCCCCATCCCCAAGGCGGGCCGCAACGCTGTCGCGTCCTGCGAGACGACCTACGACGGTCTTCGCGTCCACGTATCTGACCGGGTCGGCGACGAGGGCAAGGGCTTCACCTACCTGCTGGACGGGCTGAACGCCGAGCGCGTCCTCATCGCCAGCGAGGCGCTCGGGATCGGCCGGGCGGCGCTACGCCGCGCGGTAGGGTACGCCAGGAACCGTGTTGTATACGGTCGCCCGATCGGGCAGAACCAGGGCGTGGCGTTCCCCATGGCCGAGGCGCACACCCGGTTGCAAGCGGCCGAGATGATGACCCGCCGGGCCGGATGGCAGATCGACCACGGGCTGCACGCCGGCGCCGAGGCGAACATGGCGAAGTTCCTGGCGACCGACGCCGGATTCCAGGCCGCCGACGTGGCCATGCAGGTACACGGCGGGTTCGGGTACGCCGAGGAATATCACGTCAGCCGCTATTGGCGTGAGGCCCGTCTGATGAAGATCGCCCCCATTCCCCAGGAACTGATCCTGGCCTACGTCGCCCATCACGTGCTCGGGCTGCCGAAGAGCTACTGAACCGGTACGGTTCCGATCGAAGGTGAGGGGCATGATGACGACTACCGATCCATCCCCGGCGCCGTCCGTGCCAGAAACCGCCACCGTCCGGCACGCACCCGGTGACGGCAGCCGAGGGCGAGCACGAGATGGTCGTAGCCGATCGTCCGGCCGCCGCTCAGCTGGACGGACGCGGCCGCGAGATCAATGTTCCCGGCCGCTGTCCGCAGCAGCAGCTCCACGCCGTTGTCGGCGAACCACGCCTCCGGGCGCAGCCAGAGATCGCCCCGATCGCCGGTCCCGGTCAGGTAGGCCTTGGACAGCGGCGGTCGCTGGTAGGGCGGATGGGCCTCGTCGCCCACAAGGACTACGTGTCCCTCGAAGCCGGCCTCGGTCAGCGACGAGACAAGCTGACACCCGGCCTGACCGGCCCCGAGAACAACCACCGTCTCCGATGCCGTCAGCACCTCAGTACTGGTCGGCGGGCAGCCGGACGGTGATGCCGTCCAGCTCCTCGTTGAGCGGGATCTGGCAGCTGAGCCGGCTGCCGGATTCCCTGGGGGCCTCGGTGAAAGGGTCCCGCCGCACTCGGCGACGACCTCGGTGATCCCATTGCCGACCGCGGTGCGCATCAGGCTGGTACCGGGCTGGGCTTCGATCACCGTCACCTCGCCACCGGGGTGGCGGAAGGTCACCTTGATCACTGATCCAACCTCCGTCGCGTCGCCTGCCGCCTGCCGGATCTAAATGTAATTTTACTTTGCTACGACTCGAGGTTGTGATCCTGGGAAAAATATTCTTGACGAAGTTAGAATCCGCCGTAGCATACCCATTAGAGCCAACGCGGCCGTGTTGATCGGCAACGTGTCTGGTCGAGGAGAGGGAGAGTTGTTGTGGGGACTCTGGACGGACGAGTGGCCATCGTGACCGGCGCCGGCCGTGGCATCGGTGCCGC
>Ga0302181_10002544_pt1 | contig 12844 bp, 5 predicted proteins | sample I_Palsa_E3_3_FD_198786 | JGI IMG/M metagenome (GOLD analysis project Ga0302181, IMG submission 198786) | Peat permafrost microbial communities from Stordalen Mire near Abisko, Sweden - I_Palsa_E3_3 | ecosystem: Environmental > Terrestrial > Soil > Palsa > Peat permafrost | place: Sweden: Abisko... | reverse complement strand
TCGAAGGCTTTCCCAACCAGCCCGCGAGCTCAGTTATCGCAGCCCAGGCGGTCCCACATGTACAGCTGGATGCACTCATTCGCGAGCTCGATCGCGCGCTCGCGCGAGAGCCGGGGCAGCACGGTGTCCAGCGCCTGATCCTCGGCCACGCCCGCCTGGAAGGCTTCCTCGCCGCGAAAGCCGGCGGCGATCTTTAGCGCCTCGCGGCGGTTATCTCCCAGGCTCGGGAACACGCCGACGAGGAAGTCGGTGTTGGGGATCGGCTGGCCGACCTCCAACGAGGCGTGCCATGCGGCCAGCAGGTGCAGGTCGTCCTCGTCGAGATCCGCGATCGCCTTGGCGTAGTGGACCGACAGTTCCTGGTCTGGGATGTCATCCACCCACGCACGCACCACCTCGCCCACCAGCTGGCGGCGCGCCTCGCGTCCGACGGACTCGGCGATGACGCGGATCGCATCCTGTGGCTCGATGAAACACAGTGGCATGAGGTCTCCCGAAGCGGTTGGAAACACTGACAGCAGGGAGAGTAGGCGGCCGTGTGGACGGCAACTCTCGCTTGCTCCCGCGTCGCGATCCCGGTCGCCGCGACCGGCGTGGCGGACGAGCTGGCGCTTACACGCCGAGGGCGACGGCCGCCCGTTCGAACGCGCCGTCGTCGATGGTGTCGGGCGGGAACCCGATGGTCGCTCGTTGCGGCAAGAGCCAGTTGGCGAGCGCGAGATCGAGCGTGTCGATCGGCACGGAGACGGCCTGCGCGAGGGACGCCGCGCGGCGCTCCAGCAGCAGCGGATCGCCGATGCCGAACACGCGCTTTGCCGCCAGCGTGGTGGGATCGTCCGCGGAGAGCCCGCGCACGCCCGCGAGGTGCGCCGAGTCCGCGAGCAGCTCGTATAGGCCGAGGCGTCCGAGCATGACCAGCAGCTCGTAGCGTCCCATGCGAGCGAGGCCGGGAAGCGCCAGTCGCTCGAACAGACGCTCGAAGCGCCGTTTTGGGCTCCACGCGGGATCGCCGGTGAACGCGACCGCCTGCGAGCCCCCGCTGCTCGCGTCGGCTGCGCCGTCCGGGCGCCCGTTGCGCGCCACCCACTGGCGATAGGCGATCAGCGTCTCCGCACCGCGCGTGGCGTCGTGGGAGCTGCGCGGGCCGAGGGGTATATCGCCGAGATTCGGGGGCTGGCTTGGATCGAATAGCCCGTCTGGCGTTCTCGTCAGCGCCAGGCGGATGCCCGCGAACGGGTCGTCTCCCTCCAGCGGGCACAGGTAGGCGGTCAGGAAGCACATCCAGCTCGCCCGCTCGAGATCGGCTGCGGCGAGCGCGCGGATTTCACCGTAGAGGCCGGGCGGCTGCACGCTCAGCGCGAGCAGGCGACCGCTGGAGAAGGCGATCTCCCGCGCGAGGCGCTCCGCGTCGGTGGAGGCGCGCAGACCCGGCACCAGCTGCGAGCGATAGCCATCGTCCACGGCGCGCAGCTCGCGGTGAACGATCAGGCTCTCGCCGTGCTGGCGCCGGCGCCTCGGGGATCCCGCACCCGCGACCGCCCCGGCGGTTCGCTGTGCGCGCGGGGGCCTCGCCTTCGGCGAGGCGCCGGGCAGCGTCTTGCTACAGATCGGGCAGCGCTCGAGGAAGCGGTTGTGGCGACAGAACGTCGGCATCGCGCCGTTGGATATACCCGTTTGCGCGCCCGCGTGCGCTGATGCGCCGATGTCGGCCGGTCAGCTCTCGGGCGCGCCGATGCCCGGACCGACGTGCTGGGGCGGACCCTCAGGGCCGACATCCGCGTCGGAGTGACCCGTCAGCCCGGCGTCTTCGCACGCGAAGGAGCCGCTGGGCGGCGGTCCGTTGCGACGTTCGGCGAGATAGCGGTCGACCATACGCGCGCACTGGCGACCCTCGTTGATCGCCCACACGATCAGCGACTGGCCCCGCCGCGCGTCGCCGGCGGCGAACACGCCCTCGACCGAGCTGGTGTACGGCGCGAGCGACTTGACGTTGCCGCGCGGGTCCTTCGCCACGCCGAGCTGGTCGAGCAGCTCCTGCTCGGGGTGAAGGAAGCCCATCGCCAGCAGCACCAGCTGCGCCGGCAGCTCACGCTCGCTGCCGGGGATCGCCGCGAACGGCGGCTGCGGCTCAGCTCGGGCGATACGCAGACCGATCACCGCCCCGTCGCCGTCGCCAGCAATGGCCGTGGTCGTCACCGAGTAGTCCTGCTCGCCCACGCCAAGCTCCCTGACCTCCTCCATCGCGTAGCTGAGGCGGTACTTCATCGGCCACTCAGGCCAGGGGGTGCGAGCGTCGGGACGATGCGCGGGCGGCTCGGCCAGCAGCTCGAGCTGAACCACCGAGCGCGCCCCCTCGCGCAGCGCGTTGCCGACGCAGTCGGCCCCCGTGTCGCCGCCGCCGATCACGACGACGTCCTTGCCGGCGGCGGTGATCTCCCGCTCGATCGCCGGCTGGGGCACGGTCGGCTCGGGTCCGAGCTCCCTGGCGATAAAGCGGTTGCGCTGGTACAGGTACTCCATCGCGAAGTGCACGCCCGCGAGCTCGCGACCGGGGACCGCCAGATCGCGCGGCGCGCGCGAGCCGGTCGCAAGCACGATCGCGTCGAAGCCCTCGCGCAGCTCCTGCACGCTCACGTCGCGGCCCACGTCCACACCGCAGTGAAGCTCCACGCCCTCGGCGATCAACTGCTCGACACGCCGCTGCACGATCGTCTTCTCGATCTTGAAGTCGGGCACGCCGAAGCGCACCAGCCCGCCGATCGCCTCGTCGCGCTCGAACAACGTCACGCGGTGGCCGGCTCGGCGCAGCTGCTGCGCCGCGGCCATGCCCGCCGGCCCGGAGCCCACGACGGCGACCGCCTGGCCCGTTTCGCGGTCTCGGCGCGGCGGCTGCGGGGTGATCCAGCCCTCGTCCCACGCGCGGCCCACGATCGCGTTCTCGATCTGTTTGATCGTCACCGCGTCGCCCTCGCGGATCTCGAGCACGCACGCCGCCTCGCACGGCGCCGGGCACAGGCGCCCTGTGAACTCGGGGAAGTTGTTGGTGGCGTGCAGCTGCGCGATCGCGTCCTCGAAACGGTCGCGGTAGACGAGGTCGTTCCAGTCGGGGATCAGGTTCCCAAGTGGACAGCCGTTGTGGCAGAAGGGCACGCCGCAGTCCATGCAGCGGGCGCCCTGCTCGCGCAGCTCCGCCACCGGCCGGGTGAGCAGGAACTCGTGGAAGTCGTGGATGCGCTCGACGGGGTCCCGCTGCGGGATGCCATGGCGCTCGATCTGCAGAAACCCGCCCAGCTTGCCCATCAGCCGCCCGTCTCGCCGACGGCGTCGAGTGGTCGTGGCTCAGCCGCGGGACGGCCGTTGCCTGCCGCGCTCGCCGCCAGCGCCTCTTCCTCAGCCAGCTCTCGCATCACGCGCTTGTAGTCATGCGGCATCACCTTTACAAACGCTGCACGCTCGAGCAACTTCTCCCATTCGTCCAGCAGCCGCGCCGCGACCGGCGAGTCGGTGCGCCGCAGGTGCTCTTCGATCATCGCCCGCAGCTCGATCGCGTCAACCTCCGAGAGCTCGTCGAAGCCAACCATGCCCATGTTGCAGCGCGTGTGAAACGTCCCGTCCTCGTCGAGCACGTATGCCACGCCGCCGCTCATGCCGGCCGCGAAGTTGCGCCCGGTCGGGCCGAGCACAACTACGCGTCCGCCCGTCATGTACTCGCAACCGTGGTCGCCCACGCCCTCGACGACCGCCCACGCACCCGAGTTGCGCACGCCGAAGCGCTCTCCGGCGAGCCCGCGGAAGAACGCGCGTCCGGCGGTGGCTCCGTACAGCACGGTGTTGCCGACGATCACGTTGTGCTCGGCCTTGAAGTGCTCGCCCATGCCCTCGCGCGGGCGGATCGCGAACACCCCGCCGGAGAGGCCCTTGCCGGCGTAGTCCTGCGCGTCGCCGCGCAGCGTGAACGTCACGCCGGGCGCCAGCCAGCCGGCGAAGCTCTGTCCGGCCGAGCCCTCGAAGCTGACCTCGATCGTGCCCTCCGGCAGGCCCTCCTGGCCGTGGCGGCGGGCGATGTGACTGGAGAGAATGCCGCCGACGCAGCGGTTGCGGTTGCGGATCGCCATGTCTGCCCGCACGTGCTCGCCACGCTCGAGCGCCGGCTCGGCCAGCTCCACGAGCTGCCAGTCGAGCGCGTCCTCGAGCACCTTCGGCGGTCCTTCGACGCGCCGGCGGACGGATGAGGTGCCCGTCCTGCCTGTCCCCTCGTCCAGCTGTATATGCGTGAGGATGTGCGTGAGGTCGACGCCTCGGGCCTTCCAGTGCTCGATCGCGTCGCTGACGCCGAGCAGGTCGACTCTGCCGATCGCCTCGTCGAGCGAGCGCAGGCCCAGCGAGGCGAGGATCTCGCGCACTTCCTCGGCGACGAAGAAGAAGAAGTTGACGACGTGCTCGGGGGTGCCCTTGAAGCGCTTGCGCAGCTCCGGGTCCTGCGTGGCGATGCCCACCGGACAGGTGTTCAGGTGGCAGGCGCGCATCATGATGCAGCCGGTGGCGATCAGTGGCCCGGTCGAGAAGCCCATCTCGTCGGCACCGAGCAGCGCCGCGATCATCACGTCGCGACCGGTCTTCAGCTGGCCGTCGGTCTGCACGACGATGCGCGAGCGCAGGTTGTTGAGCAGCAGCGTCTGCTGGGTCTCGGCCAGGCCGATCTCCCACGGCACGCCCGCGGCCTGGATCGAAGACAGCGGCGAGGCGCCGGTGCCGCCGTCGTGCCCGGCAATCAGCACGCGGTCGGCGTTCGCCTTGGACACGCCGGCCGCGACCGTGCCCACGCCGACCTCGGAGACGAGCTTGACGGACACCTGCGCCTGCGGGTTCGAGCAGCGCAGGTCGTAGATCAGCTGCTTGAGGTCCTCGATCGAGTAGATGTCGTGGTGTGGGGGCGGCGAGATCAGTCCCACGCCGGGCATGGTGTGGCGGATCGAGCCGATGTACGCGTCGACCTTGTGCCCCGGCAGCTGGCCGCCCTCGCCGGGCTTGGCGCCTTGGGCCATCTTGATCTGCAGCTCGTCGGCGTTGACCAGATAGTGGATCGTCACGCCGAAGCGCCCGGAGGCGACCTGCTTGATCGCCGAGCGGCGGCGGTCGCCGTTGGCGTCGGGCGTGAAGCGCACGGGATCCTCACCGCCCTCGCCCGTGTTCGAGCGCCCGCCGAGGCGGTTCATGGCGATCGCGAGGGTCTCGTGCGCCTCGCGCGAGATCGAGCCGAGGCTCATCGCGCCCGTACAGAAGCGCTTGACGATCTCGCTCGCCGGCTCGACCTCGTCCAGGTCGATCGCCGCGGAGCCGGCCGCGGCGGGGCCGGTTCCGATTGCCAGCAGGCCACGCAGCGTCGCTTTGCGCGCGGCGTCCTCGTTGACGGCCCGCGCATACTCGCGATACTTCTCGAACGCGGCGCTCTCGCGCACCGTCGCGTACGCCTCGCGGTCGCCCTTCAGCGCCGCGCCCACGTCGCCGTTGGCCGCGCGTACGGCGTGCTGGACGAGCGCGATCGTCTCGGGGTTCCAGATGTGGTGCTCGCCGTCGCGGCGCCACGCGTACACGCCACCCACCGGCAGCAGCGGATCGAGCCCTCGCCCGCCCGCGGGATACGCGCGCGCGTGACGCTCGAGCGCCTCGCGCGCGAGCACCTCCATGCCGATCCCGCCGACGCGCGAGGCGGTGTGCGTGAAGTGCGTGTCGATCAGCTCCCGCTCGAGTCCGACCGCCTCGAAGATCTGCGCGGCGCGATAGGACTGGATCGTGGAGATGCCCATCTTCGAGATCGTCTTCAGCAGCCCTTTTCCGACCGCTTTGACGTAGTTCTGAGCGGCTCGCTCGAGCAGCTCGTTCAGCTCCTCGGGCTGCGGCGGACGCGCGGTGCCGTTCGCGGCGCCCGTGCCGATGCGTCCTTCGATGACCATCTCGTCGAGCGTCTCGAGCGCGAGATAGGGGTTGATCGCGCTGGCGCCGTAGCCGATCAGCGTGGCGAAGTGATGCACCTCGCGCGGCTCTCCGGACTCGAGGATGATGCCGGCTCGCAGTCGTGTGCCCGCGAGCACTAGGTGATGGTGGGTGGCGGCGATCGCCAGCAGCGACGGGATCGGCGCGCGCCTGGGACCGATCATTCGGTCGGAGAGGATGATGATGTTCACGCCCTGGGCGATCGCCTCGTGCACCTGGGTGCAGATCCGCTCGAGCGCGCGGCCCATGCCGTCGGGCCCCTCGGCGACCGGCCACGTTATGTCGATCGTCTCGGCCGCGTACACGTCGTGTTCGACGTTGCGCAGCGTCTCGAGCTCGCGGTTGAGCAGGATCGGCTGGTCGAGCAGCAGCTTGTGCGCGTGCTCGGGCGTCTCGTCGAGCAGGTTGCGCTCGCTGCCAAGGCTCGTCGCGAGGCTCATCACGATTTCCTCGCGGATCGGGTCTATCGGCGGGTTGGTCACCTGCGCGAACAGCTGCTTGAAGTAGGAGAACAGCGGCGGCGCCTGGTCGGAGAGCACCGCCAGCGAGATGTCGTTGCCCATCGATCCGACCGGCTCGGCGCCCTCGCTGGCCATCGGCGCGAGCAGCACGCGCATGTCCTCCTGCGTGTAGCCGAACGCGCGCTGGCGCAGGCGCAGCGGCTGGCGCGAGATCGTCACCTGGTCGGACGCCGGCAGCTCGCTGAATGGGACGGCGTTGCGGGCGAACCACTCGCCGTAGGGATGGCGGGTCGCCACCTCGCGCTTGACCTCCTCGTCCTCGACGATCCGCCCGCGTTCGAGGTCGACCAGGAACAGCTTGCCCGGCTGCAGACGCCCGAGGCGGCGCACGTTCTCGGGGGGGATGTCCAGCAGTCCGGACTCCGAGCCCAGCACCACGTAGCCGTCGGTGGTCTCGACCCAGCGCCCGGGGCGCAGGCCGTTGCGGTCGAGCGTGGCGCCGACCACGCGTCCGTCGGTGAACGCGACCGACGCCGGTCCGTCCCACGGCTCCATCAGGCACGAGTGGAAAGCGTAGAAGCCCTTCAGGTAGTCCGGCAGGTCGTCGCGGCCACGATAGGCCTCGGGGATCATCATCATCGCCGCGTGCGGCAGCGAGCGCCCGGCGAGCATCAGCAGCTCGAGCACGTTGTCGAACGTCGCCGAGTCGGAGTTGCCGGGGGTGACGACCGGCAGGATCTTGTTCAGGTCCTCGCCGAACAGCTCGCTGCGCAGCTCGCTCTCGCGCGCGCGCATCCAGTTGACGTTGCCCATCATCGTGTTGATCTCGCCGTTGTGGCAGATCACGCGGTAAGGGTGGGCGAGCTCCCAGCTGGGGAACGTGTTGGTGGAGAAGCGCGAGTGTACGAGCGCGAGCGCGCTCTTGCAGCGCTCGTCGCGCAGGTCCGTGTAGAAGGCCGCCAACTGGTAGCTGATGAGCATGCCCTTGTAGTTGATCGTGCGCGAGGAGCTCGATGTCACGTACAGGCCGGGCTCCTGTACGGTCAGGTCGCTGATCCGCCGGATCACGTACAGCTTTCGCTCGAACGCGTCGCGGTCGGCCTCCAGCGCAGCCGAGGCGCCGACGAACAGCTGGCGGATCGCCGGGCGACACGCGGCCGCCACCTCGCCGGTGTGCTCCTCGTCGATCGGTACCTCGCGCCACCCGAGCAGCCGCTGGCCCTCCTCGTCCACGATGCGCTCGAGCAGCGCTTCCATGCGCCCGCGGGCGGCGGTGTCCGTCGGCAGGAAGCACATCAGCACGCCGTAGGAGCCCGCCGGCGGCAGCTCGAAGTCGACGGTCGCGCGAAACAGCTCGTCGGGCATCTGCATCAGGATCCCCGCGCCGTCGCCGGTGCACGGGTCCGCGCCGGTGGCGCCGCGATGCTCGAGGTTCTCTAGCGCCGTGATCGCGCGCGCGACCACCTCATGGGTGGGCGTGTTGTCCAGGCGCGCGACCATTCCCACGCCGCAAGCGTCGTGCTCGAAGCGAGGGTCGTAGAGTCCGACGGCCTTTGGCGGCTGCTTGGTGTGCGAGTTCATGGAAGTGCTCCCGGGGGGCGGTGCATCCCGCGCAGAGGTTGGACAGACCACATTGCGGGCATGCCCACCATCTGCGCACCCAGCGGGCGCAGGCAGGCGGGCAGACACCTGGAGGCGGAGCGGAAAGCGTAGCAGTGCGGGGAAGGCGCAAACCGCCTGCGCGCGCGCGATCCTAGGGCTCGCGCAGGGTCTCCCGCTCACCCCACGAGCACAGGCCCACCCTCCCCGGGCACGTGAGGCACAGGCCGCGGTGGGGATTGGCGCTGACGCTGAAGCCACGCGAGCGAGCGCCGAGCACGTGCGAGGCCAAGCTCGCTTCCAGCGCGGCGCGCTCTCCCGCCCGGTAGCTCGCGACGACCGGGTCGTGCGGACGCTCCAGAAACCAGTGGACGACCTCCACGCACGCAGCGCCTTCGCGCAGGACGGCGAGCGCGTACAGCATGCGCTGGATGCCGTACTCGCGCTCCACCAGCGTACCGAGATCGGCCCCCTCACCGACCCTGTCGCTCTTGTAGTCGAGCACCACGAACGAGCCGTCGTGCTCCTCTGCCAGCAGGTCGATCACGCCACTGATCAGCGGCTGCCCGTCCTCGAGCGCGAACGCGAACGGATGCTCGCGCCGCACGCTCAGCGCGGCGGCCGCTCGCGTCAACGGCTGGGCCGTGATCGCGGCGCCGATCAGTCGGGCGATTTGCTCGCGCTCCTCGCGCCCGACGCGCATGCCCAGCTCGCGCGCGACGCTCGCGACCTGCTGGCCCGACGGTCCGGTCTGGCTGGCGACGTCGAGTGACTCCATCAGCCGGTGGATCAGCGTCCCCCGCGCCCGCGCCTCCATCGCCCCACCATTCTCCGGACCCATGCGGATCGCTGAGCGATCCTCGCTCAACCCGACCACGCGTTCCAGGTAGTAGCGGTAGCCACAGCGCTCGAGCTCGCTCAGCGAGGTGTAGCTGAGCGCGGTCAGCACCGGCGGATCCACGCCTGGGCCAGCAGGTATAGACGATGGCGCACCTTCCGTGGAAAGAGAGAGTTGTTCGCCGACAGCCGGCTCCCGCTCGGCGGCGACGGACTTGCTCCCACGGACGACCGGCTCGGCCTCGCCGAGCCGCAGGACCTCCCCGGCGCTGGCGGGGGAGCTCAGCCGCCAGCGCACGGTCGCCTCTCCGCGGGGGCCGGCGCCGAGGTCGTGCACGGCGGCCTCGCCTGCCTGTAGCAGCGCCGGCAGATCGGGGGCGAGCGCCGGTGCCAGCCACGAGATCGCGCTGGTGGCCATCCTGGAGGGCGCGGCCTGCGACCAGCGCTCGAAGTCGATCGCGCCGCTCAGCAGCAGTCGCTCGCGGGCACGGGTCATCGCGACGTAGAGGATCCTGTCCTCCTCCTCGGCTTCGCGCAGGCGACGCTCCTCGCACAGCTGCTCGTATTCCAGCGCCGGGCTCGATGCGGCGCCGTCGAGGCGCATCAGCCGCAGGCCGACGCGAGGACCGTCGACGAGCAGGTCGGGGGTCTGAGTGTTGGGCTGGCGCCCGAGGTCGGCCAGGCACACGACGGGGAACTCCAGGCCCTTGGCCGCGTGGACGGTCATCAGCCGCACCGCGTCGGAGTCGACCCCTTCCACGGGGGCGTCGGGCTCGACGTCGGGTCCGGCCTGCAGGCGCTCGACATGGTCGAGGAAGGCGCGCAGATCCCGTCCCTCGGTGATCTCGAAGCGGCGCGCGAGGCGCAGCAGCTTGTGGATGTTGGCGAGCCGTCGCTCCCCCCACTCGAGGCCAAGCACGTGCCGGCGGTAGTCACGCGCCTCGATCGCGCGCTCGATCAGTTGGGAGATCGTTCGCCGTGCTGCGCCGGCTCGCTCGTCTGCCAGCCACGCGCAGAAGCCCGCGAGCGCCGTGCGATCGCCCGGCGCGAGCCCGATCGTGCTCGCGAGCTCCTCGTCGTCGGTCAACCGCAGCGCCGTCTCCCAAACGCCCCGTCGGGCGGTGCGCGCGGCATCCGCGAGCAGGGCGAGGCAGTCTTTCGAGCATCCCGCCAGCGGCGATGCGAGCGCCCCGTACAGGGCCTGCTCGTCGAGCGGATTGGCGAGCGCGCGCAGACAGCAGATCAGATCGCCAATCTGCTGGTGGCCCCAGAACGCTCCGACGGCCGCCAGCGTGCGCAGGCCGCGCAGCTGCAACGCGCGCTCGAACACCTCGAGGTCCCCGGAGGCACGCAGCAGCACGACCACCTCACCCGCGCGTGCCCGGCCGTCGTGCACGAGCTCGGCCACGCGTTGGGCCAGCAGCCGCGCCTCGGCCTGTCGCCACGGCTGCGCGTGGGGCAAGCCGGCGGCGATCGCCCGCGCCAGATCCTCGTCATCCTCCCAGCCACGGACGTCGGTCAGCAGCAGCTCCACCGCCGGTTCGCCAGCGTCGCCCGCGACCGGACTGACCGGCTCCTCGCCGACGAAGGCGGGGCCGGCGCGACCGGCGACCAGCGGCGTGTAGTCGCGCAACCGCTGTGCGAACACGGCGTTGATCACGTGTACGAGCGCGGCGCGACTGCGGAAGTTCTGCGTCAGGCGCAAACTGGCGCCCTGCTCGTCGAGCTCGGCGCGCCGCGCGCGAAACAGGCGCACGTCGGCGTGCCTGAAGCCGTATATCGACTGAAGCTCGTCGCCGACGGTGAACAGATTCCTCCGCTCCAGCGCCATCAGGACGTCCAGCTGGCGTGGGTTGGTGTCCTGGAACTCGTCGACCATGATCAGCTCGAAGCGATCGGACCAGGCCGCGCGTACGCTGCCGCGCTCGGCCAGCAGGTCGCGCGCGAGCAGCTCCAGATCGTCGAAGTCGACGGCGCTGCGTCCGCGCTTGATCTGCTCGTAGGCGACGCCGAACCCCAGCAGCAGCTCGTCCAGCAGCGCGCACGCCGCCGCGGCGTCGAGATCGCGCGCGTCGGGCCGCTCGGCGAGGATCGGCTGGGGCAGTCGCGGCGTGCGCTGCCCGCGGCTGCGCAGCTCCGCGTAAAGACGCTCGATCATCGAGCGCGTGCGATCGACGCCGTAGGCGGCGAGCAGGTCCACCGCCGCCGCCCGACCGCCGGCGAGCTCGCGCACGGCCGCCTGGAAGGCGAGTTCGCGCAGGCGTGTTGCGATCCCCTCGTCGAGGATCTCGAAGTCGGGATCGAGCCCCGCGGCGAGCGCGTGGGCGCGCAGCAGGCGGGCGCAGAAGCCGTGGAAGGTGCCGACGAACGCGGCCTCGGTGTCGCGCGCGGCCTCGCGCTCGCCGAGCTCCAGTAGCCGCGCCCGCACGCGGCTGCGCAGCTCGCCGGCGGCGCGCTCGGTGAACGTGATCGCGAGGATCCTCGCGGGTGCGACGGCGTCCTCGCGCACGGCCGCCACGAAGCGCTCGACCAGCACCGAGGTCTTGCCGCTCCCCGCCGCCGCGGACAGCAGCAGCGGCTCGGCCCTGCGCTCGACCGCGCGCGCCTGCTCGCTGGTGAGATTCAGCGTCATCGCTCGCAGCGGCAGATCGAGGGGTACATGCAGCCGCCGCGGAAGGCGCACGTGTGCGGCCGCGGCTGTAGCTCGCCGCGGCCGGCCTCCGCGGTGGCCGCACGGGCGAGGGCGAGCGCCTGCTCGAGCAGCTCGCGCATCTCGGCGTGCTCGTAGACGTCGGGGCCGACGCAGTCGAGCTCGAGTCCGGCGTCACCGTCCAGCGCGCCCCGTGCGCGCAGGTCCTCGCCGGTCAGCGGCTGGTAGAAGCCGCCCACGACGCGCAGGTGCAGTAGATCCTCGACCGCGCGCATGTACAGCGCGACCTGCAGGCTGGCGTCCCTGATCCACCTCGCGCCGGCCGGTGCCCGCCCTCCCTTGTAGTCGTACACGACCGCCTCGCCCCGCTCGCCGACGTCGACGCGGTCGATCCGTCCCCGCAGCCTCACGCCGCCGCCGAGCTCGAGCGCCGGCAAGTCGCTCGCGCCACCCCGCTCGTCGCCCTCGGCGAAGCCGAAGCCGAGCTCCAGCGCGCTCGGCTCGAGCGGGCTGTCGACCTCGGCGGCGTGGCGCAGGTAGCGCTCGAGGTCGACGTGCAGGCGCCGGCGCACCGCCATCCGGCGCTCGGGCGCGACGGACAGCGGATGCTCGGCTTCGTTGTCGGCCAGCGCGATCGCCAGCAGCTCGCGCGCCCGTGCGAGGCTGGCGAGCGTCAGCCGCGCTGTTCCGCGCTCGCGCCGCAGCGCCTCGAGGGTGTCCTTCAGCGCCGCGTGCGCGAGCGCTCCGCGGGCCAGCGGCTCGGGATCAGGGTCCAGGTGCTCGGGGTCGAGCATCCGCTCGACGAACCAGCCGACCGGGCAGCCGATCCACTTCTCGAGCGAGGAGGCCGACCACACTCGCTCGCGCAGCCACGCCAGCAGGCGCTCGTCGCTCAGCGGCTGGACGGCGCGCGGGTCCGCCCGCGTGGCGCGCCCGAGAAGTGCGGAGGCTCCGGGCGCGGCTCCCGCGGGCCCGTCGACGCTGCCGAGCGCCCGCCTTGCGCGGCGGCTCATCAGCTCCGGCTCGAACAGGTCGCACACGTCGTCCACGAACAGCGAGCGGGACATCGCCTCGCCTTCGTCGTCGGCGACGTGCCAGCTCAAGAACAGCCGCTCCTGCGGGCGGGAGAGAGCCGCGTAGAACAGGTAGCGCTCGGCCGCGAGGCTGTCCGCGTCCTCGCCGAGCCTCAGCCCCGAGACCTCCGCGACACGCCGGCGCTCGTCCTCTGAAAGCAGCGCGTGCGGGCGCGCCGGCGCCGGGAAGACGCCTTCCTGCAGGCCGCACGCGAACAGCGCGCACACCC
>Ga0302181_10002540_pt1 | contig 12851 bp, 7 predicted proteins | sample I_Palsa_E3_3_FD_198786 | JGI IMG/M metagenome (GOLD analysis project Ga0302181, IMG submission 198786) | Peat permafrost microbial communities from Stordalen Mire near Abisko, Sweden - I_Palsa_E3_3 | ecosystem: Environmental > Terrestrial > Soil > Palsa > Peat permafrost | place: Sweden: Abisko... | reverse complement strand
TACCGGAATCGCGGGCGGCTCCTCGGCGGGCGGCGCTTCGGCTACGGCGGCGGCCGGCGGCTCGGATTCAGAGACACCTTCCGGTGTCCCCGATTCAGGTTCGGGGGCGGGCGCTGGCTCAGGCGCCGGGTCATCGGCCGTTTCCGCAGCTGACGCCTGGCGCGGCCCTTCGTAGACGGCCGCCGCAGGCGGATCTTCCGCGGGCGGCGGGGCCAGCTCGGATAGGCCTTCCGGAGCTTCCGGCTCTGGCTCCGGCTTGGAAACAGGCGCCGGCCCGGGCGCCGGGTCATCAGCCGTTTCGCCAGCTGGCGCCGGGGGCGGCTCCTCGGCGGACGGAGCGGCAGGCGGCTCCTCGACGGGCGGCGCTTCGGCCACACCGGCGGCCGGCGGCTCGGATTCAGAGACACCTTCCGGTATCCCCGACTCCGGTCCGGGTTCCGGGGCGGGCGCCGGCTCAGGCGATGCGTCGTCGTCCATTTCCGCAACTGACGCTGCTGGCTCGGGAAGCCCTTCGTGGACAGTCGCCGAAGGTCGCTTTTCGGCGGGCGGCGAGGCGAGCTCGGACAGACCTTCCGGGGATTCGGACTCTAGCTCTGGTTTGGAAACAGTCGCCGACTCGAACGCCGGGGCGTCGATCGTTTCGGCAACTGGCGCCGACAGAGGTGGAGCGGGGGGCGGCTCCGGGACGGGATCGGGGGCCGCATCGGCGGTCGGCGGGGCGGGCCGGGATGTCTCATCGATCGAGTCCGTCTTCGGCTGCGCGGCCACCCGGCGGCGGACACCCCACCAGCGCCGGGCTGGGCGATCGCGGGACGGCGCAGGCGGTTCGGCTAGCAGAACCGTATGCGGCCCGGCTACCGGATCCGCGGACGGCTTCTCGGGCGGCGGAGCGGCGGACGGCTCCTCGGCAGGCGGCGCTTCGGCTACGGCGGCGGCCGGCGGCCCGGGTTCAGAGACGCCTTCCGGCGTCCCCGGCTCCGGTTCAGGTTCCGGGGTCGGCGCTGGCTCAGACGCCAGGCCGTCGGCCGTTTCAGCAGCTGGCGCTGCCGCGAGCGGCTCCTCAGCAGGCGGAGCGGCAGGCGGCTCCTCGGCGGTCGGCGCTTCGGCTACAGCGGCGGCCCTCGGCCCGGGTTCAGAGACGCCTTCCGGTGTCCCCGGCTCCGGTTCGGGTTCCGGGGTCAGCACTGGCTCAGACGCCAGGCCGTCGGCCGTTTCGGCAGCTGGCGCTGCCGGGAGCGGCTCCTCAGCAGGCGGCTCTTCGGCAGGCGGCTTCTCGGCAGGCGGCGCTTCGGTTACAGCGGCGGGCAGCGGCTCGGGTTCAGAGACTTCTTCCGGTGTCCCCGGCTCCGGTTCAGGTTCTGGGGCGGGCGCCGGGTCGTCGACCGTTTCGGCAGCTGGCGCCGCCTGGGGCGGCTCCTCATCGGTCGGAGCGGCGGGCGGCTCCGGGACGGGATCGGGGGGCGCATCAGCGGCCGGCGGCGCAGGCGGAGGTGTCTTGTCGACCCAGTCCGTCTTCAGTCCTAGGGCGGCTAGGTCGAGCCGGACCGTCTTCTCGGCGGCTAGGTCGAGCCGGATCGTCTTCGGCTCTTCGGCGGTCGGGTCGGGCCGGACTGGCTTCGGCTCGTCGGCGGTCAGGTTGCCCGGGGCGGCGTCGACGTCCGGTTGGCCTGCGCCTAGGACCAGTTCCCGTCCGTCCAGGGTCTGCTCGAACAGCGGGATCGCCTCGGCGATCCGGCCCGCCGCCCGGTAGGCGGCCGCTAGGTTGCCGCGGGACTTCAAGGTGCTGGGATCGTCGGCGCCGAGCAGCCCCTCGCGGGCGGCCAGGGTCAGCTTGAACAGCAAGATCGCCTCGGCGAAACGGCCCACGTCGCGGTAGGCGCCAGCCAGGTTGCTCTGTGAGTTCAGGGTGTCCGGATGTTTCGGGCCGAGGACGCGTTGCTGGGCAACCAGGATGTGCTCGAGCAGCGGGATCGCATCGGCGGCCCGGCCCGCGGCCTGATAGGCGCCGGCCAGGCTGTCCTGTGCGCTGAGCCGGTCAGGATGATCGGGCCCCAGCACCCGCTCGAGGTCCGCGATCAGCTCCTCGCCGATCGCGATGGCGTGCGGCATGCTGTCGCCTAGCTCTATCTGGTGATGCAGCGCGACGGACCGAAGCCGCAGCAGCATCCTGGCTAGGTCGGCGTCATCCGGGTGCGCGTCCGCGTTTTCCAGCAGCGCCGTGACCTGGCCGAGTAGCTCCCTGACCGCCACGCGATCCCGGGGGTTCAGGATTGTTTCAGCGTAAATTTCCAACGCTGAGGCGGCTGCCCCGCACGCCGCCGCGAGGCGTCCCCGTCGGGCCAGCGCCCCGCGGACCACTCGCGCTACCAGGCAGTGCACCGCAACGGCTTGGCCATCAAGGCCGAAACACAGCAGCGACCGTTCGTTCAGCTGCTCTAGCGCTTGGTCTACCATGGCCGCGGCGATCCGGCGCCCGCGGCCGAGCAGCGCGCCCGCCTGGCCAGCGGCACGCAGCAGGTCGCGGCGGGCCACGGCCGGCGACAGCACGGCCACGGTCTCCATCACTCCAGCGCACACGCCGATCGGGTCGGCAGCCCAGGCGGCCTCCAGGGACAGCAGCACCGCTTCGGCCACCCCCGGCGGGTACGGCTGCTCCTCCGCGTCCTCGCCCCGGACCAGGTAATCTCCGACCGGCAGCGCCTGCAGCTGGGCTAGGTATTCCGCGTACCCTAGGTGTTGCCCGGCGATCACGGCCGCAGCCTGGTCCAGTGCCAGCGGCAGATACCCCAGTTCGGCAGCCACCGCGGAGGCGCCGGCTTCATCGGCCAGGCCGGTCCGCCCGGCCAGCAAGGCCTGTGCCTCGTCGGCGCTGAACACCTGTACCTGGATGGTTTCCCCCAGCTCCGGGACCGCCTCCAGGGCCATGCTGATCAGTACCTGGGCCGCGCCAGCCAACGGAAGGAATGGCTCGAGCAGACCGGGATCCTCGACGTCATCGAACACCAGCAGGCAGCGGCGTCCGTCAGCCTCCAGCCAGCGCCGGACCGCTTGGCCCGGATCAACCGTGCCTTGCCCGGAACCGCCATAAGACAGTCCCGCGGCTTCGGCCACCGCGGCCAACCCCGCCAGCAGACTCTCGCTGTCCCGGGCGTTGACCCATGCGATCAGCCGCCAGCCGCCAGCCAGCCTGGCCCGCGCGTACTCGGCCGCCAGCTGAGTCTTGCCCACTCCCCAGGTACCCGTGAGCACTACCGCCGGCGGCCCCTCACGGCGCCGGCTCAGTCGCGTCAGCAGCACGGGCCGGGGCTGGAAACCGGTCCGATGCCCCGCGATCTCACCGACGACGACCTGGTCACTGGGCATCGCCGGGACAGGCGGTTCCGTGCTGTCAGCCGCAGCCTGGTGAATAACCCTCGGATCCACTGTCAGACCCCTATGAGGATTCCAGGCCCGGCACAGCTATCCGCCGTGAGACCGCGGTTCCGGACATCTACATACCCACCCCAGTAACGCTAGACGGTGCATCCTTTCCTATAGGGGTCCATCATGACAGCGGTTCCAGGAGACCACTGTCCGTGCCGGTAGAATTTCAGCGCGCGAATCGTCTTGACGTGCTCACACATGGATCGCTGTGGGAGGAGGTGGGGAGGTGCTGAGGGAGAGCCTGCTCGCACTCGCGGCGCTGGCCGGCCAGATGGTGGTCGACGCTGCGGCCACCGACGGATGGGCGACGGCCGAACACGGGTACGCCCAGTTGCTGGGCCGCGGCGACGCCGAGCAGACCAAGCAGGTCGAGAAGTGGCTAGAGGAGACACGCGAGCAGCTCGCTGGTGCCGCCGGAGCCGACAGCGAGTTGATCCGCACGGCCCTGGCCGGGCGGTGGGCCGGACGCTGGGCGGACTTGCTCGAGGAGAACCCGGATGCCGAGGCTGAGCTGCGGGCCCTGGTTCAGCAGAGCCAGGCGGCGTTGCCTGCCGAAACACCCTCTGCCTTCAGCCATGCGGCCAGCGCCAACGGCGATGCGAGCGCGTACGCGGCCGGCCCCGAGCACCCCGGCGCGCTGGCCACGCGGAGCGAACTCGCCTACTCGATCGGGCTGGCGGGCGACGCAGCCGGCGCGCGGGACCAGTTCGCCGCCTTGGTGCCCGTAGCCGAGCGCGTCCTTGGCCCCGAGCACCCCGACACCCTGGCGGCCCGCGCCAGCCTGGCCTACTGGACCGGGCAGGCGGGCGACGCAGCCGCCGCCCGAACCCAGTTCGCCGCGCTGCTGCCGGTCGCCGAGCGCGTCCTCGGTCCGGAGCATCCCGACACCTTGATCAACCGGCACAACCTGGCTAACTTCGCCGGCTACGCCGGGGACGCGGCCGCCGCCCGGGACCAGTACGCCATCCTGCTCCGCGTCCGCGAGCGCGTCTTCGGTGCGGACTCCCCCGATACCCTGGTGGCCAGGTTCAACCTGGCCTACTGGACGGGACGCGCCGGGGACGCGGTCGCCGCCCGGGATCAGTTCGCCGCGCTGCTCCCCGTCCGCGCTCGCATCTACGGCGCAGAGCACCCCGACACCTTGGCCGCGCGGGAGGAACTCGCCTACTGGACCGGGTGCGCCGGGGCGGCAGCCACCGCCCGGGATCAGTTCGCCGCGCTGCTGCCGTCCTACGAGCGGGTCCTCGGCCCGGAGCACGCCGATACCCTGGCCGTCTGGTATCAGCTGGCCCACTGGACGGCGCTGGCGGGCGGCGAGGCCGCCGCGCACGACTAGACGACCTATTCCAACGGTCAGTAGTGGTCGTAGGCGATCAGAGATGTGCCATCAGCCTCAGACTCGGCGCCGCACCACGCACATCCGCCGCTTCCGCAACATTTCCGCGAAGATCCGGGCTTCGTGGTGGTTTGCGGGTGCTCCAGCGCCGCTCCAGCGCCGCATGCCAAGTCCGAAAGTGTCCGCCTCGTCCGTCGGCTGATCAGTGAGGCCACGATGCCGCTGACAGCGGTCGCTCCGTCCACGCGTCGTCAAGATCCGGGAGGATATGGGCTTGTGGGAGCGGTTTGTGCACCATAGACCCCCCGGGCATCCCATAAGCCCGAATCCACCCGGGTAAACGGTCTCAGGGCGAGACGCCTGAGTCGGGAGGGGCTACCGGTACCACGGTGGTCGCATGGAGACTCGCCTGCCGTGACGCCAGCGATGTCCTGTGATGACTGTGACGAGCGAGGGCGGGACGAAGCTGTCACAGATCATCGCCGCCGCTATCGCCAGCCGACGGGAGCGCCGGATAGTGGCACAGTTGGCAGGGCACGGACGTGGACCGCAGTGATCCTAGCGGGGACGGTGAAGTGATCTTTCACGGTCAATGGAAGGGGCAGCGATGAGCAGGGCGGATGCAGCCCAGGAGATCGCTGCATATCTGGCCGGTCCGGTCCCCGAAGATGCCGTGGCCGACCTGCGCGATCTCGGCATGATCGGAGTTCGCCAACGAGATCCCTGGCATCACTGAGAGTGAACTCGATCGGAATAAGATGAGGATTGCTCCCGGGACGTCGGTAGCCGGGGGCGGTGCCCGCCGGCTGACCCAGCCGGCTAGTCCGCGTTCATCCGCGAGCATCACCCGGACACGGCAAGCAGAGCCGTTCTCGCGCCCCGGCCGACACCCCGGCCCAGCCGGGCGAGCTGAAGGCGGTGCTGGACGCCGGGCCGACCGTGTCCGGCTGGGAAAGGATCAGTGCTGGACGCTAGCCGGGATCGCTGAGGTGGCGAAATCGGGCTGGGCCCGACCGGCAAGCGTACGCTGGGTTCTGTGACCGCACAGCCGGCGGAAGACCCAGCCGATCCGCTGGTAATCCTGGGAAACCTCCCCAAACGAGAGCGCGAGGAGTTCCTCCGCCAGTACCACCGGGCGGTGGACGTTGCTCACGACCCCGCCGGTTACCAGCAACTGCGCCGCCTTCTCCACGTCTGGAGCCTGACCGCCGTCGCCGCCGGGCAGCCAGGCTACTACGAGGAACTTGAGGCCATACGCACTGGGAAGGCGACGATGGTACCGGTCACCGACGCCATCCCGGACTGGGTCGAACGGATGGCCGCGGCCAGGAAGCGGCGACCTACCAGGCCGAACTGAGCGGCCGGGCACTGAAGCAGGTGCATGGGCTCCCGGGCGGGGCATTTGACAGCCTCATCGAGGCCCATGGCGGACGTGATCGATTATCCTGACGACCCGTTGAGGACGTTCCCGACCACCGACCCCTACGTCAGGCGAGTGGAGTTGGCGACGCCGGCCTGATCACCTATTTAATAAACGACGGAACCCGTAAGGTCATCATCCTCGACATCACCTGGGCTGGCTAGCTGTCCATTAATGGACGACCTCAGGCGAGCATCTCGGGGTTATCTGAGACGACAATCCTCCATTGAGTCCGGCTTCGGGCCTGTCCTGATCCACTCGTCGAGTACTCAGGCTGCCTCGGGCCAGTCGGTGTGGCAATCCCCTGGAAGTGTCCACACTTCCAGGGGATTGCCAAGCGCCTACGACAGCTTCCAAAGCTTGTAGAACTGCTGGGCGTAGTCTGAGACACCTTGGTAGTTTCCTGCCGGGGTCAAAGAGGCCTGCCCGATGTTGGACTTGGTCAGGATCTGAGTCGGCAGCAGCAGCGGTTCGCCAGCCGGAGACAACGAGTCGCCAACAAAGTAACGCGCCATCATGTCGGCATCGCGGAAGCCGAGGATCGGCGTTGAGAAGCCGGTCCAGGCCGTCTCGGTACCATTCCTCAGCGCGATCAGGTTGGTCTGGTCTGGCGCATTTCCGCCGATGCTTACCTTACCGAGAATTCCGGCGGCCTTGAGGGCCGCATCAACGCCGAGGGAAAGGTCGCCGACCGTGTAGACGATCCAGTTAAGACTCGGGGTCCGCTCAAGCGCAGAAACGATATTGCTGGGGGTTTGAGTTCCTACATAGCTTGTCGGCTGGTTGAAATCGGTGACAGAGCAACCTGGGCATACGCTTCGCAGATCGGGCTTCCCGTGACGGTCTCGGCTAGTACCGGAATATGGTCTGTGGCGGCCAGCTTAAGCGGTGCGCTCAGAGTCGCTACATCGGTACCGGAGAAGAGGATCATGTCTGGCTTCAGAAGAATCGCCTGCATCATGGTCTGCGCAGGAGCCTCGGGGGTTGTGCCCTCGACGAGGCGGACGACTCGCCAGCCAAGTGCCTTGGCGGCTGCCGCCATGGCCGTGTCCTTCAGTAGCGCGACAGGCGTCGGCGTACCGACGATGACGATAAACTCACCGGTCGGCGGCTTCTTGGTCAATGGGGTGGTGATTCCGATGAGCGTCGGGTTCTTGAGTGCAGCGTCGACAACCTTCGCCGCTGCGGAGGCGTTGTAGGAAGAGGCCACGCCGACGGTGCCCGCGCTGGCATTGCCGCCGGAACCGGAACTGCCACTGCCGCTACTGCTGCACGCGGAGAGAGCAAGACTGCCAGCCACTGCCAACGTCAGCAGGGCGATACGCAACTTGTGCATTTGGATTCCTAGTTTCTTGGCTACGGTGCGATGGAGTGGGGAGGAAGGCGAGGTTGGCGCCTTCTTCGGGACATCGGCCAACGGCTCTGCGGCCCTGAGCCGGGTGATTGGCTTTTCCTTCTTCTGCGTATCGCTCGTGCTGCCAGGGCTACGGCCCGGACCCAGTAAGCCCGGCTGCACCGACGATCTCGCCCGCGCGCACCGACAGGTCGATGCCGTCCAGAGCCTTCTGGCCTCCAGAGGGCTTGGAGAGGCTTCGCGCGTCCATCAGCACGGGAGTACTCAAGGTCACCTCGCTAGTCGATGATAACTATAATCATAGATTGAGTCTATGACAATCGTATTCATGAATCTTTTTGGCGAGGCTTCGATCGGCGCCAACGGACCGTGTGGCGCGGGGGGTTGGCGGGGGGCGCCGGCGAGGAGTGGCGGCGAGGAGTGGCGGTAACGCCGGCCGCAGGGTCAGCAATCCTCGGTCGGCAAACCCGGGTGCTCGGGTCATGGACCTTCGAAGCAGGGCGTTACCAGGGGACGCCTGGGACGCAGACGCGTGCGGCGTAGCGGGCAATAAGGCCGGCCTGGTCGAGCGTCACACTCGACATGAACGTTGACGTCAGCCCGCCGGGAAGGCCGGTAACACAGCCGTCCAGCATGGCATGGCAGCCGTGCCCGCAGCTCGCCAGCCTGTCCGTGCGATGTCGTGCCGAGTTCGTTCCCCGGGCATCAAATACCGCCTTGATGGCGGTGCGGCCCTGCACGGTGATGCGGTCCGAGCTCTCGTCGCGTGGAGGGATGCTGTAGATCGCGTCTTCGGCAAAGCACGCGGCAGCGGAAGCCGCGCGGCCCGCCTCGAGTTCCTGGAGGTAACGAAGGGCGATACGGGCCCTGTCCCCGTCCAGCCTGGGGCGGCCATCCCGAGCGGGCGGTTGATCAGGGACATGCGCGTGCCGGAAGACGGTGAGGCGAGAAACGCTCGGGCCAGGGGAGATTACGGCCATGGCGGACGCGGATGTCCGCGGTGATCCGTCAGCCGGATTCAGTTCGAGGAACTCGCCGTAGACCCGGTCGCCGTGCGCCGCCAGGAATACCGGCCGCCATGCCCCGAACTCTCGCCGGTCGCCGACGAGCGCCTGAGCTGCCTGCGATCCGGAACTCTGCTGACGGCCGGCGCGCTCACTGCCAGCGGTGGGCGGCAAGGCCACCAGCGCCTCTGGGCTGAGGAGGGTGGAGGGCCGGTCCCGCAGGGCCACCAGCAGTTCAGGGGATACCGGGCCAGCCGCGCCGGCCGGCGCAGCACACGAGTCGCTGGTTGGCACGTGTTGTTCACCGGTTCGCGGAGTACCTGATTTCATAATGATGATTATACTGCTATGACGAGGAGGTCCTGATGACGATGTTCGACCTGACGGGAAAAGTAGCCGTGGTGACAGGCGGCGGCAGCGGCCTAGGCGCTGCCTCTGCCGCGGCACTGGCCAGTCACGGAGCAACGGTCGTGGTACTGGACTGTGATCGGGACGCCGCCGAGGAGACAGCACTCACGCTGGGTCATGACTCCTTCGGACTGACCTGCGACGTCTCAGATTACGAGCAGGTTCAATCTGCGTTCGCCGCCGTCGCCCAGCGATGCGGTTACGTGTCCGTTCTGCACAACAACGCCGGCGTCTCCTTCAACGGGCGGGGGGACGCCCCGCCGGATGAGCTCGAGCTCGACATGTGGACACACATCCTCGGCATCAACTTGACCGGCACTTTCTTGTGCACCAAGTTCGCCCTGCCCCTCATGGCCACCGGTCGCGGCGGAAGCGTGATTAATATGGCCTCGATCGCCGGCCCGTGGGTTGGCACCCGCAACACCGCCTACGCGGCCTCCAAGGGCGGGATCGTAGCCATGACGAAGTCCTTGGCCGTCACGCATGGCCCCGTCGGCATTCGGGCCAATGCCATCTGCCCAGGGTCCATGAACACGCGCATGGCGGCACACGTCAAGGCGACTCCTGAGGAATATCAGCGTTTCGTCGCCGCCGTCCCGGTCGGTCGCATGGGAGAGCCGAGCGACCTGGAGGGGCTGGTCGTGTACCTCGCGTCCGATGAATCCAGCTTCTTCACCGGCAACATCATGACCCTCGACGGAGCACTGACCCTCGTCTGACCCTGGCCTTACTCAAGCGGCTGCCTGGCGACTGCTGGCGGCTCACGGCCGGCGAATAGCCAGCCGCCGATCGCGGCGACCAGCGGCAGCCCGATCAGCAGGATCAGGAGGTCGCTGGGCGGCACGCCGCCGGCCGTTGCGGTCAGGCCGCTGTGCGTCCAGGCCATTGCAGCGATCACCGCGCCGGCCGTGCCGAGGATGGCGCCGAGCAGGCCGAGGGCGGCGGCGGTCGCGGCGGTGATCGTCCGCCGGGTCGCGCCGCTGGCGCCGGTGGCGGTGAGCGTGCGCAGGTCCGGCGCGGTCTCGCTGCGGATCAGGCCGACGGACATGGCCAGCACGCTGAGCGCGATCACGATGCCCAGCGCGGTGGCCCCTTCGGTGAAGTCCACGAGGCTCGGGTTATAGGTTGCGGTCTGGACTTGCACCTCATTGGCGTTCCCGAATTGGCGTACGGCGCTGAGTTGCGCGGCGGTGAACGGGGCCGGGGCCTGCAGGAGCCACCCTTGCAGCTGGGTCTGCATGTGGTACTTGCTCACCGCGTACTCGGTGACCACCGTATTCGGCGCCAACGTGCCGCTGGGCAGGCTGCTGATCGTCTGGATCGCGGGGCTGGCCAGGCACAGGTTGCGCAGCGTGCAGGGCGGACCGCCGGGGCTGCCGGGATCGGGCGGGGGGGTGTCAGCGTCGCTGATGTAGGCGTTTTTCCAGCCGATCATCTCCAGGTGCGGCAGGCCCGCCAGCCCGGGCCGCATGGTGAGGATGTCGGTTCCGGGAGCGATCTGGCTGGCCTTGATGCCGTACGTGGCCAGCAACTGCGGGGTGGCCACGTACACGGTGCCGGTGAAGTTCTGCACACCGTGTTCCGGCAGGCCAGTCTGGTACAGGTCGCTCGTCGATTCCAGCAGTACCGGGGTCGCGTGCAGGCTGGCGGCGAGAGCATGCACTCGCGTGGTCAGGGTGGCGATCTGGGCGGCGCTGGGCTGCGTCATCTGTCCGGGGCCCGAGCTCAGCTCCGCGGGGACGAACACCTGGTTGCTGGACAGGTCCGGGCCGATCCAGTTCAGCGGATTGTCGAACCTGATGCTGGCCACGACGCAGATCCCCATGGCCAGGAACACGGCGAACGTGGTGGCCGCCAGCGCGGCACCGGACCGGGCGCGGTAGCGGACCAGGTCGCGCAGCGCGATCCGGATCGCGACCGGCAGCCGCGGGCCCGCGCCGGCCCCCAGGACGCTGATGGCCAGCGGGGCGAGCAGGCAGACCCCGGTGATGGTGATGACCAGGCCGGCCAGCAGGAACAGCGCGTGCCCGTTGCCCCCGCCGTTGCCGTCCTGCCCGGATACTCCGTTCAGGCCGCCGGCGGACGCCAGGCACGCGAGGCCGGCCGCGAACACGATGACGCCGGGCAGGGCGGACCGGCGCACGGCCTTGGGCGGCGCGGGGCGGCCGGACAGCGCGGCCACCACCGGGACGGCGGCCATCGTCTTGGCCGGGCGGCGGGACGCCAGCGCCGACGTCGCGATCGCGAGCACGATCCCGATGGCGAACGCCCACCACGGCAGGTGCGCGGCATCCACCGCATGGCCGGTGTCCCGCTGCACGGTCGGCGCGTACGCGAACCAGGCGGCGAGGCCGAGCACCGCCCCGGCCAGCGCGGCCGTCACGCCGACGGCCAGGCCACCCGCGACCATGACCAGGCGGAGGTTGCGTTCGGTCGCGCCGATCGCGCCGAGCATGCCGAGGGCGCGGAGCCGGCGCTGGGCCATCACGGAGAAACTGGCCACCGACACCAGGCCGATGAACGCCAGGCCCAGTACCTCCACCACCAGGACGAACACCGCCTGTGAGACCCCGCTGTCCTGCTGCGTGGGAACCGACACAGTGGCCGCCGGGACACCGGGCAGCGTTATGTCGCCGCCGATCTGCTGGGCCGCGGCCGGGCCGAGCAGCATGATGGCCTGGCTGGGATGCCGGAGCTGACCCGGGGCGACCAGCGCGAACTGGTCCGCCAGGTTGCTCGGGTCCGCCGCGATGCCGGTCACCTGCCAGGTCGTGCCGGCCACGTGCCAGGTGCCGCCGACGTGCGCGCCGTACTGGGTCGCCACCTGGCTGGTCAGCGCGACCTGACCTGGCCCGGCTGGGTAGGTGCCGCTGACCAGGCTGAGCAGCGGCGAGTTGTAGTGCCCATGCGGGCTCTCGGCGCGGACCTGCACAAACTGCCTGGTGCCAGTCGTGATGCTCTGCTTCTCGATGAGGTCAGCCGGCCCCCAGCGGGCGGCGATGGTGGCGATGTCGGCGGCCAGCTGCGGATCGGTGCCGGGCAGCGTGACCTGCGCGGCACCGGTGCCGAACGTGGGGTAGCTGGGCGGGATCTGCGAGTTCGTGACGACGCTGGCCCCCCAGATGGTCGCCGCGACCGCCACGGTGAGCAGGCCGAGCACCAGCAGTTGCTGGCGCCACTCGCGGCGGAACAGCCGCCAGCCCCAGCGGATAACCGCCCGGCGGGCGACGAGGCCGCTGCCCGCGTCCGCGTCCAGGTCGGGAAGGTCGGGGAGGTGCTCCAGGACGGTGCTCACCGGGTCTCCCTGGGGATAAGGAGCGATTCTGGGCCGGGCGGCCGGGCGGTATGGCCGGTCATCCGCCCGTCGCGCAGCAGCACGATCCGGTCGGCCCAGGCCGCTAGCTGCGCGTCGTGGGTCACCACCACCGCGGCCACGCCCCGCTGGCAAGCCTCGTGCAGCAGCCGCATCACCTCACCGGCGTTCACCGAGTCCAGCGCGCCGGACGGCTCGTCGGCCAGCAGCAGCCGGCGGTCCCCCACCACCGCACGGGCGATCGCTACCCGCTGCCGCTCGCCGCCGGACAGCTGGTCGGGGAACCGGCCCGCCCGGTCGGCCACCCCGAGCGCGGCCAGCGCGGCCCGGGCGGCCGCGCGTGCCTTCGGCACCGGGACGCCGTCGAGTTCCAGCGGCAGGGCAGCGTTCTCAGCGGCGGTCAGCCCGGGTAGCAGGTTGAAATCCTGGAACACGTACCCGATCGCCCGGCGCCGCAGCCGGGCCTTGCGGCCCCGCGGCATCCCCGCCAGCGCCATGCCGCAGACCAGCACCTCCCCGCTGGTGGGGTCCTCCAGGCTCCCGGCGATGGTCAGCAGCGTGGACTTGCCCGACCCGGACGGCCCCATCACCGC
>Ga0302181_10002532_pt1 | contig 12873 bp, 15 predicted proteins | sample I_Palsa_E3_3_FD_198786 | JGI IMG/M metagenome (GOLD analysis project Ga0302181, IMG submission 198786) | Peat permafrost microbial communities from Stordalen Mire near Abisko, Sweden - I_Palsa_E3_3 | ecosystem: Environmental > Terrestrial > Soil > Palsa > Peat permafrost | place: Sweden... | reverse complement strand
CCGAAACCCCCCTTCAGTCCGAACCTCTCCTTCCGTGAGAGGTCCGCGTCAGCCAGCCAGGTGATCCCGCTGGTCCCAGGCACCACCTGGTAGACGGCCCGGCCCCCATCTGTCGGGTGCAGGCTGCCGCCGCCAATAGTTACGAGGCGGAATGCGTTCCCTGGGATCATCGGCAGGACGTACAACGAGAACAGGTCGGTGTTCGAGCTCGTCCGTCCAGTGTTGAACGAGAAGGTAAAGCAACAGCTCTCGGTACCGCGCTGGTTCTTGTGCTCCACGTTCGTCCCGTACAGGTATGGCTGGAAGTCTTCAAACGGGCCGGTCGTTGCGTCCGGGATCGCCACAGCCGTGTCGGGGGCGCGCAGGCGAAACGAGTCGTAGAGCGAGGCCAGCGGGCTCTTCGTGCAGTTGATCCCGAAGTGGCCGCCGCCATTTTTGTTGTAGCCCGAGCAACCCAGATCGGTGGACGGGGTTGGCGTGATCGGGAGCGTCCAGTCGCTGTGGCCAAGATAATCCGCGTGGTTCATCGCGCGCACCCACTTGCGCGCCGTCGCGAACTCCATCGACCCGTCGCAGCTGATCCCCGACACGTTGAACGTGTCGGTCGCCGCCAGGTCAGCGTCAGCCAGCCACGTGACGCCCAGCGCCGGATCGTCCACCGTCGCCGCGGCCGGCACCTTCGGGGCTCCCCCACACGGCGCTGCGCGATGCGCCGCACTCGGCGCCGCCGAGACGCCCGCCGCCGTCAGCAGCCCCGCGAGAAGAACGCCGAGACACCACCTCACTCCAACCACCGCCGCAACGCTACCACCCCGCCAAGAAGCAGCTCCACACCCGCCCGGTGCCGGCGAGGCAAGCCTTCGGGCGCGGACGGTCCCCCGCGCATCGATCGATGGGGAAGTCACGACACGCGCGCCGATCACCGCACGGCGGACCCATTTCGGACCGTGACTCTGTCGGGCGCGGATCAGTGGCCCGAGACGCCCGAGGTCGCGCGCCAGGAGCCGTACAACCTGACGGTGGCGCTCGTCGCCCACCGCGAGATCGCGCCGCGTCCGCTCTGCGCTAATACTAATTTCGACTGCGAAGCGATACCCGGGCGCCTACACCCGGGGATTCACAGGTCAGCCTCCGCCGGAAGCAGCGATGCATGACGCGCAGGACTCCGTCGCTGGTTTGCCGCTGCTGCGGTCGCCCGAGGAGGTGACTGCTCTGCCCGGCGCCCGGGCCGAAGCAGCGATGGGACCAGGCATCTCGTCGAGCGGCGACCGAGACACCCCGTGGGCGGTGATCGCCGGACAGCGCTTGACAGGCTGGGAGTTGTCTGACTAGGGTCAGGTAATGGCGGATGGTGCGATCGAACAGGTGCGGAGCTTCAACCGCACCGTTACGGAGATGATCGGAGCGCTCGACGAGCGCTACATGGGGCGACACCGGCCGCTCGGTGAGGCGCGTGTCCTGTGGGAGATCGGCGGTGATGAATGCGAGCTCGCTGCGCTCAGAGCACGCTTGGGCCTGGACTCGGGTTACCTGAGTCGCTTGCTACGGGCGCTGGAGGCGAGCGGTCTGATCCGAGTCCAGCAGAACCCAGGTGATCGGCGTGCGCGCGTGGTTAAGCTCACGAGCTTGGGTCGTCGTGAGCGGGCCACGCTCGATCAGCGCTCTGACGTGCTCGCTCGCTCGTTGCTGGAGCCGCTGACCGCCCCGCAGCGGGAGCGCCTGGTGGAGGCGATGTGCGAGGTCGAACAATTGCTCACGGCGGCCAGCGTCAAGATCACAGCTGTGGATCCCGAGCATCGCGACGCGCGCTCGTGCCTCGAGCAGTACACGGTCGAGTTGAACCGACGCTCGACCCGTCAATTCGACCCGACCGTCGGCGCAACCGCACTGCCCGACGAGCTTCGTCCCCCGGCGGGCGAGTTCTTCGTCGCGTACCTGCGCGGCGAGCCGATCGGCTGTGGCGCGGTGAAACACGATGCCTCGGCCCCCGCACAGATCAAGCGTATGTGGTTGGCCCCCAGCGCCCGCGGACTCGGAATCGGGCGACGCCTGCTCCGCACGCTTGAGGACTGCGCGCGGGAGGCCGGTGCGGGCATCGCGCGGATCGAGACCAACAGCGATCTCACCGAAGCGATGTCCCTGTACGCCTCTGCCGGCTGGGTTGAAGTCGCGCGGTTCAACGACGAGCCATACGCCGACCGCTGGCTCGAAAAGACGCTCAACGACTAGCACCACCGGCTACGGCATGCCAGCCTCGTTCCGCCCCTCACAGGCGACTTCCCGGTGATCGTCTCGAGAGGCCTTCGAAACCTCCGGCGTCCATCGCCCCTCATCGACGCTGGGGCGGCATTGAGCGGCGGTGACTGCTCTTGGCGGTGCTGGCCTCGAAGCGGCCACCAGGGATCATGGCCGCACGGCGATGCAGCAACGAAGCTGGAGGCAACAGTAGGCATGCATCGGGAGCTCTGTCGATGTGTGGCAGAGGCTACGATCTCGCGCATGGCGTTGGCGCTCAAGGAAGTAGCTGAGTGTCAGGTCTGCTGACGGCCGGCACTCGCACGTTCTCTGGCGTGCCAGCGGTCGCGGATCTGGCCGGCGTGACGGCCCGGGTGGCGTTTCTTGGTGTGCCGTTTGACGGTGGCACGCCGCAGCCGGGGAATCGGACGGGGCAGAAGCTCGGACCTGCATCTGCGCGGCAGGCGTCGTGGGAGCAGTTCGCCTACGGCGACTCGCCGGAGGAGGGGTCGACTGGTTGGTATGACATCGAGAACGACCGAGATCGGATCCGCGGGGTCACGATGATCGACGTCGATGACGTTGTGATCCAGGGAGCGGACGATCACGGCAATTTCGCGCGGATGCGCGAGGCGGCGAATCGGATCGCGCGACGGCACGACTGGCGACCTGGCTGAGGCCAGTCCCATAGCCGCGGTGAGATCGCTTTTGCGCCGGTCATACCTGAGCACGATTGGGGAGACCTTGGTGGCCGCGTGTCTGAGCAGCGATTCGCAGCAATCGCGACTGAGTTGGCTGAGCGTTATGGCGAGGTCTTGCCCCCGGGACGGTTCAAGGTTGACGTCAAAGGGACAGGCGTCGAGATCCGCGCTTGCCACCAGGCAGAGGCGCGGGCTCAACCCATAGTGGTCCAGGATGGTTGGCGCTGATCGCGCCTGCGCCACGCGAGTTTCAATTGCGAGTTCTTCTCGAAGGCGAGGCTCGCGGGCTTCAGAAGTTTGTGCGCCACTTCGTCAAAGACGGGCCAGACCCAAACGCAGTGGCCCACCTGGCGGTGACAGACCAGCAACTCCGCGTGTGGTACGGAACGAACGACGAAGCGACCGCCCGATTCGCGTCCGGCCACTTGAGCGCGCGCTGTTCGACGACTGACCGAACAAGTCGACCGGTCGCGCTACGCGCTTCCGTTGAAAGCGCGCCTGTGCGGCAGAACGCCTTTGTCCCTGATCCGCCGGACAGCCCGCACCCGCGAACGCGACCGTCACGGGCACGCCACCCACAGCGCAGAGATCGCCGCTCTGCCGCTCGAGGAGTCGCGTTCGCATGTGCCTCGCGCCGGCGACAGCAAGAGCGGCCACCTGGGGACTCGTCGGCGGCCGAACGTCAGCCGGCGGCCTTGGCCCAGAGTGCTGCCGGGTTCAACCCGGGCTCTCCGCGGTGATCAATCGTCAGGGGCGATTGGGGAGAAGCTGTCCCAGCACTTCTCGATCGAAACGGCATCGCGACCGAGCGGAGTTCTGGTGGACATGACATACCGGCCATTCCCCGCTGCGGCTCCTCCGAGGGTATTCGGATGGCGACCGGCGGCGACCTCGCCCACGACCGCGCCAAGCGCCCGGTCTTTGATCGTCTCGACAACGTCGTTCTCGCGTCCGTGACGCACCAGGACAAGGAATCGAGTACCGGTGATACAAGAGTTGAAGCCTCCCACACCACCACCGCTGCTACCACCACCGCTGCTGACGACGAACGCCACGGCTGCGAACACGGCCATCGAAACCACAGCAGCGGCCGCCGCCGTCACCGCGATGCGCGTTCGTAGACGCCGCCAGCGCACGCGGACATTATCCCTCCAATCATCAGCCCGCCGACCGAGCCGCGAGCCGTCCCTGCTGCCGGGGCTCTGACCAGCAAGCCGAGCTACCGCTCGTCGACGATCGGATTGCCGTGATCGGCGCGCTTTAGTAGGCGTTGAGCTTTGGTGTCAGTTGATGTCGCGTCGGGTGCTGAGGGCTAAGCCGATGACGGCGAGTACGGCGGTCCAGGCGATCAGGGCGGCGGCGCCGGCGGCTGGTGAGAGCAGGTGGTGAGTTCTGAGGCCCATGAGCGCGTCAGACGCGTGCGTGGGCACGAAGCGTCCGACGGAGGGAACGAGGCCGAATAGGAGGTTGTCGACGACGAGGCCCCAGGCGAGGAGCGTGATGATTGCGCCGACCTGGTTGTGGATGATCGCTCCGAGGCCGACGCCGATCGCGCCCCATAGCGCGACGCCGGCGAGTCCCCCAAGGGTGAGGAGCAGGACGTCGCTGCTGGTGAGCACGATCGTGATGCCACGCGCGTCGAGGATTGCGTAGCCGATCGCCCAGCCGATCACCTCGCTGAGGATCCCGAATGCGAGTCCGGCGAGCATGCCGACGATGACCTTGGCGGTCAGGACGTATGAACGCGCGGGGTTGAACAGGATCGTCGGACGGATCGTGCCGTAGCGGTACTCGCTGGTCACGAGCAACACCCCAGCGAGCGCTGAGAACACGCCTGCGATGCTGCTCAGGCTCAGCAGCTGACGTTGGTCCTCCTTGCTTGCTAGCCCGCTCGGATGGCTGAGTAGCCCGGTGAGCAGCGTGAAGAGCAGAATCAGTGCGACCATCCCGAGGATCAGCCCGACCGTTGTGCGGGTTGAGCGAATCTTCAGTAGCTCCGCCCTGATCTGCGCGATCATGCCGGCGCCTCTGTCGTCAGCTCGAGGAAGATCTCCTCAAGGGAGCCACCGTCGGTCAGCAGCTCGTGAACCGGGACGCCGGCAGCGAACGCGATCTCACCGACCCGCTCACTCGGTGCGCCTTGCACGAGCAGCGAATGGTCGGTACCGGTCGTCACTTGTAAATCCTCGGCGCGCAGAGCGCTCGCGAGCATCGATAGATCGGCGGCACGGACGCGGACTGCGCCGCCGGCGCGTGCTGTCAGCTCTGCCAGTGGGGACTCGATCACCAGCCGTCCGCGGCTGATGATCAGCACCTGGTCAACGGTTTGCGCGACCTCCGCGAGGACGTGGCTTGAGACAAGCACCGTGCGACCCTGCGACGCCAGTCGATGCAGGAAGTCACGTAGCCAGCGCACGCCCTCCGGGTCAAGCCCGTTGGCCGGCTCGTCGAGGATCAGCAACTCTGGGTCGCCGAGCAGCGCCGCCGCGAGTCCGAGTCGCTGGCGCATCCCCAGCGAGTACCCCTTCACGCGCCGGTGGGCCGCCCCGGTGAGCTCGACCAAGCTCAGGACCTCATCGACGCGCGAGTCAGGAACATCAACAGCGCGTCCAAGCATCCGCAGGTGGTCGCGGCCTGAGCGACCGGGGTGAAAATCGGTCGCCTCCAAAACCGCCCCGACCCGCAGTGCAGGACGCTCAAGCTCGGCGTAGGGGCGGTCGAACACGAGCGCCCGCCCGCTCGTCGGCGTCGCGAGGCCCAGGACCATCCGAAGCGTCGTCGTCTTACCGGCTCCGTTTGGTCCAAGGAAGCCTGTGATGGTCCCGGCTTCCAGCACGAATGACAGATCCGTGACCGCCGTAATCTCGCCAAAGCGCTTGGTCAGCGACTCGGCTGTGACGATCGCTGTCACTTGGGGCCCCGGGTCGGGTCGGGTGGAGCGAGCGCGGACGCGAGCTCTTGCAGAACCTCTGAGGTGTTCACGCCTAGCGCGCCAAGCAGCACCGCCGCAGGATCTGGTGGTTGGAGAGTGAGGATCTGTGCCAGCACCTCGGGGCCGGTGACCTGGAGCTTCCGATGACCCTTGGGCTTGTACGCTTCCTCAAGCACTTTCTTTGCCGCGGGCGTCATGCGGAAGCGATCTTTTTTCGCGACGTCTCTGATCCTCGGCTTCTTCGGCACCGCGCGCATCGGCAGTGGCGGAGCGTCGGCGCCGACTCCCAGGCCCAGGGCGCCCAGGGCTTCGCGATCGAGCGAGTCAAGGGCCTCGCGAGCTTGCTGCAGGCTCACGCCCAACACCGCTTCGACCGAGGGATCCTCCAACACGGCGAGCAAGACGTGATCGGTGCCAGTTCGGCGATCGCCTCGGCGACGAGCCTCCTCACTGGCCTGCAAATAGATGGCCCAGGCGTGAAGCACCTCTGGCGCAACGGATTCGGTGGTCATGATGAGTCCTTGCTGTATTTGGTGTGCACGGATTGGCGGGTGACGCCCAAGGCATCTCCGATCTGCTGCCACGACCAGCCCTGTTCCCGGGCCGCAGCGACGTGGTCCGCCTCGACCCGTTCCGCGAGCCGGTGCAGAGCTAGAGCGGCGCGGAGCCCCAGCGATGGGTCGTTGGACGCGATCGCGGAGGCGATCTCTTCAGCGTTCATGGCGTCAGTCTAGACTGACAGCAGAGGTTTTGTCAACCCAAACTGACGCCGCGTGTCTCGGAACGATCGGTATCCAGTCCCGTGCATCGCGTGTCGCCCTCGCAGGGGCTGGACCGGACGCGTGCGCCGAGCATGGATCGGCGTCGAAGTCGTTCAGGGTGACCTGGAGGTGCCGGCAAGCATCGACGCCGCTATGCGGGGCGTTTCATCCGTGATTCTCGTGAGTCTGGCGATCCCGACCCAGGAACTGAACGTCGTCGACAGCGCGGCCCGCGCTGGTGTCGACCACGTCGTGAAGATCACCAGCAAGGCTTCGGCGGACTCGCCGATCGCTCGCCGGCGCGCTCAGACCGAGATCGAGGAGGGGCTCATCGCCTCCGGACTCTAAAGCACCGCCAGGTCGTCTGGCTGAAGCGATCGCCCTTGCGGAACCCCAGGCCTCGCACCGGGCGCACCCGGAACACGATCGCGCGCCCACCGGAATCCGGGTCGATGAACGCCCCGTCGCGCACTGCGAAGTCCCACGGGCCGGTCGGATACTTGACCGCGAACGCGGTCGCAACCGGCTCGAGTTCGGCGTCGTCGGTCACCTGCTCCGCCCGGCCCTCGAGCACGACGTCAAGCGCTCCCTCGACGAGGTCGCTGCGCCCGGTCATCAGCACGCACGACGGGTTCTCGGCCAGGTTCCTCGCCTTACGCTCCTCAGGCCCGGTGGCGAACCAGAGCGCCCCCGCGTGCCAGACAGCGATCAGCGGCGTGACGTGCGGTCGGCCGTCGGGACGGACGGTGGATAGCCAGAAGGTGTCCGCGGCACGTAGCTGCTGGAGTCCCGTCGCCCACGGCGTCGGCGTCGAGCCCGGCTCGCTGAACCCATGGATCTCCGCTGTCACGTCCTCCGCTGCCATCACATTCCCTCCTTCTCCTGATCGACACAACCGATTGCGATCTCCAAGCGCCATCCCCGACCTTATCGAGACCGGTGGTCAGCGACCATGCCGCTTTCGTCAGCGCCGGCCTCGAAGCAGCTCGCCGTCCCGGTCCGTGGCCGCGACTGTCGAGCGGACTCACCTCACGGGTTGAGCTCACTCAGCGAAGTAGCCAGAAGACTTCGGTCCTCGGCCACGCTCGGGCCCCGTCGCTCGTGTCCGTAGATTTCCCAGCGCGGTCCGGCAAGTTCACCTCCGGAGGAGGTGACGTAGTCGCGCACGGCGTCATGAGTGACACCCAGCCGGGCGTAGTCGCCCTGGTGGGTCGCGGTCGCGACCTCTCCCCCGGGAGCTCGGACGGGATCACTCGCCCTTGTGGCTCAAACGACCCCGAGACCAGAACGCCGATCTCGACATCGGGCGTCTTGTCTTTGTAGAGCATGACGTTCTGCCAGAGGTCGCCGCCGCTGCCGGTGGCCAGATCGGTGCGACTACGCACAAAAGCGTAGACCTCGCTCAAGAGCCGCCCCCAAAGGTTTGGGAATTCCTCCCAGGTGGTCGTCTGTGCGACAACTGCGGTGGGGCGCGGGGGAACCTTCACCACCCTTACAGCGATGGCGGTCACGGACCCAGTCGCTGTCCGGTGGTTGCGAGTTGCGCGAGCTGGTTCATCGAGGTTCTGATGATCTCGCGTTGGCTGTCGAGGCGGTGTGCCTCGGCGTCGGGGATCTCTACGTCGACTGTTACCCGCGTCCCGTCTCCGATTGGTTCGAGCCGCCATTCGAACCGCAGGTCGGAGACGAGGCACGAAACGGTCACGAGTCGCTGGTCTAGGTGGGTGCCGAGTAGCTGTGCCATTGGGAAGTCGGGGTAGCCGTCCGGGTACATGGTGTACCCGCCGTCGCTGGTGACTTCGACGGTCTCGATTCCGGCCCACCAGTCGGGGAAGCGTGAAGGGTCGTAGAGGAGCTTCCACACGTCTTCTGGCGGCGCGGCCGAGGTCGTGGTGTCATGGAACGACGGCATTCGATCGTCCTTTCCAGGTTGATGACGTGAGTGCGTGGAGGTCGGCCCGCGCTCGCGAAAGCTCATGTTCGGGTTCGACGAGACCGACGACCGGGCGACCGAGGTCGGCGAGCACGGTCGTGAGGCTCTCGGCGCGGACGGTCTGCTTCAAGAGGCGCTCCCACCCGCCGATCGACTCCGCGATCCGCCGCTCGGCTTCCTCGGTCTGGTCGTGTGCGAGCGCGATCAGCCCTTGGACGCGTGCCAGTCTGGGCACGAGCGCTGCAGGAAAGTCGCTTGTACGGACTGGCTCGAGCACGGTCGCGCGCAGCTGCTCGGCGGCTCGGTCGGGCTGCCCGTTGCGGGCGAGCGCCTCGGCGAGCGCGAGGCGGGTTACGGGTCGGCTGATCGGCGCGCCGTCGATCAGTGACTCTGCGAGCAGGTCGGCGGCGCGCTCGTACTCGCACTGGTCAAGCGCGATCAGGCCGAGGTCGTGGCTGGCCATCGCGAGCAGCTCCGGCTGGGCGAGCTGGGCGGCGAGCGCGTGCTCTGCCTCGGCTGCGCTGCGGGCCTCCTGAAACCGCCCGAGCCCTCGCAGGACAAATGATCGAGCGGCGAGGAGATGGATCTCGAGGCTCTGCAGCCCACGCCCGGAGATCGCGGCCATTCCTCGGTCGAGGAACTCCAGCGCGCGGTCGTGCTCGCCGGCGGCGGTTGCGGCGCTGGCGGCGTTTGCCCAGCATCCGTACGCGAGGTCGGGCCGGTCGGCCCGGTCGATAGCCTCGCCGGCGGCGATCGAGGGCCCGTAGGAATCAACGAACCGCCCGCGGCGCATCAGCGCCAGCGCGCGAGCATGGCCGACATCGTAGGTCCGCAAGTCGTCGCTCTGATGGAACTCGGCGCTGAGCTGCGCGAGCAGCCGCTCGGCCTCCTCGACGCTACCGGCGACCGCCTGCGCCCAGGCAGATGCGGCGAGCGCTTCGCTGCGCTCCTCCGGCGCCGGGAGCGGGTGGCGGTCGAGCAGCTCGATCGCGTTGGTCGCGCTCTCGAGCACGGCGCGCGGGACGCAGATCGGACCGTGGTACGCGCGGGCTCGGCAAAGCCACGCACGGGCAAGCTCCAGCGGCTCATCATGATCGAGCAGCGTCAACGCCCGTTGGAACGCCGCCTCGGCCTGGTCGCGCCGCACCCGCCAGGCCTCGAGCTCGCCAAGCACGAGCCACAGATCGGCGCGGTCCGGGGCGATCGCCAGCGCTTCGTCCAGGTAGCCGGCCGCCTCCTCGAGCGCGGCGACGGCTCGAGCGTCCGCAGCGGCCCTGACCAGCTGAGGGACGGCGTCGCGATCAGCGCCCGCAAGCCGGTATTGGCGGGCCACTTCGGCCGGGCGCGGAGTCGCTCCCTCCTGCTCGCTGGCGAGCAGCGCGTGCGCCCAGCGCTGATGCAGCCCACGGCGACGCGGTTCGGCGATCTCCTCGTAGACCGCGTCGCGCAGCAGCGCGTGAGCGAACCCGATCGCACCGTCGGTCGCGGCCAGCAAGCCTGTCTGCAGGGCTGCAGAGGCCACCTCGTCCGGAGCTTCGAAGGGGAGATGGGCGATCTCACCCGGGTCCAGAGGACGGGCGGCAACGGCGGCGATCTCAACGAGCCGGCGGGCGTCTCCCGAGAGCGGGGTGATCGTCGCCCGCACCGATCCGCGAATGGTGAGCGCAACCTCATCCCGGCCGCGCGCGAGCGCCCGAGCAGTCTCGACCGCGAGCAGCGCGTTGCCCTCGGCCCGCTCGACCACCCGCCTGACGTTCTCGTCGCTCAGAGATGCGGCGTTGCGGGCGAGCGCGGCCGCTGACGCTGCGGCCAGCGGACCGAGCTCGAGCTCGCATGCCATCAGCCCGCGGGCCCGGAGCGCGTGCTCGAGACGATCGGCGTCGGCGCTGTGCGGCAGCTCACGCCGAGTGATCAGCATCATCACCCGCACCTCGCCCAAGCGGCGGGCGGCGTAGCCGGCCAGCTCGAGGCTCGCCCGATCGGCGCTGTGCGCGTCCTCGAGCACGAGCAGCAGCGGCATCTCACGCGCCGCCCAGCCAAGCATCGCGACGACCGCCTCGAACAGCCGCGTGCGCTGCAGGTCCGGCGCGATCACGGCGCTCGGCGGCCCGCTGCGAGCGAAGTGGGCGGGGAGCTCCGCGGCCAGCACCGCGAGATCATCGGGCCACATCGCCTCGGCCGGTGGCGCTGGAAGCGAAGGCAACAGGCCGCGGATCAGCTCGGCCCACAGGCTCAACGGCGCGGTCCCGCCAAGGTCAAGCGCCGCGCACGCCGCCGTCCGCCCGCCGCCTGCGCTCGCGCGCAGGCGTAGCTCGGTCGCCAGTCGTGTCTTCCCGATCCCCGCCTCGCCACGGATCACCGCCGCCGCTCCTTGGCCGGCATTGACTGCCCGCCATGCCCGCTCCAGCTCGGCCAGCTCGTGCTCGCGGCCGACCAGCGGCAGCAGCCCCGGCATCGGCAACGGCACGCCGACGCCGGCTGGCGCCGATGCGGCCGCTCGCAGCTTGTCGGCAAGCTCGCGCGTCTGGGCAGATGGCGCCACACCCAGCTCGCGGCGCAACCGCTCGGACAGCGTACGATAAGCCCGTACCGCGCCGGCGCGATCGCCGGCCGCATCAAGCCGGGTGATCAGCCGCCGGTGGGCCTCCTCGTCGAACGGGTCGCAGTCCACCTGACGCCGGGTCAGCTCGAGCGCCCGGCGCAGCTCGCCGCGCCGCTCGGCGGCGTCGGCCAGCTGTTCCAGCAAACCGATGACGCGCTCCCGGTGCCGCTCCCGCGCAGCCACCGCCCAGTCGTCATCGACCCCCTCCAGCAGCTCCCCGCGACACAACTCCAGCGCCTGGGCGGGGTGACTTTCGGCGAGGCGCTCGAATTCGCGGACGTCGACCCACAAGCCGTCACCGAGCAAGCTGACGCGCTCGCCTTCGACGACGAGTGCGTCCCCGAGGTGGCGGCGCAATGCCCACAGCACGCTGCGGAGGTTCGCTCGCGCGCTCTGGTCCAGCACGTCGGGCCAGAACCGACTCGCCAACTCGGTGCGGGGAACAGGTCGCGTAGCGATCGCGAGGTGCGCGAACAGCGTCCATGGGCGCTGGGACGCCGGCGAGTCGATCACGGCCCCGTTCAGCTCCACCTCGAGCGTCCCCAGTAGACGCGCGCGCAGCACGACTCGAATCGTACCGCCGGTTTGGCGCCCGTTTGACGGCGCCGAGACGCACGGCGGCGAATCTCCTCCGAGCAAGGCACCAGATCAACCTCAGAAGGAGGAAGACATGAGCACCACCACCACATTTGATCTCGACCGGTTCGCCCGGGCGGCAGAGGAACGCGACGCATTCACGCAGCTGTCGATGTACGCCGCCGATGCGACGGTCACGATCGCCGACAAGATCTCCCAGCCAGGCTCCCCGCGCGTGCTCCACAACCGAGGTGAGATCGAGACGTGGCTGGTGGACACCTTCGGCCGCGACATGACCCACTCGGTCGGGCACCGCGTCAGCGACGACTCGGGCGCCGCCTATGTGCAGGCGTGCCGCTACCCGGACGGCACCAATGTGCTATGCGCGACCGTGATCGAGCTCGACGGCGGCCTGATCTCCGGCCAGACAATCGTTCAGGTCTGGGATGAGGCGTGACCATGTCGGCGAGTCACGAGATCGATCAGGACAAGCTCGAAGAGTTCATGGGCCGGTTCGTCGGCGACCTCGGCGCGGCGATGAGCGCCGCGCTGGTCGTGATCGGCGACCGGCTGGGGCTCTACGCAGCGATCGCCGACGGTCAGCCAATCACCGCTGAGGAGCTCGCGTCGCGCACCCGGGCGACGCGCGCGTTCTCGGTGCAAAACCGACCCCGAGGCGTCCGTGAAGCCAGCACGGGGGCGATCTTGCACCATAGAGGTGCATTTCCCGCCAAGCGGTCCGGACGGCCGGGGTGCCTGGCGAGTTTTGCACCTCAGAGCGCTCCGACTCGGCCAGCTGCCCGCCGCTCAAGACCACCGCGGGAGGGCTCCTTCCCGCCATCGCCGACAAGAGCTTCGCCTTCGACCATCCGCCGAGTACCTTCGTGGACGACCACTAAGGAGTTGACCCGATGATCTGCACCTGAAGGAAACCGGACCACACGTCCAGCTGAGGGCGGGAGTGATGACGGAGACGGGCCGCCTCGGGCGAACATCGACGGACACCCCCGCAAGGCGGGATGGACCTCTGGCCGGTTGGCCGGGGCTTGGTCCCGCTATATCGCTTTGATCGCCGCCCAGGGGCCAGCTGCCCTATATCAACAACCCAGCACCAGACTCCCCCGAAGTCACCT